>ENA-UEQE01001830-UEQE01001830.1-human-gut-metagenome-genome-assembly--contig:-NODE-1830-length-16524-cov-5.205752_pt1 | contig 16524 bp, 14 predicted proteins | sample MGYA00242934_ERZ507935 | MGnify/ENA primary metagenome ERZ507935 (study PRJEB26167, sample SAMN06115423) | human gut metagenome | host: Homo sapiens | place: China:Anhui | collected 2015-03-30... | reverse complement strand
AGTCCGGCGATGCGGTCCAGCATATAGCTGCGGGAGAGGTACGACCGATCCTCGTCCGGCAGATAGATGGTCATGCCCCCTGCCTGGCCCCGGGGCACGATGGTGATCTGGTGCACCGGGTCCAGATCCGGCAGAGCGTGCATCACCACGGCGTGGCCCGCCTCGTGATAGGCGGTAAGCCGCCGCTCATGCTCGGGGATCACCCGGCTGTGCTTCTCCGGCCCGGCGATGACCTTGATCACGGACTTCTGCAAATCGTCCATGGTGATGGCCTTCTCGTCCCGCCGCCCGGCCAGCAGAGCCGCCTCGTTCAGCAGGTTTTCCAGGTCCGCCCCGGTGAAGCCGGAGGTACCCTTGGCCAGCTTGTCCAGGTCCACGTCCTCCGCCAGAGGCTTGTTCCGAGCGTGAACGGCCAGGATGTCCCGGCGGCCCTTGATATCCGGCAGCCCCACATAGACCTGCCGGTCAAAGCGGCCGGGCCGCAGCAGGGCCGGATCCAGAATGTCCACCCGGTTGGTGGCCGCCAGGACCACCACGCCCTCGTTGGCGGTGAAGCCGTCCATTTCCACCAGCAGCTGGTTCAGGGTCTGCTCCCGCTCGTCGTGGCCGCCGCCCAGGCCGCTGCCTCTCTGGCGGCCCACGGCGTCGATCTCGTCGATGAAGATGATGGCGGGGGAATTCTGCTTGGCCTGGCGGAACAGGTCCCGCACCCGGCTGGCGCCCACGCCCACATACATCTCCACAAAGTCGGAGCCGGAGATGGACAGGAATTTCACCCCCGCCTCACCGGCCACGGCTTTGGCCAGCAGGGTCTTGCCGGTACCCGGAGGGCCAACCAGCAGCACGCCCTTGGGGATTCGCGCCCCCAGGGCCAGATACTTGTCCGGCTGGCGCAGGAACTCCACGATCTCCCGGAGCTCCTCCTTCTCCTCGTCCTCACCGGCCACGTCCTGGAAGGTGACCTTGCTGTCCTGGGGGGTGTCCTGCACCCGGGCGTCGCCGAAGTGGGACATCCGGTCCTGGGCCCCGCCGGGGCCTGCCCCGGTCATCCGGGCCATCAGGTTCATCAGCAGGATGAACCCCAGGATCACCAGCACATACGGCAGCAGGAGCTGCAGCCAGTTGGTGGAGTGGTCGGCGTGATAGGTATAGTCCCGGATGATGCCCTGGTCGTGCTGCTGCTGCACCAGGTCGTTCAGATCGTCGTAAAACACCTGAAAGTCATACAGGTCGCAGCTGACGGTGCTGCCGTCGGACAGCTTGGCGGTGAGCCGGGTGTCGCTGATGGCGAACTCCTGCACCTTTTCGTCCAGAAACAGCTGCCGCACCTGGGCATAGCTGACGGCGTCCTGACTGCGCAGGCCCGAGGCCAGGTAATACACCAGGCACATGGCCAGCAGCACCAGCAGGACGGCCCCCCAGCTGAATCTTCTCTTGTTGGCGGTCAAATAAAGGCCCCCTCTCTTTTAATGGATCACCCGGACGCCCCGCCAGCTGTTGTCCGGCAGCACCGATATCCCCACCATTACCTTGGCCCGGATGTTGTCCACGGAGATATACGGCTGCTTCCAGGAGCGGGCGTCGTTGGAGCCGGTGCGGTTGTCGCCCATGAAGAACACGCAGCCCTCCGGCACCAGGAAGCTGGCGCTGCACTGGGTGATGCCCTGCCGGGGCAGGTACGACTCATCCAGCATCTCGCCGTTGATATAGGTATACCCGTCCTGGAAGGTGATCTCGTCCCCGGGCAGGCCCACCACGCGCTTGACCAGCAGCTTGCCAAGCTCATCGCTCCAGAAGGTGACGATGTCCCCCCGCTGGGGCGTGGGGTCCGACACCATATACGGCAGCTGCCACGAGATCAGCAGCGTGTCCTCGGGAATGGTGGTCTCCATGGAGCCGGAGGGCACCCAGCTCAGCTGGAAGATCACCTTGAACAGCACCACGATGACCGCCACGGTGACGATCAGATATCCCCAGTTGTTCCAGAAGCCGCCCCGGGACTCCGGGGCCAGACGCTTGCCCCCCACGGGGCGGTTTTCATGTTCCTCCACGGCGATGCTCCTCCCTTCGCTCCCCCTCTGGCGGATTGGAATTACTTGCTATAGACCTCCGGCTTCAGCACGCCGATATAGGGCATGTTGCGGTACTGCTGGCAGTAGTCCAGGCCGTAGCCCACCACGAACTCGTCAGGCACCACAAAGCCGGACAGGTCGGCGGTGATGGCCTTCTCCCGGCGGGCGGGCTTATCCAGCAGGGTGACGATGGTGATGCTCTTGGCTCCCTTGGCCAGCATGTAGTCCTTCAAAAAGGCCAGGGTGTTGCCAGAGTCCAGAATGTCCTCCACCACGATGATGTCCCGGCCGGAGATATCCCGCTGCAGGTCCCGGGTGATCTGGACGCAGCCGGAGGACTTGGTGGCGTTTTTATAAGAGGACAGGCCGATGAACTCCACCTCGCTTTTCAGCTGAGCGGCCCGGACCAGGTCCGCCATAAAGATGAAGCAGCCGCTGAGAACCCCCACAAACATGGGGTTCTTGTCGTGGAACCGGTCATACAGCTGGTCTCCCAGCTCCTGGGTGCGGTTGCGGATCTCGTCCTCGGTGATGAGGACCTTCAGGATATCCTGATCCATGTTGCTCTTAGCCATTGCGGTTTCCTCCATTTGTTGTTACGGTGATCTCCATATTTTGGCCGGACTCCTCCGGCAGAAATTCCATGTCCGTGCCCACGCCCCACACGGCGGCGGGCCGGTCCCCGACGCACAGCACCGGGACGCGCTGCCGCAGCTCCGGAGGGATTCCCCGGTCCGCCAGCAGGCGCTTGACGCTGCGCCCGCCCCGGCTGCCGGGAAGGGTCAGCCGCTGGCCCCCGGTATAGGGGCCCACGGACAGCGCACCGTCTATCTTATCACAGTTCAGAACAATTGTATCGCTTCTGCGAGAAAAATTTCCGGCGGTTTTCCGGACGGAAATTGTGTATTCTCCCCAAAAATTCTTCCCTGGGTGCAGGACCACGGGGGCAAGCGGCGGCCCGGGGGGCAGAAGCGTCAGCGTCTGCCCCCGGCACACGGCGCAGGCCCCGGTCGGCAGGGTCAGCATACCGCCCCCCTCCAGCAGATCGGCCAGCGCCCGATAGTGGGCGGCGGTGAAGTCCTTCTTCCCCACCGGCAGCCGCTCCGCCAGCAGGCGCAGGGCCCGCAGCCGCAGCACCTCCGGCGCTGACCGCAGCCGCTGCCGCCCGGCGGTAAGCCCCGCCGCAGGCAGATAGTCCGCCGCCAGGGAATCCAGAAACGCGTCCTCCTGCCGCAGCAGCTCCGCCGTGCGGCAGATGTTGGCGACGGCCCCGTCGTGAAGCTCCGCCAGCCGGGGCATGACCTCCCGGCGCAGCAGGTTCCGCCGCAGGGCGGTGTCCCGGTTTGTCTCGTCCTCCACGTGGGACAGACGGTGGACTTCCAGGTATGTCTCGATGTCCTCCCGGGAGGTTTCCAGCAGGGGGCGGACGATCCGGCCCCGCACCGGGGGGATCCCCGCCAGGCCCTGCATCCCGGTGCCCCGGACCAGGTTCAGCACCACCGTCTCCGCCTGGTCGGCGGCGTGGTGGGCGGTGGCGATGCGCTGGGCCCCCAGCCGGTCCGCCGTGCGGCGGAAGAAGTCGTACCGGGCCATGCGCCCGGCCTCCTCCAGCCCCACGCCCCGCTCACGGGCCAGGGCGGGCACATCCGCCCGCTCCACCGTCAGGGGAACGTCCAGCTCCCGGCACAGCTCCTCCACAAAGGCCACGTCCCGGCCCGCCGTGGGCCGCTGGCCGTGGTTCAGGTGGGCCGCCGCCACAGTGAAATCCCGGGGCATGGCGGCCAGATAGTGCAGCAGACACACGGAGTCCCGCCCACCGGACACGGCCACCAGCATCACCCCGCCGGAAGGCGGCAGCATATGCCACCGCTCCATAAACGGGCGCAGGTCCATCAGCTCTCCTCCTGATAGCGGTTTTCCAGGGTGCCGAAGGAGGTGTATTCCGGCAGCCACCGCAGCTCCACCTTGCCGGTTTCCCCGTGGCGGTTTTTGGCCACGATGCACTCGGCAATGTTGCGTTTTTCGGAATCGGAATTGTAATAATCGTCCCGGTACAGGAACATCACGATGTCCGCGTCCTGCTCGATGGCGCCGGACTCCCGGAGGTCGGACAGCATGGGCCGCTTATCGTCCCGCTTCTCGTTGGCACGGGACAGCTGGGACAGGCACAGCACCGGCACCTGCAGCTCCTTGGCCATGATCTTCAGCATACGGCTGATATCCGACACCGCCTGCTGGCGGTTTTCGCCGCTGTAGCCCTTGCCTCCGGCAGAGGTCATCAATTGCAGGTAGTCGATGACCACCAGGCCCAGGTCGTCCAGCCGCCGGCACTTGGCGTTCATATCCGCCACCGTCAGCAGGGGGTTGTCGTCAATGCGGATGTCCAGGCGGCTGAGGGTGGACGCCCCCTCGGCAATGCGGACCCAGTCGCTCTCCCGCAGGTTCCCGGTGACCAGCCGGGTGTTGTCGATAAGCCCCTCCCCAGCCAGCAGCCGGGTCACCAGCTGCTCCCGGGACATTTCCAGGGAGAACACGGCCACGGTTCTCCGGCTGGCCTTGGCGGCGTTCACCGCCACGTTCAGGCCCATACTGGTCTTGCCCATACCGGGGCGGCCGGCCAGCAGCAGCAGGTCCGACTTATTCAGGCCGTTGATCTTCCGGTCCACGTCGGAAAAGCCGGTGGTCAGGCCCGGCATGGTCTCGCCGCCTGCGGCGGTAAGCTCCCCCAGCCGTTCCAGCACCGCCTGCAGCACCATGCTGATGGGCACCATGTTCTGGGCGCTGCGGCCCCGGCGGATGGCATAGATTTTCTGCTCCGCCGCCTCCAGAACGGCGTTGGCCTCGCCGGTGCCCTCCTGGACCATGGCGGTGATGTCCGCCGCGGCGGAGGCCACCGCCCGCAGCAGGGCCTTTTCCCGGACGATCTTCACATACTCCATGACGTTGGCGCTGGTGGGGGTCACCTCCATCAGCTGGACCAGATACCCCCGGGTGTCGTCGGTATACAGGCCGCTACGCTCCATCTCCCCGGCCACGGTAACGCCGTCGATGGGCTTGGAGTACACGAACATGGAGTAAATCGTCTCGAAAATCTCCCGGTTCTGGCGCAGGTAGAAGTCCTCGGGCTGGAGCTTGTCCATGACGTCCTTGACGCAGTCGGCGTCGATGAGCATGGAGCCCAGCACCGCCTGCTCCCCCTCCAGCGAGTGGGGCATCTGCCGTGTCAGCAGGTCTTCGCTGTCCATTCGCTCCCCTCCTTCTCCGGCGCGGGCCGGTGTTACTTCTCCTCGCAGACCAGCACGTTGACGGTGCCGCTGATCTCAAAGCCCAGGCGGACCTTCACCTGATAGGTGCCGAAGCTCTTGATGGGGTCGTCCAGGACCAGCTTCTGCTTGGGGATGTCCACGTTGTGCTGCTGCTTCAGCGCGTCGGAGATCTCCTTGGTGGTGACGGCGCCGAAGAGGCGGCCGCCGGTGCCGGCCTTGGCGGGGATCTTCACGAGGAGGGCCTTCAGCTGCTCGGCGGCGGCCATGGCGGCCTCCTTCTGGCGGGCCTCCTCGGCCCGGCGGGCCTTCTCCTTCAGGTTCATGGTGTTGATGGCGTCCGCCGTGGCGGCGATGGCCAGCTTCCGGGGCAGGAGGAAGTTCCGGGCATAGCCCTCGGACACCTCCACCATCTGGCCCTTTTTTCCCTGGCCCTTCACATCCTGCTGTAAAATCACTTTCATGATAACGTCTCCTTTTAGTCGTTCTGTTTCTGAATTTGTTCCTCCAGCTGCCGGGTCCGTTTTTCCAGTGCCTCCAGCCGGTCATTCTGATGAACCAGAATGCACACCAGCACCGCCAGAACCAGGGCGATGGACGCGCCTGCCAAATACCAGCGCCGGCTGAAATCAAAGAGCTGGTATCCTCCGAAAAAGAGGAATGCCTCCACCAGCGCCAAGCAGATGCCAAATGTGGAAAGAAACCGCTTCATGGCCGCGCTCCCCCTCACTTTTCAAAATACGCGTCGATGGCCTCCAGCAGACGACTCTTCACCGTCTCCACATCTGTGTTCTCCACACGGCCGCCGGCAGTGGTGGAGTTGCCGCCGCCGCCCAGGGCCTCCAGGATCACCTGGACGTTCACCTCTCCCAGAGAACGGGCGGACATCTGCACGTTCTCCCCACTGGGGAATACCACAAAGGACGCCTTCACGCCCTTGAGGCTCAGCAGCTCGTCCGCCGCCTGGGCCGCCGTCACCCGGTCCACGCCCTCCTGGTCGATGGCCGCCACGGCGATGTCCTCCCGGTACAGCTCCGCCCGGCGGATGATGTCGTAGCGGGACACCATCTCGCTCAGATCGCTCTGGAACAACCGCTGGACGTCGGTGGTGTCGGCCCCCGCCCGGCGGAGGAAGGCCGCCGCCTCAAAAGTCCGGCCGCCGGTGCGCAGGGTGAAGTGCTTCGTGTCCAGCACGATGCCGGCCAGCAGCGCCTCCGCCTCCTCCCGCAGCAGATCGGCGGGCTCCACCAGATACTGCAAGAGCTCCGTCACCAGCTCACTGGCGGAGGAGGCATAGGGTTCGTGGAAGCTGAAGGCGGCGTTTTCGATGTAGCTGGCCGCCCGGCGGTGGTGGTCGATCACCGCCACCCGGTTGCTGGACTCCAGCAGCTGGGGGCTCTCCACCATGTCGGGGCGGTTGGTGTCCACCACAATGACCAGAGCGCCCGGCCTCATTTTCAAAAATGCCTCCGCCCCGGAGGTGAACGCCCCCGCATACTCCGGCAACGCCTGGAGCTTGGCCAAAACCGCTCCGGCGGCGTTGTGCTCCAGATCAATGACCATCTGGGCCCGCTTGCCGTGCTTGCGGGCAATGCAGTAGAGCCCCGCCTCGGCGCCTACGGCATCCATGTCCGCAAAGCTGTGGCCCATGATATAGATCTCGGACGCGTCGGCCATCAGCTCGTTCAGGGCGCTGGCCATGACCCGGGACTTCACCTTGGTGCGCTTTTCCGTGGACTTGCTGCGGCCGCCGTAGAACTGGAAGTCCACCTTTCCCCGGACCACCGCCTGGTCTCCGCCCCGGCTGAGGGCCATCTCCAGGCTGAGACGGGCGTTGCGGTACAGCTCCGCCATAGCGTCGGCATCCTTGCCAATGCCGATGGAGAGGGTAGGGCACACATCCCCCACCTTGATCTCCCGAATGGCATCCAGGATGGAGAACTTCTCCTCCACAAAGTGGTCGTAGTGGCATTCCTCAAAGATGAAGAGGTAGTGGTCCCGCTCCGTCTTCAGCAGCAGGCCGTCGGCGCAGGCGGCCCAGTTGTTCAGCTTCTCGTCGATCTGGGCCAGCACGGCGCTGCGCTGGGTATCGGCACATGCCTTCATCAGGTCCTCGTAGTTGTCTACCATCAAAATGGCCAGCACCGGCCGGGTGGCGGTGTACCGCTCCCGCAGGTCGTCGGCCTCTGTGGTATCCACCCAGTAGGTAGTGGCCACCAGGTTCTGCTCGGCCCCCCGGCCCTTGGCCCGCACCAGGCTGCCGTACACCCGGAACCGCCGACTGTTCATCACCACCCGGTCCGGGCACTCCTGCTTTCCCTCCAGCATCCACTGAACGGGGAAATCCGGTACTGCATCCTCCACCTTCATCTCGAACAGGTGCTCCCGCACGCCGGCCAGCTGCAGGAAGTTCTCATTGCTCCAGATCACCTCGCCGGTGTCCGGCCGGAACACCATGATGGGCAGCGGAGAGTTGATGAGGGTGGATTTGCTGGCGGTATCCACGCTGCCGGTGACATTATCAATGTACTGGAGGATGTTCTGCCGCCGCTTCTGGTTACGGTTGGTGAAATAGGCATACAGGCCCACGGTACAGGCGATCTCCACCAGTCCCAGAGGCAGGCTCACCGTGGCGGTGGCCGCCGCGAAGACGATCATGCAGAGGAAGTAGAGCTTGAGATTGGGCTCCAGCAGGCGGGAGAGCTTCTTGTTGTTCATCTCGATCAGGTCTCCTTTTGAAAGGAACGCATACATACCCATATTGAAGAATAGTATAGCAGTTTTTCCCACAAGAAGCAACTGTTAAAACAGGCCCGGGCTGATCCGGCCCGAGCCTGTTTTGATGGTCCTCAGGATGCCGCCGCGGCCGTCCGGCGGCCGTTGGCGCGCAGAAGCAGCAGGTTCAGCCCCAGTGCCGCCAGGGCGAACATTGCCGCCGGCAGGCCCAGGGGGCGGAATCCCCACCCCTCCTGCACGGCGCTGCCGATGAAGGAGCCGATAGCAATGCCGAAGTTGTAGGATACCGGCTGCACGGAGGCGCACAGGCTGGAAGCGAAGGGGTAATCCTGCTCTGCCAGGGACAGCGCGTGCATCTGGGCCGGGGTGTTCAGCAGGTACATGAGCAGCCCCATGGCAAAGACCCCCGCAAGGCCCGCCCACCGGTTTCCCAGCAGCAGCGGCAGCAGGGCAAACAGCACCGCCTGGGCGGCGAAGGCCATGGGCAGGGTCCGGAGGCCGCCCCGCTCCCCCAGCCGGCCGGAGAGGAGATTGCTGGCGGCGCTGCACGCTCCCATCACCAGCAGCAGCGGACTCACCGCCCCCGCTGGAACCCCCAGTGTCTCCGTCAGGATCGGCGAGAGATAGGTGTACACGATATAGGTGGCGGAGGCGCTGCACAGGATCATCCCCACACACAGGGAGCATCGGGGGTCCCACAGGATGGAAAAGGACTTCAGAAGCCCGCTGTCCGCCTGTGCCGGCACCGCGGGCAGGGAGCGCAGCAGCAGCGGCAGCAGCGCTGCGCCCATAGCCAGGATCACGGCGAAGGTCCACCGCCAGCCCAGGATCTGGCACACGGCAGTGCCCAGGGGCACTCCCAGCACCGCTGCCACGGAAAAGCCACCGTATACCAGCGAGATGGCCCGGGCGGTCTGCTCCGGGGCGGCGACCTCCTTGGCATAGAGCATGGCCACCGCCGTCAGCGTACCGGACACCAGCGCCGCCACTACCCGGGTGGCATACAGCACCGCCACATTAGGAGCGGCAAAGCTTGCCGCGCTGGTGAGGAGGAACACCCCCATCAGCACCGCCAGCAGCTTCCGGCGGGAGATTCCGCCGGTAGCTGCAGTGATCACAGGCGTCCCCACCGCGTAGCAGGCGGCGAACACCGATACCAGCTTTCCCACTGCCGCCAGAGAGGTGTTCAGCCCCTCCGCGATCTCCGGCAGAATGCCCACAATCACAAATTCGCAGGTCCCCAGCACAAATCCCAGGGCCGCCAGCAGCAGTACCGCCCCAGGCAGCGGCTTTTTCGTCTGTTCCATGACACGGTTCTCCTTCTGTTTGCGTACACAGCTTTTCCCAAAAACAGCTTCCCCCAGAGTCGGCCTCCGCGGGAAGCCGGCGCCGGAGAAAGTCTTTCAGCAGTTCTCCGCCGTGAGGATAGGGCTCTCCGGATAGAAACAGTCCCGCTCCGGCGTCCGGTGCTCCACCACCGCATCAAACAGCAGCGACAGGGCCTTGCGGCTCTGGTAGGTCAGGTTCTGGTCAATGATGAAGTCCAGCAGTCCCTCCCGCAGGAAGGTCCGCGTCTCCGGGCTGTTGTCGTGGGCCAGAACCCGCACCTGTCCCATCCGGCCGGCCCCGCGCAGGGCTTCCATGCACGCAGGCACGGAGCGGTTGGCCATATAGATATACTTCAGGTCCGGCTCTTCCGCCAAAGCGGCGGTCACCGCTGCCAGTGTCTCATCATAGTTGTCGTGGGTCTCTGCCACCCGGCAGTCCTCCTGCCGGAGCCCCCGCTCCGCAAGCCGCTCCAGAAAGCCGTCTGCCCGGCCCTTGTGTCCGGCGTAGCCGTGGTCGGCGTACACCAGCAGGATCCGGTCTCCGGGCCTGAGGAACTTGGCGGCGATGTCCCCGGCCACCCGGCCGGCGTGGTGGGCGTCCTCCCCCACGTAGCACAGCCGCCGGGCGCCTGCAATGTCGGAGTTGAAGGTCACCACCGGCATCCGCCGCTCCGCCAGGAGCTCCAGCTTCTGGCGCACCTGGGGGCAGTCCGCGGCGCACAGGGCGATCCCCTGGACCTCCTCCGCCAGCGTGTCCAGCAGGTGCAGGCAGTCCTCCATCCGCCCCTGGCGGTACGGGTGGATGGTGACGCTCACATTGTAGTCCTGACGGTCCTGCCGGAACTTCGCCACGCCAGCGGCCATGGCCTCGCCCACATAGCTCTCCCACGTGGGCTGGATGATAGCGAAATGCCGGGCCATGCCGCTGGTGGCCAGGGCGCTGGCCACCCGGTTTGGCTGGTAATCCAGCTCCTCCATCACCTCCAGCACCCGCCGCCGGACCTCCTCCTTCACATACGGCCGGTCGTGGAGCACCCGGTCCACCGTGCCGATGGAGACGCCCGCCCGTTCTGCGATCATCTTGATCGTTGCCCGCATGTCCCTTCACTCCCTTTCTCCGGCCCTTCCGCCGGTCATCTTGGTTTTCTTGAAAAAAATGTATACAAAACGCTTGACCTGTGCTATACTAGGGGCAGAATGGTGCGGCCTTCCGTGTCCGCCGGCGGCAGGCCGCCGGCTGTCGGAGCGCCGCGGGGCGTGCCTCTGCCTGGGCCGCGCCTTCGTTTCAGTATAACAAAGTGCGCGTCGAGAAGCAACTGCTTTTCCGCCCTTTTTTACACAGTTCCACAGTATTTCACTGGTGCGGAGCGCCGCTCCGCCTCAGTCAAATAAAACCCCATACGGTTTCAACGGAATGACGTGACCGAACCCCTGCCGGCGAAACGGGGCCGCGCAGGCTACGGGCGTCTCTTGTTTGCGTGCGCTCATTTTGCGCCATTTCCGCTGTTATGGGGGTATTTTACATATTTTTTCAAAGGAGTATCATCGATCTATGGCAGAAAAATTGAAAATCATCCCCCTGGGCGGTCTCAATGAGATCGGCAAGAACATGACCGCCTATGAGTACGGCGGCGAGATCATCGTGGTGGACTGCGGCATGGCTTTCCCCGGGGACGACATGTACGGCATCGACCTCATCATTCCCGACGTCAGCTACCTCATCAAGAACCGGGCCCGCATCCGGGGTCTGTTCATCACCCACGGGCACGAGGATCACGTGGGTGCCATTCCCTATGTGCTCAAGCAGTTGAACATGCCCATCTACTGCACCCGGTTCACCGCGGGGCTCATCAAGCTGAAGCTGGAGGAGCATGGGCTGGTGAAAAGCACCAAGCTCATCACGGTGGAGCCGGGCAAGAGCGTCCGGGCCGGCAAGTTCACTGTGGAGTTCATCCATGTGAACCACTCCATCGCCGACTCCGTGGCCTTTGCCATCCACACCCACATGGGCACCATCGTCCATACCGGCGACTTCAAGATCGACTCCACCCCCATCGACGGGGAGGTCATCGACCTTGCCCGCTTCGGCGAGCTGGGGAAGGAGGGCGTCCTGGCACTGCTGGCGGACTCCACCAATGTGGAGCGTCCGGGCTTTACCCCCTCTGAAAAGACGGTGGGCGCCACCTTCAAGCGCCAGTTCCAGGGATGCGAGGACCGGATCATCGTCACCACCTTCGCCTCCAACGTCCACCGGATCCAGCAGGTGCTGGATGCCGCCGCGGCCTTCGGCCGGAAGGTGGCCGTCACGGGCCGGTCCATGGAAAATATCATGAAGGTCTCCACAGAGCTGGGCTATATGAAGGTGCCCAAGAACACCCTGGTGGACATCAACCGGATCAAGGGCCTGCCCAAGAACAAGCAGGTCATCGTCACCACCGGTTCCCAGGGCGAGGAGATGAGCGCCTTGTATCGCATGGCCTTCTCTCAGCACAAGCAGGTGGAGATCGGCGCCGGGGACAAGGTCATCATCTCCGCCAGCGCCATCCCCGGCAACGAGGTGACGGTGTCCCGGGTCATCAACGAGCTGTTCCGCAAGGGCGTCAAGGTGGTCTATGATCGGGCCGACATGCTTCACGTGTCCGGCCACGCCTGCCAGGAGGAGCTGAAGATCATCCACGCCCTGACGAAGCCCCGGTTCTTCATCCCCCTCCACGGCGAGCAGCGGATGCTCCAGATCCACTCCCAGCTGGCCCAGGACATGGGCATGGACCGCAACCATATCGCCATTGCCGACAACGGCTCCGTCATCGAGATCACGGCCAAGACCATTAAGTTGGGCGGCACCGTTCCCTCCGGTGAGGTATATGTGGACGGCTCCGGCGTGGGCGACGTGGGCGCCGTGGTCATGCGGGACCGCAAGCGCCTGGCAGAAGACGGCATGGTGGTGGTGGTCCTGCCCATCTCCGCCCATGACGGCAACCTCCTCAGCGAGCCGGAGATCATCACCCGGGGCTTCATCTACGTGAAGGAGTCCGGGGACCTGATGAAGGAACTGCAGAGCGTGGCCCGGGACGCGGCGGAGAACGTCTCCCGCAAGCGGGGCCGGGATGACGGGGAACTGAAGGGTTCCGTCAAGTCCGCCGTCAGCAGCTACCTGTTCAAAACCACCAAGCGCAATCCCATGGTTATCCCCGTGGTCACCAGACTGTGACATACCAGATAACGGGTGTGCAGATAAGAGAGCCGCAGGGAAAGCGGCATCTCTTATCTGTTCGCTCTGATTCTTGATTTTCAGGGAGGTCTACATAACAATGGCACTGCAAGCCGCATTTCTCTTTCTTATCGGCGATGCCGATGAGACCACCCGCACCGTGGTATCCACCCCTAGCATCCATTTGAACGTGGTGGGCTGCAAGACCTACGCTGAGGCGGAGGCTGCCGCGAAGGAGCTGGCCGCCGGAGGCGTCACCGCTATGGAGCTGTGCGCCGGCTTCGGCAACGAGGGCATCGCCCGCATCCAGCGGGCCGTGGGTCCCGACGTGGCCGTGGGCGCGGTGAAGTTCGACTTCCACCCCGGCCTGGGCTTCAAGAGCGGCGATGCCCTGTTCGGCTGAGACACATGAAAGCGGAAGGACTTTCGTCCTTCCGCTTTTTCTTTTTCCCGCACGGTCCGCAGGGAATGCAGAACTGCGGCACGCCGCGTCCTGGCACCGGCAGAACCGGACAGTCTCATCCGCCGCCCGGCGTGTCCCGCCAGCTCATGCCCCATCTGCGGTGCGCCGGTACTTCTCCACCATCGTCCCATACTCCGGCATCTCCCGGAGGAAGGCGCAGTCCGGGTCCGCCTCTACCTGGTCCAGAAGGGGCTCCAGCAGCACCGACTGGGCCTCTCCGGCGGCCTCTTTGGTGGCCAGATGCCGGTACAGGGGCGAGGCACTCAGATCCCAAGGCACTGTCAGGCTATGCAGCAGCCGGTCCAGCAGGTCCAGCGCCGCCGGGCCGTCCTGCTCCGCCGCCGCCAGCTGGAAGGGGGCGGACAGCACTGCGTAATCGCTCAGGTCCAGGGCCTCTCCCGCCCGCCGGGCGGCGTCGCAAAAGCCCTGGGCCCGCTGCCGATCTCCCTCTGCCTGGGCCATCTCGATCAGGGACAGCAGCGTGGTCTGGATGCCGTGGGCCCGGTCGAACAGCTCCCGCTCCAGCAGGGTCCAGGCCTCCTCGGTCCGCCCCTGCTTCCGCCGCAGGGCGGACAGCAGTTCCCGCTTGTCCCGGTGGGTGTTGGAGATCTGGTCCAGCAGCGCCTCCGCCCGGTCCAGATCCCCCCGGGCGATGCAACGGCTCGCCACGGTATAGGTCGCCCACTCCCGGATTTTGGGGTCCGCGCTCTGGGCGGCCTGCTCGTACAGGCCCGCGACAAAGTCCTCCCGGCCGGGCCGGGCTGTCTCATCGGTGCCGGGGAACAGGGTCAGAAGGCCCTCCAGCAGCCCCGCAGCGCTGTATGCCAGCGCGTCGCTGTTGGGGAACTGGCGCAGCTTCTCCTCTGCCAGGGAAAAGGCCGCGCCGCACCCCTCGGTCCGGGACACCTCGTACAGCCGGTTCAAAAACTCCGCGATCTCCGTCTCCGTCAAGTCCTCCCGAAAGGACAACAGTGTGTTCAGGTCCACCCGCAGCGTCCGGGCCAGCACCGGCAGCAGGGTGATGTCCGGGTAGGAGTTTCCCCTTTCCCATTTGTTCACCGCCGGGGCTGATACCCCCAGCTTCCCCGCCAGCTGCTCCTGTGTCAGCCCCAGTGCCGTCCGCCGGGTGCGGATAATCTCGTGGATCTGCATGGCAAAGCCCCCTCTTGTGATCTGTCCCCAGAATACCATCTCCGGCGGTGCGCTGCAATCGACAGGTGTTCAATTTTTCTGACGATCTTTTAACCGGCGGTTAATGGGTAAAAATCGCTGTAATCACTATGCCCCAAACCGGGCTTCCGGGGCGCGCCTCTCATTGGGCGAACCTCCCCGCGTAGACAGGGCAGAACTCCAGACCGCCGCGGGCAATTCACCGGGACGCAGACTGCACCTCACCCTCCCGGCCGCAGCAGGTCCCGACCGAAGCCCTTACGGCGCGGGTCTGTATGGGATCATGGGAATACGCTCTTCCGGCACTGGCTCCCATCGTCCCGGCAATGGACATGAAGGGCTGCGCCCTCTGCCCCATTTGCAAAATACAGGCGCACAGCAAAAGCTGTGCGCCTGTACTGCTTTTCCCTCACTCCCCCTTGGGGTCCTCTGTGTCGAACACCGTCTTGGCGCTGGCAGCGAGTCCTGCCAGCCCCTGGAGCTCACTGGGAATGATGATCTTGGTGGCCTTGCCGTCCGCCACCTTCTGCATGGCTTCCAGAGCCTTCAGCTTCACCACCTGGTCATTGGGGGCGGCGGCATTCAGCAGCTTCAGGGAGTCCGCCAGGGCGGTCTGCACCTGCATGATGGCCTGGGCCTCCGCCTCGGCGGCCATGATGCGGGCCTCCTTCTCGCCCTCGGCCTTCAGGATGGCGGCCTGCTTGGCGGCATCCGCCTTGAGAATCAGGGACTGCTTCTCGCCCTCCGCCACCAGGATCTGGGACTGCTTCTGCCCCTCCGCCTGGAGGATGGACTCCCGGCGCTCCCGCTCCGCCTTCATCTGCTTCTCCATGGCGTTCTGGATCTCCTTGGGCGGGATAATGTTTTTCAGCTCCACCCGGTTGACCTTGATGCCCCAGGGGTCCGTGGCCTCGTCCAGAATGGCGCGCATCTTGGCGTTGATGGTGTCCCGGCTTGTCAGGGACTGGTCCAGTTCCATCTCGCCGATGATGTTCCGCAGGGTGGTGGCGGTCAGGTTCTCAATGGCGTTCATGGGCCGTTCCACGCCGTAGGTATACAGCTTCGGGTCCGTGATCTGGAAGTAGATCACCGTATCGATCTGCATGGTGACATTGTCCTTGGTGATGACGGGCTGGGGCGCGAAATCCGCCACCTGCTCCTTCAGGGACACCTTCTTGGCCACCCGCTCCACAAAGGGCACCTTCAGGTGCAGTCCCACGCCCCACACGGTCCGGAACGCTCCCAGCCGCTCCACCACATAGGCCTTGGACTGCTGCACCACATAGATGTTCCGGACGATAACGATCAGCACCAGCACCACCAGAATGGCGATGGCCACTGCGCCGGGGATAGAGATGTTGCTTGGCATGTGATTTTCCTCCTGTTTTTAATATAAGTAGTGTTTACGGACTTACACGGGTTCCACGAACAGGCGCACGCCCTCCATGCGGACGATCTTCACCTGCGCGTTGCGGGGGATGGGCTGGCCGCTTTCGCTGCGGGCGGTCCAGGTCATGCCGCCCACATACACCGCCCCGGTGGGCACGGCGTTGTCGATGTTCTCCGTGACCCGGGCGGTCTGGCCCAGCACGCGGTCGGCGTTGGTGGCGGTAACGTCCTTGTGCAGCAGCTTCTTCACCAGGGGCCGGGTGGCCGCCAGGCACACGATGGACACCACGAAGAACAGGGCCAGCTGCAGCCAGATGGGACCGCCGCAGATGGCGGCAATCAGCCCCGCCACGGAGCCGACTACGAACCAGATGGACGTCAGCCCCACGGTGATGGCTTCCACCACGCCGAAGATCACCATGGCGGCGATCCAGATCAGCGTCATCATATCGGTGCTTCCTCCTTTCAGACACAGCCCCAGCACCAGGGCCAGAGCCAGGGTTACGGCCACTGCGCCGATGCCCAGCCACTTCTCCCGGGGGGCCAGATTGGCGAAAAACGCGGACAGCGCCGTTTTCAGGGTTTTCTCCGGCAGCGGGGCCTTGGGCACGTCCTGCACCGGAGCCTCCCGGGGCACCTCCTGGGAAAACAGCTCATCCAGGGACACCTGATACCGGTTGCAGATATAGAGGATCTTCTCAATCTCCGGATATCCCCGGCAGGACTCCCATTTGCTGACCGCCTGCCGGGACACCTTCAGCTCCGCTGCGAACTGCTCCTGAGTCAGTCCCGCCCGGCGGCGTACCTCCTGTAACCGTTCTCCAAAGGCCATGGCCCCGTCCCTCCGTTTCTCACTGGCCCCATCCTACCGGAAACGGGCCGCTTTGTCTAC
>ENA-UEQE01001817-UEQE01001817.1-human-gut-metagenome-genome-assembly--contig:-NODE-1817-length-16602-cov-3.364297_pt1 | contig 16602 bp, 13 predicted proteins | sample MGYA00242934_ERZ507935 | MGnify/ENA primary metagenome ERZ507935 (study PRJEB26167, sample SAMN06115423) | human gut metagenome | host: Homo sapiens | place: China:Anhui | collected 2015-03-30... | reverse complement strand
ACTGATACTGTCCCCCCGGGGACCCAACGATCATCCGCCCCGGCGGAGGACCCATTGAAGGAGGAAAAACCCAATGGACCAAGACTTTATCATTCACATCAACCGCCAGGAGCGGACCCAGGCCGTGGAGGGCGTGGAGCAGGCCGTCTCCCAGGTGTACGACAACAAGGAGCAGCCCAAGGAGAAGCTGGCCGCCGGCGTGCTGGAGGCCGTTCAGAACGCCATGGCCCGGGGAGACCGGATCACCGTGCCGGTGGAGATCCCCAAGGAGGCGGCGGACAAGCTGGTGTCCGAGGGCACCAAGACCGGGGACACCGTCCCCTTCCCGGCCAACTTCCAGTGCAAGATCCGCACCCTGAATCTGAAAAGCGGCGCCATGGTATACGCCGCCTTTACCAGCCCGGAGGAGGCGGACAAGGGCCAGCGCAGCTCCACCGTCACCGAGGCCATCGACACCTATCTGCAGAAGGCCCTGATGAACCCCCAGGTTGCGGGTATCCTGCTCAACCCCTGGGGCCAGTCCTTTTTCCTGTCCAAGCCCCTGATCCAGGGCATTTTCATCAAGGACCTGCCCCAGCCCGGGGAGAACACCGTGGGCTTTGCCACCATGGACATCACCCAGGCGGAGACCGACTGTATCGTCAATGCCGCCAACGAGACCCTGCTGGGCGGGGGCGGCGTAGACGGGGCCATCCACCGTGCCGCCGGGCCTGAGCTGCTGGAGGAGTGCCGCAAGCTGAACGGCTGCCCCACCGGCCAGGCCAAGCTCACCGGGGGCTATCACTTAAAGGCTAAGCACGTCATCCACACTGTGGGTCCCGTCTACTCCGGCAAGGAGGAGGATGCCGTCCTGCTGCGCCGGTGCTATTGGAACAGCCTGGAGCTGGCCCGGCAGAGCGGCCTGCACAGCATCGCCTTCCCCGCCATCTCCACCGGGGCCTATGGCTATCCCAAGGAGGAGGCCACCCGGATCGCCCTGAAAACCGCCTTCGACTGGATGCAGATCAACCCCAAGTATGGTATGCGCATCCTGTTCGCCTGCTTTGACCAGGAGACCACCGCCCGGTATCAGTCCACCTGGAACGGCAGCCAGGAGGAGTGGAAGGCCCAGGCCGGGCAGCAGGGTCAGGCGGACGTGGTGGAGCGGGCCATCCGGTTTGCCGCCGCCTGCCACAGCGGAGCCAGCCGCAAGGGGACGGATCAGCCCTATATTCTCCACCCGGTGGCCACGGTGGCCGCCCTGGACGGCATGGACGCCGATTTCGATCTGCTGGCCGCCGGAGCCCTCCACGACGTGCTGGAGGATACCCAGGCCACGCTGCTGGATGTCTATGAGCAGTTCGGCGTGGATGTGGCGGCTCTGGTCAACGCCCACACCGAGGACAAACGCCGGGTGTGGTATCAGCGCAAGCTCCAGGCCATCGCTCAAGCCACGGATGCCGGGCTGCGGGAGAAGAAGCTGATCCTGGCCGACAAGCTGGCCAACCTGCACAGCATGTACAATGACCGCCGGAAGGTGGGGGACAAGCTGTGGCAGCGCTTTAACGCCCCCAAGGCCATGCAGGCCTGGTACTATGGCCGCCTGCTGGCCGCCCTGGCCCCCATGAAGGGCCACACCGAGACGGCCAACGCCTATCAGGAGATGAACGGCCTGGTGAAGGACCTGTTCGTCAATTATGTCATGGACGAGGGCGAGCAGCACCTGTATCAGATGGGCGCAGACGGAAGCCGCACCGTGCTGACCAAGGGCGACCCCCAGTGGGTGCCCATGCGGGAGGATATGCCCCAGCAGGTCCGGGCCCTGCCCCGGAAGGAGGCCGAGCGCCTGGAGGACCGGTGGAGCGCCCCCTTCTGGAAGCAGATCGACCGGGATCTGGAGGACGGGGAGTACGGCCTGTTCGCATCCGAGGCGGGCAGCCGGGCCATTCGCCTGACCGACGACAGCGTGGTCTTTGTGGGCGAGGACCGGGGCCCCGCCAGCCAGAGTGCCCACGGCAAGGACCCCTATCCCTTCCGCTGCAACCTGGGCGAGGAGGCCGGACGGCACCTGCTGGTCCAGCTGCGCCGGAAGCACGGCCTGGACAAGGACCTGGGCGAGCTGCTGCTGGAGGAGTTCGGCGGCGAGAACAGCACCGAGCGCTTCCAGACCTTCTGCAAGGAGCACGGCATGGTCATCCGCTTTGTGGCGGGATAAGTTGAGCGCATAAAAATTGCGCACACCCCGATTTTTCAGGGTGTGCGCAGTTTTCTTTTATGCCGTAAGGATCTCATCCAGCAACTGGGTATCCACCCCCTCCGGCAGGTAATAGGGCCGGAAGAGGGCGGAATTGGAATGACTTACCTTACACTGGCTGCCGGAGAGGAGGACGCGCAGGCTGCCCATGTCTGTCCTGGGGGGATCGAAATAGAAAATGTAGGTGGTCCGGTCCTGCTGCCCGTAATCATAGTTCCCGGTGAGGTGGGCCAGGGGCAGGGCGGAGAGGTAGTCCATCAGGGCCTCCGGGTCAGAGCAGTCCAGCAGCTCCCCGTCCCGCCGGACGGAGTGGAGGGTATAGCCCGCCGGGTCGCCGCCGAAGAGAACTTCAGCCCCCGGGCGCTCGTCAAAGGACAGGGCCACATAGCCGAAGGAGGACATAAGGAGAAACAGGGTCAGCCCCACCAGAATGCCGCCCGCTGCCCGGCGGCGGGGGGCGACCACGCTGCGCAGGCGATAGCGCAGGGAGGCGGCGGCGGAGGAGAGACAGGTGGTGTATCCCCGGCTGTCCCCGGCGGTGGTGAGCAGCAGCTGGGCATACTGCCGCCGGGTGGCATCGTCCGCGTCCAGGAGGACGGTCTCGTCACAGCTGAGCTCCGTGTCCTCGGCGCTGCGGCGCATGGCCATCCACATGAGCGGGTCGAACCAGCACAGGGCGGTGCAGAACATGAGAAAAAACTTGTTCCAGCTGTCCCTGCGGCAGATGTGGACGATCTCGTGGCGGAAGACCAGGTGGAGCTCATCCGGGGTATAGGTCCGTGGGGGCAGCACCACCTGCATAGAGCCGCGGAACAGGCCCACCGACAGGGGAGTGGAGGTGTGAGGGGAGATCACCAGGGGGAGGGAGAGGGGCTCCATCTGGGCCCGGTCCAGCTCCTCCAGCCAGACATCCAAGACCTCCTCGTCCGTGACGGGCCTGGCTCCCTCCAGCAGCTGCCGCCGGAAGCGCAGGTGGGACAGGGTGTTCCAGGCGAACACAGCGATGGCCCCCGCCAGCCACAGCCCCAGAACCAGCCAGACCCAATTTCCCCGGGCACGCAGCACGAAAGCGGGGGCATCGGGCAGAAAGGTGGAGTTGAGGCACGGATAGAGAAAATTGGGCAGGAGCCACAGCATGGCGCAGCACCGGGCGCTGATAAAACGGCGGAGCAGGGGTGTGAGAGGCAGGAGCAGGGCATAATAGGCGGCGATGTGAAGAAAGCTCTGAAAGCACAGGGCCAGCGCAAACTCCGCCGTGCGGCCCGGGCCCACGATCATCAGCCCAAGGGGGGCCAGCAGCACCAGGGTCAGGGGCAGCTGATCGGCGTTCATCAGCGGCTGATAGCGGTGGGTGAGGTCGTGGCGGGAGCGGGGTCCGTCGTCATCGCTGCACCGGAAGAGCAGGGCAAAGCCCACAAACAGGCTGATGGTGGCGAAAGAGAACAAACGGAAGCTGTTGGCGTCTGTGATGCTCATAACTTCCCTCCATTCAACAGGTCGCGCAGCTCATCCAGCTCCCGGCGGGTGAGCCCGCTGCTGCACAGGGCGTTGGCAAAGGTGGACAGGCTGCCGCCGCACAGCTGGTCCAAAAATCGGCGGCTCTGTCCGGCCAGATAGTCCTCCTGAGAGACCAGGGGGGTATACCGGGCGCTGCGGCCGAGCTTCTCGCTGCGGACAAAGCCCTTGTCCCCCAGCCGGGACAGCAGGGTGAGCAGGGTGGTGGCGGCCATGGGGTGGGTGCCCTGCAAAATACCCTCCAGATCGCTCCGTCCCGCCGGAGCCTCACAGGCCCAAAGGGCCTGCATCACCGCCAGCTCCGCATCCGGCAGGCGTTTCACGTCACGGGTCATAGAGATCATCCTCCCTTCTGTGATATCTTCTACAGTTGTAGCTCAATGATATTCTACAAACATAGAAGATAATTGTCAAGGGGGAGGGCATATTTTCTGCGCCATTGACAACCATTTGCCCCAAAGGTATAATCGAACTTGCAAAACAGCTGCCTTGACAGGGCAGAGACGGAGTGCGTTATGAGAGAAGAATTAAAGACAGAACTGGAACGATTCAAGGCGCGCTATCCTGTGGACCCGGCGGCCCAGGGGCGCATTTCCAAGCCGCCGGTGGAGTTTATCGGCGAGGAGATCCTGAACCTGGCCGTGTCCGCCCTTTTACAGGGGGAAAACGTCCTGCTGTGCGGCGAGAAGGCCACGGGCAAGAATATTCTGGCGGACAATCTGGCCTGGCTGTTCGGACGGCCCAGCTATAACATCTCCTTCCATGTGAACACGGACAGCAGCACCCTGATCGGCACGGATACGTTTACCGGCGGCGAGGTGCGGCTGCGCCGGGGCCCGGTGGCCCAGGCGGCCCAGGAGGGCGGCTTCTGCATCCTGGACGAGATCAACATGGCAAAAAACGAGGCCATGGCCGTGATGCACTCGGTGCTGGACTATCGCCGTCTCATCGACGTGCCCGGCTATCAGCCCATCCCCATGCACCCGGCCACCCGGTTTATCGCCACCATGAACTATGGCTATGCGGGCACACGGGAGCTGAACGAGGCCCTGGTCTCCCGCTTTGTGGTCATCCGTATGCCCACCCTGGAGGAGGGGCAGCTGCGCCGCCTGCTGTTGGCCGATGCCCCCGGGGCCTCGGAGGAGGACGTGAAGCGCTGCGTGGGCCTGTTCCTGGATCTGAACGAGAAGGCGGTGAACGGGGAGATCTCCACCCGGCCCGTGGATATGCGGGGCATGGTGGCCGCCCTGCGCATGATGGCCGACGGCATGGCGGCCAAGGATGCCATCGCCCTGGGCATCACCAACAAGTGCTTTGACGAGTATGAGCATCAGCTGGTCCAGGACGTGGTCATGACCAGATTTGCGTGACGGGAGTGCATCGTGAGCATTGACAGAGAGGAAAGCCTGTTTCTGACGGTGTCAGAGGACCACAGCCAGCGGCCCATCCCGGAATTTGTAAAGACCATGGGGGAGCCGGTGCGTCAGTTGGGCGGCATGGCGGCGGCCTATGAGGGCGTGGTCTTGGGCGGCGCAGATAAAGTGTTCGGGCTGGACAAGCTGAATCTGTGGCTGCGGCGGTATCGCTTTGCCGCCTATGACATGGAGCTGCTGCTGCCTATCGCCCATATGTGTCTGGAATATGCCGTGCGGCTGCGCATCCGGGAGGAGCGCCCCGGCATCCAGACCATGGCCCAGCAGGCCGCCCGGGAGCTGCTGGAGACCGACCCCCTGAATCTGCGGGTCACCTCCCGGAACTGGATGTATATCTATTGGATGGTCCGGCAGTTCCCCCAGGCGGCGGACCCGGAGAGCCTGCGCATCCTCCGCCACCTCAGCGGCTTTGACACCATGGTAGAGCTGTTTGTCCAACTGACGGAGGCCAGCGCCCGGTGTGAAAATGCCCGGGCCCTGGTGGAGCAGGCGGTGCTGCTGTATCACAAGATATTCACCCGCTTTTTTGCCCCCGACCACGACAAGGACCCGGTGCCGGACAACCACGAGACTCCCGACCCCATGGCTCAGCCCCTGGACGAGGGGGAGCCCCCGGAGCCCGACCCCGCCCAGGCGGAGCTGAGCTATGAGAAGGCGGGGGCCGTACTCACCGACGGCATCGAGCTGCCGGAGGACGCGCTGGCGGCCATCCCGGAGAGCCTGGAGAAAAACTTCGGTCCCAGCTATCAGACGGCCCAGGCCCGGGAGGAGATGGAGCGGACGGTGTGCGTGGGCATCCACGAAAACCGAAGGCTGCTCCTCACCGACGGCCTGCCCGAGAGCGCCTATGAGGGGGTGTCCGCCCGGGCGGAGAACCTGCGGGCCAGCCGGGCGGGAAACCGGAAGATGATGGAGGAGCACGCCAGCTCCGTCCATCAGGGCATCAGCAGCATTGCCCAGGCCTTCCGCAACGCCCTGAACCTGAAAAACGAGCCGGAGGTCTATCGGGCCGACCGGGGCGTACTGGTGAGCCGGGACCTGTGGAAGGCGGGGAGATGCAAAGACCCCAAGCTGTTCGAGAAGGTTTTTCGCCAGGACGACTCCACTGTGGTGGTGGAGCTGCTCATCGATGCCAGCGGCTCCCAGTCCGTCCGTCAGGCCATGGTGGCCATGCAGAGCTATATGTTCAGCGCCGCCCTCAGCGCCATCCATATCCCCCACCGGGTGATGAGCTACTGCACCTATGGGGACCATACGGTGCTGCGCCGCTTCCGGGACTATGACGACGGCCCGGCGGCGGACCGGAGAATACTGGAGTACCGGGCCACGTCCAACAACCGGGACGGTCTGGCGCTGGCTGCCGCCGGGGTGGACCTGATGCGGCGGCGGGAGGACCACAAGATCGTCATCGTCTTCAGCGACGGCCTGCCCAACGACATGGTCAGCGGACGGGTCCGGGCGGGTAAGCCGAAAAAGTATGTGGGGGAGGAGGCCGTGCGGGACACCTGTTTTCAGGTGCGCAAGCTCCGCAGGGCCGGGGCCTATGTGCTGGGCATCTTCCTGGGGGATGACGACGAGTTGGAAAACGAGCGGATGATCTATGGCTCGGCCTTCCTGCGCATCCGCCGGGCGGAGGACTTCGGCGGCTCGGCTGGCAAGCGGTTAAGCGAGATACTGCTGCAGCTGTAAAGTAAAATAACCTGGCAGAAAAGCCGCTCCCCGGAACAGACCGGGGAGCGGCTTTTGTTGTGAGATCACTGTTCGTCCAGCGGCATTTTGCGGGTGGGGGGCGCATACTGCCGGTCGATGAGGGCCAGGTCCTCCTCGTCTAAGAGCAGGGCGTTGGCCCCGGCGTTTTCCAGGGTGTGATCCGGGTGGCCGGTGCGGGGGATGGCGATGGTGTGCCCGTCCCGGATGCACCAGGCCAGCAGCACCTGGATGGGGGTGGCCCGGTGCTTTTCGGCCACGGCCAGCACTGCCGGGTCGGTCAGCAGCCCCCGGCGGAGCGCGCCGCCCTGAGCCAGGGGACAGTAGGCCATCAGGGCCACCCGGTGCTCCCGCATCCAGGGCAGCAGGCTATATTCGATGCCCCGGGAGCCCATGTGATAGAGGACCTGATTCACCTGGCAGTTCCGGCCGCCGGGGATGCGCCACAGCTCCTCCATGTCGCCGATATCGAAGTTGGACACGCCCCAGTTTTTGATCTTGCCCAGTTCCTTCAGCTGCTCCAGACACCGGACCGTCTCTGCCAGGGGCACGCTGCCCCGCCAGTGGAGAAGGTACAGGTCCAGGTAGTCCACGCCCATGCGCTTCATGGTGGCGTCGCAGCACTGGAAGATGTGGTTTTCTCCGGCGTTCTCCGGCAGGACCTTGGACACCAGGAACAGCTCCTCCCGGGGCGCTGCGGCGATGGCCTCGCCCACCAGCTTTTCGCTGCGCCCGCCGCCGTACATCTCCGCCGTATCGATCAGGCGCATGCCTGCGCCCATGCCGGTGCGCAGGGCAGAGACCTCCTGCGCCCGCTTTGCCGGGTCGTCCCCCAGATACCAGGTGCCCTGTCCCAGGGCGGGGACAATATCCCCCGCAGCCAGGGTGATCGTTTTGATGTTCATGGAAAAACCTCCTAAAGCAGCAGCGTCCCGGATCATCCGGCCTGATCCACCAGCAGCTGGCCCACCTGCTGGTGGGTGCATCGGTAAGGGTCTGCACCAGCCTTCCGAATGATTGATAAAAGTATTATAACATCACAGGGGGAAAATTCAAGGAAATGTGAAACGGCAGCTGGATCTCTGCCTGGCAGGTTTGACGAGGGTATTGCGCTGTGATAAACTGGGTTACAAGATTCAGAGGCGGGGATACCGCCGTATTTTTAACGTTTTATGATTTTTCGCCCAAATTGTCTTTGCACCACCGGAAGAGCGCGCAGGGGCCGACGGGCGTACAGCCTGCGGCGCAGGGGATAGGCCGCAGCAAGGAGGCAACAAGACATGAAGCTCATCCATTTATCCGACCTGCACCTGGGCAAGCGGGTCGGCGAGGTCTCTATGCTGGAGGACCAGGCCTATATCCTGGACCGGGTCCTGGACATCGTGGACGGGGAGGGGCCGGACGCCCTGCTCATCGCCGGGGACGTGTATGACAAGAGCGTGCCCTCTGCCGAGGCGGTGACCCTGTTTGACGGCTTTCTCTGCCGTCTGGCCCGGCGGAAGCTGCCCGTGCTGGTCATCAGCGGCAACCACGACTCCCCGGAGCGGCTGGCCTTCGGTGCCCGGCTGATGGAGGGGGCGGGGGTGCATCTGTCCCCCGTGTACGACGGGAATATCACGCCCATCACCCTGACGGATGAACACGGCCCGGTGGACTTCTGGCTGCTGCCCTTTTTAAAGCCCGCCCATGTGCGGCGCTTTTACCCGGAGGAGACCATCGACAACTGCACCGACGCCGTGGAGACGGCCATCGCCCACATGGACATGGACCTCGGTCGACGGAACGTGCTGCTGTGCCACCAGTTCGTCACCGGGGCGGCCACCTGCGAGTCGGAGGAGCTCTCCGTGGGCGGCACGGACAACGTGGATGCCGCTGCGTTCAACGGCTTTGACTATGTGGCCCTGGGGCACCTCCACGGGCCCCAGAACGTGGGCTCCGGCCGCATCCGCTACTGCGGCACCCCCCTGAAATACAGCTTTTCCGAGGCGGGGCACTACAAGAGCGTCACTGTGGCGGAGCTGGGGGAGAAGGGGGAGCTGAAGCTGCACGCCGTCCCGCTCCTGCCCCGGCACGACATGCGGGTCATGCGGGGGACCTTCGCTCAGCTTACCGGAGCGGGGAAGGAGAACGCCGGGGAGCGGGAGGATTATCTCCATATCATCCTCACCGACGAGGAGGACGTGCCCGAGGCATTGGGCCGCCTGCGGCAGATTTACCCCAACCTCTTAAAGCTCAGCTATGACAACACCCGCACCCGGACCAGCCGGAGCGTGGACCGGGCACAGAGCGTACAGCGAAAATCGCCGCTGGAGCTGTTTGAAGCGCTGTATGAGACCCAGAACAACCAGCCCATGAGCAAGGAACAGCGGGACTTTACCGAGACGCTCATCAAGAAGCTGCGGGAGGAGGAGCTATGAGACCGCTGAAATTGACCATCGCCGGCTTCGGCCCCTATGCTGGTGTACAGGAATTAGACTTTACAATGCTTGGACAGCGGGGGCTATACCTCATCACCGGGGACACCGGGGCGGGAAAGACCACGATCTTCGACGCCATCACCTTCGCCCTGTTCGGGGAGGCCAGCGGCGGGGACCGGAGTGCGGACATGCTCCGCTCCAAATACGCCGGGTTGGATGCCCCCACCTTTGTGGAGCTGACCTTCGCCTATGGCGGGAAGGAGTACACCGTCCGCCGCAGCCCGGAGTACCAGCGGAAAAAGACCCGGGGCGCAGGGACCACCCGCCAGGCGGCGGACGCCCAGCTCACCTACCCGGACGGGCGGGTGGTGACAAAATGGAAAGAGGTGGACCGGGCCGTCCGGGAGGTCATCGGCGTGTCCCGGGAGCAGTTTGCCCAGGTGGCCATGATCTCCCAGGGCAGCTTCCGCCAGCTGCTCCAGGCGGACACCAAGCAGCGGCAGAAGATCTTCCGGGACATCTTCGGGACGGGGCTGTATGTGTCCCTGCAGGAGGAGCTGAAAGAGCGCACCGCCCAGGTGAAGCTCCGGCGGGATCAGACCGCCGCAGGCATCCGTCAGTTTGTGGAGAGCATTGTCTGGGATCCAGAGGACCCCCTGGCGGCGGAAGCAGAGCGGGCCCGGAGCGGGGAGCTGCCCACGGCGGAGGTGAGCCGTCTGCTGGAGGAGCTGCTGACCCGGGACACGGCCCGGCAGGAGGAGCTGACCAACCAAAGCAGCCGGACCGACCGGGAGATGGAGCAGGTGGTGGCCGGGCTGACCCAGGCCCAGGCCCGCCGGCGGGCGCAGCAGTCCTTGGCGGAAAAAACCGGGGAGGAGCAGCGGCGCACTGCCGTTCTGGCCCAGCTGACGGCGGCGGCGGAGCAGGCCAGGGCCACCGTACCCGAACAGGAGCAGCTCACCCGCCAGATCGCTGCGCTGGAAGCCGTGCAGCCCGACTACGATGCCCTGGAGCAGAAGCGCAGAGCGCTGCAGGAGAAGAAACAGAGTCTGACCCAGGCCCAAACTGCCAGGCAGAGCCTGGAACGGCGCAGGGCCGCCCTGGCCGCACAGCTGGAGGACATGACCCGGGAGCGGAAGGGGCTGGAGGGTGCCGACGCAGATCGGGAGCGGCTGGAAAATCAGCGCCAGCGCCTGAACCAGCGCCGGGAGCAGGTGCTCCTGCTGGTGCGGGACGGGAAGGCGCTGGACCGGGCACGGCAGGAGCTGGAGCGCCTGCAGCAGGCCTATCTGGCCGCCGCCCGGCGATCTGACCAGCTGGGGCGGCAGTACGACGGGATGCAGCGGGCCTTTCTGGACGAGCAGGCGGGCATTCTGGCCGCCGGACTGGAGCCGGATACGCCCTGTCCGGTGTGCGGGTCTGTGCATCACCCCCGCCTGGCTGTCATCTCCCAGCAGGCCCCCACCGAGGCCGACGTAAAGCGGGCCAAGGGGGACTATGAGGGGGCGCAGAAGCAGACGGAGAAGACCAGCGCCCGGGCCAGCGCCCAGCGGGGGTCTGTCGTGGCGGCGGAAAGCGCCTTCCGGGAGAAGAGCGCCGCCCTGTTTGGAGAGATGCCCTTGGAACAGGTGCCCGCCGCCGGAGAGGCGGAGGCGGAGCAGCTGAAAGGCCAGCTGCAGACTCTGGCGGGGCAGATGGCCCGGTTGGAGGAACAGACGGCCAGAAAAATTCAGCTGGACCGGCTCCTCCCCGACCGGGAGAAGGCCCTGAGCGATGGGGACGGGGCCCTGGCCCAGGCGCAGAGCCAGCTCGCCGCCCTCACCGCCGCCGCCCGGGAGCTGGCCGATCAGGTGGCCGCCATGGAGGAGAAGCTGGTCTATCCCGACAAGGTGACCTTGAACCGGGAGATCCAGGCCCGCAGACAGCGGCTGGAGGATCTGAAAAGCGCCCTGACCCGGGCGGAGACGGCCTGTAACGCCGGGAAAGAGCAGCTGGCGGCGGTGCGCTCGGCCATAGCGCAGCTGAAAGAACAGCTGTCGGAGACCCAGGAGACGGACGTGGAGGGGCTGACCCGGCAGAAAGAGGAGCTGGCCCAGCGCCGGGCCGAACTGGATGCCCGGTCCAAGACGGTCCACGCCCGCCTGACGGCCAACGCCGCCGCCCGGGAGGGCATCGCAAAGAAGGAGCAGGCCCTGTCGGCCCTGGACACCCAGTATGCCTGGATGAAAGCCCTGTCCGACACGGCCAACGGCACCCTGTCCGGCAAGGACAAGGTCATGCTGGAGACCTATATCCAGGCGGCCTATTTCGACCGCATTTTAGACCGGGCCAACCTGCGCCTGCGGAAGATGTCCGGCGGGCAGTATGATCTGGAGCGGCGGAAAAACGCCAGCGACCAGCGCAGCCAGAGCGGCCTGGAGCTGGACATCGTGGATCACATCAACACCACCCGCCGCAGCGTGAACACCCTCTCCGGCGGCGAGGCCTTTCTGGCGTCGCTGGCCCTGGCATTAGGGCTGTCGGACGAGGTGCAGATGTCCACCGGCATCCACCTGGACACCCTGTTCGTGGACGAGGGCTTCGGCTCTCTGGACTCGGAGGCCCTGAACAAGGCCTATCTCACGCTGGCCGGCCTGACCCAGGGCAACCGTCTGGTGGGCGTCATCTCCCATGTGGCCGAGCTGAAGGAGAAGATCGACCGCCAGATCGTGGTGAAGAAGGACCGGACCGGCCAGAGCCGGGCCAATATCGTGGCGGGATAAGTGCAAAAATAGCCGCTGGGGCGGATGGGAGATGAGCGTATGGCGCTGCCCGGCAGGGTGCTGTTTCAGGAGGTGGGGGAGCTGGTCCGGGCACGGCCCTGCGGGACGTTCTGGCGGGAGATCATCCTCCGGCTGCCCCCCTATGACAAGGAGTATCCGCCGGAGTTTGAAGACGGCTCCCTCTGCCTGACCCTGCCGTCGGACGAGCAGGGGGAGAACGATGCCGCAGAGGATGCCCTGACCGACCTGCTGCAGGAGATGATCCGCTTAACGGTGTTCTTCGGGGATGCGGAGTCCGCCGACCACGACCTGCGGGGGAACCGGATGCTAAACTGCTTCTGCGGACATTGGCAGCAGATACGGGGAACCTATGTATATTTCTCTGACAGCAGCGTGAAGCGCATGGCGGAGCAGAACCCGGCCCTCTATGACGAGTTTGAGGCGGAGGAACTGGCGGATATGTACAGCGGCGAGGTGCTGGAGCAGCTGTATTCCAGGCGGCCGGAGCTGGTCATTGCCATCTGGCGCTCCATGGCCGGGACGGACGAGCCCATAGACGACCCGGAGCAGGCCAGGCGCTTTCTGGACGAGATGGAGTGGCTGTGGCAGTCGGAGTATGAATACGGCGACGCAGAGCGGCTGCGGCCTTTGCTGGACGAACTTGAGCGGGACGACGGCTTTGCCCGGCAGCTCTGCCAGAGCGCCTATGTCAGCTGGGAGCAGCAGAGCTTGATCATGGCGGCGGCGGACTGCGGGAAATTTGCCCTGGCGGAGCACCTGTTCTCCCTGCTGATGAAAAACCCCCTGCCCAGAGACCAGTGGGACCTGGACGTTGAGGAGCTTGAGGAGCTGGCGGAGAAGCTGGGCCTGACGGCGGAGGAGGAGCCCGAGGGCGAACTTCCCCGGGATGACACGGAATATGTCTATTGCAAGGTGCATATCCCCGGGGTCCGCCGGGACTATTCCTACCTGGCCGGGGAACTTTCGCTGAACGTGGGGGACTGGGTGAAGGTGCCCTTCGGCATGGAGAACGTGGTCAAGCGGGGCAAAGTGACCTCCGTGACCCGGTGTACCCGCCGGACGGCCCCCTGGCCGCCGGAGGAGACAAAGACCGTCCTGTGCATGACGGAACAGCCCACAGAGTTCGAGATGCAGTGAACGATAGAGCGGCTCAGACGAAAAAACACCCTGGGAGCCCGGCAGAAATGCCGGGCTCCCAGGGTGTTTGCTGATTCAGAACAACAGCTCGAACAGACAGCCCCACACATGGTCCAGTTCTTCAAAGGCGATGTGGGGGGTGATCCAGGCGGGTGCGGATGCCGAAGCGTTCTTCCAGCTGCCGCCGGATATCATCGGCACTGTGGCCGGGGAAGCGGGCCCGAACCTGGCCGGTCGTTTGGTCGGCGGAGAGAAGCTCCGGGCCGCCGGGGCCGAAGTCCCGGAGCCGGGCGGCCAGGTGGCGGACCCGCCGGGCCAACTGCTCCGGGTCATAGCCTTGGGGGAGAGAGGTTGTAAAGTCGATGTACTTCATAGGCGTGTCTCCATAGGAATGCGGATGAGATAGTGGTTGTTCTTCATCTGCCGCAGCAGGGTGGGCAGTACCCGGACGGCTCCGGGGTCTGCGTCCATGGTGAGATAGACGGTCTGCCGGTTCAGCCGGTTCAGCCGGCGCAGGGTGTTGGCGGCGAAGGTGTTCACCCCGGAGGACAGGGTGGGGGAGAGGGCCAGGGTCTGCTGCCAGCACACCCAGCCCTGGGCGGAGAGGGCGGCGCGCTGATCGTCCGGCACCATGGCCAGGGTGGTGCGGCTGTGGGCCGTGCCTGCCAGCAGCTCGTTCCCCCGCTCCAGCAGCAGCCGGGTCTGGTCGGCGGTGTCCCCCTGGGCCAGCAGTCCGACGCTGTGGCCCTGGCCCAGGGTCCGGCGGACCAGGTCGCCGTGCTTCTCCAGCACCTGGGGGGTGAGGAAGAAGACGGCGCGGGCCGACTTGGTGTCCAGGGCATCCAGCAGGTCGGACAGGCTGTCTGCGTCGGTGCAGCGGAAGGCCAGATAGACGGACACGTCGCTGGCGGTGACGGGCTCCTCCTCCGTCGGGGCGGTGCTGGGCACGGATGGAGTGGCGGTGCCGGGGGTGGAGGGCGTGTCGCTGCCGGGGTTCAGACTGCGGTTATACTCCCGCAGGCGCATGTTCAGCAGATTCTCTGCCGCCTCGATAAACTTGGAGTCGGACAGGACCACCGCCTCGTTTTTAATGCGCAGCAGATAGCCCTGGCGGATGGAGTTATAGGACCGGCTGAGTCCGAAGAAGGTACACACGGTGTTCAGCGGTACATAGGGCCGGCCGTTGCGTATGACGGCCCGCACGTTGTAATAGGTGTCGGTGGACGGGTCCCGGCAGGTGCCGGCGTTCAGGTCGAAGGCCAGGATCTGCCGCAGGTTATAGATGTTCACCGTGGCGGAAGAGGGGTCGTAGGTACTGTTCAGCCCCAGGTCCACGCCGGTGGAGCCGCTGTCGAATACGGTATACGGGACATAGATGAGGTTTTTATACCAGATGGGCATGGTGTCCGCCGTGAGGGGCAGCACATTGTCGTTGACGGCGGTGAAGCACACCTCCGCCGCGGCGGCAGGGGGCGGGATCAGCAGACCGAAACACACCAGCAGGATCGCCAGCCGCCTGAAAAGCCAAGAATGGCGCTTGTTCAAATGATCTCCTCCCCGGAGAAGGGGCAAAGAAGCCCCCGGGATGGTTCCATTTTACCACAGGAATCCGCCGGGGGCAATGAAAAAAGCGCATCCGGCGGTCAAGTGTGCCGGATGCGCTGTGCTGCTTACATGGGGATCAGGTCCAGAGGGCGCTCCCCCCGGTACATGGCTAGGGCATTTTCCACCGCCCGGCGGCGCAGGTCCAGCACCGACTCCTCCGAGGCGTAGGACACATGGGGGGTGATGAGGATGCCGGGGACGGACAGCAGGGGGTCGTCCATGGCGATGGGCTCGTGACAGACTACATCCAGCACCGCGCCCCGGATGACCCCCGTCTTCACCGCTTCGATCAGGTCGGGCTCCTTTACCAGGCCCCCCCGGGCCACGTTGATGAGCACGGCGGAGGGCTTCATCTTTTTCATCAGCTCCAGATCCACCAGGCCGGTGGTCTCGGGCATCAGGCGCACATGGACGGAGACGAAGTCCGCCCGGGCCAGGCCCTCGTCCAGCTCCACCTTCTCTGCGCCGAATTCCCGGGCGGCCTCGTCTGTGACGAAGGGGTCATAGGCCAGGACCGTCATGCCCAGGGCGTGGGCCCGCTGGGCGGTGATCTTGCCGATGTAGCCAAAGCCCATAAGCAGCAGGGTCTGCCGGCTCAGCCGGTGGACGGGCTGGCTGAGGGCGGTGACCCCCCACACGCCGTTTTTCAGCTGGTCATACAGGGCCTCAATGGGCTTGTAGAAGTGGAACATGGCGGCCAGCACATAGTCGGCGATGTCCTCGGTGCAATAGCCGTTTACGTTGGTCACGGGGATGCCGGCGGCCTTGGCGGCCTGCACGTCCACGTTGTTATAGCCGCTGCCAAAGACGGCGATGCCCTTGCAGCGGGGGAGCTTGGCGATGACCTGGGCGGTGATATCGGCGGACACCTGGGCAAAGACCACGTCCACCTGATCGCCGAAGTCCTCCAGATCCTTCTGGAAGGGGATGCCGGAATAGCGGATGTCGCAGTCGGGGCAGGCGGCCTTCAGTGCGGCCTCCTCCACGGAGTAGTCGGGCCACTCGTCATCAATGATCCAGAACAGGGGCTTTTCCACGAAGATCTCCTCCTAAAAATGAGTGTATGCGCATCAGATACGCAGAAAGTTTTCCGACCAATCCAGGTGGGTTTTCAGGACTTCGGTGAGCTTGTCCAGGTCCCGGGTGCGCAGGACCTTTAAGATCTCCAGGTGCTGGCGGACGCTCTCCTTCACGTTGTTCAGCGCCTCGGCGGACAGATTCAGATAGCGGCGCAGGTTGGAGTCGTTACTGGCCACGATGGACTTGATATAGGGGTTGGTGCAGTGGTCCACCAGCATACAGTGCAGGTCCCAGTCCAGGTTGGAGAACTCCCCGTGCTCGGGGTGCTCGCCCCGCTCGCAGGCGTCGTATACGGCCTGGAAGCGGCGCTCCATGTCGTCGATCTCCTGGTCGGTGATGCGGTAGATCGAGGTTTTGATGGCCTGCATCTCCAGCAGACAGCGGATCTCGTACAGGTTTTCCATATCCTTGGAGGACAGGGGCTTGACATAGGCCCCAACGCCGTTTTTGATCTCTAAAAAGCCCTCGGAGGCCAGGGAGCGCAGGGCCTCCCGCACAGGGGTGCGGCTCATGCCCAGGTCCTCGGCCAGACGGCTCTCGCTGAGAATATCGCCGGGGGCGATGCGCCCTGCACAGATGGCGTCTTTGATCTGGTTATAGGCCTGTTCGGATAGGTTGGTCCTTCGTTTTGTTTCAAACATGATGTCGGGTCTCACCTCTTAAAGTAGAATGGCTGTATTACAGAAAAAGCA
>ENA-UEQE01001798-UEQE01001798.1-human-gut-metagenome-genome-assembly--contig:-NODE-1798-length-16687-cov-5.692956_pt1 | contig 16687 bp, 13 predicted proteins | sample MGYA00242934_ERZ507935 | MGnify/ENA primary metagenome ERZ507935 (study PRJEB26167, sample SAMN06115423) | human gut metagenome | host: Homo sapiens | place: China:Anhui | collected 2015-03-30... | reverse complement strand
TGGAGACGAAACAGCCACAGACTATGATAGAGCCTTATCCATCAGATACCGCCTTGTATTCTTTCCACTTTCAGCGGATGTTCCGGGACGTGCCTCCCTGTTTTCCATATCCAGAAGTTATGGCAGGAGAATATTCGTGCGCTTTTTATCTCAGGCCATCCCTTTCTGAGCTTCGGTACGGCGGGACACCCTCCTACAGGAGATGCCGGGGGGCTCGCACTGCCGTAGGCAACATGAACGCGCCGGAGCGCCATTTGAAACGGATCAGCCTGTTGGAAGAAGAGACGGCTCAGCCATGCCGGGGCATCCAGTACCTCTCGAAATGTTTACTACCCCATAGATCGTGAGAATATTCACGTACTTCATATGGTTCAGGAACGGGCTGCGGATAAGATCCGGCACGTTGCCGACCCTTTTTGTTTCCGCGTTCGTGTCCCCGCGCCTTCCCGCACAGATGATCGCGGAATGTATCCGAAACATTCGCGTTTCAATGAAATTCGCATTCAACTATGTGAAACTGAAAACAAATTTTGAGAAAACCATCGAAAAGGCGAATGTCTCAAGGCTCCGGGGATGTTGCGGGATACGAAGACCATGCTGGGTGGGATTTTCATGAAGGAAGGGGTGCCGGCGCATATCCATGCGTTTGAATCCCGGAATCCCAACTGTGGTTCCAATCTGCCGGGCTTGCCGAGTTAACGGGCAGCGAAACCGAAACAGTTGAGCGTGACATGGTGTTTATCCTTTAAGAACAATGTCATGTACGCGTGGAGAGCAGCCTCACCGATCTCGAAAATCGACGCGTCAGGGAGACAGTGCCATGCGCGCATGGAGAGCAGTTTCAAGGCAGTTGCGTGGCGCGTAATCCCAAGGACAGGGCCATGCACGCATGGAGAGCACGGACGGTGCGGTATCGGATCTCGCAGGCACGTATGAGGGAGCTGCGCTTGAAATATGACGTTTCCTTCCTCCCTATTTTGATCATCGTCGAGGCGTTGCTCCTTGATTTTGGCTCTGTCATAGCGTGTGATTGTTTCATCTCCACAGCACGGTGAAAAGACAGCCTTTTTCTCCAGTTTTCCCCTTGGCTGAATCCATAGCTGAGGCGTTTTTCTGGTTATTCCTTTGGAATTTCAAGGAAAAAAGCATCAACCATTTTCTGGGCCACAGCCTTGATTTTCACCAACGGTGCCCGCGGCTGCGCCAATGCCGCCGCAATGCCGCCGCTGACAGGGGTTCTGCAAGCGCCTCACAGCCCCCCGCTGGGGGATCGCGGGGCGCCTCATCATCGCGTGGGGCCTTGCCCTCCCCGCTTCCGCGGCTTCCTGCGGCCTGTTCTTTTTCCCGCTTGACCGCCCGGTGGATCTTCATGGATACACTATTATTTCAATAGAAAAGATAATGTTTACTAAAATAAAGTCAGGCAGCCTTGACATATTTTATCTTCAAGTGTAAAAATTCACTGTATCATCCGTATAATCCCCATGTGAGCTGCTTATGCCTCTTTCTTTAGTCACACAAAGATTTATGTGCGCATTTTTTGTCGTCACAATGATCTGTGGCGCATGGCAATATGCAGCGGTGGAAAACGCCCTTTACTTTGAAGACAGGGAAGGCGTCGTATCCGAAGAAATCTGCGAATATGCCGTAACGCAGCGTACGGATCAGAGGCGCTCAACTTGCAATCCGAATGCAAGCGGTATGGAAACGCTTCTTCCCCTGCTTTCCATCCTGCTTGGCTTCCTTCTCTACGGGCCTGTCGTCAGGAAAATCCATCTTTGCCGCCTGCAAAATGATTTTCTTCCTAACCTATACGACTTTCACGGGATGCTTCCACTCCCATTCGCTCCTCCGCCCGCGCGCCCTTAAGCCTCCGGATCGGGCACGGCTGAAAGAGGGCCTTTCATGCCCAAGGCATGTTTGGCGCGGGAACGGCACCCGTCCCCGCAAATGGGGAGCGTCCCCTCAGCCTTTTCAGCGTGCATCCCGCCGGGGGCCGGATTCCCCTTAGGATCATTTCGCATTACTCAAGAACATATTCGGAGTGAGGAATATGGAAACCGTAAGAAAGCCGTTGAATGAAGACCGCGTAGCCTTGTTGCTCGGAAGCGTCATCTTTATCCTTGCCCTGCTCAAGTTCGGCGGGATAGACATGCTCGGCTGGGCCGTCAAAACCGGTATGTGGGTGGACAACCCGCTTGATGCGTGGAAGTCCGCCACCAAGGGCCTTCTCCCCGGCTATGGGGCCCTGTTTGTTACCTACGCCGTCCTGACGGGCGCGCTGGCGTGCGGCGTGAAGCTCATGGGGAACGACGTGGCGAAGTTCGTCAAGTCCTTCACCATCATCTTCTTCATCGCCATCATTTGCTATACGCTGGGCGCCAACGCCTACATCGCGGCCAACCCCACCCAGCTCAAGGCGCAGGGGATTCCGTGGGCGCTGGGCCTGAGCACCGAAGCCGGGCTCATCCTCGCCCTCGTCATGGGCATCGTGATCAGCAACTTTATGCCGAACCTTGCCGAATCCCTTAAGGACGCATGCCGTCCCGAACTGTTCGTCAAGATCGCCATCGTCATCATGGGCGCCGAACTCGGCGTGAAGGCCGCCGACGCCGCCGGTTTCGCCGGTCACATCATTTTCCGGGGACTGTGCGCCATCGTTGAAGCCTATCTCCTCTACTGGTGCGTGGTCTACTACGTCGCCCGCCGGTACTTCAAGTTCAACCGCGAATGGGCCGCGCCGCTGGCCTCCGGCATCTCCATCTGCGGCGTTTCCGCTGCCATCGCCACGGGTGCGGCCATCCGCTCCCGGCCTGTCGTTCCGATCATGGTGTCCTCGCTCGTCGTGGTCTTCACCTGCATCGAAATGCTGATCCTGCCCTTCATCGCCCAGCACTTCCTGACCGGCGAACCCATGGTTGCGGGCGGCTGGATGGGCCTCGCCGTCAAGTCCGACGGCGGCGCCATCGCTTCCGGCGCCATCGCCGAATCGCTGATCCTCGCCAAGGCCGCCGAATCCGGGATCAACTGGGAACCCGGCTGGATCATCATGGTGACCACCACCGTCAAGATCTTCATCGACGTCTTCATCGGCGTGTGGGCCCTGGTCCTCGCGTGGGTGTGGTGCACCAAGTTTGACAAGTCCGGCGACCGCACCATGCACTGGGGCGACGTGTGGGCCCGTTTCCCCCGCTTCGTGCTCGGCTACATCATCACGTTCGCCATCCTTCTCATCATCTGCCTCCAGTCCCCCGAACTGCAGAAGACCGGCAAGGCCGTTTCCGGCACGTTGAACGCCTTCCGCGTCATCTTTTTCCTGCTTACCTTCTTCACCATCGGCATGGTGTCGAACTTCCGCAAGCTCATGGAAGAAGGCATCGGCAGGCTGGCCATCGTCTATGTGGTGTGCCTGTTCGGTTTCATCATTTGGCTTGGGCTGCTCATCTCGTGGCTGTTCTTCCACGGCATGACTCCTCCTCTGGCCTCCTGATTTCACACTCTGCTTAGCTAAGGAGAACGATCATGGCAGAAAAGAAGAACGACGTGAAGTTTCATGAAGAAATACAGAAGATGGAATATGAGCCCATGGACGAAACGGAGCTCAAGCTCATTAAGGGCGGCATCACTTTGGGCATCGTCCTGCTTGTGACCCTGTTCGTCGTGAGCAAATACATCCTTCCCGGCATCCATTAATCCTTAAGCACAACGGGGGGAGAGCCCGCCTCTCCCCCCGTGTGGACACACCGCCATGTCTCAATACAAGCTTGTTTATTACTCGGGAATGAACATGAACCTTGTCCGGGGCGATTCCGAAATCGTGGAAGCGGACTCTTTCAAAGATGCGCTGTCCCGCAAATGTTCATGGCCCGTTTTTGAGGCGAGGGATCACCTCTCGGCCGCCGCCCAAAACCCCGGCACCTGCGTCTACTATACGGAAATGTGGGAAGCCGTCCTGTTGGATCCGAAACAGGCGTCTACCAGCCACGACTGTTACGGCGACTTTTCCGGGATGCGGTACTAGGCCGTGCCGCTAATTAGACATAACATATTGAAATTATCAAACTACTTTTAAGCTGTAAAAAGATTTTAAATGATTTCAAATAGTTTTATGTCAAATAACAACACAACCTGAGGTTCCGCCCGTCCAAGCGGCACCCCTGCGGGAACCAACCACGCTGCGGAGCCGAATTTCATAGCCTGCCGTGGACGTATGCCGGGTTCCTTCCATCCCGGCACCCGATCAGCAAGCTGAAGGCATGCAAGGCTTGAAGTTCCGTATGCCCCACCCGCGTGCCCGCCGCGCCTTCCGGCGGCAGCCCGCCATCCCCTAGGCTGAACCCCTCCTCCAGCCCGGTGACGCCGGCGGCCAGAGCCGCGGCCTTATCGCTTCCGGGTTATGGAGCCAACAAAACCGGCTAGCGCTGTCCGTCAGCGGCATACTCTGCCCATCGCAGCTTCCACCGCCCGCGTTCTTGAAAGCCTGACTCCGAAGCCCGCCAGCGCCTAATCAATACAGGCAAGCCTGTGCAGGAAAAACGCCCTGCTGTCCCAGATCGGACAGACGGAAGCCTTCGGGAACCCATGCCCGGAGGCCGCCCCGCCCAAAGGCGAAGCCAATGGCAAGGCCCCATTGAAAAAGTGTGGCCTAAAACGTGTTTTGGGGGCCGCAAAGAAGCCAATCAACGGGCATCTGAGGGCCTGTACATGCGGCCCAAGAGTGGGGCGGATCCCTTATCAAGCTCCCGGACGGTTTTGTCCGGGCTTTTTTGTGGGAAGGGAAAACTCGCCGCCTGCCTGCACAAACGTCAGGCCCGGCCCCGCTTCCAGCCCCATACCTTTCCGAGCACCATCGCGGGAATGGTGGGCAAGGAGGGGACAAGCGAAACCAGCGACCCCACGAGGATGAACAGGATGCCTATGACCATGCTTGTCGGAATGGCTTCCCGCAGGAAGGCCAAGGCCAGTACGGGCGCGAGGGCGGGCTTGAAAAAGAAGACCAATGAGGCGGTGATCGGCGAGGTCGCCTCCATTGCCATAAAGTAGCAGGCAAAACCCGCCCCGGTCACGCCGACACAAATATACAGCATCATCAGCGCGCTGAACGGGGTATACCCGGACAGCAGGGGGATATCCGCGAACAGGCCGAGCCCGATGTCCGCGAGGAACCCGGCGACCGCCGAGAGGCGGCTGAACGCGACGATGGCCGCCATTTCAAGGCTGGCGAACAGGAAGCTCCCGCATGTCACGACCACGCCGGAATACTTGGCGCACATTTTGGTACCGAGCACGGCATACAGGGCGAACACCGCCGTGGACAGCAAGGTGAGCGTGATGCCCGCCGTGCTGATGGACGTATTCAACGGATTGATCAGGATAAGGATGCCGAGGCATTCCAACGCCAGCGCAATGACGTGCTGGCGCAGGATCCGCGTGCGCAGGATGAGCCCGGCGAAAACGAGTACGAACACGGGGTTGCAGCTGAACAGGACGGCAACGACCGAGGCGTTCGTGTTCTCCACGGCAAGCTGGTACAAGGTCATGCTGACCACGATCCCCAAAAAGCCGAGCCCGGCCAGTTTAACGAAGCCGGGGGCGTCGATCCGCACGCCACGTTTTCTGAGCATCCGTCTGGCGAACGGGATAAGGACAAGGCCGCCGATGAGGAACCGCGTGAGGTTCAGTTGGACAGGATTAAACAGTCCGGCAACTTCCTTGAGCGCGATTTCCATCGTGCTGAAAAACAGCGTTGCCAATGCGATAAACAGGTAACCTCTTTTCATAACGGCATATCCTCTCGCTGCAAAACCGGCGGCCCGCCGAGAAGCCTTGAGCGTATCTCCCCGCAACGTGGGGGGCCTCCCGCCTCCCGTTCGTACGCTACGCCCACTCATGCGTAAAATGAAATATGCTCATGAGAAACATGCCGTTAAGTTAATGATCGGATCAGCCTAGCCACACTTTCCCTAAGCCGTATCGTCAATCAGATATAATCTATTGACATTATTTGACTATTTTTCAAGCCACAAAAAGATTATTTAATCAATTTCAAATAATTATATAAAAATGACGACACGGCCTGGGGCCTGTTCACATAAACAAAGAATAAACATCATTTCCAAATGGTTACCTCCGCTTTCGAGCATGCTGAATGTTCCTTCCAACCCGCTTCAGCCATTGGAAAACCCGGCATAGCGTGAACACGCCCTAAGGCCGCTCGCCCCCGCCCTCTTCAGCTTCCCTTCCGGTCAGGCAGCCTATGAAGGCATGGCCCGCGTGTGAAATCTGGCTTCGCTTTCTGGTCACTACCGCAATGGCCCGCTCCGGTATCTTTTGCGTTGTTTGTAGCTCAAAGACGCTTCCCGCCCTGAGGCTCTCCTCCGCAAATCGCCGCACGGTTATGCCCACTCCAAGCCCCCGCTCCGCAAAAGGCACGATCAGCACCGTCGTCGCCAGCTCACATTCCGGATCAAGCACTACGCCGTGCGATTGGAAAAACGCATCCAGATACGCCCGGGTGCTGGTTCCCTTTTCCGGGCACACAAGAGGGAGCTTGGCAACCTCATCCAGTGAAAGGACGGATCCTTCCAGATGGCGGAACGTATTGCCCGCGACAAACGTATCCTGAACCGTGCAAACGGGGATTATGTCCAGATCGTCGTTTTCTTCCACCGGCAAAAACACGACGCCCAGATCGATCCGGCGGGCCCGCAGCGAAGCAATCGTTTCGGGCGTCGATGCCGTGATGGTGCTGATGCGAACCTTGGGATAGTCCTTATGGAACCGCTCCAGATACGGAAGCAGGAAGGCATGCATGATCATATCGGAGGAACCGATATGGATGCTTCCCCAGTCCAGATGCAGCATGGCCTGAATCTTCTTTTCCCCGATGGCAATCTGCTCGCAAGCCTGCGCGACGTGCTGATAGAGCACTTCCCCCTCAGGCGTGAGCCGCATCCCTTTGTGCATCCGATAAAACAGCGCGCAGCCGAGCAGCTTTTCAAGCTGCCGTATGCACTTGCTCACCGCCGGTTGCGAAAGGAACAACGCCTTAGCCGCAAGGGTAATGCTCCCAAGCTGCGCCACCTGATAAAAGACCTTGTAGTATTCAAACGAAATGTTCATACCCACCATCCTGTCCAGCCGGTTCTTCCTGCATTGACATGCAACAGCCCGGCAGGGCAACCCTTTTCGAGAGCTTGGAGGAAAAGCGCGTCGTTCCGCCGCGGCCCGCCCTTCCCTGCCGTGCGGATCAAAGCGGCGTCCCTAAACGCGGGGTTCTGCGGCCCCTAGGTCGTATCGTCAATCAATATAATCTATTGAAACTATTTAACTATTTTAAGGCTACAAAATATTTACAATAATTTAAAATAGTTAAATACAATACGACGATGCAACCTAGAAAATAACCTCTTGGCCCCTCCCTCCCGATGGAAATTTTCCTTTCCATGTAAAAAGGCTACGGGCTGTCAGCAGTTCTTAGGTAATCCCCTCACGTTACGATCGGTTCTGAAGGCGCCGATTCGTCAGCCGCGTAGGGAGGGCTGCAAAAGGATCTTCAGGCCATGGATGCTTCGGGTACCGCCCCCGCATTTCCGCTCTGACGGCTGGATATCCATTCTTCCAGAATCCTTTGAGATCGCGGGTGATCTGCAAGGGCCTGCCCGCAGGGGATAAGAGATGGACAAGAACCGGAACCTTCCCTTCAGCTACCGCAGGAGATCCCTGCATACCGAACATCTCTTGGAGCTTAACCGCAAGGACTGGTACAATCCCTTCCGCTGATGCCTCGTAGTGCAGACGGACAAAGGAGCCTGAGGGGACTTCCATATGGGTGGGGGCCATCACATCAAGCTCACGTTGCTTGCGCCAAGGGAGCAACGCGTGAAGGGCCGCCGCCAGATCGATTTTCGAGAACTGAGAACGCCGTGATATGCCTTGTAAAAAGGGGATAAGCCAGTCTTCCAGACCTGCTAAGAGCGTTTCTTCCGAAATATCGGGCCAGTCTCCGCCTTTGTCCACAGACCGCAGCAGCTCGACGCGCAGCCGCCACTGTTGCAATTCGTCCGTCCACGGCAAACAGGCCAATCCAAGTTCCCGGATTCCCGAAAGCACCGCTTGTGCCACCCGATCCGCAAGGGAAGACCCGCCGCTTCTCAAAGGAGCTTCTTTCAGAATAAATGCGCCGAAACTCACGCGCCTGCGCGCCGCCACTGCCTGCTCCCGGCTATCCCACACAACTTCTTCGGTTTCGGTAAACTGGGCATGATATAAAGTCTCAACCGTTTCCTGAGAAAGCGGCGCAGCCTGCCAAATACGCACATTACCGGAACCGCCGTTGACGGCCCCTACAGCCAACACAGGCTCGTCAGCCAACGAATCCGTATCGTCCAGAAAGCCGCCGCGCCCGTTGACCATACGGTAACTGCCCCGGCTCCGTTTCTGGGCAAGGCGATCCGGGTACGCCAAGGCGAGCAAGACACCGGCTTGTTCCTCTTCCGGTATATTCACAGGATTCCGGTACGGCGATTCACCCGCCGCATCCACCAGCCGCCCTATTTGGCGGGCAGCATCCCGGATCCGAAAAACGGCGGGCGTCCCCTGACCGTGTTCAAGCAGTGCCAGACGCGGGCGGATATCCGCATCACGCAACCGCAGCGGATCACGCTCATCAGCCATTGCCGCCAACAGGCAGGCGGCCTTGCCAAGCCCAAGCGTTTTAGCGGCAAGAACCATATGCGCAAGCCGCGGATGCAAGGGGAGGCGGGCCATAACCTTTCCCCGTGCGGTCACCCTCCACGCCGCATCAAGTGCCTCCAAGCTGCGGAGCAATGGAAGGGCCTGATTGACCGCTTCCGCCGGGGGCTCATCCAGCCAGTGCAGGGAAGAAGGAGCGGCTATCCCCCATACGGCAAGCTCAAGGCACAGCGGGGCCATGTCGGCATCCAGTATTTCCGGTCGTATATGAGCCGCCATTCCCGCTTCGTCCCCTTGGTGCCACAGCCGGTAGCACACGCCAGGCCCCGTCCGCCCCGCCCGGCCTCTGCGCTGTTCGGCACTGGCAAGGGATACACGCTCCGTGACAAGCCGGGACATGCCCGTCCCCGCGTCAAAACGTACCGTGCGGGCCAAGCCGGAGTCGATGACCACCCGCACGCCTTCGATCGTCAGGCTGGTTTCCGCAATGGATGTAGCAAGCACTATCTTCCGTAGCGGAGCCTGAACCGACGCAATGGCGGCGTCCTGCTCCGCTGCGGGCAAATCGCCGTACAGAGGGCAAAGGTGTACGGTATCCGATCGCACACCTTGAAGTAACGCTTCAACTTTTCGGATTTCACCCACTCCCGGCAGGAACACAAGGATGCTGCCGTCCTCCTCCCGCAACGCGCGCCGGACAGCATCCGCAACCCATGCCTCCATAGGCATATCAGTCCGGGGCAGTGGGAAGTAATACGTCTCCACAGGCCACGTGCGTCCCCTGCTCCGCAACACCGGAACCTCTCCGGGAAAATCCTGTTGCAGCAGCTTAAGGAGTGGCCCGGAATCCAATGTGGCCGACATGATCAGTAGCCGCAAATCGTCACGTAGGCCCTGTTGGCAATCAAGCGCAAGGGCAAGCCCCAAGTCGGCGTTCAGGCTGCGCTCATGAAATTCGTCAAAGATCAGGCAACCGACCCCCTGAAGTTCGGGATCTTCTTGAAGCATCCGGGTCAAGACGCCTTCCGTCACCACGGTAATCCGGGTAGCCGCGCTCACCCGGGAATCCAGACGTACACGGTAGCCTATGGTCTGGCCAACCTTTTCCCCAAGCAGGGAAGCCATATACCGGGCCGCATTCCGGGCCGCCATGCGCCGGGGTTCCAGCATCAGGATGCCTTTGCCGCCGAGCCACGCGGCCCGGAGCAATGCCAAGGGAACCCGTGTCGTCTTGCCCGCACCGGGCGCCGCTTCGAGTATACATCGGGTTCCGCCGCCCAATGCTTCAAGCAGATCCGGGAGCAGGGCCTCAATGGGAAGAACTTCTTTGGTATGATTGGACATGTCCCTCTCTAGCATGAATCCCACTTCCCGGAAAGTATGCCTCCCAACCATCGCGTGGCGAGCTTTTCCTTGAAGAGCGGCTTCGCCTGATCTATGTTCCGAATACCGCCTGAGCCACCGGATCGGGGAAGGCCGGGCGTTCATGAACCATTCATATTTCTGGAGAGCGATATGTCCCTTATGGAAGCGCCGGAGCGCAACCTTGCCTTTGATCTTGTCCGTGTCACCGAAGCCGCCGCCCTTGCGTCCGCGCGCTGGCTCGGACGCGGCGACAAAAACGCCGGAGACGGCGCCGCCGTGGACGCCATGCGCCTGTCCTTCAATTCCCTGCCCATTGCGGGCAAAGTCGTCATCGGAGAAGGCGAAAAGGACGAAGCGCCCATGCTCTACAACGGCGAAATCATCGGCATGGGCAATGGGCCTTCCCTTGACATCGCCGTGGATCCCGTCGAGGGAACCAACCTGCTCGCTTATGGGCGTCCCAACGCCATTGCCGTCGTCGGGGCCGCTCCGGGAGGCAGCATGTACAACCCCGGCCCCAGCTTCTACATGCAAAAGCTGGTTGTCGGCCAAGCCGCCCGTGACGTCATCGATCTGGATGCGCCGGTCCATGTCAACCTCCGCCTCATTGCCAAAGCGCTGGGCAAGGATACCAACGACCTTGTCGTCTTCGTTCTCGATAAGCCCCGCCACCAGAAGCTTATTCAGGAAATCCGGGCCGTAGGCGCACGCATCCAGCTGCATACCGACGGCGATGTCGCCGGTGCCCTGATGGCCGTGGATCAGCGTTCCGAGGTCGATGTCATGATGGGAACCGGCGGCACGCCTGAAGGCGTACTGGCGGCCTGCGCCATCAAAGGCGCGGGTGGCGCCATGCTTGCCCGCCTCGATCCCCAGTCCGAAGCGGAAAAAGCCGCTATTCAGGAAGCGGGCATCGACCTTGCCCAAGTCCTTGATGCCGATACTTTGGTGCAGGGAGATGACGTCTTCTTTGCGGCCACGGGTATTTCCGGCGGCACGTTCCTGCGCGGCGTCCAGTTCTCCGGGCAGGGAGCCGTTACGCATTCCATGATTATCCGCAGCAAAACCGGAACGATGCGCTATATCGAATCGCATCACAACTGGAACAAGCTCATGCAGATCAGCTCCATCAAATACGATTAGTATACTATACGCCGGGACAAAGGGGCACTATCCTTTTGTCCCGGCGCAGTATGGACGCCGCCCCATCCCTTCAACAAGAGACGTGATACATGGCCCTTTTTTTCCGCTTCGGCCTTGCCTGTTTGCTGCTCCTGCTGACAGTATTCCCCACTTCGGCGGAAACGCTGTACAATCAGCCTCCGTTTTCCGAAAAGGAACTCAACCAGTTTATCGCCGATCTTCCCCGTTTCCGTGCATGGATCAAAACCAATAAGGAAAAGGCCCACCCGATCGTCAATGAAGCGGGCGAACCCGATTTCCTTTATTCCGAGAACGCCGCCGGGCATATCAAGGCTGCGGGCTGGAAACCGGAACGCTTTTTCTGCATTATGGGGCGGGCCGCCGCCGCTGTCGCCATCATCCAGCAAGGGGACGCCATCACAAAGGAGCCCCCCGTTGAAATGCCCAATGTGAGCGACGACGAACTCGACATTGTCCGGCGCAATCTTCCCGGCCTGCTCAAGGCCATCAGCCCGGCCCCAACCCCCAAAAAGTAGAGGTCAATATGTCCACTGTTCCCACCGCCGTTCTTTTCCCCGGTCAAGGTTCCCAAGAGCCCGGCATGGGCCGCGATGTTGCCGAAGCATCGAAAGAAGCCATGGAGCTCTGGAAAAAAGCTGAACAGATCAGCGGCTTTCCCCTGCGCGCCGTCTACTGGGAAAGCGACGATGCGGCGCTTATGGCCGATACCAAGCACCTCCAGCCCGCGCTGACGGTCGTCAATGTGACGCTGTGGCAGGCGCTTTCCAGAAAGCTGTCTCCCGCCTGCGCCGCCGGCCATAGCCTCGGCGAATACAGCGCGCTGGCTGCCGCCGGAGCCCTTTCCCTCGAATCGACCCTTGAATTGGTAAGCCTGCGCGGGAAGCTGATGGCGGACGCCGATCCTGACGGCAAGGGCGGCATGGCGGCAATCCTCAAGCTCAACCGCGAAGCCGTGAGCGAAATCGCCAAGGCCGCTGCGGAAGCCACGGGAGAAATCCTCATTGTGGCCAACCACAACACCCCGGCCCAATTCGTTATCAGCGGGAACAAAGCGGCGGTGGAGGCGGCCCTCCCGCTTGTTAAGGAAAAGAAAGGCCGGGCGGTTCCCCTTCCCGTCAGCGGGGCATTCCACAGCCCGCTGATGGATACGGCCGCACAGGAACTCGCCAAGGCGCTCAACAAGATGACGTGGGCCAAGCCGCGCTTCCCCATTTACAGCAATGTAACCGGTAAGGCGGTGACGGATGGAGAAAGCCTGCGCGAACTCGCCGCCGTCCAGATGATTTCTTCGGTTCTGTGGATCGATACGATCGCCAACCAGTGGCACGACGGCATCCGTTCATGGGTTGAAGTGGGCCCGAAGGGAACCCTCTCCCGTATGGTCAAACCGATCCTCGACGCCGTTCCGGTGGAGGAAGAAGTTGCTGTTACGGCTGTTGGCTCTCTGGAAGCCGTAAACGCTTTCGCCTAATCCCTCCGCTCAGTTGAAGCAATCCACATAAAGATGTGGGGAGGACGTTGAAAAACGCCCTCCCCTCTCTTTTTATCGGATCAATCTCTTTACCGGGTCAGCTTGCGGAACTTCAAGCGGTGCGGCTGATCCGCATCCTTACCGAGGCGCTTCTTGCGATCTTCTTCGTATTCCGAATAGTTCCCGTCAAAAAAGACAACCGACGAATCGCCTTCAAACGCCATAATGTGCGTAGCGATGCGGTCGAGGAACCACCGGTCGTGGCTGACGACCAATACGCAGCCCGCGAAATTTTCAAGGCCGTCTTCAAGGGCACGCATGGTGTTCACGTCGATATCGTTGGTCGGTTCGTCAAGCAGGATGACGTTGGCGCCGGACTTGAGCATCCGGGCAGTATGCACGCGATTCCGCTCGCCACCGGAAAGAACGTCGACCTTCTTCTGCTGATCGGATCCGGTAAAGTTGAAACGGGAACAATAGGCGCGGGCATTGATTTCCCGGTTGCCGAGCTTGATCGTCTCGGCACCGTCGCTGATCAGCTCATATACGGTCTTACCCGGCGTCAGGGATTCACGCTGCTGATCCACATACGCAAACTGGACGGTGTCGCCGATGGTCAGCGTACCCGCATCGGGCTTTTCCTGTCCCACAAGCATCTTGAAAAGTGTCGTCTTACCCGCACCGTTCGGGCCGATGATGCCCACGATAGCACCCGCCGGAATGATGAAATTCACATTTTCCATCAATTCCTTGTCACCAAGGGCCTTGCAGACGCCCACGGCTTCGATGACCTTTTTGCCCAAACGAGGCCCGGCAGGAATATAGATTTCCAGTTCGGGGGCCCGCTTTTCGCTCTCGTGGCTCAGCATGGCCTCATAGGCGTTGATGCGCGCCTTGCCCTTGGCATGACGGCCTTTCGGGGACATGCGAATCCATTCCAGCTCACGCTTGAGGGTCTTGCGGCGCTCATCCTCAGCCTTGTCTTCCTGAGCGAGGCGCTTTTCTTTCTGCTCCAGCCAAGAGGAATAATTGCCCTTCCACGGAATGCCGCGGCCGCGATCCAGTTCGAGGATCCACCCGGCGACGTTGTCGAGGAAGTAGCGGTCGTGGGTTACGGCAATGACCGTACCGGGGAAATTCTGAAGATACCGTTCCAGCCACGCCACGGACTCGGCGTCCAAATGGTTGGTGGGTTCGTCGAGCAGAAGGATGTCGGGGTTCTGCAACAGCAGGCGGCACAACGCCACACGGCGCTTTTCACCGCCGGAGATGACGGAAACGGGCGTGTCACCCGGAGGGCACCGCAAGGCATCCATCGCCATCTCAAGCTTGGAGTCAAGATCCCATGCACCCTTCGCGTCCATGAGTTCCTGTACCTGCCCTTGGCGTTCGATGAGCTTATCCATTTCCTCCGGCTCCATAGGCTCGGCGAATTTGGCATTGATCTCCTCGAACTCCTTGACCAAATTAACAAGCTCCTGCGCCCCTTCCTCAACGACTTCGCGGACGGTTCGCGTTTCGTTGACCAGCGGTTCCTGCTCCAAATAGCCGATGGTATAGCCGGGAGCCAGCACGGTCTTCCCTTCAAAGGCTTGATCCACGCCCGCGAGGATCTTCAACAGGGAGGATTTGCCCGATCCGTTCAGGCCGAGAACACCGATCTTCGCGCCATAAAAATAGGAAAGGGAAATATCTTTCAACACTTCACGCTGCCCATGACGCTTGGACACGCGGATCATGGAATAAATAATCTTGTCAGGTTCGTTGCTCATGAAATCTCCTTACAAAAAATGGCCCTGCCGCTGGACGCTCCACTTCAGCGGCAGAGTCTGAATGAACCCATGCCATGTTGTGCAATCACAGATATCCGATTGTCTTTTGCCCTATTTTGCTTCGCTATGCAACCATTGGGGAATACGCCATTTGCACTTTCCTGTGCTTTCCTACAATATGCCTTCCGGGTTAGCCAAACAGTCAGTCGAACTTCGCCAAGGCGACTTTGACGGCTTCCTCAGACAGTAGGCCGTCTTATTGCTCGACATGATTGAAAAGGCTACGGGTAAGACCATCTCCAGACGCGATAGCGACGAAACAGTGATGGCATTCGGAGCAACGCTCTCGTTTACATGGGGGATATTGATGCGTTTTCTTGTACCCTGCCTCGTTATCGTACTTCTGTTTTCCCTGTCGCCCATGCAGGCAGAGGGAACATCAGACGCCACGGCAACCGTCCGGGAGGCTATCAGCGACCTTCTGGATGACTTCGATGATTTCAAAGACTCTGATGTATTTCGGCAATGCATATACGGGTGCGGCAGTAAAAATCCGGGCAGCGAATGGCGCAACAGGCTCACAACGCTCCAGCGTCAGGCCATGCGGCGTAAGGATGTCCCGACCTACCTTAAGGATGCCATCGGTGAACTGTGGCAGATGGGCCGGAGCTATGCACGAGGCAATATCCGTAAAGCAGCCGAACTGCGCCAGCGCGTTGAGGCTGTACTGGAAGACTAAAGATGATGAAAACAAAATGCAAATAAAAGAAAGAAAAAGGATGTGCCTCTTTCTGGCACTGATTATCGTACTTTGTATGGGCTCACCGGCCTATGCCGAAACGCCCACCGCTGAAGCCCAAAAGAAAGTTGCCGCCTATCTCACACTCCTTGACGATATGTGCTTCACCAACCCCTTTTTGTCTGATGGCTTTACTCAAGACCCGGGAAAGAGTTGGAAAGAGGGCCTGGAAAAACTCGAAGCAGAGCTAAACGCCAACTCGAAAGTAGCACCTGCCGTCAGGGACACCCCTCGGCTCCTTATCCATCTTGGTCTTCAGACGTTTTATGCAAGGCACTGTCTTGCCGACAGCAACCGGGACAGAAAAAACGTACTTGACAGGCTCGGCGAATACGCCGAAGGCATTTGATAAAAGAAGGCTCTGTTATAGTATGTGGTTGTTTCATCTCCACAGTGCGGTGAAAATACAGCCTTTTTCCCAGTTTTTCCCTTGGCGGGATCCACGGCTAAGGCATTTTGCCGGTTATCCCTTTGGAGTTTCAAGGGATAAAGCATCAATCATTTTCTTTAACACAGCCTAAAAGAAAGCATTGTGGAATTTTTGGGCTTTTGTTCATTCCCGCTTCTGCCACTAACCTCAGAAGCATATTTGATTTTTGAGGAGCAGAGGCCGTACTGCGTTTTGGCATCTGTCTCAACTTCTTCCATCCGCATATAGAAGGCCGGAAACACTTATACCTAGCGGATGTCGGCACAAGCACTCTGCCTGTGGCCGTCAGCGCGGCTGTGCGACCGTATTAGCCCTATCTATCGGTACCCGCCTTGATCTCATCAACGCTCCGCTCCGGCTATATAAACGGCAGCAGGTTCTCCCGATACTCCCGTTGCCCTTTCTCCAACTCCGAAGCGCTGAACAGTAAAGCCATATCGTTATTGAAGTACTGGTGTCGACCATCGGCCTAGCGTCGTTGTGGTACGGTCATGTATATCCGGCCAGTACCGTGCTAAGCCATGTACGGGACGGAAACGGAAGCGTAACGGCTACGATCAAAAACCTATGTACATTGCTCGATACCCTTTATTTGACTCGGCTTGCCCCCAATCAGCTTGACATATTCAAGTTTTTGGTTATAGCTAAAAAGAATCAATCCCTTTAAAATAGGAGAGCAACCATGAAGCGTCTATTCGCATTGGCCCTTGCCGCTACCCTTGCTGCTCCCACCATAGCCGTAGCAGGTTTTCAGGGGCCGAGTTCCGCTCAAGGGGGAGGCTTCCAAGGCCCCACTACCGGTATTGAGGCCGATACTGTAGCCAAAGCTCAAAAAAGCTGGGACGACGCCCGTGTCGTGCTCACCGGGAACATCACCCAACGGGTTGCCGGCAGCGACGACAAATACATCTTCACCCCATATTTCTCCGTTCCTACGTTCCAGAATGGACATGATATTGCTGTCAAAAGTCTTTCCGTCTTCCCATTGCGCT
>ENA-UEQE01001795-UEQE01001795.1-human-gut-metagenome-genome-assembly--contig:-NODE-1795-length-16702-cov-3.872301_pt1 | contig 16702 bp, 16 predicted proteins | sample MGYA00242934_ERZ507935 | MGnify/ENA primary metagenome ERZ507935 (study PRJEB26167, sample SAMN06115423) | human gut metagenome | host: Homo sapiens | place: China:Anhui | collected 2015-03-30... | reverse complement strand
GCGAAAAGCCCTTGCAATCCACGGGGAAATGTGGTACAGTCCACTTCGACAATTGAATAGGGGCGGCGGGGCCTGTCCGCACTGCCGCCTGACACCATTATTTCTGGCTTGCCGCCAAGGTCGCGGCAAGGAAAAAGGAGAAAGCTATGAAGAAGAAACTATTGGCTCTTTTCCTGGCGCTGGTAATGGTCGGCGCCGTACTCCCGGGATGCGGAGACGGCAGCAAGGACCCCGGCGGACAAGGAAATAACGGCAAAACGGGCGAACCGGTCAAGGGTGGCGAGATCACCGTTGGCATCGCCCAGGACCTGGACGACAGTCTTGACCCCCACCAGACGGTGGCCGCAGGAACCAGAGAGGTCTTGTTCAACATCTTCGAGGGATTGGTGAAGCCCAATTCCGACGGCGAAATGATACACGCTGTCCGAGGATGGAACCACCTATACCTTCACGCTTCGTGAGGGAGTGAAGTTCCACAACGGCCAGACAGTGACCGCAGAGGATGTTGTATATTCCATCAATCGCTGCGCCGCTGTGCCGGAGGGTCAGGAGAAGCCTCTGGTAGCGGCGTTTTCTGCTGTCAAGAGTGTCGAGGCCCTGGACGAAAAGACCGTTGCCGTTACCATCGCACAGCGGGACCTGGAGTTCATCAGCTATATGACGGCCGCCATCATTCCCGCGGACTATGAAAATCAGGACACGGCTCCGGTGGGCACCGGCCCCTTCAAGTTCGTGTCCCGGACCCCCCAGCAGGACTTCGTCATGGAGCGGTTCGAGGATTACTGGGGCGCCCCGGCGTGGCTGGACAAGGTCACCTATAAAATCTGCGAAAATGCCGACGCTCTGGTGATGAATCTGAACGGCGGGTCCATCGACCTGTGCGCCCACCTGACCTCTGCCCAGGCCTCCCAGCTGAACCAGAACTTCCAGGTGCTGGAGGGCACCATGAACCTGGTGCAGGCCATCTATCTGAACAACCAGGCCAAGCCCTTTGACAATCAGCTGGTGCGCCAGGCCCTGTGCTATGCCATCGACCGGCAGGGCATCATGGACATGGTGGCCGACGGCCACGGCACCGCCGTGGGCAGCAGCATCTATCCCGCATTCACCAAGTATTTCCTGCCGGAGCTGGTGGATAAGTATCCCCACGATGTGGCCAAGGCCAAGGAGTTGCTGGCCCAGGCCGGGTATCCCGACGGCTTCGACATGACCATCTCCGTTCCCAACAACTATCAGCCCCATATGGACACCGCCGAGGTGGTGGCCGAGCAGCTGCGGGAGGCGGGGATCAACGTGACCATCCAGCCGGTGGAATGGAGCACCTGGCTGGACACCATCTATAACGGCCGCCAGTTCCAGGCCACGGTGGTGGGCGTGGACGCCGCCAATATGACCGCCCGGGCCATGCTGGAGCGGTTCGTCTCCTCCGCCGGGAATAACTTCATCAACTACAGCGACGCGGCCTATGACGATATGTTCGCCTACGCCCAGAGCTGCTATGATGATGCGGAACAGACCGCCGTTTATAAGGACATGGAGCGCAACCTGACGGAAAACGCCGCCAATGTCTACATTCAGGATATGGCGGATCTGGTAGCGGTGCGGGACGGTATCACCGGTCCCACCTTCTACCCCATCTATGTGCTGGACCTCAGCACGATTTCCTACGAAAAATAAGAGATGAACAGCGGACGCTTTGACGCCGCTGACCCGGAAGGGAGATGACTGCCATGAGGTATGCGGCGAGAAAGCTATTGACGCTGCTGGTCACCATGGTCGTTGTCTCCTTTCTGACGTTTGCGGCCTTTGATTTGATTTCCGGCGACCCGGCCACCGCCATGCTGGGAACGCAGGCCACGCCTGAGACTGTGGCGGCTCTGCGGGCGCAGCTTGGGCTGGACGCGCCCCTGCCGGTGCGGTACAGCCAGTGGCTTTTGGGCTTTTTCAACGGCGATTTGGGAATGTCTTTCCAATACCGCCTGCCGGTGCGGGAGCTGCTGGCCAGCAAGATCATGGTAACGCTGGGGCTGAGCCTTGTGAGCTTTGCGCTCATTACAGTTGTGTCGCTGCCGCTGGGGCTGCTGACCGCCAACGGCAGGCTGGACGGGCTCCACACGGCGGTGAACCAGTTCTGCATGGCGGTCCCCCCCTTCTTTACCGGCATTTTGATCTCGTGGGTGTTCGGCATTACGCTCCACACCTTTGTCCCCGGGGATTTTCCGGGGCTGCGGGAAAATTTTGGACGCTCCCTTGTTTACCTCTTTTTCGCGGCGGTCTCCATCGCCATCCCCCGGGTGGCTATGACGGTGCGGATGCTTCGCAGCACGGTCATTCATGAGATGAACAAGCCCTATGTCCGAACGGCCATCGCCCGGGGCAATGACCGGCGGCAGGTGCTCTGGGGCCATGTACTGAAAAATTCCATGGTCTCCACGGTGACATTTTTAGGGCAGACCATGGCGGAGATCGTGGCGGGCAGCATCGTGGTGGAGCAGGTTTTTGCCATTCCGGGCTTGGGGCGGATGCTGGTGGCCTCCATTTCCAATCAGGATTACCCGGTGGTGGAGGCTATTGTGGTGATTCTGGCGTTCTGGGTGGTGCTCTCCGGCACGCTGGCGGACCTCATCAACCGCTGCATCGACCCACGGATGGGAGGCGCTGCGGAATGAAAAAACGAAATCCCTATTTGACAGCGGGCCTGATATTGACAGGTGTCTTGACAGGTGTCATTATTCTTGGATTTTTCTGGACGCCCTATGACCCTAACGCCATGGCGGCGGGGCCGAAGCTGGCGGCGCCCTCTCTGGCGCACCTGATGGGAACGGACAGCTTTGGCCGGGATATTTTCAGCCGGGTGCTCAAGGGTGCCGGCACAACGTTCTGCATCGCGCTGGCCACCGTGGCCATCGGCAGCGTGTGCGGCGTGGCGCTGGGGGCTGTGACCGGCTATTTCGGCGGCCTTGCGGACGATATTCTTATGCGGCTGGGCGATGTGCTCACCGCCTTCCCCAGCATTTTGCTGGCGCTGGTGGTCATCAGCCTGTTAGGCCCCGGAAAAACGGAAAATGTTATCATTGCGCTGGGATTGGTGTTCATTCCCAGCTTTGCCCGCGTGACCCGTGGCGCTTACGCGGGGCTGCGGGATGTGAACTATGTGAAAAGCGCCCGGCTTATGGGGGCCTCCAGCGGGCGCATCCTCTGGCGGCATATCCTGCCCAATACGGCAAGCGTTCTGCTGCCGGCGCTGACCATCGGCTTTAACAACGCGGTTTTGGCGGAGGCGTCCATGAGCTACCTCTGCATCGGCGTGACCCCGCCGGATGCCTCCTTGGGCTATATGCTCTCCGAGGCGCAGGGGATGTTCCTCAGCGCCCCGTGGTACGCCATCGGCACCGGGCTGACCCTTGTGTGGATGGTATTCGGCGTGGGTCTCATCGGCGAGGGCCTGCAGCGCCGGAGAGGGGGCGGAGCATAATGCTGGAAATTCGCGATCTGCACGTAAGGTTCCACAACCGGGACCGGGAGGCGGTCAGCGGCGTGAGCCTGACCATTCGGAACGGAGAGATTCTGGGCCTTGTGGGAGAATCCGGCTCCGGCAAATCCGTCACTGCCATGAGCGTGGCGGGCCTTTTGCCCCGGAAGCAGTGCGACTATTCCGGGGAGATTCTGCTGGACGGACAGGAGCTGCTCCACGCTGACCGGGCCGCTCTGCGGAAAATTCAGGGCGCGGACATCGGCGTGGTGTTTCAGGAGCCGCAAAGCTGCATGGACCCGCTGATGCGAATCGGCGCACAGGTGGAGGAGGCACTGCGCCTGCATACGCAGCTCTCCCGTGCAGAGTGCCGGGAGGCGGCGCTGGCCGCCATGCGGGCGGCAGAGCTGCCGGACCCGGAGGGCGTGTATGAAAAATACCCCCACCAGCTCTCCGGCGGAATGCTTCAGCGGGCTATGATCGCGGCGGCCATTGTGAACCGCCCGAAGCTGCTGCTGCTGGACGAGCCGACAACGGCACTGGATGTGACGATTCAAGCGCAGATATTGGAAATGCTGAAAAAGCTGAACCGGGAGAGCGGCATCTCCATGCTGTTTATCTCCCACAACCTCAATGTGGTCCGCAAGCTGTGCCGCCGCGTGGCGGTGATGCAGCGGGGCGTTCTGGTGGAAAATGGTGAGACCGGGCAGGTCTTCTACCATCCCCAGCACCCCTATACCAAGCGGCTCATTGAGGCCATCCCCACCCGGGAGCGAAAGGAGGAGCGGCCATGACCGAGGAGCTGGTGCTGTCCCTCCGCCATGTCACTGCCGGGTACCGGGAGGGCGGCGTATTGGGACGCAAGCGCTTTCACGAGGTGCTCCACGATGTATCCTTTGATGTGCACCGGGGAGAAATCTGCGGCCTTGTGGGAGAATCCGGCACGGGAAAATCCACGCTGGCCCGGACGATTCTGCAGATGGTGAAGCCGGAGCAGGGCGAGGTTATCCACTATACCAAGCGCCCGCAGATGATCTTTCAGGACCCCTACAGCTCCCTGAACCCGGCGTACCCGGTGGAATGGCTGCTGGAGGAGCCGCTGCGGATTTACGGAAAGTATGACGCCCAGGAGCGGCGCCGCCGGGTGCGGGAGATGCTGCGGCGCGTGGAGCTGCCGGAGGAGGTTTTATCCGCCCGGCCCTCGGAACTCTCCGGCGGCCAGCGGCAGCGGGTGTCCATCGCTATGGCGCTGATTCAGCGGCCCCGGTTTCTCATTGCCGATGAGCCGGTGTCCGCGCTGGATGTGACGATTCAATCGCAGATTCTCAAGCTGCTGAAAAATCTGCGGGAGGAGCTGGATCTGAGTTATCTGTTTATCTCCCATGACCTGAACGTGGTCTATCAGTTATGCGACACGGTCCTTGTGATGAAGCAGGGCCGCATTGTGGAACGGGGCACGGTGGCGGAGATTTTCGACCATCCGCGAGAGACGTACACAAAGCAGCTTTTGGCGGCGGCAAAATGAAAAAAGTGGTGAATTTTTGGAACCGGCATAAAAAGCTGCATAGCTGGCTGGCGGCGGACGCGGCGCTTTTGGGACTGTACCTTGCGGCGCGGCATGACCGGGAGCTGATGAATGCCTTTGCAGACAGCGTGACCACGCCGCTGAAGGCGGCGCTGGGGCGGCTGTGCGCCCTGACGAATGCTTCGGTCATGGAGGCGCTTTATGCGCTGGCGGCTGTCGGCGCGCTGGCATATATTGTTTGGAGCATCGCGGCGATTTTTCGGGCCAAGGGACACAGAAAGGACCGGGCCTACAGCGCCGCGCTGGGCGCGGCGGACATCTGCCTGACGGTGTATGTGCTGTTCTGCCTGATGTGGGGCGTGAACTACTGGACGGACAGCTTTCAGGACCGCGCCGGCATCACGGCCCAGCCCGTAACGGAGACGGAGCTGGAGGCGGTGACACGGTATTTTGCCGAGCAGCTCACTGCCGCGGCGGACAGCGTGCCCCGGGATGAAAATGGACTGTACGCCGTACCGAAAGTGCAGATTTTAGAGGAAAGCACAGCGGTCTACGGCGGCGTGACAGAACTGTACCCCTTCTTGCGATTCCGGGATACCGGCGTCAAGGCGGTGCGGTGCTCCCGGCTCATGAGCATCATGGGCTTTACCGGGGTATATTTTTCCTGTATCGGGGAATCCAACGTGAATGTAGACAGCCCAGCCTGCCTGCTGCCCTCCACCATCGCCCATGAGCTGGCCCACCAGCGGGGCATCGCGTGGGAGCAGGAGTGCAATTTCTTAGGCGTGCTGGCCTCCGTCACCAGCGGACTGCCGGATTATGCCTACTCCGGCTGGCTGTTGGGCTTTATCCATCTGGGAAATGCCCTGTACGATACCGACCCGGCGGCCTATTGGGCCATCCGGGATACCCTGCCGGAAACGGTGGAGGCGGACCTGCGGGACAACAATGCCTACTGGGACCAGTTCCGGGACAACATAGTGGAAAAGGTGTCCGACACCGTGTATGACGCGGCGCTGAAATCCTACGGCGATGCCAACGGAATGCGCTCCTACAGCATGGTGGTGGAGCTGCTGGTGGCCTATTATCGGAATATAGTGTGAAAAGAGGACCTTTGCGGTTTTTACCGCAAAGGTCCTTTTGTTTGTGTTTCCGGTCGATCCGGCCGCTCATTTTCCTTGGGCCATGGGTGCAGCGTGTAGGACTGCTCCGGCGTCATAGCGAAGTATTCCTCCGCTGCCGTGGCTCCCTGATCGCCCCATGTGGCATCAATATGGACGGTCTTCCCATCCAGCACGGCGACCGTCCAGATGTGAGTGGCGTTGGGGAGAGCATAGCAGTCGATGCCCTCTAACTTCAATAGAAGGTTATACGCGCCGGTGTAACCATCGCACACAGCCTTGCCGTTATGGAACACGCTGTAGGGCAGATGGCTGACGGAGGTATTGCCCCCGGCGTCATCGTAGACGCAGTTGGCGGCAATCCACTGATAGTAGGCCCACGCGGTCTCCCGCTGGGTAGAGGCGGCGGTGATGACGCCCTGCTCCCACAGCCGGTCATGCACGGCGATGGCGGCGGAGAGGGCCTCCGCCCGGTATTTCTCGGTTTTGTCCCCGGCGATGGAGCTGAACTTTACCGTCATGGTGCCGGCGGGCGAATAGGTGCAGGCGGCGTTGTTGTAGCCCTGCTCACAGTAGCGCTTTACCGCAAGCAGTGCGGCGTTCAGCGTTTCCTGTGCCGCCGGGATGGTAAAGCCGGCGGGATTTTGGACAGTCAGCGTATGCTCCCCCTGTGCGAGCATATAGCGGATGTCCGAATCGTAGTCCGCCGCCGTGGCCGGGGCGGCAATGTATTCCCCAATCGTCACGAAATCCTCGTAGGCCGCGCCCTCGGCGCTGAAAAGGTCGGTGAGATTCCAGTCCGGCGTCAGCCGCAGGGCCGGGTCCACGATTCGGGTCAGCATGGCCGCCGCCGCGCCTCGGGTAATGGGAGCGTCGGGGAAAAACGAGCCGGCGGCGTTGCTGCCAATACTGACGCCGCAGCGGTAGAGCTTTAAAATGTCCTGATAGTAGGGCGTGTATTCCGTGACGTCCGTAATTCGGCGGCGGCTGGCATAGCCCTGTGTGACAAGGGAATCGTTGATGAGGGGCAGTGCCTCCTCCGGCAGAAGATTTGCCAGCACATGGGCCATCTGCGCCCGGGTGGCAGGCTGGGTCAGGCAGTCATCCAGCGCCTTATCCAATACGCCCTCGGATTGGAGATACCAGAGATAGGGGGCATAGACCCGCCAGACGTCCTTCTGGCTGACAGCCGCCGCAGCAAAGGCGGCGGGACCTGCCTCCGGGTCTCCGGTGCGGTAAAGGCTGCGGATACGTCCGGCAAAAATAACGGTCTGCCCCACGGTCATGGGGGCGGTGAGGCCGAAGGTCCCGTCGGCCTGTCCCACGGAGAGGCCGTATTCGTACAGAGCGGCTACATTTTTATAAAAGGTGTGGTCCTCCGGCAGATCGGAGAACTGGCCGGTGTAGGTCTTGGAGCGGACAAGGTTTTCCGTGCCGCTTTCCGCCGCCAGTGCGGGGACGGACAGCATGGACAGCGCCAGAAGACAGGAGAGAATGCGTTTTTTCAAGAGCTTGCTCCTTTCCGGAGGTCAGGACGGGAGATTCAGGTCCTCCACAGTCCGGTCCTCCACATAGGGGTTGAGGTAGGTGTTCACCACCGTCAGGGTCTCGGTGGGGTCCAGATAAATGTAGGGAGAGTGCCATTCATTCGGCAGTGTGGAGAAGTCGATTTTGTCCACACCCATTTTCAGCACCTCCGTTCCCAGCCAGACGAGGTTTCCCAGCGTCAGGTCGGTTTCCACGTACTGATTAAAAATGCGGGCGTAATCGTCGATTTTTGTGGCGATGTTCCCGGCGGTGAACATCTTTTTTGCCACGGCCTTCAAAAAATTTTGCTGGGTGGACATACGGCCCAGATCCTCGCTGCCGTAGCCGGTACCGTCGTTATTGTGGCGGAAGCGGACCACCCGCAGGGCGTCCGCGCCGTTGAGGTGCTGCATTCCCTTCTGGAAGTGGATGCTGAGGTTCTGGATGGGGTCATCGTAGTTCATGTTGATGGGGACCTCAAAATCAATGCCGCCGATAGCGTCCACCAGCGCGGTGAAGCCCTTCAGGTCCACGCAGACGGTGTAATCCACGGGAACCCCCAGCTGCTCGGAGACCGTGTCCGCCAGCAGGGAGATTCCGCCCTTATTGTAGGCGTAGTTGATTTTGTGGGCCTTACCGTCAATGATGGCCTTGGAATCCCGGGGGATGCTGACGCCGTAAACATAGCCGTTCACCGTGTCCACAGCCACTAAAATGTTCGTGTCGCTGCCGCCGTTTCCGTCATCCACGCCGGAGACAAGGATGGTATAAAAGCCGCCCTTGCGCTCCAGATGGGAGCGCAGCGCCTCCTGCGCGGCCTGCTCCTCATCGGAAGGGCTGTTTTCCTCCTCTGCGGGCTGAGAGGCGGGCAACTCCGCCGCCTTCTGCTCCGGGGCCTTCAGGAAAAAGGCCTTTACCACCACGCAGGCGGTGAGAATCACCAGAATAACGGTGAGAAAAATATGCAGGCCATGGGACTGCCGGCGGCGGGCTGCTCTGGACATAAAAAATGACGCTCCTTTGTACGCGGCGGATGGCCGCAGTTCTTTTACTCGATAAGGAAGAACCGGCAGCGGACAGCACCGGCCGATTTACATAACACATCACCCATTCTATAAGGCCGGAGAGAAAATTACAAGGGGTTCCGACAAATTTCAAATCTGTTCACAAATTTGCGGTCCGCTCCGGGCCCACAAAAAAGAGGCCCGACAGGGCCTCTCCTGCTTCAGCGGTCGACGCGCCGCTCCAACAGTGTGCGGATGTCCTCCAGCAGCCGGGTCTGGCGGGCCAGCTCGCAGTCGATGCGGCACAGCGCCGCGGACAGCGTTTCCTCCGGTTGGGTGTCCGCCTCCGCAATGGGGTGGGGCCAGCGGCGCATCACCGGCTCCGCCGCTGTTTCCGCCACGGGCAGCGGTGGCACGGCAGGCTCCTGCGGCGGATTTGGCCGGCAGCAGTTGTTGTTGCGTACAGCCATGAACGTCTCCCCTTTCCGCGCTACGCGCCCCGGTATTTTTTCCGGGTGGCGATGCCGCCCCGGATATGGCGCTGGGCCTTGTTGACGTCCAGCACCTCCTTGACCTGAAGATACAGCGTGCGGTTGAACTGCGGCAGCCGCTCGGAGATATCCTTATGTACCGTGGATTTGCTGATTCCGAATTTGGCAGCGGCGGCGCGGACCGTGGTCCGGTTTTCTATGATGTAAAGGGCAAGGCGCTCGGCCCGCTCCTCCATGTTTCCCTTCAAAGCACAACACTCCCCGCCTTTTGTTGGTTCATCCTATGCGGGGAGGCGGGGGCTTATGCGCCGGGGGACCTTGAGCGGGCGAAAAAAGCGCCGGGGCTGCCGACAGGCAGTCCCGGCGCAGTGCGGGTATGGTTCAGGTCTTATAACAGCCGCCGCCCACGAACTCCCGCAGCAGCGAGGTCTTGGGAACGTTGTCCGCCGGCAGGGGCAGGAAGTAGTTCAGGAATTTCAAAAGCCGCTTGGCCTCCAGATATTCCGGGCAGTCATGGGGCACGCCGAACAGCAGCGGCTCCACATAGGGCTTCAGCAGGGCTGTTTCGTAGATCAGGGCGGAGTTGAACACGGTGTCGGCGCTGTCCTGATAGGGGAAGATGTTTTCCTCCTCGCCCCGGCGGACGGAGGGCCACATTTTAATGGTGGCCCGGGCACCGTAGCCCCGGGTGCGGGCATCCCGCTCAATACGGCGCAGCAGACGGGCGTCTGTGGTGGGGATGCGGTTGTGGTCATCCACATTCAGGGTGGTCAGGCAGCTGATGTAGATGCGGTACTTGCTCTCCTTGGGCAGCGCCTTGGAAAATTCATCGTTCAGGCAGTGGATGCCCTCAATGACCAGCACATCGTTCTCCCCCAACGTCAGTGTCTCACCGTTGTACTCCCGGACACCCTTGATGAAGTTATAGGTGGGCATCTCCACGGTCTCGCCGTTCAAAAGGCGGTTCATGTCCCGGTTGAAGCCTTCCACGTCCATGGCGCCCAGACACTCAAAATCGTATTCGCCCCGCTCGTCCCGGGGGGTGTCCGCACGGTTGCGGAAATAGTTATCCGTGGCGATGGCATGGGGCCGCAGACCGCAGGCGATGAGCTGGGTGGAAAGACGATGGGAGAACGTGGTCTTGCCGGAGGAGGACGGGCCCGCGATCATCACGAAGCGAACGCCCTTCCGGGCGGCGATCTCGTGGGCGATGTCGCCGATCTGCTTTTCCATCATGGCCTCGTGGGAGAGAATCATCTGTGTGGCCTGCCCCCGGGAGATGACATCGTTCATCTCCCCTACATCGGAGATGTGGAGTACTGCGGAGAGGTCCTCAGCCTCGTGCATGGCCTGAAAGACCTTCATGGGGGGCTTGAAGTCCCCTAACTTTTCCGGGTCTGCCTGATCCGGCAGACGGAGAATGAAGCCATCGGCAAAGGGCTCCAGTGCGAACCATTTGAGATAGCCGGTGTCCGGCACCATATAGCCGTAGAAATAATCCGTAAAACCGTCCAGCGTGTAGACGTTTACATGGGAGTTGATGCGGTAGCTCAGAAGACGGGCTTTGTCCTCAAGGCCGCAGGCGCGGAACATGGCTACGGCATCGTCAATGTTGACGGAGCGCTTTTCAATGGGCAGCGCCTGGGCGGCGAGCTCCCGCATCCGGGCCTCTACCCTTTCCAGCAGAGCCTTATCCGGCGTGAACTGCCCCTTGGCGCGGCAGAACAGAGCGTTGCTCAGGGAGAACTCCACCGTGATTCGCTCCACATTTTCCCGGCCTACCGTATCATAAAAGGCCTTCAGCATCAGCAAAATGGCGCTGCGCTCATAGGTCTGGCGTCCGGGCTTGTCGGCGGCGGTGATGAAGGACAGTGCGCAGTTCCGGTCCAGTACTTTGTGCAGCTCCCGGAGCTTGCCATCCCGGTTTACCAGCAGAATATCGCGGGGAATCTCAGCCTGATGGTCGGCAGCAATGACGCGAAACGGCGTCCCGGCGGGGTATTGGCGAGTGCTTCCGTTTACGGTGACGTTCAGCATAGTCTGTTCCATAGTGGGTCTCCTTCCAATATCAGATCGCGGATTTGATGACTTTATTATAAAGGCGTGGACCGGGCGGTTCAATGGTTAAAATGTAAACATCTGTCTGAGCCGTTAAAAAAGCGGCCGGGGGAGCATTTTGGCGAAATAACCGTTGGCGATTTGAAAAAAGCGTGATACAATAGCCGCAGAATGAAAAAAGCGCCCGGCGAAGCACCGGAGCATTTGAGAAAGGGAGCAACGAGCATGAACGAGACACTGAAGATTTTAAAGGAGCGCCGCAGCATCCGCAGCTTTCGCCCGGAGCCTGTCCGGGAGGAGGACCTGAACGCCATTTTGGAGGCGGGCATTTACGCACCCTCCGCGAAAAATCTCCAGAGCACCAAGCTGGTAGTGGTGCAGGACCGTGAGACGCTGGCACTGCTGGAGCGGGTGAACGCGGAGCTGTTCGGCGATGCCGACGGACATCCCTTTTACGGCGCGCCGATGGCGGTGGTGGTGCTGTCCGACAGCACATACCCCTGCTGGCTTCAGGATGGCGCCCTTGTCATGGGGAACCTGATGAACGCGGCGGCGGCGCTGGGCGTGGGCTCCTGCTGGATCAACCGGGCCATCGAGACCTTTGAACGGCCCGAGGGCAAGGCGCTGCTGAAGAAGTGGGGCCTTGGCGAGACGTGGAAGGGTGTCGGCAACTGCATCTTGGGCTATACCGATGCGCCGGTTCTGGGTGACAAGCCCCGCAAGGAGGGGCGTATCCTCCGCGTGTAAGGAGGACGGGATATGGACGAGAATATTCGCAAGGTGACCCATGTGCAGAACATCCGCTATGATAAGGCGGCGGAGCGGCTGTACATCATTGACCAGACGCTTCTTCCCAACGAGGAGCGGGAGATCGAGCTGCGGACGCCGGAGGAGATGGTAGAGGCCATCAAAAAGCTCCGCATCCGGGGCGCACCGGCTATCGGCATCTGCGCGGGGTACTGCCTGTACCGGCTGGCCCGGGATATCGACGCAAAGGATACCGAGGTATTTTTGCGGAAGCTCAGCGTGGACGCAGAGCTTCTGGGCGCGGCGCGGCCCACGGCGGTGAATCTCCGCTGGGCGTTGGGCGAAATGATGAAAACGGCGCAGGCCCACCGAAGCGAGGACCGGGAGACGCTGCTGAACGCGCTGTACCAGCGGGCCGTGGCAATTCACGAGGACGATATTGCCAAGTGCAAGGCCATTTCCGAGTATGGACTGAGTTTGCTCCACGAGGGAGACGGTGTTTTGACCCACTGCAATGCCGGGCCGCTGGCTACCTCCCGATACGGCACGGCACAGGGGCCGTTCTTTTTAGCGGCGGAGCGTGGCATGAGGGTGAAGGTATTCGCCGACGAGACCCGTCCGCTTTTGCAGGGCGCCCGGCTCACCAGCTATGAATTGCAGCGGGCGGGGGTGGATGTGACCCTTATCTGCGACAACATGGCCTCTATGGTGATGAAAAACGGCTGGGTGCAGGCCTGCTTTGTGGGCTGTGACCGCATTGCCGCCAACGGCGACTTTGCCAACAAGATCGGCACCAGCGGCGTAGCCATTCTGGCGAAGTATTATGGCATCCCGGTTTACACGCTGGGGCCCACCTCTACCATTGACATGAGCTGCCCGGATGGGGCGCATATCCCCATTGAGTTGCGGGACGGTGATGAGATCAAAAGTCTCTGGTACGAAAAGCCCATGGCTCTGCCGGAGGTCAAGTGCTTCAATCCCTCCTTTGATGTGACGGACCACAGCCTGCTCACCGGTATCGTGACGGAAAAGGGCATCTGCTATCCGCCCTTTACCGAGAGTCTGGCGGCACTTTTTAAAAACGAAGTAATTCAATAGGAAATTTATACAAATAGGAATACGGCGGTGCGCTTTGCGCCGCAGCGGAGAAACAGGAAAGGCAACGCATGATGTATCGTACTGTTATTTTTGATTTGGACGGTACGCTGCTGGACACCATCAGTGATCTGGCGGCTGCCGCCAATTATGTCTGCCGGGAAAATGACTGGCCGGAATATACCGTGGCGGAAGTGGAGTCCATGGTGGGAAACGGGATTCCGAAGCTGGTCGAGCGGTTTTCACCGGAAAACGCCCGCAGTCCCCTGATGCTGGCGAATACGCTGCATCAGTTCAACCGCTATTACGGCGCACACAACATGGAGAGCACACACCCCTACCCCGGCATCCCGGAGCTGCTGCGGGAGCTGCATGACCGGGGGCTTCAGATGGCGGTGTGCTCCAACAAGGCGGACGAGTTCAGCCGGGTCATCGTGGAGCACTACTTCCCCGGAATATTCCGGTTGGTCCGGGGAAATATCCCGGGAACGCCGGTGAAGCCGGACCCCGGCGTGGCAAAGGGCATTATGGAAAGGCTGGGGGCAGAGCCCGGCGAGACCCTGATGGTAGGCGACAGCGATGTGGACATCCACACCGGGCACAACGCCGGACTGCGGGCCTGCGGCGTGACGTGGGGCTTCCGCAGCCGGGAAAATTTAGTGGACGCCGGGGCGGATGTGCTGGCGGACACAACGGCGGAGCTGAAGGCGGTTATCTTGGGCTAAGGTTCCGAACTGCAAATTCGTATAGGGCGGCGCTCTCTGCAAGCACCGCCCTGATTTTATTTTACGGGCCGACGGATCTCGACAGGAGCCGACCGGGTATCTCCTATAAAATGGAAGCGTGGAAATGGGCAGCACGGCGCCGCCGCCCATGCGCGGAAAATCAGGAAAAGCCGCTCTGAAATTGCGGAGCGGCTATCGTTGAGGTGATAGCCGGTTATAGAAAATAAACAGTAACAGTTTGTTCACAAATTGTGCTATACTCACAATAGAGGAGAGAGGAATCCGAACCTGTTTGTGCTAAGAGACAACTGGAAACCAAGACGTAGCAACAAAATCGTGAAAGAACAAGAAGGAGGAACCCACATGGGCAATACTCTAAACAGCAAAAAAGCCAATGGTCTTGCGCTGATCCCGTTCCTGATCTTTATCGTTGTTTACATGGGCGCCGGCCTCATCTATCAGGCGCAGGGCGTTGAAATGGCATTCTATCAGTTCCCCTCTGTTACGGCAATGTTCCTTGCTGTTCTGGTGGCATTCATCATGTTCAAGGGCAGCATCAATGAAAAGTTTGATACGTTCGCCAAGGGAGCCGCCAACGTGGATGTGCTCACCATGCTGATCATTTACATCCTCGCTGGCGCGTTCGCCACCGTGGCCGCTGAGATGGGCGGCCGTGACGCTACCGTCAATCTGGGCCTGAGCCTCGTTCCTGTTCAGTTCCTGGCCGCCGGCCTGTTTATCATCGGCGCGTTCATGGGTACGGCAACCGGCACCTCCATGGGTACCATCTCCGCCATCACTCCCATCGCTGTCGGCGTTGCGGAAAAGGGCGGTCTGAACCTGCTGGTGGTTCTGGGCGCCGTGATCGGCGGCGCAATGTTCGGCGATAACCTCTCCATGATCTCCGATACCACCATCGCCGCTACCCGCAGCCAGCACTGCGAGATGCGCGATAAGTTCCGCGTGAATTTCATGATTGCACTGCCTGCAGCCATTCTTACCATCGTAGTTCTGCTGCTGGTGGGTCGTCCCGAGACCGTGACCGCTGTGGGCGACCTGTCCTACAGCTTCATCAAGGTCATTCCCTATCTGCTGGTTCTCATTCTGGCTCTGGTGGGCATGAACGTGTTTCTGGTGCTGACCATCGGCATCTTCGCTGCTGGTATTGTGGGTATTGCCACCGGCTCCATGGATCTAGCTGGCTTTGCTCAGGCGATCTACAACGGCTTCTGCGGCATGAACGAGGTCTTCTTCCTGACCCTGCTGTGCGGCGGCCTTTCCGAGCTGATTGCCAAGAATGGCGGCATTGAGTGGATCATCCAGAAGCTGCACAATGTTATGAAGGGCAACAAGTCCGCTCAGGTGGGCATTGCCGCTATGGTCTCCCTCTGCGACTGCGCTACTGCGAATAACACCGTGGCTATCATCGTGGCTGGCGACATGGCCCGTCAGGTCTCTCATGAGTACAAGGTGGACCCCCGCCGCACGGCTTCCCTGCTGGATGTGTTCTCCTGTGTGTTCCAAGGTATTATCCCCTACGGCGCACAGCTTCTGACCGCTGCCGCTCTGTGCAATGCCACTGTGACCAACGGTTCCGTTATCAGCGGCGCCAACATCCTTGGCTCTCTGTGGTATTGCTGGTTCCTGGCTGCCTTTGGCCTCCTGTCCATCTTTATCCCCTTTGCCGATGGCGTCTGCCGCAAGGACCCCTGGAACTGGGAGTATGACTGCGCTGAGTCCAACGTGGCTGCCAAGAAGGCCCTTATGGAAAAGGAAGCCGCTGAGGCCAACCAGTAAAAAAAGCAGTAAAGTCTGTAAAGGCTATTCTCTCCCCCGATTATACTCCGACTCTCCTACTCTCAAAAGCGCGGTACCGGCCAAATGGCCGGTACCGCGCTTTTTTAAGGCCGTATTGCAGCGGCCATCTTTTTCATTATAAAAAATGTTGGATGCGTCAGCCCTTTTCGGCGGAAAGCTGTTCGTGGACTTGTGAGGTATAGGCGATAGAGCGCTGAATTGATGCCTCCAGCAGATGAACAAACTCCTCAGCGTGGGAAGAGAGCTTTGCGTTTTTCAGGGCAATCCAGCCCAACCGGACCGGATCCTTGGCCTCCAGCGGAATCGTCACTACACCGGCAGGTGACAGGTCCTTGACCAGAAGGCCGCTGCCGGTACTGAAGGCGTCCGTATTGGCGAGGACGTTCATGGCGGTGGAGCGGTTGTTGACAATGATGCACTTGGAGGGCTTCCGCATGGAGACCATTTGGCACTCCTCAGCGAAATCCACGGCAACGCCCTGTGCCTGCTCAAAGGAGCTGTAGGGGTATCCGTCCAAATCCTCCTCCGTAATGTGCTCCAGCTTGGTGAGAGGATGTCCCTTCCGCACAAAGACGCAGGGCGGAACGGCTGCCAGCTCATGAAAGGTCAGCTCCCGGGCGTCCAGCAGGCGGCAGATAATCTTTTCTGTCAGCTTTGTGAGGAAAATCACGCCGAGGTCCGCCCGGTGGTCATATACATCGTCGATGACGCCATCCATGCCGGTTTCCTTGATGGTAAACTGATAGCGGTTATCCTGCGCCCGGCGGAGCATTTCCAAAAAGGCGTCCTCCGTAAAGGGATAGCGCTGGGTGGATACGCTGAAATGCACCGGCGCCGCCGTGGCGCGGGCCTCGCCGTACAGCCGCTCAATTCGCTGTTTCTGCTCCAGGAGCGACACGGCATAGCCTAAAAATTCCTTGCCCTCCGGCGTAAACTCCACGCCCCGGTTGCTGCGGACGAAAAAGCGGATGCCAAGCTCCTCTTCCAGCTCCCGGACAGCTGTGGAAATGCCGGACTGAGAAAGGAACAGTTTGTGGGCGGCCTTATTGATAGAGCCACACTTGGAGATCTCGACCACATAAGTCAACTGCTGGAATGTCATGGACTCCCTCCCCTCCA
>ENA-UEQE01001794-UEQE01001794.1-human-gut-metagenome-genome-assembly--contig:-NODE-1794-length-16704-cov-11.986348_pt1 | contig 16704 bp, 9 predicted proteins | sample MGYA00242934_ERZ507935 | MGnify/ENA primary metagenome ERZ507935 (study PRJEB26167, sample SAMN06115423) | human gut metagenome | host: Homo sapiens | place: China:Anhui | collected 2015-03-30... | reverse complement strand
GAGATTTTCCGTGTGATTAAAAACATGGTCGCAACTATGTGGCACACCATAGTCTGTGGTCCCCTGCCAGGTGTAATTCCGGATACTTCCGGTATAACCGCCAGCTGATCCCACTTCGATGTCCAAGGTACCTTCGCCTCCAATGATCTCGACGCAATCAGAATACGTCATCCCAATAGAAAGCTGATTGTATTCCGCCAGGGTAATCCTGGGATCATTGGCCGCAGGATCTTCAGATGGAGTTGCGAATGCATTGAACTGAATGCCGCTTCCATAGCCACTGCACAAGATTGCCTGGGTGGCGTCCCGCAGCTGAAAGCTTACTGCCTTCCCTTCGTAGCTTTCATCAGAAATAGTCTGGCTTTCCATCATGGCCGTTTCATATGCTGTGCAAAGGCCATCCCAGTTTTCTGGCTGGGTATTGATGTCCAGATCAGCACAATCAACGTATATCTCAAAACGATTCTGACGTTCTCTTACCGTAACGTCCGCCCCGGAGTGAACAGCACTGAATGGCGCAGCAAGATCTTCATATTCCGGCGTCTCTTCCTCTTCTGCCGGACTTTCCGAGGCAGCCTGCAGCTCTGGCTCAGGCAGTCGTAGACGGCGAGGAGCTTGGGCACGAGGATGGACGCGCCGGGCTTCTCGATGAGCAGATAGTAATCGCGCATGTTGTTCTTGCCGATGAGCGGCTTGACCCGGCAAAGCAGCAGCCATTCGTTGAGGCCGTCGTCGTTCCAGTCCACCTGGGCAAGCAGCGTCACCGTCACGATGTCCGCGCCCTGTCCGAGCATGAAGCCGTAGGGCCGCATCTCCACCGTATCCCCCGCCGTGCGCGACAGGGCGAACGTCGGCGGCAGCAGCGCCGGATCGACTTTGAAGCGGAACGCCGGGGAAAGGCGCTGGAACAAATATTCCCCAAGCTGGGGCGGCAGTTCCGGGGCCGAAAAGACGGGAACGGCATAGGCCCCGTGCTCGTCGATGACGCCGTGGGCCTTGAGTACCGGAGCCAGCCGTTTCGCCATCGTGTTGAACTCATTTTCGGCCGTGACGTGCACCTGTTTGCCCGAACACCCGGCGGCAAGGCAGACGCACAGGCAGAAACAGGTTGTGAAAAAAAGACGCAGAGATAAGGGGAAGCGAGCCGACATGGAATCTCCCGGTTCATGGCTGTAAGGGTGGATGGACGTCTGCGTGATAGCCCTGCGGGGTGGGATTGTAAAGAGCGCAGGAACATGCGAGAATCATACTTCAGCGTGTTTTTCCCTCCCCGGAACTGTTTGTTTGAATAAACACGGCAAAGAGGGCCGGATAATGGGAAAACGCTCACAAAAAGACAAGTCCGTTGTTTCTTGAGGCCCGCCTCTTGAGGGAAGGCGGCCCTCTTTCCGGCGCGAACCCAGCCTTCGTGCCGGGGCAGTCCGGCACTGCGTCTGATTTCTATCCACTATGGACAAGCACAGCGCTTACTTTTTAAGGAGGGAGCATGGACAGTAGCGTAACGCCGACTTCGCCATCAGAGATGGCTATTCTCGTCGCCGGCCTGCTGATAATGCTGTTTGGGGTTTATAAAGTATACCGCGAGCGGGGCCGGCCCGGTCTGCTGATCCTCTGGGGCGGCCTTGTGGATTTGGGGCTTGCGCTCATGGGGCTTGGCCTTGGGCCGTCCGGCGACGTGGGCAGCATCATGATCATCATCTACCATGCCATTGCGCGCCTCGCGGCATGGATGGGGCTGTCCGGGCTCGTCTCCAACCCGTATTCCTGCGTCGCCAACGACATCCGCGGCGCGCTGCACCGCAACCCCGTGGGGGCCGTGCTGCTGGCGTTCGCGCTTGAGGCTTCGCTCGGCATCTCTCCGGCCATGACGCCGGAAGGCCAGCATCTCGTCCTGCACGCCATGGCCATGCACAGCATCGACGTGCCGCTCGGCGGCCCGGTTCTCGCCATCATCATGGCCTTGGGCTACACCGTGCTGCTGTGGCTTTCCGCCGAGGTCGTCCTCCAGGTGTGCTTCACCCGGCCCGACGAACCCATATGTACCGAAGTCCCCATCGGCGGCGGCAACTTCGCCCGCGCCCTGTTCGACAGGGAAACCGAGCTGCTCGGCGTCCCCACCGGGAGCTGGTGCCCCATCGTCCCCAACCGCTGGAGCAAGACCCCGGCTGCGATCAGCCTGTACGTCCTGCTTGCCCTGCTGGCGCTTTTGGGGATCGGGCGCTTCCTCGTGCAGGATTTCGGCGCGTGGATCGTCGGCATCGATCCCCATTCGTTGGTGGAACTCGAAGGCCCGTGGCATGCGACCCCGCTCCTGCTCTATGTGGGCTCCTTCCTCGTCCTCTGTCCCCGCATCATCAGGCCCGCTTACCGGGCCAAGTATACGTTCGCGCTGTTCCTCGCCGCGTTCATCCTCACTTACGCGAGCGACCTGCCGCCTCTGTCCCGCCTGTTCTCGCTGATCATATCGGGCATCGGCACGCTCGTCGCCTGCTACTCCACCAACTATATTGAGGAGGACGGGCGCAAGCACTGGTACTGGTTCTTCCTGCTCCTTACCTTCGGCGCGCTGCTCAACATCGTGACCACCGACAACATCGGCACGCTGGCCTCCCAGTGGGAAGTCATGACGTGGGCGTCCTTCGCGCTGGTGGCGTGGGAGCGCACTTCCAGAGCGCGCGACGCGGCGATCAAGTATGTGGTGCTGTGTTGCAGCGCGGCCTACCTCATGATCGTGGGCTTCTTCATGATCGGCGGGAACCATACGCAGTACGGCGAACTCGTCGCCAACCTGTCCGTCCATTCCGACGACGTGCTCAAGTTCGCCCTTGTGTTCACCCTGCTCGGCTTCGCAGCCAAGGCCGGCCTCGTGCCCCTGCACAGTTGGCTGCCCGACGCCCACCCCGCCGCGCCGTCGTCCGTGTCCGCGCCGCTCTCCGGCGTGCTCACCAAGATGGGTGTGTTCGGCGTGGTGACGGTCTACTTCGGGCTCATCGGCTACAAGGAGCTTGCCTCGACCGGAACCTACGGGGGCCTCACCGCCCCCGGCCTGATGGTCACGTTCATGGGCCTGTGCACCATGGCCTACGGCGAATGGATGGCCCTCAGGCAGGAAGACCTCAAGCGGATGCTCGCCTACTCCACCATGGGGCAGGTCGGCGAAATCTTCACCGTCCTCGGCCTCGGCACGTGGCTGGCGGCGGCGGGCGCGCTGTCCCATGTCCTGAACCACGCAATCATGAAGGACCTGCTCTTCCTCTGTGCTGGCGGCCTCATTTTCCGCGTGGGCAGCCGCAAGCTCTCCGATCTCGCGGGCCTCGTCCACGAAATGCCGTGGGCCGTGGGCTGCATGAGCATCGGCATCGTGTCCATCATGGGCCTGCCGCCGTTCAACGGCTTCGTGAGCAAATACCTCATGATCGTGGCCTGTATGGACGCCGGGCAACCGCTCATCGCGGCGGCGCTCATCGCGGCGAGCCTCGTGGGGGCGATCTACTACATGCGCATCCTGCGCACGATCCTGCTTGACCCCGCCCCGGCGGGACGCCGCCGCGTGCAGGGCGTCACCACAACCATGCGCGTGCCCATGATCATCCTCGCGGGCCTGTGCGTGATCCTCGGCGTGGCCCCGCAGACGGGCCTGTCCCTCGTCACCCCGGTCATCAACGAGCTTATGCCGCACCTCGGCACCGGCGCGGGCCATATGGCGGCGGCCCTGCCGTCGCTCGACGTGAGCTGGCCCGTGTATGTGCTCCTGCCCATGATCGGCGCCATCGTGCCGATCTGGTTCTGCAGGGATCGCGTGAAGGCCGGATGGGGCGCCGCCGCCATCCTGCTCCTGACCACGCTGCATGTGCTCGCCTTCGGGCAGGATCTGGATACGCTGTCCTTCATCATGGCCCTGTTCATCCCCGCCGTCGGCACGGTGAACCTCGTGTACGCCGTGGGCTACATGGAGCACAGCCATACGCAGTGGCGCTTCTACGCCTTCTTCCTGCTCATGACGGGCGGGCTGCTCGGCGTGGCGGCGAGTTCGGATCTGTTCAGCTTCTTCACCTTCTGGGAAATCATGAGCTCGTGGGCCCTGTACTTCGCCATCGCGCATGAGGGCACGCCCGAAGCGCTGCGGGAAGGCTTCAAATACTTCCTGTTCAACGTGGCGGGCGCGGGCTTCCTGTTCCTCGGCATCGGGCTCATCGTGGCCTACACCGGCACCGGCGAGTTCGCGGGCGTGGCCAAGGGCTTCGCCTCCCTGCCCCCCGCCGTGGGCACCTCCATCATGATCCTGATGGCCGTCGGCTTCTGTATGAAGGCCGCGCAGGTCTCCCTGCGCATCGACTGGCAGATGCACCCGGCGCTGGCCCCCACGCCCGTGTCCGGCTACATCTCCTCCGTGCTGCTGAAGATCGCGGTCTTCGGCCTCGTGAAGCTGTTCCTCGTCTTCGGGAGCGTGTACGCGCAGTCCCCGGACACGGCGGGGCTCTTCTCGCAGCAGGCCGTCATGTACGCCGCGGCATGGATCGGCGCGTTCACGCTGCTGTACAGCGCCGTGCAGGCCATGCTCCAGAACAGCCTCAAGCTGGTGTTCATCTGGTCTACGGTAAGCCAGATCGGATACATGGTGCTCGGCGTCGCCGTGGGCACGAGCCTCGGCATGGCGGGCGGCCTCCTGCACATGGCGAACCACGTGTTCTTCAAGGATCTGCTCTTCCTCATGGTGGGCGCGGTCATGCTGCGCACCCATGCGGATACGATCGCCGAGCTGGGCGGCGTGGGCCGCAAGATGCCCGTGACCATGTTCTGCTTCTTCATCGGGTCGCTGGCCGCCGTGGGCGTGCCGCCGACCAACGGCTTCACCTCCAAGTGGATCATCTATCAGGCGCTCATGGCGGAAGGCGAACCGCTCCTTGCGCTGATCTCGCTCATCGGCAGCGTGATCACGCTGGCGTACCTCGCCCGCTTCATGCACGCGGTCTTCCTCGGACAGCCGGGGCGCAACCTCGACCATATCGAAGAGGCCCCGTGGGTCATGCGCGCGCCCATGCTGCTCATGGCCTTCATGGTGATCCTGACCGGCGTGTTCCCCGGCCTGATGCTCGCGCCCCTCAATGCGGCGCTGGCGGAATACGGGATGCCGCCGCTTGACGTGGCCTTCTACGGCCTCGCCACCGGCCCCGGCGCGTGGGACGCCACGGCGGTCGCCGTGCTGATGCTCGTGGCCTTCGGCGGTTGCTGGCTGGCCCTGCGCTTCCTGCTCTCCCGCGTGAAGATCCGCGTCGCGCCCCCGCACGCCTGCGGCCACGACGCCTCTCAGGAAGCCTCGCGCATCCCGCCCGAAGCCATCTACCCGGCGCTGGTCAACCTGTGCACGGGCAACAAGCCCGGCAGCGCCGCATGCCCTCTGCCGGAACTGGCCCTGTCCCTCTGCCGGGCCCTGCGGCAGTCCCTCCGCATCAATAAGGAGCGTCCGTCATGCTAGACCTGCTTGTGGGCATTCTCCACCTTGTCGTCTTCCCCGGCGGCCTGTTCGCGCTGGCGCTGGGCCTGTTCCTCAAAGGGTGCGACCGCCGCGTCGAAGCCCGGCTCCAGCGCCGGGTGGGGCCGCCGCTGATCCAGCCCTTCCTCGACTTGATTAAGCTGAGCGCCAAGGAGGTCATCATCCCGGCCTCCGCCGTGCGCGGGGCGTTCCTCGCGGCCCCCGTGGTCGCGCTCGGCGGCATCGCCATGTGCGCGGCGCTGCTGCCCGTGCCCGGCGTGACCGACGGCCTGCCCAAGATGGGCGACCTGCTGGTCATCTTCTACCTGTTCCCCATCCCGGCGATGGCGATCATGCTGGCGGGCTCCTCGTCCGGCTCGCCCTACGGCGGCATCGGCTTCTCGCGCGAGATGATCATGATGCTTGCCTATGAGGTTCCGCTGCTTATGATCATGCTGACGGTCGCCATGAAGGTGGGCGGCGGCAACGGGGCCGAATTTTCCCTGACCAGGATCATGGACTATCAGGCCGAACACGGCTCGTTCGGGCTCACCCCGGTCATGTGGCCCGCATTCCTCGCGTGGCTCATGTTCCTGCCCGCCACGCTCGGCGTGCCGCCCTTCGACCAGCCGGAAGCGGAAACCGAAATCCTCGAAGGCCCGCTCCTCGAATATTCGGGCGTGCTGCTGGCCTTCTTCCACATGGCCTCGGCCCTCAAGATGGTCGTGGCGCTGGCGCTTGGGGTGGTGCTGTTCTTCCCCGGCACGATCTCGGACATCCCCGCGGTCAATCTGGCCTGGTTCGTCGTCAAGTGCGCGCTGTTCATGCTGCTCACCCTGACCGCGGTGAAGTCCGCCACGGGGCGTCTGCGCATCGAACAGGCTCTGTCCTTTTTCTTCAAGTATCCCACCGGGCTGGCTTTCCTGAGCCTTGTCCTGGTGTGGATCGGCTGCTGACGGGAGGCCGGTCATGAACCTCATCAAGAAACTCTCCGCCCGCTCGCCGTGGCTGTTCCGCATCAACGCGGGCTCCTGCAACGGGTGCGACGTGGAACTGGCCACCACGGCCTGCATCTCCCGCTACGACGTGGAGCGCCTCGGCTGCAAATACTGCGGGAGCCCCCGCCACGCGGACATCGTGCTCATCACCGGGCCGCTCACGGCGCGGGTCAAGGATAAGGTCCTGCGCGTCTGGAACGAAATCCCTGAGCCCAAAGTGACCGTAGCCGTGGGCATCTGCCCCATCAGCGGCGGCGTGTTCCGCGAAGGCTACTCCATCGAGGGCCCCGTGGACCGCTACCTGCCCATCGACGTCAACGTGCCCGGCTGTCCGCCGCGCCCGCAGGCGATCATGGAAGGCGTGCTCGAAGCCGTCGCCATCTGGCGGGAAAGGATGGAGGGCTGATATGGAATTCCTCAAAATCCTTTGGGACAACCTCAAGAAGGGCCCGGTGACCGACGCCTTCCCCTTCGGGGAGACGTACACCCCGGATCGCCTGCGCGGGCGGGTCGAAGTCGACCCGGCGCTGTGCGTGGGCTGCGGCACGTGCGTCCACGTCTGCGCCGCCGGAGCCATCAACATCTCGAAATTCGAGGACGGCAGCGGCTTCGAGATCACGGTGTGGCGCAACTCCTGCTGCCTGTGCGCCCAGTGCCGCCACTACTGCCCGACCAAGGCCATCACCCTCACCAACGACTGGCACAGCGCCCACCGGGCCACGGAAAAATATACCCAGATCACCCGCGCCAAGGTCAAATACGACTACTGCGCCGTATGCGGGGCCAAGATGCGCGTTCTGCCGCAGGAAGTGCTCAACCGCATCTACGCCAAGCATTCCGAAGTCGATGTGGACGTGATCTCGCACCTCTGCCCGAACTGCCGCCGCATCGACGTGGCGGTCGAGGAAGACCGCGCCTGTCATATCGACCAGCTCGAAAAGATGGCCGCCCGCGAAGAAGTCTGTCTCGTCCCGCCGCGAAAGCCCGAAAAGGCCCCGGCGGGCAAGAAAAGCGCAAAGGAAGCCCCCGCTCAGGCGGCTTCCGGCCCGGAAACCGCCGCGCCCGCACAGGAAGCGGCGGCACGGCCCAAGCCCGGCCCCGCGGCTTCCAAGACGGCGCCGGACGCCCAGACGCCTCCGGCTGGGCAGGCCGCTTCCGCAGCGGCCGAAACGCGGCCCGATGCGCCTTCCGGCGCGGAAAGCGCCGCTGAAAAACCGTCTCCGGCGGCGGGCAACACCGCCGACTGATCCGACGTACCGCTATGAAGCAAGGAGAAACTTGCATGAATACGACATGGTCAAGCCGTTCCATCAATCCTGAGCTCGTCAAGGGGCTGGTGGAGCTGGCTTCCGAAGAACGGCACAACTGGGACAGTTGGGGCAACGGCTTCGAGTGGGTGACGCTCACTGACGCCGGACAGCTCCCCGCCGCCGCCGCCCTGCTCGCCAAACACGAGGCGCGCCTGTGCACGGTCACCGCGCTGAACAAGCAGCTCGCCGATCCCGTCACCACGCTCGCCTACCACTTCGACGTGCACGGCTATACCGTGACGGTGACGGTCCCGCTGGACCCCGCCGAGAACAGCGTGCCCACCATCACCCCGTGGTTCCGCAACGCCGACTGGAACGAACGCGAGTTCGCGGAGCTGTTCGACGTGCACGTCGACGGCAACACCAACCCCAAGCGCCTCTTCCTCGATCCCGAAATCGACGAGGGCATCCTCAATGAGGTCATCCCGCTGACCATCATGATGAACGGGGCCTGCACCAAGGATATGTGGGAGCGCATCATGGAAGTGAACGCCGAACCCGGCGAGGAAGTGGAAAAGGGGGTGCGCGAATGAGCCAGACCAGCAGTTTTTCCCTGCCTATCGGCCCGGTGCACATCGCCCTTGAGGAACCGGTTTACTTCCATCTCGACGTTGACGGCGAAACCGTCCGCAAGGTGGAGATCACTTCCGGGCATGTCCATCGCGGCATGGAAGGCATGGCGACGCAGCGCAATTTCTTCAAGAACACGACGCTGACCGAGCGCGTCTGCTCGCTCTGTTCCAACAGCCACTCGCTGACCTACTGCATGGCGGTCGAGAACGTGCTCGGCATGACCCCGCCGCCCCGCGCCCAGTACCTGCGCGTGCTGGCGGAGGAAACCAAGCGCGTGGCCTCGCACCTGTTCAACATCGCCATTTTCGCGCACAACGTGGGCTTCAAGTCCCTGTTCCTGCACATCATGGAAGTGCGCGAGAACATGCAGGACGTGAAGGAGACCATCTACGGCAACCGCATGAACCTTTCCGCGAACTGCATCGGCGGCGTGAAGTTCGACATGGACGACGGCCTGACCATGTACATGCTGGAACGGCTCGGCATCGTCGAAGAAGCGGTCAAGCGCGTGGAAAAGGTCTTCCGTACCGATCCCCTGATCGCCAAACGCTCGCGCGGCGTGGGCGTCCTGTCCCGCGAGGATGCGTGGGCGCTCGGCGTGGTCGGCCCCGTGGCGCGCGGTTCGGGCCTCGACATCGACGTGCGCAAGAACACGCCCTACCTCGTCTATCCCGATCTCTACTTTGACATCGTCAAAGAGCAGGACGGCGACGTCTGGTCACGCGCGATGGTGCGCGTGCGCGAGGTGTTCGAGTCCATCCGGCTCCTCCGCCAGTGCCTCGACAAGCTCCCCGAAGGCCCGCTGGCCGTGCACATGGAGCGCATCCCGGAAAGCGAATCCGTCGCCCGCTCGGAAGCCCCGCGCGGCGAGCTTATCTATTATCTTCAGACCAACGGGACCGACACCCCCGCCCGCCTCAAGTGGCGCGTGCCGTCCTACATGAACTGGGAGGCCCTCACCGTCATGATGAAGGACTGCCAGCTTGCCGACATCCCCGTCATCGTCAACAGCATCGACCCCTGCGTCAGTTGTACGGAGCGGTAGGGGGATGAAATGAAGATTGGGGAGGGGGAGGAGAACCCTTCTGGAGAAGGGCTTCTCCTCCCCCTCCCCACACCCCACCCCATCCTCTCCCAAGACTTTCGACTGGTGGGGAGGCGGCGCTGAGGGAGTCCCCGTTTTCAAAGATATTGGGGAAATAGGCCGTATGGTGCTTCTGTTTTCCCCAGAAGAGGGCCGTACCGCTTCGTAATGGGCCCCGCATATTGTCATGAAAAAGGGGCGGGGCAGCCGCGAATGGCGTCCCGCCCCTATTATTTGGGGCTGTGTCATAGAAAACGGTTGATGTTTTTTCCTTGAAGTTCCAAAGGAATAACCGGAAAAATACCTTAGCTATGGAGCCCATCAAGGGGAAAACTGGGGAAAAAGTCTGTATTTTCACCGCACTGCGGAAGTGAACAACCACATGCCATGACAGAGCCGATAGTTTTGGCTTTGAAACGTCTGGCATTTCCCAAAGCCTCCGCTTTTGGGAATGCCGAAAATAAAAACTCGATAAGCACAAAAGCCTTTGGAACGGGAGGGAAGACGGGGGCTCCCCTTTCATCGGAAAAGTTTTTCCTCCTTTCCTCAATACCTCGCCGAAGGTACGCCTATGGGTAATCCTCTTCATTTCATACAGGCTTCGGATACGTCCGCCTTCGCCGCCCTGCATACGGAACAGGGCGCGCTCCCCTCGCAGTACGAAGCGTTGCAGGCCCACCTGAAAAAAATCGGCCTTGGCAGGTTCGGCACATTGTGGGCCGAGCCCGTTACCGGACAGGCCACACCTGCGGGCTACGCTTCCATTTCATGGTATACGCCGCTGGAAGGCGTCGGCACCCCGCTTTCCCGCCTTGATGCGGGAGAAGCGGAACAGGCGCGGGCGGCCCTGCGCCGGGCGCGGGAAGCCGTTGCCCCCCATCTCGACGGCACGCCCGGCGGCGTCCTGCTCCGCAAGGCGCTGTTCATCCCTTCGGCGGACAATGTTTTCGTCGTCAACGGCCATCCCGTGCTCGTCAACTGGGGGCTGCTCCCGCAAGGCATGGATGAAGCCACGGCCCCAATCCTCTGGGGCGGGCCGGAAAACGGGGAAGCGCCCTCCGGCGTGGCGAGAACGGCTGCGGGGGGTTCCGCCGCAGCGGTTGCGGGAACGGCGGCACACGATGCCGTCCCCGGTGCGGGCCGTGCGGCGGGATCTTCCGCCGGGGCAGGGGCACATGCGGCCGCTGCCGGAACGGCTGCCGGGAACGCCGCAGGCATTGCCGGGGCAACGGCGGGAAACGTCATCGTCCGGCGCAGCAGGGCGGGCCTCTTCGGAGCCCTGCTCCTCGGCATCCTGCTGGGCGCACTCCTGCTTTTCCTGCTGCGTTCCTGCGTAAAAACGGCCCCGGAACAGCCCGCTGCCCCGGAAACGCCCCCGGCTGCGATGGAATCCCCTGAAGAGGCGGCGCGCAAGGCGGAATGGGCCAACCTGCTCCGCGAAAAGGCGTTCTGGCAGGGACTGCTGGAACTGACGCCATGCGAGCTGAAAGCCTTCTTTGAAGGCAATGCCGGAAAGGAGGATGCCAAACCGGACGCCGGAGAAACCGCCCCCGGCACGGTGGCACCGGAAACCCTTCCGGGGGAAGCGGTTCCCGGCATCTCCCTCCCGCTCCTGCCTTCCGCCAACGCCACGGTTCCGGCAAAGGCCGTGGATCTGTCCACGCTCACCATCCCGCAGCGCCTTGAACAAGGCACGGTTCTCATCCTCGCGCCCGTCCCCGGCGGCGCGCAGCAGGGGACGGGCTTTTTCATCAATCCCGATCATGTGCTGACCAACCGCCATGTCGTGGCAAACGCCATCGACGACATGGTGATGGTGACCAACGCCAGCCTGCGCGGTGCGCGCCGGGGCATGGTCGTCGCGCGCAGCGATGCGCCGGGATACGATTTCGCGGTCATCAAGGTGATGCTTGCCGAAGGGGATCAGGTTCCCGCCCTTCCCTTATCCCCGACCGTCAACCGGACCGACAAGGTAAGCGCATGGGGCTTCCCCGCCCTCGTTTCCGAGCAGGACCCCGCCTACCTGCGGCTTCTCAGGGGCGACTTCAACGCCGTCCCGGAGGTCGTGTTCACTGACGGCGTGGTCAACGCCATCCTCCAGACCTCGCCCCGCAACATCGTGCATTCCGCCGTGGTTTCGCAGGGCAACAGCGGCGGCCCGCTGGTCAACGAGAAGGGCGACGTCATCGGCATCAACACCTTCATCAGGCTGGACGCGGACTCCAACCGCCAGACCCAGACCGCGCTCGGCAGCGACGCCGTCATGGGCTTCCTGCGCGGGAAGGGCATCCCCTTCACCGAACACCAATGAACCGTCCCTGAACAAGGATAGTCAGATATGGCCGGATATTTCATTCTCTCCACCCGGAAAGGGGATTACCGCGCACTGGCGTTTCAGGGCTCGCAGGTCTATGCCTGCCATGCCCAGTTGAGCGGGCTGCTGCGGACCCATCTCGGAGAAGCCCACGCCCGCCTGCTGGCCGAGCCGTTCATGGACCCGCAGGGAACGGCGGTGGACTGGTACACGCCGGGCCCCGTGCAGCCCCTCGCCGGGCTTCCCCCCGAAACGCAGGAAGCCGTCAAAACGCGGCTGCAAAGCCTCCTTTCGGATATTGAAGAACTGGCCGTAAGCCTTCAGACGGACAGCGATCCCTATAAAAGCCTGTGCGGCACCATGCTGCATCTGGCTACCCGTTTCCCCACGCAGGAATGCCTGTACGCCTCCCTCCCTTCGCCCTCAGGCGAACCGTCCCCCCCGCAGCCCGTGCTGGTCTGCTGGGGCATGACCCTTTCTTCCTCCTCGGTGCAGGAAGGCATCTATGCGATGGGAGCCACGCCGTTCCCCCCTACGCAGCAAACGCCTCTCGCCAGCGGCGCATCCGGCGATCCGGATCGCATCGTCCGCGAAGGCGAAATGGCGGAACGCCCCATCGCCGCCCCGCTCCCCCCGACAGTTGTGGTGGAAGGCGAGCCGTGGTGGAAAAAGCTCCTCATGCTCCTGCTCGGCCTGCTCCTCGCGCTGCTGCTGTTCTGGGGCCTGCACTTCCTCTTCCCGTGGGTTCCCCCCCTCCCCCTGCCCACAGGGTGCGCGAGGACGCCCGCCGTTGAAGCCCCGGCCCCGCAGCCCGCCGTGCAGCCAGCGGCCTCCGCCCCATCCGAAGCGGATTTGACGGCTTTGCGCGCCGAACTCGAAGTCCTGCGCCAAGCGGCCCGGAAGCGCGCCGAAGCCTGCCCTCCCCCCGCACCGCCCGCCGTCGAGGAACCCAAAGCGGAAACGCCCGCCGAGCCGCCCAAGGATCTGGGCGACCTGCTCGGCGATCTGACCGCCATCCCCAAAGAGGAACCGGAACCCAAGCCCGAACCCAAGAAGGAACAGCCTGCGCCAAAGCCGGAACCCAAGGAAACCCCGAAGAAGGGCGATCCCATGAAGCTGCCGGACAAGGACGACAAGTCGATGGACTTCCTCGACGGCTGCTGGAACTGCCGTACCGGGCTTTCGGACACGCGGGGCAACCCGATCAAGGTTCGTTTCTGCTTCGGCAAGAACGGCAAGGGGCAGATCACCATCATCGACCGCCAGGGCAAGACCTACACGGGCCGGGCCGACGCGCAGATGCGGAACGGCAGGCTGCACATCGACACCGGAGACGCCACCAGCCGCAATTCACGGGGCAGCTTCAACGGCCTCCGCATCGACTGCAGCCCCGGCGCGGGCAACGCCGCCATGTGCTACGGCCGCAACAAGGGCGACAACTCCCCGTGGAACGCGAAGTTTTTCAGGGATTAGGGAAACCGGGGAGGGGAGAGGGAACCCTTCTGAAGAAGGGCTTCCCTCTCCCCTCCCCAAACCCCACCCCTCTCCCTCCCAAGACTTTCAACTGGTGGGGAGGCTGCGCGAAAGGTCGTTCCCGTTTTGAGACGTCACGAGATGAGGCACAAAGAATGAAGGGCCGCCCATTTCTCAGCGCAACAGGTTGCCATTCCGGGACGCATAGGAGAAACTTTTACGGCGCGGCTCCGGGATACGGACGCCACGCGGATATGTTCTTGTGCCGCTCTGCCCGCCTTCGGCTTCCGAAAGCCTTTGGAGGGAATGCGGCGACGTTTCGAGAGGAAGGCAAGGGGGAAGATGGAGGGTGTTCCGCTTTCCCCGGAAGGATTCCCCTCCTTGCCCCCATTTGGAAGGACTCCCTATGAATTACACGTCAGCAGTGAGCATCATACCGGGCGGCTGCCCGCAGTTTCTGGATTGCCGCCTCGACGCGAAGGGCCTCGGCAGGTTCTGGGCGTATTTCCGTGAAATCCCGCAAACCGGGGAATCGGCCATAGCCTCCGCGCGCAGGCAGGTGGAACTCGTCCCCGTGCCGCTGGACGACACCGGGCAGCCCGGCGACTACGACTACAAGATCGACGCGAACCGGGCGCTTGAAGCGTTCACGGGGCGCTGGGTTCCCGTGCCCTTCCTGCGGCTCTCCAACGAGCAGTGGAAGGACGGCGCGTTCAAATGCGAAAAGGGGCCGAGCAACTGGGCGCGCCTGCACGTCAGCCGCGAGGATTCCGACGGCGCCTACCGCCTGACCTTCCTGTTCGATACGGCCATTGAGGAACGCGAGCAGCCAACGGGCCAGTATTTCGCCCTGTGCGGCGACGACGTGGCGGAGAACGCCCGCTTCGCCCTTTCGCCCAAAAGCCGCGACAACGCGTGGTTCCTCAATACGCTGTGGGTCGACGAATGGATCGCCGAAATCTACGATGCCCACCAGACCGCGCGCCACAACGGGCGGACCGCATGGCGCGAGAATACGCCGTTCATCATGGAGCACCTCGCCACGTACCTGACGCTCCTTGAGGCGCTCGCCGCAAGCGGAACCGTCCCCACTGTGCGCGTGGTGGACCCCGCCCACCTGACGCCCGTGGACGTGGATCTCGTGCTCGATCTCGGCAACTCCCGCTCCACCGGGATGCTCGTGGAAACCCTCCCCCAGCGCCAGACCAACCTGAACGACAGCTACCTGCTCCAGATCCGGGATCTGAGCCAGCCGGACCGCACCTATACCGGCCCCTTCGCCACGCGCATCGAGTTCGCGGAAGCCACCTTCGGCAATCCGCGCCTGAGCGCCCGTTCGGGCCGCAGCACCCCGGCCTTTGTCTGGCCTTCGGTGGTGCGTGTCGGCCCCGAAGCCGCCCGGCTCGCCCAGCATTCCGTGGGCGCGGAAGGCAATACCGGCATGTCCAGCCCCAAACGCTACCTGTGGGACGAATCCCCCCGCGCCCAGCAATGGCGCTTCAACGCGTGGGGCACGGGCTCCGAGCTGGAGCCGCCCGTCACGCGGGGGGTGTTCATCCAGCAGATCAACCGCGAAGGCACGCCGCTGTGCTGCTTCGACGATCCGGGCCTCTCCCCGCGCCCCAAAATCCTGCGCACCCAGCAGCCCGAAGTGGCGTTCGAGGCCCATTTCACCCGCAGCTCGACCATGATGTTCCTCCTCAGCGAGATCATCATGCACGCGCTCGCCACCATCAATTCCCCGGCCCAGCGCGGCGAGCGCGAACAGCCCGACGTGCCCCGCCGCCTCAAGCGGATCATCTTCACCGTGCCCAGCGCCATGCCCATCACCGAACAGCGGATATACCGCCGCTGGGTGACGTGGGCCGTGCGCATGATCTGGGAAACCCTCGGCTGGGGGCAGTGGTACACGACCAAGCAGGGGATGCGGGACACCCGCCCGGACTACCGGGTCAGCCCGGAAGTCCGTTGCAGCTGGGATGAAGCCACCTGCACCCAGCTCGTCTACCTCTACAACGAGATCACCGAAAAGTTTCAGGGAGACGCCCGCCACTTCTTCGCGCTCATGGGCCGTAAGCGTAACGCGGATGGGCCGTCCCTGCGCATCGCCAACGTGGACATCGGCGGCGGGACCATCGATCTGAGCATCACCACCTTCGCCGTCACCGGGGATGAAGCCACCGCCGCCCGCATCAAGCCGCACATGGCATTCCGCGACGGCTTCAACATCGCGGGCGACGACGTGATCCGCGAGATCGTCGAACAGCACGTCCTGCCCTGCATCGGCCAGGCCACGGGCCTTTCCGATCCCCGCAACCTCCTCGGCCAGCTTTTCGGGCGGGATACAGTGGGTGGCTCGCAGCGCAACCGGGCCCTGCGCACCCAGTTCGCCCGCCAGATCGCCGGGCCGGTCGTCACCCGGATGCTTGAAGGCTACGAACAGGCGGATCTGCTCGTGGGCGGCGTGCAGGAACGCAAGCTGTCCGCGTTCTTCCGGCCTGAGCACGCCCCGCAGGAATCCGATCCCGCGGCTCCCGAAACGGAAGGCCTGCCGGAACACCCTTCCGCCGCACTCATCCGGTACGTCAACGAGGCCGTGGAGCGCCAGACCGGGAAGCCGTTCAGCCTCATGGATGTAACCCTGCGCATCGATCCACGGGCCATCGACAGGACCATCCGCAACACGCTCGGCCAAATCCTCGCCAACCTGTGTGAGGTCATCCACGCCTACAACTGCGACCTGCTCCTGCTCACCGGGCGGCCTTCCAAATGGCACGCGATCATTTCCAGCTTCTTCGCCAAGCTCCCCGTCCCGGCGGATCGCATCATCCCCATGCGCGATTTCCGGGTGGGAAGCTGGTACCCCTTTGCCGACAACCGGGGCGAGATCACCGACCCCAAGACGACCGTTGTGGTCGGGGCCATCCTCTGCGCCCTGTCCGAGGGCCATCTCGAAGGCTTTTCCTTTGATACTGGCTCGCTGTTCCTCAAGTCCACGGCCCGGTTCATCGGCGCGATGGACGCGGGCGGCCAGATCCGGCAGGCGCAGGTCTGGTTTGAGGCGGATACGGACAACCCCTCCGGCGGCGAGCTGCACAAGGCCATCCAGTTCTCCGGCCCGATCCCCATCGGCTTCCGGCAGATCGAGGCCGAACGCTGGACGACCACCCGCTTCTACATGATGGATTTCGCCTCGCCCGCCGCACGGAACAACGCCCGGAACCGTCTGCCCTACACGGTGAAGCTCGCCTTCACGGTGGCGGATCTTGCGGACGCGCCCGACGCGGCGTCACGGGACGAGGGGGAACTCGCCGTCAGCGAAATCGAAGCCGTGGACGGCACCCCGGTCAATCCCCGCGACCTCGAAATCCGCCTTCAGACCCTCCCCGCCGACGAGGGCTATTGGATTGACACAGGTGTTTTTAATATTTTGTGAACTTGGGGAGGGGAGAGGGAACCTTTCTGAAGAAAGGCTTCCC
>ENA-UEQE01001783-UEQE01001783.1-human-gut-metagenome-genome-assembly--contig:-NODE-1783-length-16766-cov-4.275810_pt1 | contig 16766 bp, 11 predicted proteins | sample MGYA00242934_ERZ507935 | MGnify/ENA primary metagenome ERZ507935 (study PRJEB26167, sample SAMN06115423) | human gut metagenome | host: Homo sapiens | place: China:Anhui | collected 2015-03-30... | reverse complement strand
CCGGTAGGGTGGCCGGTGAAAATCCCCATAAATGGCGATTGCCGCCTGAGGCCCGAATCGCTATTTTTGCAGGCAAAAATTACGTTATATGTTAAAAAAATAACATAAACGGTTTATGGGTAATGCTTTTTCGTTATATTTGTTGCGTTAGGTCAAGCATATGAGGAAACTTTTACTACTGTTTTTATGCACGATTGTCCCGGCTGTCGTGTCGGCGCAGCGTCTCGACGTTACGGGACGGGTGCTTGTAAAGGATACCGGCAAGCCGATCGGACAAGCAGTCGTCGAATTGCCGCAGTCCGGATTGTGGGCCGTGGCCGATGCCGACGGAAACTTCACGGTGAAGGGAGTCCCGGCCGGGGAAACGCGTTTTGTCGTTTCCTGCCTGGGGTTCGTTACCACCGAAGCCGAGGTCGACGTGCGTACGGGGATGGGGCCGGTCAGGCTTTATGCCCCCGAGGATAACCTGAAACTGGAGAGCGTCGTGGTGACGGCCAAGGAGGCGCCCAACGCCATGGCTACGTCGCGTACGATCGGCGGCAATGCCATCGACCACCTGCAAATGGTCAATGCGTCGGACATCTCGGCACTGCTGCCGGGTGGCAAAACGGTTAATCCCGACCTGATGAAGGACAATGTCTTTTCGCTGCGCAGCGGCGGGAGCACGGCCGGCAATGCGGCGTTCGGTACGGCCGTCGAGGTCGACGGCGTACGCCTTTCCACCAATGCTTCGCTGGGCGACCCGACGGGTGCCAGCACACGCAACCTGTCGGCGACCAACATCGAGTCGGTCGAGGTGGTGACCGGAGTACCTTCGGCCGAATACGGCGACATTTCGTCGGGTGTGGTGAAAATCTCGACCCGCAAGGGCAAGACGCCCTATACGGTGACGCTCTCCACCAATCCGCGCACCAAACAGATCGCCGCCTCGAAGGGCTTCGACCTGGGGCGGAACCACGGGGTGCTGAACAGCAACGTCGAGTATACGCGGGCCACGAAGAACCCCACGTCGCCCTACACCTCCTATTCCCGCACGGGGCTGGCGCTCAACTACCAGAATACCTTCGCCAAGGTTCTGCGTTTCAATTTCGGCGTAACGGCCAATATCGGCGGTATGAATACCGAGGACGACCCCGATGCCCAGAAAGGCGAGTGGGAGAAGGTGCGTGACAATGTGCTGCGTGCCAACACCTCGCTCAAATGGCTGCTGAACAGGTCGTGGATCACGAGCCTGGACTTCGACGCGTCGCTCAACTATACCGACAACCTTGCACGCAAGCGCACCTATAACCTCAATTCGACCTCCCTTCCGGCCGTCCATGCCGAACAGGAAGGGTATTACATCGCCGAGATGCTCCCTCCGGTCTATTATTCGACCAAATACGTCGATTCCAAGCAGCTCGACTATGCGGCCAACCTCAAGGCCACGTGGGTGCGCAGCTGGGGCGACGTGCACAGCAATGCCAAGGTCGGCGCTTCGTGGCGGGCCAACGGTAATGTCGGGGACGGGGAGTACTATGCGACTCCCTCCCTCGCGCCTAACGGTTACCGCCCCCGTCCGTATACGGACATCCCCTATATGCATAACCTCGCGGCCTACGTGGAGGAGACGCTGACTGTGCCGCTGGGGGCGACCACGCTGCAACTGATGGCGGGCCTGCGTGCCGAAAAGACCTTTATCAAGAATACGCAATACGAGAATACGTCGAGCCTCTCGCCACGCTTCAATCTGAAATTCCGCATCAACGACCATCTGACTGTCCGCGGAGGCTGGGGCATCACCGAGAAGCTGCCGTCGTTCAACGTGCTTTATCCGCTGCCCGAATACCGCGATACGCCCGTGTTCGCAACCACCTATGGCTCGGGGCAGAGCGCCTATGTTTATCACACGCAGCCTTACCAGATACTCTACAACGACAACCTGAAGTGGCAGCGCAACCGCAATTCAGAGGTCGGCGTCGACCTGCGTATCGGGGGCACCTCGGTCTCGCTGGTCGGCTATTTCAATCGCACGAAATATCCCTACAAGCTGAGCGCCTCCTTCGAGCCGTTCTCCTATAACATGATGGGCGTGCCGTCCACGCTGCCCGACGGGACGGCCTACACGATGCCGGCGAACCCGGCATTCCGCGTCGACAGCCAGACAGGCGAAATCTTCGTCCGCGACAAGGACAACCCTTCGGCCGGCTGGATCGCCATGCAGACCACTTCCACCAAGCGGACGTTCGTCAAGAATACCTACCAGAACAACGGTTCGCCCGTGGATCGCATGGGGCTGGAGTTCGTCGTGGAGTTCCCGCAGATCAACCCCATCCGCACGCAGCTGCGGCTCGATGGGGCTTACGGCTATACCAAATACGTCAACGAGGGTGAGGCATGTTACTATCCCTCGACCTCGACCGGCGGCGAGTTCTACCCCTATGTGGGGGTTTATCTCGATAACGGGGGCAGCTCCAACGTCACCTACAACGGCCGGAAGCTGCATGCGCTGGATATGAATCTCACGGCCACGACGCACGTGCCCTCGATCCGCATGGTCATCTCGCTGCGGCTCGAAGCCTCGCTCGTGAAGCGCTCGCAGAACCTTTCGGAGTACAAGGGACGCGAGTATGCCTTCAACGTCGACGAAGACCGTAACCCCACCGGCGGGAGCATCTACGACGGCGACAGCTATACGGCGATCTGGCCTGTGGCCTACATCGACCTCGATGGCAATCGTCATCCCTTTACCGATGCCGAGAAGAACGATCCGGCCTTCTCCTCCCTGCTGTTGCGTTCGGGCAATGCCTACTCTTTCAACGGCGACGGTTACGACCCCTATTTTTCGGCCAACCTGAGCATCACGAAGGAGATCGGCGACCATGTCTCCGTCTCGTTCTACGCCAATAACTTCACCAATTCGCGGCCTTTCGTCGCTTCGTATGCCACGGGTGTCAAGGCGGTCTTCACACCCGATTTCTATTACGGACTTACGGTACGCCTTAAATTCTGAAAACGATGAGAAAGATATTTTGCATATTGTCCTGTCTGCTGGTGGCCGGTTGCACGTCGTTCGACAGGAACCCTTACGACGGTGCGCTGCGCGAACTCCGTGTGACGGCCGTGTATCCCGAGGGATACGCCGGCTATCTGCGCGAAGGCGTCGCGGTGAAACTCTCCGACCGCAATACGGGCAATGTCTATACCGCCCTGACCGATGCGCAGGGCCACGCCGGGTTCCGCGTCGCTGCCGGGCATTACCGGCTCTCGGTGCTCGACCTGCCCGACGATTCGGCGGTTTTCAACGGTACGATCGAGCAGGTCGACCTTGTCGGCGGGGACAAGGACGTCGACGTGGCGCTGAAATTTTCCAAGCCGGGTACGATCCTCATCAAGGAGATCTACTCGGGCGGCTGCATGCAGGATCCGCCGGCGACGGGGACTTATGCCGACGACAAATATATCGTCCTGCACAACAACAGTTTCGAAACCTATTACCTCGACGGGCTGTGCCTGGCGATGGTCGCCCCCTACAACTCGAACGCCAACAATCCGTGGACGAGCACCGACCCTTCGGGCAATATCGTTTTCCGCGATTACGCCGCCATCCCCGATTGTATCTGGATGTTCCCGGGATCGGGGACGGATTTTCCGCTGGAACCCGGCGAGGATGCCGTGGTGGCCTACTACGGCGTCGATCATACGCAGACCTATTCCCAGTCGGTGAACCTCAACCGCAAGGGTTATTTCGTGCTCTACGATATGGTGCACTATCCCGGCAACAAGTTGCACCCCACGCCTGTTCCGGGCGACCAGATCGACCAGGCGCATTACATGAAGGTGCTGAAAAAGACCGGGACGAATTCGGCCGTTGTCTATGTGATTTCGCAGAATTCGCCCGCCATGATCCTCTTCCGGGCGCCCGAGGAGTTCGATATGGATGCCTACCTGGCCGACGACCTTCAGTCGACGGTTCAGAACGGCAGCATCACCTATTCGAAGATACCGTGGGACAACGACTGGATCGTGGACGGCGTCGAGGTATGCAACATGACCGAGGCGACCAAGAACAAACGCCTGCACACCGATGTGGATGCCGGGTATATCGGTTTCTCGGCCAAAGCGCAGGGGCATACCCTGCATCGGAAGCTGGATGAAGAGGCCACGGCGGCTGCCGGCTTCGAAAGGTACGTGGATACCAATAACTCGTCGAACGATTTTTATGAGCGTGAGACACAATCTTTGCGTGATTAGCCTATGAGACGGATTTTAACGATACTGATGCTGGTTGCCGTCTCTGCTGCCGCGGCACAGGAGCGTTTCGACCATATCTTCCGCCGCAATCCCTGGAACGGCGGCCTGAACGCTGCGGGTATCCGGCAGGACTCCCTGAGCCGTTCTTATGCCGAGATCTATTTCACCAAGGAGAACGGCGGGCTTGCGGGCCACTCCGCGTCGGACGACAGTTGGAATGCCGGGGCGAAAACCGAGTCGGTGCGCCACCTGAAGAAGGTCTCGTTCTCGGGCGGTTTCGGCTACGACTATTTCGACGGCCGCAACATGTGCGGCTCGATGTTCACCGAGCCGGGGTATTATCCGGTAGACATCCTCGAATTTACGCCGGGGCGCAAGGTGCGCGAGGATTACACGTTCACGGGCGGCGTATCGGCCGTGCTGGGCAACCGGTGGACGGGTGGCCTGCGCGTGGAGTTCGAAGCCCGCAACTATGCCAAGCGCAAAGACCTGCGCCACAAGAATACACGGCTGGATTTCGAATTTTCGCCCGGCGTGATGTACCATGCGGGACGCTTTGCCGTAGGGGCGGTCTATATCGTGGGTACGAACAGCGAGAAGGTTGCTGCCGAAGGGGTGGGCCCCGGTGCCGACTTGTACGAGGCATTCTTCGACCGGGGATTGCTCTACGGGTCGCTGGAGAAGTGGGGGAGCACCGACATACACCTCTCGACCAACGGCGTTTCGGGATTCCCCGTCCGGGAGAATACGCAGGGGGGGGCGTCCAGTTGCAATACGGGCCGTTCTATGCCGACGTCGCCTACCGCAACAGGCAGGGCGAGACGGGCGAGAGCCGGATTATCTGGCACCTGTTCGAAACGCACCAGGTGACGGCCAATGCCGCCCTGTCGCTGGGGACGGCACTGCGCAGGCATTTCGTGCGTGTGAACCTCGACTGGCAGACGCTCGGCACCGACGAGAACATCATCACCACCGAGACCATCAACGGCGTGCAGATCATCACCATACACGGTTCGACGCCGACTTTTGGGCGCAAGGGACTCGACCTGGGAGGCGAATACGAGTTCGTGGCTCCGCATACGGATTTGCGTGCCGGGGTCGGTTATTCGCAGCTCAACCGCGAATCGACGCTGATGTACCCCTATGTCAAGGGGCAGAAGCTCCACTTTACGAAGATATATGCCTCGCTGATCCGCACGTTCGGCCTCTGGGAGCTGACCCTCGCGGCGGATTATCGCCTGGGCGGTTTCACGGAGCGCGAAAAGCGGTTCGAGACCCCCGGCGTGCAGCCGGGCGAGTATCCCGGACAGCTGACCGCTTATTACGATTACGAAAACGAATACCTCACGGCCAAACGGCTGGGGGCGGCGCTCGGGCTGCGGCGCAATATCAAACGGTTCTATATCGACGTATTCGCGCGTTACGAACACGGCTTCGGTCTGGAATACGTCGCGCAGCCCAACCGGGTCGCGGCGACGCTGAGTGTAGGATATAATTTTTAATTTAAAGGATAGGATTATGAAAAGGATTTTGACATTGACGGCAGTCGCGGCGATGGTTTTCACCGCCTGCTCGAAGGAGGAAAGCACCGGGACGGGCGACAAGCAGGTGCGCATCACCCCGACGATCGCCAATCCGGCGCTGACGCCGGCAAGCATGTCGTCCGGTACGCGTGCGACGGACACCGATTTCGAGCTGAACGATAAGGTCGGCCTCACGATCACGATGACGGCGGACGGTTCGGCGTTCGTGGCGAACAAGGAGATGTCGTTCGACGGAACGGATTTCAAGACCGAGGGTTTCCTCTGGTACGAAGATGTCGACGCCACTTCGACGCTTTTTGCCTATTATCCCTACCAGGCCGGTGCCGCGGCGCCCGCGGAATTCTCGGTGAAGGCGGATCAGAGCGGCGCGAATTACACGGCCTCCGACCTGATCGTGGCCGTGAAGACGGGGGTCAAGCCTACGCTGTCGGCCACGCAGATGACCTTCAAGCATAAAATGTCGCGGATCGTTATCGGAGTGACGAACGAATCGGGTTTCGACATTACGGACATCGTCATCAAGGGTGCTGTCGGCACCGGGGTGCTCGATCCCGCCACGGGCGATTTTACGGCTAAGGCGGGTGTCGAAGCATCCGACGTGATTGCCAACACGGCCACTGCCGAGAAGGTTTACTACGCGCTGCTGGTGCCGCAAAACGGTGTGCAGCTCAGGGTTACGGTCACCACGGCCGATGGTAAGATGCGTACGCAGACGCTCGGCACGACCGACCTCAAGTCGGGTGAGAACCGCCGCATGGACTGCAACGTGCAGCCGGCTGACATTCAGGTGAAATTCAGCGGCCCGATCGCGGGCTGGGTCGACGGAGATGACCTGCTGCCGGACGGCGACGGCGAAGTGGAGACCCCGACCGTCGAGTGGGGCGGCGTGAAGTACAAGATCGTCACGCTCAAGGACGGCCGCACGTGGATGGCCGAGAACCTGCGCTATGTTCCCGAAGGCAAAACCATATCGAGCGACCCGAAGGACGGCAACGGAGTGTGGTACCCCTGCAACCTCTCGAAAGCCGCCGACCCGTCGTTGGCCGAGACCGCGGGCTTGCTGTACAGCTATCCCGTGATGCTGGGAATGACCGGCGAGATGACGGGCACCAATTTCGACCAATACGAGGGTGCGCAGGGTATTTGCCCCGACGGGTGGCATATCCCGACGAAGGCCGAGTGGCTCAAGCTGGCGGGTGTCGGCAGCGGCAGCCTGTCCGACCCGACATCGCCCTATTTCGAAAAGACGCAGGGCGGCGGTTCGATTGCCGCGCTCAACAAGGACGGTTTCAATATTGCGGGCTGCGGCTATATCAATGCGACGAGCGCCACGGCGACCCCGGCCTATATGGCCACGGTCTCGGCTGCCGACGCTTCGGCGTTCGGCCTGGGATATTGCCCCAGCTCGACGGGTTACAAGGTTACATACAATACGGCCGACGATCCGGAAAGCGGCATCAAGAACATCCAGTATTATGCCGGTATGATAACTTACAACAAGAGTTACAATCGCATGACAATCGCTTACCAGGGTGGTTATGGCGCTGCCCCGGTTCGCTGTATCAAGAACAAGGAGTGATCCTCACCCCCGCACACACAAACACACACAACACAAACAACAATAAATGAAACGTAAACCTAATTATCTGAAGCACCTGCTGCAATGGGGCGTACTGGCCGCCATTGCGGGCACGGTGCTTTGGGCCAAATTGAGCGACAAACCCGTCGATGTCGAGGCATATTGTCCTTTCGGCGGGTTGCAGGCTTTCGGCACCTATGTGGTGAACAACTCGCTGGCCTGCTCGATGTCGATGCTCCAGATCATGATGGGCCTCGTGCTCGCCGTGGGAGTGATTCTGTTCAGCAAACTTTTTTGCGGATACCTCTGTCCGCTGGGCACCGTCGGCGAGTGGATGGGGCGTGCCGGGAAAAAACTGCACCTGCAGGTCGATGTCCCTTCGGGCAGCGTCGTCGACAAACTGCTGCGCGTGGTGAAGTACGTGCTGCTCTTCACGATCCTCTATTTCACGCTCTCGTCGAGCGAGCTGTTCTGCAAGAAACTCGACCCGTTCTATGCCGTGGCTACGGGTTTCAAGGGCGAAATCGTGCTTTGGATGTCGCTCACGAGCCTTACGCTGCTGCTCTTGGGCGGCTTCGTGGTAAAGATGTTCTGGTGCAAATACATCTGTCCGCTGGGAGCTGTCAGCAACATTTTCAAATTCACGCTGCTGTTCGTGATCGCCGCCCTCGGCGGCTGGGCGCTCGGTGCGCTGGGCGTTGCGAACGCGTGGGTCTGGACGATCGGCGGCGCATGTCTTGCCGCCTATATCGTCGAGATCGCCAAGATGCGCAGCTGCACCTTCCCCCTGATGTACATCAGGCGGGATTTGAACACCTGCAATAATTGCGGACTGTGCGAAAAGAAATGTCCTTACCAGCTTCCGATCCATGACTATGTGAAGGTGAAGCATGTCGACTGTACGTTGTGCGGCAACTGCATCGGTGCGTGTGCCAAGGATGCCTTGCAGGTCAACGGCCGTCGTTCGCTGCGCTGGGTGCCCGGGTTGCTGGCCGTGGTGCTCTTCTTCCTGGCCATATGGCTGGGTTCCACCATGGAACTGCCGACGATCGACGAAAAATGGGGCGACTACGAGAAGGTCGAGAACCTGCAGACGTTCGAGATGGAGGGCTTGCAGACGATCAAGTGCTTCGGTTCGTCGAAGGCTTTTTCGGCCAAGATGCAGGCCGTGCAGGGCGTATACGGCGTCAAGACCTTCGTACGCCGCCATGGCGTCGAGGTGCTTTACGACCCGGCTGCCACCGATACGCTGAAGATACAGGCTGCGATCTTTGCCCCGACGCTGCGCAAATATGCCATGCCAGGCGAGCAGGTGCCGGTGCTCGACGTGGTGAAGCTCGGCGTCGAAGGGCTTCACGACCGGATGGACATGATCTATTTCGGCATGGTGCTCCAGAAGATCGAGGGAGTCTACGGCTTCACGTCGGAATTCGCCTGTCCGGTGGATGTGACGGTCTACGTCGATCCGGCCGCCGGTATTACCGAAAAGATGTTCGGGGAGGCGATCGACGCCAAGGAGCTGATCATCCCGGCCAAGGAGGGCGAGAAGGTGATCCCGATGCATACGGTGCTCAAAACCTATGCGGTCGCCGGACAGGTTTCGCGCGAAGAGTTTGCGCAGGTCATGTTCCGCGATGTGGAGAAACTCGCGGGCAGGTTCGTTGCCAACCTGGAGAAATGGGGTGACGACGAGCAGTTCCCCAAGGCGGTCTACGAGATGGTATTCCCCGGCATCGAGAAGATGCCGATCCGCAATGCGTTCCCCTATTTCAAGAGCTTCCTTTCGTGTACGGACGGCATCGTGTCCGTGGATTTCGTCCTGCGGGATATGAAACCCGTGATGCGTATCCACTATGTGAAGTCGATGTGGGACGACGCGAAGCTGTGGAAAGAGGTTTTCCAGACCGAAAAATGGACGCTGCGCATGGCTGACGGCACCTTCAAGGAGGCCGACCCGCGGCTGAAGTTCACCAATCCGGGGAAAACGGTTGGAGAGTAATTGAAAAAACGGCTGCAAAAATGACTGTTTCATGCAGGATATTCGGATTGCTGTCTGTGGTTTCGTTGGCGGTTTTCGTACTTGCAGGATGTGCTCGTGCGAAAAATACGAACTGCCGCGAGCTGTTCGAAAAGTATTACGAAGTCAATGTCGCGGCATTTATGCGGACGATGCCGGCGGCAGATTCCGCCGCGGTGCGAAAAAAGGCCGAATACGCCTTGGATAAAATGTACCGGATCGACTCCACGTTCGTTTTGATGAGGGGAAAGGAATTGGACGATTTTATCAGGGTCAATTTGCCGGCCATTGTCGGAGCCGATGCTGAGGATTGAATTTTTGTTGTCGGTTTTTAAAAACAGACCGAATGTGGGGAGAACCGGGAAAAAGGTTCTTTCCCATTGGTGAAAAATGAAGAATATGAGAAGATGGATAGCCTGTCTGGCCGTTGTGCTGCTCTGTATGCAGCCTGCGATGGCCGACGAGGGCATGTGGCTGATGCACCGGCTGGCGGAGATTTATCCGCAGATGAAGGCCCGGGGACTGAAAATCAAGGATAAGGAGATTTACAACGAGAAATCGGCGGCGCTGGCCGATGCCGTGGTGGCTGTCGACGGCGGCATGGGAACGGGCAGCATGATCTCCGACCAGGGGCTGATGATTACCAACCACCATGTGGCTTACAGCGACATCTGCGCCCTGTCGACGCCCGAGTGCAACCTGCTCGAAACGGGATTCTGGGCACGCACGCGCGATGAGGAGATTCCCGTCCCCGGCAAGACCGTGTGGTTCGTGCGCAAGGTGGTCGACGTGACCGACGAGGCCAATGCGCTCAAGGAGGAGATGAAAGCCGCCGGGAAATGGGGCATGATGGCCCCGCGCCGTCTCTATGCCGAACTGGAAGGGCGCTACGGCCGGGAAACGGAGTGCGAGGTGTCGTGCTACTCGATGTGGGGTGGCAAAATGTACCTGATGTTCTACTACGACATCTACAAGGATGTGCGGCTGGTGGGTACGCCGCCTGCGTCGATCGGTGCCTTCGGCGGCGATTACGACAACTGGGGCTGGCCCCAGCACAAGGGCGATTTCGCGCTTTACCGCGTTTATGCCGACCGGGAGGGGCGCCCTGCGGCCTATTCCGCCGACAATGTGCCGCTCAAACCCCGCCGCGTGTTGCAGGTCGCCACGGGCGGCGTGCATGACGGCGATTTTGCGATGGTGATCGGATTCCCGGGGCGTACGAACCGCTATGCGTCGTCGTTCGCGGTGGCTGAGAAACAGTGTGTCCGCAACCCGATCGTCGTGGCCAACCGCCATGACCGGATGGATATTCTCAAACGCCATATGGAACGCGATCCGCGGGTGCGCATGGAGTATTCGGATGCCTATTTCGGCCTGAGCAACTACGCCGACTACGCCAAGTGGGAGAACAAATGCCTGCGCCGCTTCGATGTCGTGGCGATCCGTGAGGCCGAGGAGGAACGCCTGCAGCGCTGGATCGAGGCCGATTCGGCCCGCAAGGCCGAGGACGGGACGTTGCTCGAAGAGCTCGCGCGCGGTTACGAGGCGCGGCAGGGCGCCGAGCGCAACCTCAATTATTTCCGCGAGGCATGGCTCGGCCCCAGCGAGGCGCTGCTCGTGGCCAACCGCGTGTCGTCGTACCTGGGCAAGCTCGAACGGCTGAAGCAGGACTCGCTGATCGTGGATTCGAAGGATGCCCGGAGCGTCGTGGCCGGGAGCGGCCGCCTGCGCCGTAACTACGATGCCGCGACCGACCGCGACCTGTTGGCGCGGATGGTAGTGAACTTCACGGCCAACGTGCCGCGCGAGATGTGGGGTGCGCAGTTGCAGGCGATGTACGACAAGGCGGGAGGCAATGCCGACCGCATGGCGCGTGCGGCGTTCGATGCCTCGTTTTGCAGCGATCCTGCGCGTTACGACGCCTATTTCTCGAAGAACCGGTCGGTTGCCGAAATACGCCGCGACCCCATGGTTGCGCTTACCGAATCGGTCACAGTACAACGTTTTACGGGCGGTGTGGACAAGGCCGAGAAGCGCGGCCGTGCGCGTGTCGGGCGAAGCGAGAGCCGCTATGCCGACGTGCTTTACGATTTCCGTGCTTCGGAAGGGCTGGCGCAGTATCCCAACGCTAACTCGACCATGCGCCTGACCTACGGTAGCGTGCAACCCCTGAACCCTTCGGACGGCGTGCATTACGATTCGCGTTCGACGATCGCGGGCTATATGGAGAAGTACAACCCCGACGAATACGAATACCGCGTCGACGACCGTATGCGGCGGCTGATCGCCAAACGGGACTGGGGACGCTGGGGCGAGAACGATACGCTCTATGTCAATTTCCTGACCGACAACGACATCACGGGAGGCAATTCGGGCAGCCCCGTGCTCGACGGCAAGGGGCATCTTATCGGGCTTGCGTTCGACGGCAACCGCGAGTCGATGGCCGGCGACGTGTGGTTCCATCCCGAACTGGCGCGCACGGTGTGCGTGGATATCCGCTATGTGATGTGGGTGATCGACAAGTATGCCGACGCCGGGTGGTTGCTCGACGAAATGAAGTTCGCAAAATAATCCGGTGTGCCGGTGGTAACCGCGGCATCCCGACGTGTCAAGCAGACCTGCCATATGGCAGGTCTGCTTGTTTGCGGAGGGGTGGAGAGAGTGTGCCCGGGCACACGGATTTGATCTCAGATCCCCGTTGTCCGGCAGCAATGCCTGGTATAGGGGCTGGGTAGATGCCTCCGATAAGCGTCCCGTTTGATCGGGGCGCTTCTATTTGAGCCTCAGGAAGGAGTAGCCGAAGCGTTCGCAGGCGGCTTTTTCCAGTTCTTCGCGCACCGAGGGGTGAGCGACGGCGATCAGTGCCCGCGCCCGCTGGGCGAGGTTGCGGCCGCGCAGATGCGCAACGCCGTATTCGGTCACGATGTGCTGCACCATGTGGCGGGTCGTCACGACGCCTGCGCCGGGCGTCAGCAGCGCCTTGATCTTCGATTCGCCCTTGGGGGTAGTCGACGGGATGGCGATGAAGGTTTTGCCGCCCTCCGACAGGGCCCCTCCGTACATGAAATCGTGCTGCCCGCCTACGCCCGAAATGATGCGCTCGCCAACCGAGTCGGCGCAAACCTGCCCCGTGAGGTCTACCTCGACGGCCGAGTTGATCGCCATCACGCGCGGGTTCTCGCGGATGCGGAACGGGTCGTTCGTCCATGCCACATCCTTCATCACGAGGTCTTTGCGGTAGTCCATGTAATCGTACAGCCGGCGCGAGCCCAGCGCCAGCGAGGCGACCGTTACACCCGGCATGACCCGTTTGAGCGAGTTGTCGATCACGCCGCTTTCGAGCAGCGGCAGCACGCCGTCGGTCATCGCCTCGGTATGCAGCCCGAGATGTTTGTGGCCCGTGAGCGCGGCCAGCACGGCGTTGGGGATCCCGCCCACGCCGATCTGCAACGTCGCCCCGTCGGGGATCAGTTCGGCGATGTGGTTGCCGATCCTGCGTTCGATGTCGGTGGGGGTCGCCGAGGGCACTTCGACCAGCGGGTCGTCGACCTCGACGGCCGCGGCGACGCGCGAGAGGTGGATCATGGCGTCGCCGTAGGAGAACGGCATGGCCGTGTTGACCTGCGCGATGACTGTCCTGGCGCATTCCACGGCCGAAACGGCCAGGTCGGCCGATACGCCGAACGAGCAGTAGCCCTCCTCGTTGGGGCGAGAGAGGTTGAGGATTGCCACGTCGACGGGCAGCGTCCCGTCGCGGAACAGCCCCGGGATTTCGCCCAGGAAGGCCGGGATCGATTGCCCGTAGCCCTGGGCCAGCCAGCGGCGGATGTTATTGGCCACGAACAGGCTGTTGACCAGGAACGTATCCTTGTATTCGGGGCTGCAATAGGGGGCGTCTGCCCTCCCGACGGCGAATCCGGAGTAGAGCGTGACATCGGTGAGCTCGGCGGCACGGTCGGTCATGGCACGGACGAGTACTTCGGGGATCGAGGTGCTGCCCTGAATGTAGACGTTGCTGTGCGGGCAGATGAGCTTTACGGCTTCGGCGGCTGTCGTGAATCGCATAGGCTTATCGGTGGTTTTGCCCGAAGGCGGTTAGGCGTGTTTCGAGCAGTTCGAACTGCTCGGGGCAGTTCAGTTGCGAAACGCAGACCCGGATGCCCGGCTGGCGGCTGCCGGTCGATGTGAGCGATATGGCGCAGATGCCGTAAAGGAGCAGTTCGCTCAGCAGCTCCGCGCTGGAGAGTCCGCCGTAGCCGACGGTGTAGAAGAATCCGTCGCTGACGGTTTCGTCCTGGTCTTTGTCGTAGACGATGCGGAAGCCGTGGCGCCGGAAGATCTCCTTGGTGAGGCGGGCGCGCCGGGCGTATTCCGAGGTTTCGCCCACGAAATCGAGCTGCCCGTCGGCCGCAGCGCGGAACATCGCCGCCAGGGCGTGCTGCGCCGAGTGGCTCGTGCCCGACGAGGCGGCATAGAGGAACGTCAGGACATAGGCGTCGCCCAGGCGCCCCATGCCGTAGCGCTGTTTGAGCGCGGGGTAGTGCCGCGGGTAAAGTTTGTCGGAGATGGCCGCGATGGCGATGCGCTGGCCGGCGTAGCTGAATATCTTCGAGCCGGAGATCATCAGGATGTAGTTGTCCGTGTATCTGGCCACGGTGGCCTGGTAGGGCGCTTCGAAGGGGCGTCCCAAGGGTTTGCGGAAGTCCATGCAAAGGTAGGCGAGGTCTTCGATGACGATGGCGTCGTATCGGGTAGCCAGCTCGCCGATCGTACGCAGCTCATCCTCGGTGAGGCATATCCACGCCGGGTTGTTGGGGTTCGAATAGACGATGGCGGCGATGTTGCCCTGTGCGAGGTAGCTTTCCAGCTTCGGGCCCAGTTTTTCGGCGCGGTATTCATAGATGTCGAACGACGCGCTGGGGATATCGAGGATCTGCACCTGGTTGCGCTGCACGGGGAACCCGGGGTCGATGAAGAGGATCGTATCCTTCCCGGGCGCGAGCTGCGAGCAGAGCAGGAAAGCCGTGAAACTGCCCTGCATCGACCCGACCGTCGGGATGCAGCCCTGCGGTGCGACCCCGACGTCGAGGAACGCGCGGATGAAACGCGAAGTCTGTTGTTTGAGTTCGGGGATGCCGAACATGTTGGGGTACTGCGATGCCACGCCCGATTGCAGGGCCCGGCATTCGGCTTCGACCCCCGCCTTTTCGGGCGGAAGCCCCGGCACGCCCATTTCGAGGTGCAGGAATTCCATCCCCGTCTGCGTTTCCATGATGCGGGCTATGTCGCCCGACTGGCGGATCGTCGCCTGGGCGATGTCCGCAATGTCCATGCGCTCCAGCGCGGAGTCGAGCACGGAGCGGTCTATCGGTAGCCTTCCCATTGTGCGGCCTGTTTTTGTGCGTATGCGTAGCCTGCGCGGAATGCCGCGAGGTTCGTGTCGACGATGGCGTCGCCCTTGCGGGCGAAAATGGCGCGTATGCCCGCTTCGAGTTTTTCGGGTGCGATGCCCAGGAACGGTGCTGCGGCGCCCAGCAGCACGATGTTGGCGGCACGGGGCGATGCGGCCTGGCGGGCGATGGCATCCACGTCGAGCGCCACGCTGTGCGGCAGGGAGGCTATCTCCCGCCCGAGCGTATCGGCATCGGGATAGTCGGGGATGTTGACCCGCGGGGCGGTGTTGGTGATGACCCAGCCCCCGGTCGAAAGCCACGGCAGGTAGCGGAGTGCTTCCATCGGTTCGAGCGAGATGATCAGGTCGGCGGCACCTCGCGGAATGAGGTCGGAGGCGATTTTATCCGACGAGATGCGCAGGTTCGACTGCACGTCGCCGCCCCGCTGGCTCATGCCGTGGACTTCGGCCTGCTTGATGTGCAGCCCCTGGTCGAGGGCAGCCCTGCCGATGACGGTGGCGATCGAGAGGATGCCTTGTCCCCCTACGCCCGAGAGTATGATGTCGCGTTTCATGGTTTGCCTGTTTTTAGGGTTTTGCCGCCGGGTGGTCGCCGCGACGGGCGTGTCGCTATTGTTTCTGTTTGGTTGCGTTGTGCCGTTTGGCGGTCTGTATGCATTCGCGGCGGGGGATGATGACCGAAACGCCGTCGTAAGCGATCTCTTCGCGGAGCATGGCCTTCATCTCTTCGCGGGTTCGGGGCAGCGGCACTACGACGCGGATGTGGGCGGGGTCGACGCCCAGGCCGGCGCATATCTGTTCGAGGCGTCCCGTGCCGGCCGAATCCTGGCCTCCGGTCATGCCGGTGGTGAGGTTGTCCGAAATGACGACCGTGATGTTCGTCCCCTCGTTCACGGCGTCCAGCAGCCCGGTCATCCCCGAGTGGGTGAAGGTAGAGTCGCCGATGACGGCCAGGGCGGGGTGCTGTCCGGCGTCGGCTGCGCCTTTGGCCATGGTGATCGAGGCGCCCATGTCGACGCAGGTGTCGATGGCATGGAACGGCGAGAGCCACCCCAGCGTGTAGCAGCCGATGTCGCTGAATACCTTGGCATTTTCATATTCGCCGGCGACCTCTGTCAGTGCCGTATACATGTCGCGGTGGCCGCAACCCTGGCACAATGCGGGCGGACGGGGGACGACGATGCCGCTGGCGGCGAGGGTCGCGTGCGGGGCGAGCCCCAGGGCCGTGCGTACGCTGTCCGGAGTCAGTTCCCCGGTGCGGGGCAGTTCGCCCGACATGCGGCCGCGGATCTCAACGGGCGCAGGCAGGATGCCGCGCAGGGCTTCTTCGACGACGGGTTGTCCCTCCTCGATGATGAGCAGCGCCTTGCATTCCGACGCCATGCGGCGCACGAGTTCCTGCGGCAGCGGGTATTGCGATATTTTGAGCACCGGGTGCGGGCATCCGTCGGGATAGTTCTCCGCGAGGTAGTTGTAGGCGATGCCGCAGGCGATGATGCCCAGCGATTTGTCTTCAGCATCGGCGTAACGGTTGAAGGGGCTTGCGGCCGCCTCCTCTTCGAAGCGGGCATAGTCGGCGAGCAATGCCTCGTATCTTACGCGCGAATTGCCCGGCATCAGCACCCATTGGCGCGTCCGGGCGGGATAGGCGAGGCTGTTCTCGGGGCGTGCCTCGCGCGGTTCGACCATGGCGCGCGAGTGGGCCATGCGGGTCGTAAGGCGCATCAGTACGGGAATGCGGTATTTTTCCGAGAAATCGAACGCGGCCTGCACCATCTCGTAGGCCTCCTGCTGCGTGGAGGGCTCGAACGTCGGGACAAGGGCGAACTTGCCGTAGAAGCGTGAATCCTGCTCGTTCTGGGACGAGTGCATCGAGGGGTCGTCGGCTGCCACGACCACCAGCCCGCCGTTGGCTCCGGTCATCGCCGAGTTGACGAAGGCGTCGGCCGCCACGTTCAGCCCCACGTGTTTCATGCAGAC
>ENA-UEQE01001782-UEQE01001782.1-human-gut-metagenome-genome-assembly--contig:-NODE-1782-length-16773-cov-4.947353_pt1 | contig 16773 bp, 5 predicted proteins | sample MGYA00242934_ERZ507935 | MGnify/ENA primary metagenome ERZ507935 (study PRJEB26167, sample SAMN06115423) | human gut metagenome | host: Homo sapiens | place: China:Anhui | collected 2015-03-30 | study... | reverse complement strand
AAACGCCGCATCCTCCTGTTTTTAAGGCATGCGGCATTAGCCAATACGGTTGCATCCGAAAAACATAAACCGGATACTAACGAACGGTGCTTTTATTGTTTGGCATCATGAGAACGTTGTTTCCGAGACTCATTCAAAGCCCAAATAGCCAAAAGACCGATAAACAACAAAAAATAAATAAATGCCATAATCTCTTATTTCTTGCGGTAAGCTATCGTACCCGTGGCCTGGTTGGTAGGCATGACCAACACTTCGGCTATCTGGATATGCTCGGGCAAGGAAGCAGCGAAATAAACCACCTCGGCCACATCATCGCCCGTGAGCGGACGAAGCCCTTCATACACGTTGTCGGCCGCAGCCTTATTGCCACGGAAACGCACTACGGAGAAGTTCGTCTCCACCAATCCGGGCTTGACGTTCGTCACACGTATGGGAGTATCCACCAAATCTATACGCAAACCGTCCGACAGGGCCTTCACCGCCGCCTTGCAGGCACAGTACACGCTCCCGCCGGGATAAGCATAGTCTCCGGCAATGGACCCCATGTTGATGACGTGTCCCCTGCCCCGCTCCACCATGCCGGGCACCACGAGGCGCGTCATGGCCAAGAGGGCTTTCACGTTCGTGTCTATCACCACGTCCCACTCGTCGAGGTTTCCTTCGTGCTCTTTATCCACCCCGATGACCAGGCCGGCATTGTTCACCAACACGTCTATGGCCTTCCACTCTTCGGGAAGGGAATCCAAGGCAGCACGGGCTGCGGCACGGTCGCGCACGTCGAACGGCAACAGCCATACTTCGACTCCATATTTTTCTTCCAATTCGTCCTTTACGGCATTCAGTTTCTCCACGTTACGGCCATTCAGAATCAGCCGGTGCCCGTTCTTGGCAAACTTGCGGGCGCATCCCTCTCCTATTCCCGAGGAAGCGCCGGTTATCAATACAGTATTCTTTTCCATATCACATCGCTTTTAAATCTTTCTAACTGCAAATATAACAGAAAAAGCCGTCCCATATCACACATGAGACGGCTTTTTCATTCCGGATTCTTATAAGACTACTTTACCAGACGTATCAATGCCACACAGTTCCATACAGGCTCCCCCTTATAGGGCTGCACGTCCGTACCGACAGTTTTCGTGGTTACCTGCGAGGACCTTACCCCATATTTATCCACCAACTGTTTTTTCACATATTCCGCACGCTGGCCGGCCAGCTCACGGTTGTAGGCTTCGGAACCGGACGTGGCGTCGGCATAGCCCTCCACACACACGGCTGCCCCGGGATTGTCATGCAAGAAACGAGCCACTTCGTAGAGCTGGGTCTCCTGCCCCTCGTTCGGCTTGTTCCTATTGACTGAGAAGCGGATGGAAGCCATCACCACGTTCCACTTGGAACGGTCGGCATTCACTCGACCTATCACCCTATCCTTGCCCGGAACCTCAACTTCGCGTACCAATACCGTATCTACACGGTAACGCACAGCCTCGACAGGTACCGTAATCACCGGTTTGCGGAAAGCCCGGCGTCCTAAATAGACACTCACTCCGGCACTCAACGCCACCGAGGCCATATAACGGCCCTTTGTGGGATTGACATAATTGTCTGTCCACTCGCTGACCACATCCACATTGACATCCAGCAGGCGGTGTACGCTGAAACGATTACGGACGCCCACATGGCCTGTAAACAGGTTCTCACGCGTGGTTCCCCGATAAGCAAAAGCATGCTTGTAGCCCATACCTGCAAAAGGGACCAAATCGTAAAGAGCCCCTTCCCGTTCACAGCCTGTAATCAGGTTGAGCAAGCTGAGACGAAAATCCGCCCGCACACCCAAATAACGCAGGTAATAGCGGAAAGAACCGTCGTAGCCCACGTCTACCCTGTTTAAGGGAGAGAAAGGTTCCACTCCCTTGTCCAACGGCGTTCCACGATAGCCGTTCTGGCTATAACCGAACACATCGAGATGCAGCCCCCAAAAAGGGGTTATCCATTTTCCAACCCCTAAGTTTAAAGCAGGGGTAATCTGTTTCCCAAAAGCTATATCTTGCCAGCCGGGCGCAAAAAGAGCCTGCACGCCTACACCGGCATCCATATAAACATTATCTCCGAATCCGTCCCATACAGACACCCGTTCCGGCTGGGCCAAAGCTTTCGTGCCCGAAAACAGAAGCAGGGACGCTATCATTATTTGTCTTATCTTCATGATTTTCTCTATTATTATTCAACGACTTGCAATGTGATCCCCATCGGCTGGTTACGGCTTCCGATAGAACCGCCTGCTTCGAAATCAAACATCTTAGCGCAAGTGAACATATAACGGTTGCCCACGTGATAGTACTTCAGAGTGAACTGTTCGGCCACGCCTAACGTGCCGGTCACATCCATATCGAAAATAAGACGTCCGTCGTAACGTTCAGCCCGGGCTACCCCACGACATTCATCATCCACAAAAGCCGCCAACATGTCGCCCTCGGCCAACTCAGTATTGATGGCTTCATAGTAATCCACCGTGAAGACAGCACGCATATTAACGAGTTTGAAAGCCGTTTCCAACGGCAACACGTTGTATTCGGCCTCACTGCCCCATGAGGTAGCATCGGTATACCGTGCGCATTCTTCCGTGACAAACACATGTTTCAGCGAATCGCAATAATAACGAAAAGACATCTTATCACCGGCGCTACCTTTCATCTTCAGCAGGTAATGGCCGTCCAACCCATCTTGCACGATGCTACACGGACGATCGCCCACGAAAGCCGCCACGTTGTCAGCTCCCGACATATAAGGCCGCACCACGTCGGGCAAAGCCACATAGAGATCCATATAACCATGTTCCCTCAAGTCCATCACGACTTTCTGCGTCTGCGTGTGCAGGAAATCACAGGCCGGTCCATAGACATATATGTCTTTCAAATCCGAAGTGTAATATTGTAACGTCAGTTTCTCGGTCTCTTCACGAGCCCATGCGCGGAAACGGAATATATAGGCCCCGTCTTCTTCGGAAACATGTCCCACCCCTCGGCATTCATTCCCGACGAAAGCACCCACCATGTCGCCAGTTGCCACCGCTCCCTGGTCGAAAGCCGACAAATCCACTTTCACTTCCAAGTCCATGTAATAAGGCAGCTCGCCTTGAGAATTCCAAGTGAACATACGAGGCGTATCCATGCTGCCCAAAGTGATGTCTGATTCGAACGCCACTTGCTCGGCTGCAACAAACAGTTCCTTCTTCCGGTCACTGTAATACCGGAACTCCACTTTTCCCATTTCGGCTTGCTCGCCTTTCACCTGAATCAGATAAAAAACTTCTCCTTGTGCATTCTCTACCTGCTGCGCGATACCACGGCATTCCTGTCCGATAAAAGCAGCCAAACGGTCGGCCGGTGTGATGTCGGGACGGATATAGTCCGACATACGGATCACAGCCGTCATACTGGCCGGATAAATGAACATATCGGGAGCCTGCCAGTCGGGAGCCTGCATCGGCGATGCCTTCACGACTTCCCAAGAAGGGGCTTGCATTCCCCCACCGAACTCTATGGTCCAGTCGGTAGGTGCGGTGGCGGGCACAGGGCCCGCCGCCGGCATCCAACCGGGGTTTTCAAATTTTGTATATTCAGGAACTTTCACATTGTCGTCTTCCTCCGTACAAGCGGCAAAGAAAACAGATGCAAGTCCCAGAAAAATATATTTTAAATGTTTATATTCCATTTGACTTATCTTTTAATTTTAATCACTTTATATACGTCATCGTTACCGTTGACATTGATATTCACCATGTAAACGCCGGGAGCCATGTTCAAGGCATCGGTCCAATGGATATCCACTTGTCCGTCTCGGTTGCAATCCCTAAAGATGGCTACCGTAGTTCCCTTCGTATCATTGATGGTTACTATCACCTTGGCTTTCGGATCTACCTGTTTGCGTATGAAGAGTTCGTTATAGAACGGAGATGGATAGACAGCCTGACTGTTCCGATCTACGAATGAAATCACAATCGGATTGTCATACGATCCTTTCACATCGTCGGCCTTGAAGTTGCCTGCACCGGCTGCCGATGCCACCACTTCGCCTTTTCGCTCCACAACCACGTCGAATGACTCGGCCTGTTCTCCGGCTACAGACAGGAAGAAGAGCGGTTCATCGCTTTCTCCACGGCAGATAACCGGCGATTCGCCACGGAGTTCCCCGTTGGCGTATGCTTTAAGCACGTCGCCTTCGTTCACCTCTATGCCTTCCACCGTGGCCACCATAGACATGGTACGTGCATAATTGGTATTAGTCACTCCGTAATCAACCATTTCCGGTTCATTGCCCATTGAACGTGTCTTCACGTTCGCACGTCCTCCTTGCGTATTATCCGACGGATACTGCAAGGTAGCCGTGGTCGTACCGATACGCTGCAACATATAGCCTCTACCGGGCTGCATGTAAGTCAATGAACCGATCCAGCCCAGATTGCCGTTGTACATGGCAAAACCGCTCTGGCTCTTCACCACGTCGCCTTCTTCGGCTTCATAACCGGCCAAAGCCTCGTTCAACGTCAGGTTCTTCTGGGCCAGATAAGGAATGTAGTTCCATACGGCCACACCCTTATCGTTCACGCTGCGGACGGTAAGAATATTGTCGGCCGTATTTACCGGCTTGCCAATCACACTCAAGGTCTGTGCATAAGAAGAACGGACCATAAACATACCCTCGTTGTCGAACGAACGGAGCGAACCGACCCATCCGGTTTCCGTACCATACGTACTTACACCGCCGTCTTCACGCTTCACTTCGTCGCCCGAAGCCCATTCGTTGTTCCTCAATATCTCGGAGATATCGGCCATCTTGTCGTTGCTTACATTGAACGATGTCCATGTCCAACCGTTTTCCAAAGCCACGTCGAGCTGTACCAGGTCGAGGTTGGAGAATACGACCGGAGACTTCGGAGAACCCACAATCGTATTCGCGCGGAATGCGATTTCTTTTTCAGGAGAAGCCACATAAGTCTGTCCCGTGGAAGCATCCCACATCTTGAACTCAAGGTTCTCATGCGAACCGCTGTTGCTATACACGGTCAGCAACGCATAATACATGTCGTTCACCTTGATATACTCGTTGGTAGCCACACCTACGCATACATCGTTTTCGAATGCAGCCAACAAGTCTTCCGTATCATTGGAGAACTTGCCGTTCAATTTGAGCTGGCCGTACACGTTCATGTTGAACTTGTAGTCAGCCGGATTCACGCTCCAATCCGGTTTCTTGCCGTTCACCTTCAAGGTCACGTTCAACGGTTCGGACACACCTTCGCTGTTCGTCAGGTAGAACACTTCGTTATACGTACCGATATTCACACTTTCATCCACCGTAAAGGTTACTTTCTGGCTTTGTGTTGCAGTAAGCGTACCGCTGGCCGGTTCCACATCTATCCATGAAGGATAATTGCTAATAGTATAATCTTCCGTATTACCGCCCTTGTTCACCACTTCCATCGTGAAGCTCAAAGGTTCGTCCACACCCTTTTCAAGACTGATTTCATCCTCGCCCCACTTCAACTGGTTGCGGTCGATATAAGCCGTCCAAGTTATTGGCGAAGCAATGCGGTTGCCGTTCAGGTCACGCACACCGGATACAGAGAAGGTCACCGTAGTCTTTTCTACCTTGGCAGGATCTTCCTTCAATGTCACGATAAGCGCGTCGTTGTTGACCACGAAGTCGAACAACAAGTCTGTCACACCGCCATTGTCCTTCACCGGTGCAATGGCAGAATTCATCATGACTTCTTCTACCATGCCGCGGTCCTCCGGATTGTCTACCGAAGCTACTTCTACATCTCCGATAACTGCAATGGCATCGGGCACTGGTGATGATGTGGCTGGTTGCTTCTTCATATCCTTGAGCGAGAACCTCACAACAGGGATATTCTGCTCCGTCACACCGTGAGCCTCGAACGGGTAATAAGCCAAAAGTCCTATTGCCGTGCTGTCGGCTTTCATGCGCATGCCTTCGTTCACCGATTTCTCGTCCTTATAGAGGTTCCAGATGCGCAGATCGTCGAGACAGCCCTTGAAGTGGTGCTCATACGTGTTGGTGGTTGCGTTGACAATCACCGGCGTCACTCCGGCATAGATATATCCGGAAGCTATCTGCCCGTAGTCCGTCACATCGGCATAGGTGTTCAGTTCGCCGTCCACGTAAAGCTGGACGCGTCCTGTCATGCGGTTGGCCGACACGGCCACGTGGTGCCAGTTGTCATCCAGGTAATTGCCCTTGGCTTCCAACGGAACCTGGCCGTTGCTGCAGAATGTCAGCTTGCTGTCTTTGAATCCTAAGAAGAACAGGTTTTCAGAACCTCCCCAGTCATTGCCGTCGGCACGTCCGTTGGCCAGAAGGGTCGCATTCTTGTTGGTATGGTCTCCCTTGAACCAGAGTTCAATCGTATAGTCTGTCTGCTTGTCTATAACGACCGAGCTTCCGGAAGAAAGTTTCAGGTAGGTATTGACACCGTTCAACTGCAGGCTCTTGCCTTCCGGCAGAATCCACGTACCGCCGCTCATGCCCAAGTTCAGGCCGCGGGCCTTGTCTTTCAACGTAGTGCCTTCGGCCTCGTCCATCGGATAATAAGAAAGCAGGTTCTGTTCGTTTCCACTCAGGAGCACATTGCTCTGGGACTGGATTTGCCCAGCCGTACGGGCTTCCGTCCATACGCGTACATTGTGAATCCGTCCTTTCAGCTTTTCTGCCAACGTGTAGTTGGATGCTCCGGTATAAGCCGGAATGTCCGAACGTTCCATACGTGCCTTGAAGTCGTAGTACATCACCATGCGTCCTGCGGACTCACCGTCTTCCTGCTGGTCCAAAACCAAAGCCACATGATGCCAGTTGTCCAAATAGTTATTGATTTCATCTTCGGTAGAAACCACTTTGTCTGAGATGTAAACATTACCGTTCACCACAGCCTTCAGCTTGCGGTCGGACGTGATACCGAAAGCCAAAGAATCTTCGCCTTCGCCATGACGGAAGAATGTAGCATCCTGGTCGACCGGAAGCTGTATCCATGCTTCCAGCGTGATGTCCTTGCCGCGGAAACTGCGTTTCAATTCGCTTTCGAACTTGTCGTTGCCGTCTGTTTCCACTGCCACGGAGTGGGACGTTTCCGTACCGTTCTTCACACCCGTCACCTTGAAGTTGTTGTCGGTCAGATAACCGGCAGCTATCGCTTCGTTGAAGGTAATCTTCGCATCGTCTTTGATGGTCAGGATGCCGTTGGCAGGTTGGGGCGTGCCGAACAAACGCGGGATGTACATGTCTTTCACACCGCTATGGATTTCAGAGAAGTTCTCCACGTCCACGTTGTTGATGTTGCACACCGATACGGCACAAAGGTCGTAAGGCTGGTCGGGCATGTCGTCCAGGAACCACTTGTAACGGATGGTACCCTTGTCTTCCGCTTGGATCATCTCTGCATTCAGGCCTTGCTTGATGGCTTCCTCGTAATACTTTTCATCACTGAAATAGTTCATCAACGTCACCCAATTCTCTTCCGAATCGCTCGAAGGCTTATACAGTAGTTTGATGCTCTTGAAATTATCATAGTTCACGTTGAAATCCGTGATGTCCACATTCATGTAATGCTTCTTCACACCATTCACGTCCACTACCGGCAATTCCGTATTGTAAGTCCAATTATTGGCCGGAGTCTTGATTTTCACATCCGAGCAACTGGGCGTAAAGTGAACCGTGAAAGTCACGGTGTCCGCAATGGCCGGGAAATTGGCTGTCGGGTCACCTTGGCACTGCGAAGCCAACACCAGTTGCAGATTGTCGTAGTTCAAGCCGGGGCCTTTGGTCACTTCAAGCACCTTGGTCAGCGTTTCGCCCGCCGGCACAAGTATCGTGCGTCCGTTTCCTATGGCACCACCGTCCATCTTCAATCCGGCACCACTCTGGTTGGCTTGATCATCCACAATCAGGTTGAACCACGCATCCTCGTTTACTGCCGAGTTATTACGCAGGTAAAGCGTCACGTAGGCAGGTTCACCAGAAGGCACATTCTCGATAAAAGCATTTTCAACCGCGATTTCGGGCACTTCGACTTGCAGCGTCTTCTCACTGATGACCGTACCCTTCTCGTAATATTTCGTCACCTCCTCGTCTTCGTACGGACAGGAAGTGGCACCCGCACGCGTGCGGAAAATGAAAGTGGAAAGGTTCAGGTCCTTGGAGTCGATGTCTCCGGTGCCCACGTCTGCATTTTTTCCTCCCCCTTCATCATAAACGTCTACGGAAAGATAGTCGTTTCCGCTATCGGCCAATACGAAGCCCACATTTACCGCGGCTTCTTCTTCGTTTTCGGTCGTATTACCTTCCGTCCTGGACACACTCTCGTTGAACTCAATCTTGAAGCCCGAGCCCATGGCATTGAATTCCACATCGGTGGCAAATCCCCCGCCGACCACGAAACTGAACGTTTCGCTGGTGTTTTCCACATTGGAATACCCCTTGCTGTATTCCACCGTGGCACCGGCCTGCATGGAGAAGTTCTGTATCAGCTTTCCGTTTTCGATGGCTTCTACTTTGGCCCGTTCATTGTCTCTCAAACGGGCTATCCAGGCATCCATCGACTGGTTCAAGGCATGAATGGTATCCGTGCGCTGAACTTGTTCTGCCGGGAAATAGATTTTATAGCTCGGCCCGTTGAACAACGACTTGCCCTCGTTCGTGTAATAGTCGTCATGTTCCTTGAACACCTCGTCGCTGTTACTCTTGGCGTAATTCGGGTCACTGACAGGTAGCAGGGACACATAAATCGGCTGGTTTGTCGCGTTGGCCTCAGCCTGGAATCCGGCCTCGGTCATTTCGTTCTGCTGCCGTAAGAAGCTGTTACGTAACGTTTCCATTTCGGGCAGCAGGCGGTTTTCTATATGTGCCTGCGGATAGGCAAACAACGTGGCAAAACTCGTACCGGTATTGAAAGAAGTGGTCTTCACCAGACGGTATTCGCCCTCACCGGCCACTTCATACACATCCGTATACTTTTTATCCACTCCGATTTGATCCGCACTTACCAACGTAATGGCATCGGCCGTACCATAAGACAGGTTCGTGGAATAACCCAGGAACACGTCGCCCATCGCGCCCACGTAGTCCTCGCTGTCACTGGTGGTGAAAGTGGTGTTGATGGTCGTGGTCGAGGATTTCGTTTCCGAGTCTTCCCATTCCGTTGTATGGGTCAGGGAGACCTCCGTTCCGCTCGACTGTTCCAGTTGATTGATGGTTCCCACTCCCACTCCGGTAAAGGTAATCAGGTCATAACCCACGTCCGTCACCAGGGTTTCTTCACCGTCCATCGTCGTCGTTCCCGTGAAACTGGAAGTTTCGGTAAAGGTCGTACCCTTTTCCAGGTAAGAATATGAGTTGCTGCCCGGCGGGTCGCGCAACACGGCCAACAGTTTGTCCGGACCGGCTGTCACGAAGTCGTTGCCCTTGCTCACGGTACCCCGCGTGATAAAGAGATTGTCCTTGTCGAACGGGCTGACCCATGAGATGGAAGTGGCATTGTCGCTGTTGCCCACCGTGGCTTTCACGTTCAGGTTGGCACTGGCACTGGTCAGGTCCACTTTCGCGCCCTTGAAGTTCCAATAAGCCACACCCGTGGAATCGGCTTCCACGCTTACGAAATCATTAGAGCCTGACATGGTGGACTGGAAACTCACCACGGCGTCCTGACTGGGCACCTTGTCGGTCATCACATCTTCCATCACGTTACCGGACTCGTCATAATAATGATATTCTTCATACACCGAAGCCTTGAACTTATAGGTGTTGCCCTGCGTAAACATGGGGAGTCCCAGCGTGTAGGCCACATCGCCTGTCGTCTCGTCTTCCTTGTAAAGTTCCACTTCCTGTGTCTTCGTGCCTTCCTCGCTCCATACCAAGGCCGGAGCCTTCTCGTCGCCGAAGTAGCCGAGCGATGTCTTGCCACTTACCTGCTCTACGTTGACCACCGGCTTCACGCGGGCTATGAACAGTTGCTTGTGGTTGTACCTCACGGTGTCGGAATAGTCCCTCTTCTCATACTTGTTGTTCACCAGAATGGAATCCGTATATTGATTCAGTTCGTCTTGTACGATAAAGGCGTTGGACAGGCTCAGCTTGGAATTGTTGCCCGAAATGTTGTCGTAGCCTGGCACGTTCACCTTCACCGCATAGTCTATCGGAAGAAGGTCGGCCACGAACTCGCCCGTTTCCGTGTTCGGATAAATCGTCATCACGTTGCTCTCGCCTTTGAAGAACACTTTATTCGTATAGGCCTGGCGCCCCTCATCTCTCCACTTACCTGGCAGGAAATGCGTCTTCGTCTGGTCGTTGTCATTATCCTTGTTCAGGTAGTAAGCCGAATTTTCATACGTCAACTGGATGGAAACCCCTTCTGCCAAGTTATTCTTGGAAAGGGAGTGTCCCACCTTGAAGGCTTCCTGGACGACACCACCGGCCACACGGCCTATCATGCGCACCGTCGTCTGGTCGGTCAGTTTCACCGTAGAGTAACGGTCGTCCTGGTAGTTGATGTCTTTGCCGTAGTCATCCACGATACGTCCGCCGTTCTTGAACGTATGGTTGGCCAGCACGGCTTTCACCTCATGCAAACCCACGGGCACCGAGATGCTGAACTCGCCCTGCGCATCGGTGGTAATGATGTTGCCCTTGCTGTCCGAGCAAACCACGCCGTCTATATAGAACTGCACACCCTCTACCGGAATGGTACTGCCTTCGTAGGTCACAGTACCCTTTACAGGGAACGAAGACTCATCTACGAACTCGGTCTTGTGGTTCACGCTCGTCCCGCTCAGCGTCACCGGTGTCTGAGTAGGCGAGAACTTATGTGAGCCCAGCACCGGCCTCACCGTATAGAGCGTACTGTTGCCCGTATAAGGCACTCCGGAGATGTAATAAGAACCCTCTTCGTCCGTATAGTCCTTATAGTTCAACTGGTTGCGCGAGGGGGTATGCTCCGGCAGGCCGGACATTTCGGCATCCTCTATATAAACGGTGTTTTCGCCGTTCTTGCGTATGCGCCCGTCATGGCCGTAATAGCGCGTTTCCTTATGGGCAAAGTCATAGAACTCCTTGCCCGTGGAGTGGTTGAAGTTCCAATAAGCCCACAGGCCCTCTTCGTCGCCCGAGAGGTAACGGTCATAAGTCTTGGCTATCTCCTCTTGCGTGAGCGACTTGCTCCAGACTCTCACTTCGTCGATATATCCCTTCATGCCGCGGCCCATGGCGAAATAGCTGTGGCCGCCGAACTCAGGCAGGAATTCCGTCTGCGGACACGACGCCACCTTGATGTTGTTCACATAAAGCTGTAAACTGTCCGGGCTGCTCACCGCCGTGATCTGCATGAAATCGAAACTTTTGGTCAACTGGCTAATAAGGGAATCCGACTTCAGTTCCAGACTGCCCACCTTGAAATGAAGAGAGTCGTTCCGGACATACAGTTCATACATGCCGGGCTTTTCCAGCAGCGTCTGTTTCTCTACCAAGGCGGCATCGTCCAGCTTGGCGAACAACTGGAAAGCCAGGCTGTCGGATCTGACAATGAAATCTTTGTCCCCGTCATTTTCCTTCTTGTTTTTGAGGAACGTGGAGTCATTCACTTCCAGATAGTACTCACCGGTCATGCGGTAGCTCTTGCCGCTGATGTCGGCCGTGGTTTCCAGACTGACCTCGACATTGGGCACGCCCTGCCCGCTCTCGAAGGTGATGCGCCCGAAGATGTTGCCCGTTGCCGTACAGAAACCATAACTGTAATCGTGGGTCTTCACCTCTTCGTTGGCACACTCCTTCGAGCCTTCTATCATATATTCATACACCTTGCCCGGAACGGCCTTGGTGTCGGTATAGGAATAGTTCACCACACCGCTGATAGCTTCCACAGTACCTATCTGCACGAAATCCTCCGTGTTGTCCTTGCCGGCATACTCACGCCGCTGCACAGAGAACACGTCCAACGAGCCCGATCCTTTGCCCACTTTCCAGTCCAGCTCCACGCGGTCGCCGAAATAACCCTTGGAAGACTTGAAATACTCCAGGCTGGCCACTTCGGAATCGTTCAATCCCCCGGGAATGGTGTCCCAGATGAGTTCTCCGGCCGCATCCAGCGTATCTCTCCTTGCTTTTAGGTAGTTTTCCACCGCCACGGGACTTTGCTCCTTATACATCCCGCCATGGTCGTGATCCTCGCCGGGATTCATCCTTATAGTCCAATTGTAGAGCACGCAACTTTGCGGAATCAGCACCGTGTCGACGCACTCTATCAACTTTTTGCCGCCTATGGTGACCTGCCGGGCGGAAAGATAGTCCTTGCAGTCAAAAATGATTTCCTCCTCCTCGGTGAAAATATCCCCGTCGACAGACATTTTGGGAGTAAGGACAAACTTGGCCTTGTCCTCGAGCACCACATCGTTTCCTTCGGGATTGTAGTCCCAATACCATTTCAACTCCACCTGACGCGCCTCCATCAACCGTGCCGTGGCGAAAGAATCCACCTTGCTGTGCTCCTGTGTTTTATTGATAGAAGCTTTCTTAGAGAAAGATTTGCCCCACTTGGCAGGAAGCTCACGCCAAATCGCATACGTCACTATTTGATTCGGATTATGAATCGTTTCCTTGTCTAGGAACGTCGCATCTTTTTCATACGTGACTTTTTTAGTCTCGTCACTGCCCTCTATCCTTTTCTCAATGATAAATCCGCCGGTACCACCGTCGAGCATGGTTCCGTCTTCTTTACCGGCAACAGTCCACTTCAACAAAGTGGCGCCATTCTTGTCCTGAGTGGCCGTAAAGGTGTTCACATTGTTGTATTTGGGCACAATGAAATCCGTTTTCTTGGAAACCGTATAATCAGCTTTCTTAAATCTCTTAAAACTATAAACAGCTTTCATCTCGCCTTTCTGTTCGATTGAATCCAGCTTGATATTAAAGAGGTTATTGGCAGTCGGGCTGCCAAGATTGCACGTATACTGTAGACTCCCGACACCGGAAGACGCACCTGAAGCTTTTACCTGAACATGTCCCTCCTTACTACCCGGCACGGTTTTATCGGAAACATCCGGAACTTTGAACTCATATGCTTCGGTCTTGGTCTTCGTTGCAGTGATGTTATAATCACTGGCATTATTCTTATCAACCTCGAGATAGATATCAAACTCACATTTCTGGGACAAGGCTTCTTCCTTCAGATAGAACCTCAACGTGGCATACGTTTTGGATCCGGACTTGTCCGAATTTACATTTGTCCAATTTTCATCCGCCCATGGTCTGCCGTCGGGCACCTCCCTTTCCGTATTGTTCGAATGGCTACCGTTACCGGCAATGGTTACCTGATCGATATAGTCATTTGCCTCAGAGCTTCTCCAGGCTTTCACCCAATACCATGAAGCATCACCCTGCGGATCACCATAACCGGGAAACGAATACAAATGCACAATCGTTTTATAACTACCATTCCCAACTTTAATTCTGATTTTGGAATTTCCACTATAACGCAACCCTTCATCCTTACCGTCATCGTCATAAACAGGGATCGTGATGACGAAAGCCCCTGTCGACTTATCAAATGAAGACGAGATATCGCCTGCGCTCATATCGTAGGCCTGTAGCGGTATCGCCGTCCCCAAGAACAGACACAAGGCATACAGCCATCTCCATTTCTTTAAATGTTGTTGTCTCATAAATTATTGTTTTAAATTGATTATTTTTCCTTGATATACATCTTCTTGCCTCCCACGATATAAATACCTTCGGGCATGCCGCGGAACGCATCTTCGTCGGCCAGACGCACTTTCTTCACAAACCTTCCCTGCAAGGTATAAACCGGAACTTCCTCGGAATCGGCATATACCTTATAAATAGAGGTAGCCTCCAGTTCCTTGCGCACACGCTCTATTTCTTTGGCCAGCCCCACGGTTGTCAGTTGCAGGTCTGCATAAAGAGTGGCAGCCTCGCTGGTCTTATCAGCACGCGACAAGGCACCTTCGGCCAGTGCCACGGCTGCTTTCAGGGCTTCGTCCTTCACCTGCAAGAGCAAGGCTTCCGCACGGATAATGGAATCGTTGAGCGCAAGCATAGCCCGGTCATACAAGGCGGCATTGTCCTTATACTTTTCGGACAGTTCGGGCCAAACGGCTTCCAATGCCGGAATGCGTCCGTCTTCCACTTCTAGCGCATCCTGACTGCGGCTGATGGCCTCGGCAATGGTCTGGTCGGCCATCAGCACCACCAAGGGTTCGGACTTGCCTATCACATCCAAAATCTCGGCCTCTTTCTTGGAGCAAGCTACCGATGCTTCCCTGTGGCAACGGCTCACGGTGTCGGTCATCAGGCATATCGCCATCGTATCTGTATATTCCAAATAGGATTCCGACCGGCGGTAAACGTCCATGATTTCAGAACTTTCCCGGTCTGCGCCATAATAGAAAACATGCTTGGACAGTGCGTCCTCACGGGCATCGGCCAAAGCCTTGTGCAGGCACGCCAGATTGTCGGCCAGCATCTGGTTCAGTTCGTCTACTTTCCCTTTCAGAGAGCCGGTGGCTGCGATAAGTTCGGCATACACCACGGCACCTTCTTCCATCGGGTCAAGATGTCCGACCATATCCTCGGCCTGTGCCAATAGTCCGGCCAGACTTTCGTCGGCAGTCCGTTCCAGCAGTTCCGCCGCCGTTTCCACTGTTTTACGCATGGCATCGGCAGCCTCTACATAAAGTTCCAGTTGCTCTTCATAAGCCTGTTCCAACACTTCCATCTGCCCGGTGATGGCTGCGATGCGGGCATCCATGGCATAACGGGCATTGATAGCGTTCGAGATTTTATCGCCAAATTCAAGGTTTGCCATCAGGGCGTTCAACACTTTGGCACGATCGATGACTGCCTGAATGGCCGTTTCTTTCTTCGCACAACTGTCAGCCGCATAAGCATAACAGGTATCCAACCTCTCTACCATGGCTTGCAACGTAAAGATGTTCTTCTCTTCTTTTTCAATATAATCGGTAGCGATATTGTAGATATCCAGAATTTCCGAATCCGGATCGGCTGCGCCATAGTACATCGCGTGTTTGTTCTTGGCACTGATACGCAAAGACTTCATGTTGGAAAGGGTGGTCTGGTATTTACGTACCGTCACGCTTACGGAATCTCTCAAGTTCAACCTGAACTTCACCAAAGAATCCAGGCAACAACTTTCCGTCCGCGCCCATTCGGCACGTTCCAAAGCCTTGTACAGTCCTGTGCCTTCGCTTTGCTCACCATAGTAAACCTCCATTTCTTCGCGGCCAACCACAATCTCTTCTGCCAACTCCTCGTTAGCCTTACAGAAAGCGTTGTAGGCCTCTTCCACCTGTTTAATCCGGTCACGACGTTCTATCAGCAATTCCAACGAATAGGTTATCAACCCTTCTTGTCGCAACTCGTCGGCAAATTCTTTGTTTTCTTCGAGGTAAGGCCCCACATTAGACGTAGGCACGGAGTATTTGTCTGAACCGTATGTTTCGAAATTTTTCACCAACTTGTCATATATACCTATGTAGTCATTAGCCACGCCCCTTCGTGCCGTGCCTTCAACCTTCATTAACGCATTGTCCAAATCGGTTCTTATGTTTTTCACATTGGCTATCACGGAATAACGCTCATCGGTGTCGATGTTATTATACTCATCGGTTGCCGCCTTAATGGCCTGGTTCAACGGTTCGTTACTGGAATAATTCTGGTCGTATTTCAACTTAGTGTCGTCGATAGCCTTCTTCAAATCGGCCACGGCCTGTTGCCATTCGGCATCCGCTTCGGACACCATCGTTTGCAAATCGCGCAGATAACCGCTCAGCACATTCATATCGGTGCATACACGGTCTCCGCTTTCATCATCTGCAGCAACCAAAGCGTCTTCCACTTCTTTTATACGGCCGGCATACTTATCCGGAATATCCTCTGCATAACGCTCTTCCAAACGGTCTTTGATACCACGGATATTTTCTTCACGAACCTGTTTTACATCAGTAAATACAGCTTCTTCCATAGCTTCCGGTGTAATGAAATTAACCATGTCATTCCACATATCTTCCGGAATATCGAAATGCTCATACTCGTGTTTTTCTTTACCACACTCAGCAACAATCTTGTCAAAGAACTCGATAATCTGTCCATTCAACTCATGGGCACCATAAATTGCCTGAATCATCGTAGCTTCATCAACTTCGTTTGCACCGGCTTCAATCATGATAACTTTATCTCTTGTAGAAGCAACGGTAAGTGCTAAATCAGAAACCTCACGCTGTGCGCTTGTCGGATTGTAAACAAGTTCACCGTCAACCAAACCAACCTGTGTTGCTGCAGTCGGACCATCAAACGGAATATCCGAAATACTGGTAGCCAGTGCAGAACCAAGCATAGCAACAAGCTCCGGTGCACAATCCTGGTCAACATCCATAACTAAGTTTTCCAGTGTTACATCATTTCGATAATCTTTTGGGAACAATGGACGCATCGGGCGGTCAATTACACGACAAGTCAAAATTGAATTATCGCTTGGTTTTCCTTCACGTCTTGTAAATCCTCCCGGAATTTTTCCGATGGAATACATCTTTTCATGATATTCTACGCTTAATGGGAAGAAATCAATTCCCTCTCTTGGTTTCTCGGATGCTGTTGCCGTAGAAAGGACAACTGTATCACCATAGCGCATAAATGCAGCGCCATTTGCCTGAGCAGCTACACGTCCAATGTCAA
>ENA-UEQE01001779-UEQE01001779.1-human-gut-metagenome-genome-assembly--contig:-NODE-1779-length-16795-cov-33.816545_pt1 | contig 16795 bp, 8 predicted proteins | sample MGYA00242934_ERZ507935 | MGnify/ENA primary metagenome ERZ507935 (study PRJEB26167, sample SAMN06115423) | human gut metagenome | host: Homo sapiens | place: China:Anhui | collected 2015-03-30... | reverse complement strand
TCGCGCCCGGTGGCCTTGTCGGTGGCTTTGCCGTAATCGTCGCCATGGTGTGTGGCGGTGACGGTGTAGCCGTCCGGGATGCCGGTGACATGCGAATCACCGACATGCGAGCCCCAGATGTCAAGTACGCCGGCCGTGGCACCGAGCAGGTTGAGCGCACTCGTGCCGAGTTGTGCATTGTCGGCGGCGACCGTGCCGGATTTGCCGAGGTGCCCGATGAAGCCGCCCACGTAGTTCACGCCGGTCACACTGTTGAGGTTGGTGACCGTGGACTGCTTGACGGAGCCGTTGATCAGTCCACCGCCGAAGCCACCGGCCGCACCGGTGTAACGCTTCGAGTCGAGCATGCCCTTCGTGGTGGAATCATGGGCGACGACTTGGATGCCGTCGTTCACGCCGTTGACCTGACCGTCGTAGATGAAGGTGCGGAACGCTTCGAGCACGCCCACGTTGCCGACCTTGAGCAGTTTGAGCAGCAGGTTGGTGTCCTGCTTATCGCCGGCCTCGCCGCCGCCGACGGAAGCGACGCTGGACACATCGGCAAGGCCGAAGAAGCCGCCCGCGTATTGCCCGCCTTCAACGGCACGCAGCCCGGTGACTGTAAGTGCGGCTGGGTCATTGTTCGGATCCGCTTCACTGCCGGTGCCTTTGGCGGAATCCTTGTCACCGAGGATCGAGGCCTGCAGCGAGCCGGCGAAACCGCCGGCGTTCAGGGCATACTTGGTTGTGGTGTTACCCTTATCGTCCTTGGTCTCATATGCGCCGTCGACCGTGTATCCCCATGCCGGGTCATCCGAGCTCACATGCGCACCGCGAATCGTCGTAACCGTGGCCTGCAATACGCTGACCAGACTTGCCGGGGTCGAGACCAGCGAGTCGAGGATTCCTTGCAGGAATCCCTCGGATGCGTTGGTGTCCACATCCGCGACCGCGCCGGCAGTGGCCACGCCGATGAATCCGCCGACGTTGTTGCGGCCTTCCACCTTGCGCAGGTTGGAGACGTTGGCACCGGCCGCCTTGTCAGCAGTGGCCCCATCGGCAAGCTTCTGGCCGTTCTGGTCGAGATCGCCCCAGATCTGGCCGCCGACCGCGAGACCCACGTAGCCGCCGGCGTTGCCGGTGCCGTGCGTGATGTCTTCGCCGGTGGCCACGACCTTCATACCCTTGCGGTAGCCGGCCACGCTCGAGGATTTGATGACTGGCACGAATACCTGTGCCACGTCGAGCATCTGACCCAGATCAAGTTTGATGCCTTTGTCGCCGAATAGTTGGATGGAGCCGAACGAGGATGCCGAGCCGGATTCCATCGTGCCCGCGTAGCCACCTGCCGCACGCATGGCGGAGACGGTCTTGACGTCCATCGACTGGCCATCGGTGATCGTGCCGGTGCGCATCAGGCCGACGTGTCCGCCGGCGACGCCGGAATCATGCAGGTTCGCGCCGGTCCGATACTCCGCACGTCCTGCGACGACGTTGAATCCGAAGATGTAGGATTCGAGGAACTTGTCCAGGGAATCCTGGTCGGTAACAGAGCCCGCACCATCAGCCGTGGTCACATCGGTGAATTCCTTGCCATACGCACCGTACTTGCCGATGTTGTCGACCCACGTCTTCCACTGGTCGTAGCTCATATTGCGCAGCGGACCGGTGACCTTCGTGTGCTCCTCGGTCGGGTAGACCACGGACAGCACGCCGGCGAGGTTGCCGGCCTTGATGAGACCGCCAAGCAAGGAGAGCGAACCGCCTTCAGCGGTATCGGCCGCCTCCATGAAGCCGGTGTAACCGCCGGCGATTTCGGCACCGTATACACTGCGGATGCGCGCGGCGTAGGCTACGCGCTGCGGCCCGTTGTATTTGCCGCCGGTATTCTCCTGCTTCCACGCTGCTGTGTTGTTGCCCCAGATATGACCGCCACGATTACGACCTGCATAGCCGCCGGCCATGCCGCGGCGTGTGGTCGTATCCGATGCCGCCTGGGCACGCACCGCGCCGCCGCACACTGCGGCATCGGTCGAGCTGTTGCGAATCGTCGGCACGAAGTCCTGCACGAGCGAGAGCAGGTCGTCGAGGTTGACAAGCTTCTTGAGCACGCTGCCGTCACCAAGCACGTTCGCCACGGCTCCCGGCTGCATGGTACCCACGTAACCGCCGGCCGAAACCTGGCCGATGATGTATACGAACTCATGAGAGCTCGAGTCCTGAATGTGGCCGCCTTCGATGTCTCCGGCGAAGCCGCCGGCCATACCCAGTGGATCGGGCTTGTTGTTGGCGTTCCTATGGTCTGCCGTGCCGGCCAGCACGGAGTATCCGCCGATGCCGCCGGTCACATCGGAATGTTCAATCGTCGAGACGACGACATCCAGCACACTGAGTACATCGTTGAGATTGACGTTCTGGCCGAGCAGGCTCAGGCCGCCGCCCACGGCTGCTGCCGAGCCGATATCCATTTTGCCGATATAGCCACCGGCATACCGCGCGGCAGTGACTGCATACGAGCTGTCTTTGCTCAGATAGGTGTCGTCGATTGATCCGGTGGTTTCCAGATTCTTCGGTGCCTTGACATCGGTGTGGCGCAGTTGAGTGACACTGGAATGGGACACCTGCACACCGGAACCGTAGCCGATGTAGCCGCCGGCGGAACCGGATTGCGTATCGGATTGGTCAAGTCGGGTGGCGGAGACGGTGAAGCCGGGATCGTCCGGGTCGGAAATCTTGTTGCCGCTGGTGGTCTCCACGGTGGTGGCATCGGAATGCACGCCCGCGTAGGAGATGAACGGCACATAGCCCTGCACCACCTGCAGCAGGTTGGCGAGATCCACCGTACCGAATTTGCCGAGCAGACTCAGACCGCCGTTACCAGCCGAAGCGAGTGCGCCGGAAACGACCTTGCCGCCGAAACCGCCCGCGTATGCGCCGCCGGTCACATGGTCGAGGTTGACAACAGCCACGGGGTTGGCTTGGACGCGGGACTGCACGTCTGCCAGTGTTGGGTCGTTCTCGAGATCTTTCTTATCGAACTGATTGACTTTGCCGCTTTGGAAATTGCCGGCGTAGCCTCCCGCGATATCACCTTCGACGTAACCACCGTTGACATACGACACAGTGGTATCCGTATAGCTTGGAATCAGATACGGCATGGCACCGAGCAGGTCGTTCACGGACAGCAGTCCGCCCTTGATGAGGTTGTCCAATACGCTGGAATCATCGGCGTTGCTAAGTGCGTCGGCGAGGCCGCCGGTGGTGGAGAAGCCCACGAAGCCACCCGCTATGCCATCGGATGTGCTGGTATCGGCCGTGACCGACTTGAGGTTCGTCACATGGCTTTCGCGGGTCTTGGTGCTGTTGGCCTGGCCGTAGAAGCCGCCCGCAGCGTAATCGGTGGTCTCGTTGTTCTCGTTCTTGCCGGTCGCCTTGACCGTGAATCCGTTGGCGATGCCGTTCACATTCGATGCAGTGACTGCAACCGAAGAATATTGGGCAACCGATAGCAGACCGGATAGCTTGATAAGCCCAAGCACATTAAGGCCGCCGGCGCCAACGGCGTCGCCCGGTCCGGAGAAGCCGATGAAACCGCCGGCTTCTCCCTTGGCCGTGACCGTGGCCAGATTAGTGAGGTTGGTGTTGGTCACGTCACCACCGGTGGCGCATCCGATGGCACCGCCCGCATAGTATGAGCCAGCCGTCACTGTCAAGCCGGATGCCGGGGCAGCAACAGTCACGTTCTCCACGGTGAACGGGGCAAACTGGTCGAACTTCTTGAGCGTGGCGATATCGCCAATTTTCACCACACTGTTGAGCAACCCAGCCACTGTGGTCGGTTGCAGATTGCCGGCGATGCCGCCCGCGTAGGAGCCGCCGGCGCTGACTGATTCAAGACCGTTGATGGCAGTGGAGCGCTGCTGAGGGAGCCCACGGGGATTGTTGTATTTCCAGAACGTGAGGTTCTGCAGATGATCCTGCGAGGAGTCGCCGATCACCGTGCCCGATCCTTCTCCCACGAGACCGCCCGCGTAATCGCCACCAGCCTTAACGGTGAAGGAGCCCTTCATCTGCGTGCCGAGAATCACGGAGGGATTCACGCCAACGATGGACAGCAGTTCTCCCGCACCACTACCGCTGCCGCTCAGCAGCTTGGCCACAGCCTTGGTGAGTTGTTTCAGCAGCGATGCGTTCGTGGCATCATCCGTGCCGAGTTCTAGGCCCCATCCCACGGAGGCAAATCCGGTGAATCCTCCGGCGTGGGATTTGTCAGTAGACACGGCAGCCGTGGCTGAAATCGTATTATTGACCGCGTAGGCATTGGCCATCGCGCCGCTAAATCCACCGGCATAGTCCGTGGCAGATACAGTGACCTTGCCATCGCCGTCGACGGTCAGGTTGCTGTTCTCGATGAGGCTCTGCGGACGCAGCGCAGACAGCAAATCAATACCAAGCGAATCGAGCAGACCACCCACGTTGCCGTTGCGGCTTACTCCGGCGAAGCCACCGGCGTATTGCGTTGCCTGCACGGTGAAACCATTCGTGCTCGTCACCGAAGAGTTCTCAATGATTGCACCAATCTGCGCACCGACGAAGCCGCCGGCCTGCGGGTTGTCCTTGTTGCCGATCACCACGTTCTTTTTGAACCCGTTCACCGAACTGTTCGAGATAACCGGGTTGTAGTAGCCAACCGGAATCAAGGCATTCAGCCCGAGCGTGCCGGACAGCAACCAGTCCACCAGATCGCCCAGCCCGAGGAACGGGATAACGTTCAGGATCTTCGAGAGTACATTGGTGAACGCTCCTACGATGCCGGAGACTGCATCGTATCGGGTTGCGCCCTCAACATATCCCACGAAACCACCGGTCATACGGCTTACGCTGGATACCGAAACATCTGCTACCTCGCAGTCCGTAACCTTGGTGTCCCCGTAGATACGGCCGGCAAATGCACCAGTGGCGAGATTGGAGGGATTGTTTTTGTGCAGGGTGAGCAGACCTCGAAGATTGAGGCCAAGATCTACTTGTCCGAATGTCAGCAGTTTCAACGCCTCAAGCAGAAGATCCAAAAGTCCACCCACTGCCGAAGTGAGCATATCGATCAAGGTCGCCGGAATATACGATTCACTCGTATGATTCGCCACCGACACATCCTGCAGCTTGAGGTTCGACACCACGGCCGTACCGGCGCTGCCCAGACTGTTGCTGTTCATCACGGTCTTGTTCGTGATCGAGGCGAAGAAGCCGATGCCCTGCTGCTTTCTGACATCCAGCTGGTCGCCTTTGACATTAGAGACCATATCTTTCTGATTGACGACCACATGGCTGATGACCGGCCGAGCTGCGGTAGCGTGAACCACGCTTGCGCCATCGGCACCAACAGCCTTCCACAGGCTGGCTGCGGTGTCGCCGTCATTGGAGACCGCACCGAGCATAGTGCCGGAGAACATGAGCGGAGTCCACTCGGTGTTGTTGGTATCTGCCGCGTTCTTGGACAGGTCGATGTCACGGAAGATCAGGTAGTTGGCGTCTGCGGAATAGGTCAGGCCGGTGTTGGCAGCGGAGTAGTCCGTTTGCGTGCCATCAGCACCCACGCCGTAATACTTGGTGCGGATATTACCAGCGTCCACTTTCGTACGACATATCGCCAGCGAATTGCCATAGTCGGAGGCATCAGCATCGCGCAAAGTATCTGAATCGGAGAGATCGGCGTCACCGGCGTATTCGGAAGACGGCGTGCCGTCCACCCACTGATAATTGGGTCCTTGTCGCATGCAAGTCTGCGTGACCTTGTTGATGCGGCCAATAACCTTCTTGCCGGAACCAATCGCACGCAGCTGCTGCTCGTTACCAATCAGGATGTAGGTCTTGCCGTTGATCTCCTTGGTGACCTGACCCTCAAAGTCACGGCCGCCAAGCGCCGTCGCGGCGACCTGCACATTGGCCTTCGCCGGCGATTGATCCGTCGCATTTGAGGAATCGTTCTTGGCATCTTGAGAAGAAGCATCGTTTGGAGCCTGCGTTTGGGCTCCATCATTGGCGGAATTGCCAGCGGCAGCTTCTGCTGAGTCGTCCGCCTTATTGTCTGTCGCACCATTTGAGGATTCGGAAGAATCACCAGTAGTAGAAGATGAAGGAGATGAATCCTGCTGTGCGTCTTGATTCGTTTCGGAAGGTGTTGGCGCACCGTTTGATGTATTGGCCTCTTCTGACGTCTTATCGTCAACGTTGACATTGCGAGCAGAAGGAGCAGCTACGACAGTATTACCCCCCCCCTCCTCAGAAATTACGGCATTAGGAGAGCTACTCACATCGTCTATATTCTGAGCATATGCTGCAGGCACCATGCACACGATGGACAAGGAAACAGCAATAACCGAAGCAAGGCAACGCTTCAAGGCATGGCTCTGCCGTCCAGATTCCTGTTCTGTTCCTCCGTTAAACCCGCAACGGACGAACTTCAATTTCGAGCTCACTGTTTCCCCTCATAGATTCGCAATCCTCTTTTCGGGGGTTACTGCATATAATCATACCATCTTTCTAGGAAGAAGTTGACAAAAGAACAAAAAACGTTCATTTGCGGGGGCCGGTTAGCGTACGTTTTCTAGGCAAAAAGAAAAGCCCCGCAGCTATGCAGGGCTTTTCCAACGAGGTCATAAGAGAGGAAGAGAATAACCTCGTTTAATGGTTGACGAAGCGATTAGACCTCGCCAAGTATCTATTAGTTCAGACGCAGCTCAGTCGACGGAGCGAACAGGTGCATCTTGGCCGGGTCGATCTTGATCTTGACGGTCGCGCCAACCTTCGGCAGCGCACGCGGATTCACACGAATCGTGGTGAGCTTGTTCTGGTCGGACATGACCTGGGAAGCCTCAGCGGCGGAGCCATCGGTGATGATGTTGCCGTAGATGTAGCCATCGGAGCCCAGATCCTCGACGTTCACAACCTTCAGGGAGAAGGCGTTCGGGTCGTCAGCCGGGGCCAGGCCAGCGTCCTCAGGACGGAAGCCGACCACGATCTGGCCGTTGTCTTCGGCGGTGAGCTTGTTGACGGCCTCAGCCGGCAGGTCCACGGTGTCCTCACCGATCTTCGCCTTGCCGTTGACCACCGGGTGGGTGTTCAGGTTCATCGACGGGGAGCCGATGAAGCCGGCGACGAAGACGTTGGCCGGACGATCGTACAGCTCAGTCGGAGCGCCGACCTGCTGCAGGATACCGAGCTTGATGACGGCGATGCGATCGCCCATCGTCAGAGCCTCGGTCTGATCGTGGGTCACGTACAGGGTGGTGACACCCAGCTGGCGCTGCAGGGCAGCGATCTGGGTACGGGTCTGGACACGGAGCTTGGCGTCCAAGTTGGACAGCGGCTCATCCATGAGGAAGACCTTCGGCTCACGGACGATTGCACGGCCCATGGCCACACGCTGACGCTGACCACCGGACAGAGCCTTCGGCTTGCGGTCGAGGTACTCGGTCAGGTCGAGGATCTCAGCGGCCTTCTCGACGCGCTTGCGGATCTCGTCCTTCGGAGTGCCGGCGATCTTCAGGGCGAAGCCCATGTTGTCGGCAACGGTCATGTGCGGGTACAGAGCGTAGTTCTGGAACACCATTGCGATGTCGCGGTCCTTCGGCTGCATCGTGGTGACATCCTTGCCACCGATGAGGATGCGGCCCTTGTTGACCTCTTCCAGGCCGGCGAGCATACGAAGGGTCGTAGACTTACCACAGCCAGAAGGGCCGACGAGGACGAGGAACTCGCCATCCTTGATATCAAGATTCAGATCATCCACGGAGGGCTTATCGTTGCCCGGGTAGATACGAGTGACGTGGTCGAAAACGACTTCTGCCATAATTACTAATCCTTTCAGAGGCAGGTACGTGCCTCACGATCCGTTGTAAAGGGATTTGTTCTTTACTGTGCTTCCGCCCTCGCCACCGACGTACAACTTTGCTTTCGGAAACTGCAAGCTTCAGCGTTTACTTTTTCCCGGTTCAGTGAAGGTTCTCTTCGTTGAGCCGAGAACTACTATACACGGACCGTGGACCAAGGCAAGTGGCGTGTCTGAAAATGTAGTTAACTTTATGGGCGTTTCTGGGGGTGTTGTGTGGTTCGGCCCATGACACGCCTGTTTCTCGAACGTGCGAACCGGCACGCCCGGCGTAGAGCAGGCCTGCTCTTCCCGAACTGACGGATTCCATCAGTCGCCGACTAATGCAACACAGACTCGAAGGTGACGCCGTTGCGGGCGGCTTTGCGCTCGGCCTTGCGCTCCTCGGCGTCTTCGATGCGCTGGATGCGCAGCTGGCGCCAGTCCTCGCGCATGTCGCGGAAACGGTCGGCCAGCGTTACGTCATCGTTCTCGGCATCGCCATCAGTACTGCTGCCATCGGCCTTACCGAACGTGCCATCGGCCACCTTGGTGATGCCCAGCTTGAGCAGTCCGAGCAACTCACGCAACGTTTCCGGTACGGGCTCATCGCCCTCATCGGCGGACTTGGTCAGGCCCTCGATGCGACGACGAAGCGCGTCGGCGTCCTCGGGATCGATCTTGAGCCCGGCGATCAGCGACTGGCGCATGGTCTCGTAATCGAGGTTGGCAAAGAAATTCAGCTGTTGCAGCGTCATGAAGCCCTTGAGCTCGGGGAATCGGTGGACGATGTATTCCTCGCGGTCGTCGGCGGCGCGGGTCCAGTCGCGGGTGAGCTGCGGATCCCAGTTGGCGGTAATCGATCCCTCGCGCATGCGGTAGTGGTACAGCGCCTTGGGCAGACGGACCACGCGCGTGGCCTCGCCGATCACGTTGCAGATACGGGAGAGATCCTCGATTTTGCGCCCCACCGGGAAGGAGAATCCGGTGCCCTGATAGGTGGAGGCGGGTGCCAGGAAGGCCCAGAAATAGCCGTCGATCTCAGCCTTGACTTGCTTTTTGATGACCTCGACCGGGGTCAGGACCTGCACCTCGGTGAAGTCGTTGTGGCGATAGTTGGACAGCAGCGGCTTGTTGTTCTCGGAGATGGTGTCGAACTGGAACATCACGAGGTCGGCGTCATACTCGCGCATGGCGTTCAGGCAGTCCTCCACCAACGTGGGTGCCACGGTGTCGTCGGAATCGGCGAAGTATATGTACGCACCGGTGGCCCCGGCGATGCCGGTGTTGCGGGCGTCGGACAGGCCGCCGTTGGGCTTGTGAATCACGCGTATGCGCGGGTCGCGGGCGGCCCAGGCGTCGCACATGGCCGGGCAATTGTCGGGCGAGCCGTCGTCGACCAGCAGAATCTCCAGATTGGCGTACGTCTGCGCGGCAACAGACGCCACGCATTCGTCGAGGAACTTCTCGACCTTATATACCGGGATGATGATGCTGACCAACGGCTCCTGTTCCATATCTCCAGCGTAGCGCCGCCGTGCGAACGCGGCGGCGCTGCGGGTTCGCGGACCGCGAAACCCTTAGAAGTCCCAGTCGTCGTCATCGGTTTCTTCGGCTTTGCCCATCACGTAGGAGGAGCCGGAGCCGGAGAAGAAGTCGTGGTTTTCGTCGGCGTTCGGGCTCAGGGCGGCCAGGATCGCGGGGTTCACATCGCAAATCTCAGCCGGGAACAAAGCCGGGTAACCGAGGTTCATCAGCGCCTTGTTGCCGTTGTAGCGCAGGAACTTCTCGACGTCATCGGTCAGGCCCACGCGATCGTACAGCGACTGGGTGTACTCCACCTCGTTGTCGTACAGCTCGTTGAGCAGGTCGTACGTGTAGTCCTGCAGATCCAGGCGCTCGGCATCGCTCAGCTGGGCGATGCCCTTCTGGTACTTGTAGCCGATGTAGTAGCCGTGGACGGCCTCATCGCGGATAATCAGACGAATCACGTCGGCGGTGTTCGTCAGCTTGGCGTGCGCGGAGAAGTACATCGGCAGATAGAAGCCGGAGTAGAAGAGGAAGGACTCGAGCAGGGTGGAGGCCACCTTGCGCTTGTACGGGTTGTCGCCCTCGTAATAGTCGAGCACGATCTCCGCCTTCTTCTGCAGGAACTCATTGTTCTCGCTCCAGTCGAATGCGGCATCGATCTGCTCGGTGGAGCACAGGGTGGAGAAGATGGACGAGTAGCTTTTGGCGTGCACGGATTCCATGAAGGCGATGTTGGTGTACACGGCCTCCTCGTGCGGGGTGAGCGCGTCCGGAATCAGGGAGACGGCGCCGACCGTGCCCTGGATGGTGTCAAGCAGGGTCAGGCCGGTGAAGACGCGCATGGTGAGCGTGTGCTCGTCCTCGGTCATCTTCTGCCAGCTGGGGATGTCGTTGGAGACGGGGACTTTTTCGGGCAGCCAGAAGTTGCCGGTCAGGCGGTCCCAGACCTCAAGGTCTTTCTCGTCTTCGAGGCGGTTCCAGTTGATTGCGGAGACGCGGTCGATGAGTTTCAGCGGTTTGCGCGGAATGGAGATAGGTGCCATGAGTAGTGTTCCTTTTACTCGTTGTCGTTATCGTCGTTGGATTTGTTTTCGAACTCCTCCGGCGCGGTCAGCCGGAGCAGTGCTCTATAGATGGTTCGTGACATTGTGGGTTCCTTAGAGTGGCCTCTGGTTGTTCGATGTGTGCGGAGACCGCCGTCTGAGGCCGAAGGCGTACGAAGGTACGTCGAGTGCCGAAGAAAGGCGGTATACGCTCCCTCGAACGATCAGAGCATGCAGGAGACGCAGCCTTGGACTTCAGTGCCTTCCAGGGCTTGCTGGCGGATGCGGATGTAGTAGAGGGTTTTGATGCCCTTGCGCCAGGCGTAGATCTGGGCCTTATTGAGGTCGCGGGTGGTGGCGGTGTCCGGGAAGAACAGCGTCAGCGACAGTCCCTGATCCACGTGCTGGGTGGCCTCGGCGTACGTGTCGACGATGGCCTTCCAGCCAATCTCGTAGGCGTCCTTATAGTACTCAAGGTTGTCGTTGGTCATGTAGGCGGCCGGGTAGTACACGCGCCCGATCTTGCCTTCCTTGCGAATCTCGATCTTGGAGGCGATCGGGTGAATCGAGCTCGTGGAATGGTTGATGTATGAGATCGAGCCGGTGGGCGGCACGGCCTGCAGGTTCTGGTTGTAAATGCCATCCTTCAGAATCGCGTCGCGCAGGGCCTCCCAATCGGCCGCAGTCGGAATCGCGATGCCGTACTGCTCGAACAGCGCACGGACCCGTTCGGTGCGCGGGGTGAGCGAACGACGACCATCGGTGTACTTGTCGAAGTAGTTGCCCTGGCCGGCCGGGTGGGCGTAGTCGCTCGTAGCGAAGCTGGCGAACGCGCGGCCATGCTCCACGGCGAGCGCGTGCGAGGCGCGGTAGGCGTGGTAGGCGACCGTCATGAAGTACATGTCGGTGAAGTCGAGGCCTTCTTCGGAGCCGTAGTGGATGCCTTCGCGGGCCAGGAAGCCGTGCAGGTTCATCTGGCCGAGGCCGATGGCGTGGCCCTCCTCATTGGCGCGGCGAATCGAAGGCACCGCGTTGATGCTGGTGTGCTCGGCCACCGAGGTGAGTGCGCGGATCGCCGTCTCCACCGTGTGAGCCAAGCCGCCATCCATCGCCTTGGCGATGTTGAGCGAACCCAGATTGCAGGAGATGTCGCGGCCGACATGCGCATACGTGAGGTCCTCGTTGTATGCGCTCGGCTCCTGAACCTGCAGGATTTCCGAGCACAGGTTGGACATGGTCACGCGACCTTCGATCGGGTTCGCGCGGTTGACCGTGTCCTCGAACACGATGTATGGGTAGCCGGATTCGAACTGCAGTTCGGCGATGGTGGTGAAGAACTTACGGGCGTCGATGTAGGTCTTCTTGATGCGGTCGTCGGCCACCATCTCGTCATAATGCTCGGTAACGGAGATGTCGGCGAACGGCTTGCCGTACACGCGCTCCACGTCGTACGGGCTGAACAGGGCCATCTGGGCCTTCTGTTTGGCCAGTTCGAACGTGATGTCCGGAATCACCACGCCAAGAGCCAGCGACTTGATGCGGATCTTCTCGTCCGCGTTCTCTCGCTTGGTATCCAGGAAGCGCAGGATATCAGGGTGGTGGGCGTTGAGGTACACCGCGCCCGCGCCCTGACGTGCGCCGAGCTGGTTGGCATAGGAGAAGGAGTCCTCCAGCAGCTTCATGACCGGAATCACGCCGCTGGACTGGTTCTCGATGTGCTTGATCGGGGCGCCGAGCTCGCGCAGGTTGCTCAGCAGCAGGGCCACGCCACCGCCGCGCTTGGAGAGCTGGAGGGCCGCGTTGATGCCGCGCGAAATCGACTCCATGTTGTCTTCGATGCGCACCAGGAAGCAGCTGACCGGTTCGCCACGCTGGGCCTTGCCGAGGTTCAGGAAGGTCGGGGTGGCGGGCTGGAAGCGGCCGGCAAGCATTTCGTCGGCGTATTCGATGGCCTGCTGCTCATTGCCGGCGGCGAGCTCCAGGGCCACAGCGGCGCAACGCTGCGGGAAGTCCTCAAGATAGAGGCGACCATCGAACGTCTTGAGCGCGTAGGACGTGTAGAACTTGAACGCACCAAGGAAAGTGCCGAACTCAAAGCCGGCGGATTCCACGTGCTCGTAGATGCGGTCGAGGAATTCAGCGGAGTACTGGTTGAAGACCGCAGGGTTGTAGTACTGGTTGCTGATCAGGTATTCGAGACGCTCGGCGGTGGAGGCGAACCGCTTGCTGTTGGTGGCCACGTGCCCTGTCACGTATTCGCGTTCGGCGGCCTTGTCTTTGTCGAACTGGATCTTGCCGTCGGCGTCATAGAGGTTGAGCATCGCGTTGAGCGCGTGGTAATCGTGCGCCGGGTCGTACTGTTCCGCTGCGGTGTCGGCAGTATTGTCGAGCGGCAGGCCGGTGGCGGTGAGGTCAGTCATTGGAAATCCTTGGAATATGGCAGAAGTGTGTTTACTCAGACAGTTGCTCCCCTCAGTCAACTTCGTTGACAGCTCCCCTCGGAGAGGGGAGCCAATACCTCGAGGGGGTCAAGATTTACTGTTCGGTGAAGAAGCGGACGAGGCCGTTTCGCACGGCGGCAGTGTCTTCCGGGGTGCCCATGAGTTCGTAACGGTAGAGGTAGGGCACCTTGCATTTGGCGGCGATGATGTCTCCGGCGGCACAGTAGGCCTCACCGAAATTGGTGTTGCCTGAGGCGATGACGCCGCGAATCCACTCGCGGTTGGCTGGATCGTTGAGGAAGCGTTTGACCTGAATCGGCACTGCTTTCTTGACCACGCCGCCGCCATAGGTGGGCACCATGATGACGTACGGTTCGCGGACGTTTAGCGCCGGGGCGGCGGCCCGCAACGGGATGCGGTAGACGTTGATGCCTTCGTCCTGCAAACGGCATCCGGCCACGAACCGTGCGGTGTTTTCGGAGGCCGACGAGAAGTAGACCAATGCGCCGATCGTCTTGCCTTCGGCCGCGAATTCGGGCTGGCTCAGACTCACGCGGACACCGTGGCGGCGGCGCGGTTGTCGGCGGCCACCTGCTGGGCGACTTCGCGAATCAGGTCGGGGCGGTAGCCGGTCCAGGAGTTGTCCGGCGTGATGACCACCGGAGCCTGCTGGAAACCGGCGGCCTGCAGCTGCTCAAGGGTGGAGGGGTTCTGCGTCAGGTCCACGGTTTCAAACGGCACACCCAGCTTGGTGAGCTGGCGCTTGGTGGCATCGCACTGCGGGCAATGCGGCTTGGTGAACACGGTGACGGTCATGGCGACTCCCCTTGATGTGGTTCTGATGAACAGTGAAGCGAAGGCCATATTACAGCGGTGTGATTTGAAATCAAGGCACTATATGTAGTGGCGCGTGTCACATAACAAACCTAGATATAGGGTTTTTCGTTGATATTCCGCCATTCCCATGCACCCCCGAAAATCGGCGTGCAGCGACCCGCCCAATCACGTGTGGCATTGTTCACATTTGCGTTTGAACCGCTCTTCGACTGATCCTCAACCGCCCTGCAACCGCCATCTTGAGTTTCGAGGGGCTGTTTTGACCCTTTCCGGAGATCTATCTCCGTTTCGAGGGGCTGTTGGTCAGTCAGAATGCCAGCATTAACGGCTTCGCGGCACCGTCATTCCGCCGTTTTTGAACTGCTTCTACTCGACCACCCGCCCCTTGAAACGGAGTTTGACCTCCGGCAGAGGTCAAATCAGCCCCTTGAAACCCACAATCTCGCGATTGTCACTCCGCATGACGCCAAAAGGCCCGGTCGAATGTCCACATGGGCATCCGGCCGAGCCAGAAAAGGATCACGGGGAAATCGTGAGTTCGCGGGGGCTCACTTGTTCTTCGGCATGATCCAGAACTTGAGCAGCGGGTAGCTGACAATCACGGCGAGCAAGGTGTTGACCACGGAGGCGATGGTGCCGGCCACGCCGGCGTTCATGCCCCAGCCCTGGCATAGAGAGGTAACGTAGCCCGGCAGTACCAGATTGACGACCACGACCACCACGGCGAGAATCGCGTACTTCCAAGCGGCATCCTTGAAGCTGGAGTCAGACTTGAACACCCACTTCATCTGCACGAAGAAGTTGACTGCCTGCGCGATGACCTCGGCAAACAGGAAGGTGAGGAAGCCGCCCACGAGCACGATGATGACGGGCTTGCCGGTGGCGGTCAGGGCGTCGACCAGATCGTTCTGCACTTGCGGGATCGCCATGGTGGAGCGGTCGAGGCCCTCGGATTCGCTGCGCTCGTCGAGGCCGACGACGACGATCACCGCATCAGTGGTGTCGGCGGCGGCGAGCGTTGTGGCTTCGTCGATGAGCGTCTGGTTCTTGGCTCCTTGGCGGTCGTAGCCTTGCGCGTAGCCGGCCACGGTCACGCCGGTGGTTGCTGCGGCGTTCTTGAGTTCATCAAGGATGTTCTCTTCGCGAGTGGCATTCACCTTGGGAGAGCCGGAGCCTTGGAATCGCGGGGTTTTGGACATGTCGCCGATTACGGCGACGCGAGTGCCGGACTGCAGCGGCAGCGTGGCGGAAGCGTTCTTGAGCAGCACGGACGAGTTCTCGGCCACCTTGCGAGCGATTTCGTGGTGCGCAGCGGCGACGGCATCTTTGAGCAAGTCGTTGCGGCCAACGCCTTCGGTTTTGGTCAAGTGTGCAATCTTGGCGACTTCGGCGGCACGAGCGTTGAGGTCGGCCTCGGACAAGGTGCCGGCCTTGACCGCGCCTTCGAGTTCGCGCACGGAGGTGTAGCCGGGCGACGGCATTTCGAGCGAGCCACCGGCCTTGACCGCGGCCACGGCGGAGTTGGAGCCGCCCCAGTCGGAGACGACCATGCCATCGAAACCCCACTCATTGCGCAAGATGTCCTGCAGCAGGTGCTTGTTCTCGTGCGCGTAAACGCCATTGATCTCGTTGTACGAAGTCATGATGGTCATCGGCGCGGCCTCACGCACGGCGATTTCAAACGCGGTCAGGTAGATCTCGCGCATCGTGCGCTCATCGACCACGGAGTTGGAGGCTTGACGGCGCAGCTCCTGGCTGTTGACCGCGAAATGCTTCGGGCAGGCGGAAACACCGTTGGACTGAATGCCGCGAATCAGACCGGCTGCCATACGACCGGCCACGATAGGGTCTTCGGAATAGTACTCAAAATTGCGGCCGCACAGCGGGTTGCGCTTGATGTTCAGGCCTGGGCCAAGCAGCACATTCACGTCCAGATCGTGCGCTTCGTTGCCAAATGCCTTGCCCATTTCTTCGGCGAGCGCCGGATCCCAGGAGCTGGCAACGGTGCCGGCGGTCGGGAAGCAGGTGGCGGGCTTGGATGACCCCAGACCCAGATGGTCGCCTTCGCCGAGCTGGCGGCGCACACCGTGGGGGCCGTCGCTCATCACGAAGTTGGGGATGCCGGCCTTCTCGTTGCCGCGGGAATCCCATTCGGAGCCACCTGAGAGCATCGCGGCTTTCTCGGTGACCGATAGTTCTTCAAGTTCCATATCGTTCTCCCTTGCACTGTTGTACGGCTGTCTGACGAATCCGTTGCGTCACGCCGCAGGCACCGCGTCTGTGCAGTGCCAACTCGGCGCAGTGCCCGACTCGGCCGAGGCCGATGTGGCAGTCCGCGAACGCACGATCCATCGCTAGTTTGATTGAATCAGGTTCGCCCGGGCCGCGCCGCCCGTATTACACAACCTGTCGTTTCGCACGCACAATCGGTCGGGAGTAAAAAAAATATGGCGCTGTTAACCCTACGGCTCCAACAGATCTTCGATGCGGCAGCCAAGCGTGCGGGCCAAAGCGAGCACGGTGGAGACGGCGGCTCTGCCAAGGTCTTTGCGGCGCTGCTCGTACATTTGGATGGAGCGCAGGGTAACGCCGGAGCGGCGGGCCAGCCCGGATTGGCTGAGTCCGGCGCGCACGCGGATCGTGTGCAGCCGGGAGTCGCCCTCGGTGCGATTATGGGCGGCCCGCTCGTCGTACACGTCGACGAATCGGCTTTCGTCGGCTTCGTGCAAAGCCGGGTAAAGTCGCACGATATCGCCGAACGGCAGCACGTCGAGAATGTCCGAGAACCGCACTCCCCTGGCCCATTGGCAGTATGCGAGCGCCCAGCCGCCCCAGTATTCGGGTGTTGCGCCGGTGCGCAGTGCGACGGGCGGCATATCGATAATGCGAGCCCAGCCGGTTTGCCGCATGATTTCGGCCACCAGCTCCTCGCCGGACATGCCACACACGTATTTGGGCGTGCCTCGCCCGAAAAGCGCGGCCGCCTCGGAGGTGGCGAAGAAGTCCATGAATAGGCCGACCGGCAACCCGCAATCGTTCAGCGCATAATCGAAGGCGCCGGCCAAGTTGGCCATGGCGTCCGGCAAGTATGTCTCATC
>ENA-UEQE01001762-UEQE01001762.1-human-gut-metagenome-genome-assembly--contig:-NODE-1762-length-16922-cov-6.307925_pt1 | contig 16922 bp, 10 predicted proteins | sample MGYA00242934_ERZ507935 | MGnify/ENA primary metagenome ERZ507935 (study PRJEB26167, sample SAMN06115423) | human gut metagenome | host: Homo sapiens | place: China:Anhui | collected 2015-03-30... | reverse complement strand
ACGGATGGCTTTTGTCTGGTTTTTGCCGACCTTGCGGCGCAGCCCGGCCGTGTCGATACGGTGCTGTATTGCCTCGGAAGCACCCTCTAAGCGGGCAGCCTCTCTCAGTGAAACCGGGATGGTATCAAAGAAACCTTTCAATACTAAAAACCCAAGTCCCGAACCTGCAGAATATACGATAACCAGACCTGCAAGTGAATCAGTAAGTCCGATCATTTTTAAGACAAAATAAACAGCGATCATGGAAAGTACACCTGGGAACATTCCAAGAATGATAGAAAAGCTCATCAGAGGTTTTCTCGCCTTGAATCTCATACAACTGAATGCATAAGAGACCATCAGTACAAAAGCGGATGAAACGATGCAGGTAAAAAATGCTACGATAAAAGTATTTTTAAACCATGCAGGGAAGTTTGCTGCTGTATCTGTCTTGAAGAACAGTTGATGATAGTTTGCCAGTGTCCAGTGTTCCGGGAAGAAGTGCTGGTAACTTACACCCTTTGTAGTGGAAAGGGATGTTACAACCAGCCATACAATCGGAATCAGCCAGATGATTGCCAAAAGAGCAAGTACTAAATGTCTCACAATGATTTTCCATGTTTTCTTTTTCATTATTGGTACACCTCCTCTTTATCACCACTGATCATTCTTGTATAGCTAAGCAATGTAAGAAGCGCACAGATAGCAAATGAAATAATACCAATTACCGATGCCATCTTATAGTTTGAGTTATCGTTGGTCAATGTAAACAGCCATGTAATGAGAAGGTCTGTCTCTTTTGCATTAGAGTTTGCAAATGCCATGTTTGCTGTTGCATTGGAACTTGTCAGCAGATAAATAACGTTAAAGTTATTGATGTTTGCAATAATGCTCTGAATCAGGGATGGTCCACAGATAAATAATACATACGGCATTGTGATCTTCCAGAAGATCTGCCATTTATTTGCACCATCGATACGTGCACTCTCCAACTGATCTGTCGGAATATTCATCAGAATACCGGTAGCGGAAAGCATCTGATATGGAACACCGACCCAGATATTAATAAGAATGATCATTGCATGAGACCAGCCCGGTTTAGAGAGAAACGGAATATAGTTTCCGGAAACAAGTCCGATACTTTGTAACCATCCTGTCAGACCGATGTTGGAACATAATGTATTTACAATACCGTGGTCGCTGAACATTTTGCTTACAAGAAGCAATGTTACGAACTGTGGAATCGCGATTGTCACAACAAAAAGTGATCTCCACATTTTTTTAAAATGTGTATCTTCATGGTTGATCAGCTTTGCCAAAAGAATACCACCGATGAAAGTTGTAAATGTTGCCGATACTGCCCAGATCATTGTCCATGCAAGAATTCTTACGAATGCATAGGAGAATGTGATTGTGGTGCCGCCTGTAAACATGTTCTTAAAGTTTCTAAGTCCAACCCATGTAAACAGGTAGTTTGGCGGCATATGATCCATATCATAATTGGTAAATGCCACACAGGACATAAAAATGATCGGTATAATGTTCATCATAATAACACCGATACTCGGCAGGGTAAGCAATGTGATATAAAACTTACCATTGAAAAGAGATTTTATATCTTCTGCAAATGTATTGACATGTTCTCCCTCTTCTTTCATAAGCTGAAGCCGATAAACAGCTTTCAAATTGCTTATATATAAAAATATGAATGCTACGATTACGAGAACACCAATAATACCATATAGCAGGATCAGCAATGAGTTATCGTAATCATTAACAGTATTTTTCAAGGTCAGCGGATCAAATACGGACTCATACTGAACGGTACCAAGTGTATTTAAATCCTTAATGTAATTAATAGAGAACATTCCTGTAAACAGGATTACTATCACTTCAAGTGCTGTCATTAAGATACCTTTGACGATCTGTTTACGTCCCCAGTATCCGACACCCATAACAAGCAGTGAAAGCTTGCACCAGATATCGCCCTTTGCCACGGCTGTCCCAAAATCGGCAAAGTATTTTTTGATTGCGTTTAAAAATGTTTTCATAGATTCACTCCCTATGCGCGTGAATGAGAATTTTTGGCTAAGTCGCAAAAACTTTTCTCTTTTTAAAAATTTCACATAGCTTGTCACAAGGAAGGCATTGGTTTCCAGCAGGAAAATATCCGCCTCTGCCGGAAAGCAATGTCCTGTCTGGCAGGAGATAATGCCCTCCTCATAAAAGTTATTCCAAAGCCATGTGGAAATCTGAGTTTTACAGATATTTGATTATTCAGCTACCGGCTGTGTAATACCAGCTACTGCATCATCAAGTACAGCCTGAAGATCTGTTGCACCGTCAACCAGGTTCTGTCCAAGTGCCTTTGCCGGATCCCAGTAATTATTGCCTACAACCTGCTGATCTGCAAACTCTGACTGCGCTGCAAGTGCTGCAAGTGCCGGGGAATCAATCTGAGCTGCTGCTACTGTGTTAGCCGGTCCCTCTGATGTAGCGTTACCAATTGCTAACTGGCTCTCCTCATTTGTGAGATACTCAGCAAGGAGCATTGACCAGCCAACATTTTTAGCATGGGAGTTAACACCTACGAATTTGTATCCTGCATAAGATCCCATCTGTGTAGCTGTTCCATTTACATCGAAAGTAGGTAATTTACATGCTGCATATCCGTCACCGTATTTCGCTTCAAAAGATCCGGTGTTCCATGTACCGGAAACATATGCGCCAAGTGTACCGTCATTTAACATGGTAATTGCATCCTGATCTTGTACGCTTACAAATGCCGGGGAAGAAGTGATATTCTCAATACTCTGTGCTACTGCAAGACCGGTCTCAGAGTTCCAGTCACAGTTGTTTGAGTTATCTTCATTCATGGAAAGTTCACAGCCTGCACCAGAGAAAAATCCATACAGATACCATCCATCTGCTACATTCATGCCAACTTTTGTTCCTGCTTCTTCCGCTTTTGCTGTAAGGTTTTCCCAGGAAGCCACATCCTCTTCAGAGAAGATGTTTGAATCATAGTATAAGAAGTAACCATTCGATGCTGTTAACGGATAAGCGTAAAGTTTTCCGTCTTTGGTAGCTGCTGCTACAGTTGCCTCTGAGTTTGTTTCTTTCGGATCATATGTATAAGTAGCTGCCACTTCCTGAAGCGCACCTGCATTTACAAGATCATTTACCTGATCATCTGCAAATACGAATACATCTGCTGCTGCATCGATATCCTCAAGAATCTTATCTTTTGCATCTGCCTCAGATACAGCACCGATCGTGATGTTAAAATCTACATCTGAGTACTGCTCTTTAAATTTGTCTGTCAGCTCTTTCATAACGTTCTGATAAGCCTCAAGTTCTGAACACCAGAGCTGGATATCTACGGTTCCATCTGTAGATGCGATCAGATTTGCGATTGCATCACCGGAAGCTGTTTCTGCATTATCTGCAGCATCACCTGTCTCTGTTGCTGCTGCACTGTTTGTGCTCTCTGCTGCGCTGTTGTCTGCTGCACTATTGTCTGCTGCGCTGCTGTTATCGGCTGCTTTGTTTCCACATCCTGCAAACATGGATGCTACCATTGCTGCACATAATACTGTGCTGATGACTTTTTTCTTCATTTGAAAATTCCTCCCTTTTCCTTGATAGAAAAAATTGTTCTTTTAGAACACTTTTTCGTGTTGCGCTATGCGCAATCGGTTGTTCTATGGTTAGAGTATATCTCCGTCACATCCTTGTGTCAATATCCACATTTTATAATAAATCCGACCATTTTTTAGCCATTTTGCACAATATCATCTTCTATTTTTTCTTTTATTTTTTTCAAATTCGACTTTTGCGCAACCGTTAACTATTGATTTTCCGTGCATTTTCAATTCTTATATCATCTTTTTATGGATATTTTGGCTCGTTTTTGATATTTTTTGAATCAGGGATTTTCCTGCCTTTTCCTTTGTTTTGGGCGAATTTCCATCACATTGCTTCAGATTCACCCTCATTCCCGCTGATCTGCGGGCTATTCCGGTAATCATTGTAATCATTTCGCCCATTTCATGTGATTTCCGACAATTTCAGCATAAAAAACGGGCGAAACACATTTATTCGCTATGTGTTTCGCCCATTGCTTATTCTCTCCAACAGGATGATCTTCAATTTTCTCAGAACTGTATTTTCCTGATTATATTTATTTCGTCGATTCCTTCAGCACCACCTCATACGGAAGCAATGTGCGCTCTTTCACCTCAAGTCCCTCCGTCAGATCAAGCAGTGTACGGCATGCCACCATGCCGAGTTCCTTTGCATCAAATGAAAGCGATGTGATCGAGGGAACATTGTTTTCAAGTACCATGCTGTTATAAAACGATGCCACCCGGACATCTTCCGGCACTTTGACATGCTGCTGGCGCAGTGTCTTTAAAACACGGCTGCAGACAGCGTCATCCATACAGAGGATACAGTCTGCCTGTCTGTTTAATGCTTCCTTGACTGCCTTTTCCACCAGAACCTGGTTATCCTGGCTTAAAAACATCAGATCCTCATCTAACGTTTTCCCCATCTTCGCATATGCCTCACGAAATCCCCGCAGACGGCTCTGTGTAACCACGTGCTCTTCATTGCCGCCGATCAGTGCAATTTTGTCCATCTGCTTCATCAAAATGATCGATGTAAGCTCTTTGCATGCACTCTTGTGATTGTGATCGATCTGAATCACGCCTTTGTAATTGGCACTGGTACTTCCGATCGTGACAAACGGTACATTTTTTGTCTGCAGAAAATCGATCTGTTCATCTTCCACAAAAGTGCGCATCAGGATCACACCGTCCACTTTATGGTTTGCTATGATACGCTCAAGAGAAGATATATCGTTTTTCCTGCAGATAGAAAGCAGGATATCATATTCCATGCTGCCCGCAATCTCCTGTATCCCAAACAGACATTCCTGAAAAAATGTAAGATCCACAACATCATACTCCCCCGGCATGACCACACAGATATTATAAGTTTTAGACTGCGCAAGCCCTTTCGCAATGACATTCGGCTTATAATCATGTTCTTCTATGTAGGCGAGCACGCGCTCTCTTGTCTCCCTGCCAATACGACCTTTACCGGAAATTGCACGTGACACGGTTGTCTTCGATACCCCAAGCGCCTCCGCCACGTCCGCAATCGTAATATTCTTTTCTAACCCCTTATCCATAAACTCTCGTCCCTCGCTTTTTTGCGCTTAGTTGCGCAACTAAGTTTATTATTGTACAAACAGGGGCAAAAATCAATCCTATTTTTTTCTATTTTTTCCCGGCATCAATCCGGTATTCCCTCATACGAAATCCATGCTACATCCGCAAAACGATCCGACATTTCACCGTTTGAAGACGCATACACACCGAGCGTGCAGCCCACAAATCCCCCTGCTTCCTCTGTACTGTACGGCAGCAGGCTCACGTCTTTAATGAGTTTTAATACCTTTCCTTCCTCATCTCTGACAAAAAATTCTGCCCTCTGTCCTGCTGCCTTCAAATACAGTTCCAGCATTCCTTTTGCATTGATTTCTTCTTCCGCAAGCAGCGTATCGTTTTCTGTTATATGTGCGATTACCTGCAGCTTTCTCTTCTCTTTTCCACCGCAGATGCGCATCGAAAGATGATTTGCATGATTCTGATAGCAGACGATCCCCGCCTGTTCATTTTCCCGCTCCGCATCAAATTCCATGCATGCCGAAAATGTAAAATCATAATCTTTCTGCCGCAGCCCGAAATACTGCGCGTCCGTTTTCTCTGTAAGTTTCTGTTTTTTCAGATACATCCTGAGAAACCCTTTTCTCTCGATCAGTGAATATGTATTTTCATCCCTTCTCTGCAGCGACAGGAGTCTGTCATCTATTTTTTTCTGATCAAATGTAATAAAATCCGCGTGGGTCACTTCCTTTTCCAGGCGATACTCACCGATCGGAAGTTCTGTTTTCTCTGTCAGATGTCCAATCCCCGGATTGATGACGGGCCATCCGTCCTCCCATTCCACTTTTGCCAGAAAAGTTTCCCTGCCAATACTACAGTGTCCCTCACATGGCCTCGATGCAAGCATGACGACATACCAGTTTCCGTCTGCATCATCCACAAGATCTCCGTGTCCTGCATAGATCACCGGATAATCCCTGCCAAGATTGCGGTGCGTGAAAATTGGATTTCTCTTGCATCCACAGAACCATTCTCTTAACGACCTGCTTCTTGCGATACTGATGCTGTGTTCCGGTCCCGTACCGCCTTCTGCGATCATCAGATAATACCAGCCGTCTTTTTTGTAAAGGTGCGGTCCCTCCGGCCAGATACAATCTTTTAATGCACCTTTCCAGACCGCCGTCCCCGCACCTTTTAAGCACATTGCATGAAGATCCAGCTCCTCTATCCAGATCTCCCAGTCACCATTGTGTCTGACCCCGGACGGATTCGGTCTTGTCCCGACATAATAACATTTCCCATCTTCATCAAAAAAGAGGCTCGGATCAATCCCCTCCGCCGCATCTCCCAGATAATGTGGAACTGACCACGGCCCTTTGGGATCCTGTGCCGTTATCACAAAGTTTCCACCATGATCCACATTTGTTGTTATGATGTAATAAGTGCCCTCGTGGTAACGGATCGTCGGTGCAAAGATCCCCCGTGAGATCTCACTGCCGGACAGTGGAAGCTGTTCTTCCCTGTCCAACGCATTGCCGATCTGCTCCCAGTGCGCTAAATCCCTGCTATGAAACACAGGAATCCCCGGAAAATATGCAAAACTCGAATTTACCATATAATAATCTTCCCCCACCCTACAGATAGATGGGTCTGGATAAAAACCGGACAGAACCGGATTCTTTGCTATACTCATTTTATCGCTCCATTTCTACTATTCTAAAATCTTATTTTTCACACAAATTTCTCTGCTTTCCAGGCAGCCATGCCTTTTTTATTCCACATAGCCAAAACCAAGTATTGTAAATTTCTTTTCTTCTTCCCCAGGTGTCATCTGAATCCTCACCTGATGCCATCCGCTTTCTTTTTCTTCCAGAAGAATGACCGGATTGCAGTGCGTCCAGCCGTTCACATGCGGATCTGCGGTCAGAACTTTGGTATCGTCCACAAACACATCTGCCCGTCCGGCGTCCACCGCTCCGGAATCTTTAAAGATGAGAAGCAGCGACCGGCAGTAGATATCCATCTGGAATGCATCTTCTGATCTGCCATTTGCCCCATCATACTGCCAATTGTACGGAAATTCAGGAACCGGCGTTAAACTGTCATCCATCTCCACACACTGTAATTCCTGATCTGTACCGGAAAATGCGCCACAGCAGATCTTCGCACGTTCATAGCCGTCTCTGCGGTCTAATAATTTCACTTGCGCAAATTCATCCCCATAAACCGGTTTTTCATGCATTCTTCTTAAAATATCAGGCTCACAGACTGCCCGGTCAATCAGATACATCAGACAGTCTGCCATGATTTTATGTCCCAGATTTGTCGGGTGAAACGCATCATAAAAGAACTGATTTTTTGAAACAACTCTGTCCTTTGTCTGCCGAAACTGCGGTGTCACGGCATCCCGGATGCTTACCATCGGGAGCTGATACCGCTCTCCCACCGGAGCAAGGCGTTCCTGTAAATTCCAGTCATTTGCAAAAACAGCAAACAATAACAGGACAGCCGGTGCATCCGGCATGGATAAAATTTTTGTTACAAGGCTCTCATAACACCTGCCCTTTGTCTCATCCCCCTCGTCATTTACTGCAAATTCCACGACTACCAGATCCGGCTTTTCTTTTCCATCCCGCAGGACATCCCTCTCAAAACGGATCATCCCAAGCTCCGACGGGGTTCCGCCCACTCCCGCTTTTATCAGTTTCACATTGTTATTTTTTCCGTATTTTCCGGCAAATGCCTTCCAGAACCGGTATGCGTAGCACTGTGTGTGAAGCGGAACTGCCCCGGCTCCCTGCGTGATGGATCCTCCTATATATGCTATGGTTACCGGCTCCCCAGCCCGCGCTTTTTCTACGACTCTTCTGATCCTGCCCGCATCTCCCATAGAAAGGAGTGACCGCTCTATCATTTCCTGATATCCGTGGGATTCCATATCCACCACGCGCTCTTCCTGCGGCTTTGGTACGAAAAATCCATCCTTTAAAAAGAAACGGACATTGACCCTTGCAGACTGTTCCGGCGTCTCAAAGACAAACCGGATCTGCCCCGGCACATCATCATCTGTTTTCCACTTTACCGTATCAAGCGTGATCCTGACTTCTGCGCCATCCCCACGCAGTTCTGTTTCTATGAGCGTTCCGCCGCCGTAGAGATCCTCTTTCCCGTACATCTGAAATACAAATGTGACCGGTTCTCTGCTATGTTCCATCTCCACGGATATACCGATGCTGTGCACCAGGCTTTTAAAGCCCTCCACCGTGCCAAGTTTCTTTAAAATTTCTTCATCACAGACCTCACCGGTCACTTCCGCACTGCTTTCAAGCCTTCCATCACTCTCGTAGATAAACTGGACTCCCCTGCCCTGATACTCCCCCTGCGTCTGGAGCGAGCCAAAGGTTTCTTTTTCTTTCATAATGTAAAAATAAGATCTGTCTTTTTCCGGATCTTTCGGTGCCACAGGTCCACTCATCTGTTCGTCCTCCTTGTCTCCGGCAGTCCAAGACCTGACTCCGGCAAATGCTTTCCCTTGCGCACAAACGTCAGTTTTTCCAGCAGAAATCCCGGTGTCCCCGCATAAATTCCAATTTCATTCTCTCCGCTCTGCAGCGTGACCTGCACACGGACAACGCGGATCTGATCCACCACCATTTTCGCCCATTCCGCACAGGACGGCTCGCCGGAACGGTATCCATCCGGAATCATCTCTATCTTTTGCGGTGCATTTCCATTGACGGCGCAGCCAAAATAGACACTGCCTCCCTGACAGACCGGATTTGCCGGAGCGGTATAGCAAATCATTTCGTATTCTCCCGCCTCCCTGACATAGATCTGATACGTCAGTTTTGGTGCCTGTCTGATCTGCTCTGCCATTTCAAAAAAAGTCTTTGTCTGCGGATATGCTTTCACACCAGATAACGTTTTTCCGTACTCCGGCAAAACATAAAATGCTCCCGCATCCGCCTTTTCATTGCAGATAAAGTGCTCTGCCTCGACAGAGAGCATCCCGTCTGTCTCATAAAATGCCTCCGCCGGACATCCCGGCAGATCTTTTTCCAGCAAAATTTTTACCGGTATCCTTCCACCCTCATAGCAAACCTCAAAATCATATGTCCTGTGGTCATTCTCCCAGTCTGTGATCTCATCTCTTTTTATCTGCACCGTGAGCACTTCCTCACGGTCTGTGACTCCCTGCATTTTTCCAGGCAGAACCCACGGACTTTTGCACTCGATATGATAAGGCACTTTTTCTTTCGAGCCGCCAAACAATAACAGGGAGGCTTCACTGACAGCCGGATCTAAAAACTGCCGCATCACGATCAATTTTTTCGTCCAGTCCCCGCCTGCCGTACAGACATCACCGCCCTCTGACATGGCAAAGATCCTCGGCTTATTTGCCGGTTCTATGAAGGTCATGAGCGGATACCTGCACTCCTCATCGTTCCAGTTCACAAAGCCGATGTGCTCTGAGAGTGCCATTCCATCCCATTTTCCATCCAGAAGCTGATGAAACCGTTCTGTGAGTAAACGGTCTTTTTCGATACATGCTTTTATTTTTTCTGCATAATCATTTGCACATACCGCTCCCATTTTTGCAAAAAATGAATTTTTTCCTGCATAAAGCTGCATATCAGATGCGTTTGCACTTCCCATTGCCGGGTAATATACCAGTTCCCAGAAAGCCGGCAGCATCTCTTCCGGCACAGAAGATAAAAGCTTTTCTGTCTCCGCTTCTAACCTTTCATTTTCCTTTTGTCTTTTGTCTGCCTCCCCAAAGTGCACCGGATGATAAGTATCTGCGCGCATCGCTTCCGGCTTGCAGTTATGATTCATTTTTGTATACTGCTGCATGATCCGATAAACTGCATCCTGCTGTGCCTCATAGAACCATCCGCCAAATTCACGTTTCACCCAGTACGCCAGATAGTCCTGCGGCGCATGAATCCTGTTGCTTCCCCATTTCTCATAATCATATGCGAGATCCATAAAGAAACTGAGCGGATACTCCTGAAATTTCAGATCACCGACATTGACGATCCAGATATCCCGCACACCAAAGTCATATGCCATCGTCATCTGATCCCAGATTTTAGGCAGATAAGAACTGTTCACCCACTCATAAGAGACCGGCGATCCGTGGTAATCAAAGTGATAATACATACCAAAGCCCCCGCGGTGGGAGCGCATTTCCTCCGTCGGAAGTGTCCGCATATTTCCATAGTTATCCTCGCAGAGCATCAGCGTCACACCGTCTAAGCCATCCCAGTCGTTAAGCCCAGGCGTTGTCTCATCCCCGTAATAATAAGCCTCCACTTCTTTATAAAGTGCGAGCATTTCCGGTTCATTCTCCCCGACACATTCCCGGATGAGTTTTCTCTGTTCTGTGATGATCTCTTTTAACAGGGAAATATTCTGCTCTAAGGATGCATCCTCCCCAAGCATCAGAGAATCTCTCTCCCCGCGCATGCCGATCGTGATGATATTTTCATATTTTCCACTGCGCAAAAGCCCGTCGCGCCAGTAACGGATCAGTCCCTCACGGTTAGTAAGATAGCTCCACTCATTTCCATAAACAGAATCCTCTCCACGCACCAGATCCCATTCTTCGCTGTGTCTTAAACATGGTTCATGGTGGGAATTGCTCATCACGATCCCGTAGCAGTCTGCAAGGCGGGCATTTTCCTCCCCCGGTCCATCCAGTGAAAAAGACGATGTCCACATTGCCGGCCACAGATAATTTCCTTTCAGCCGAAGCAGTGTCTCAAAGATCAGGTCATACATTTCTGCAGTAAATCCACCATAATGGGAAAATGTCCAGTTTCCGAACGCAGGCCATTCATCATTGATAAAAAACCCCCGGTATTTCACGGAGGGTTCTTTGCTCTGCATCGAGTCTTTTTCGGAAAAAATGATTTCTTTCTGCGGGGCAGGGACCACATCTGCAAAGTGGACAAACGGCGATACCCCCATAAGCTCTGAGATATGGAATAACCCATAGATTGTTCCCCGCTTGTCACTTCCTGCGATCAGCAGACTGCCATTTTTCAACACCTGAAACAGAAAACATTCCCGCTTTCCACACAGAGAGGAAAGTTCTATCCCTTCCTCTTCTGCGATCGCCTCTGACATCTCACTGTTTCCGAGCGTTGCCACATACACCTGCGCCGGCTGCAACTCTCCCTGCCATTTTATGATCTTCGGGCGGACACCTGTGACCTGCTCCACATCCCCACAAACCTTTTCTGTGATTCTATAGACACCCTCAAATGTCCCATCCTCCATCACAAATGCCGCCGCTTTTTGATCCTTTACCAAAATTGCTTCCATACGAGCACTCCTAATAAATTCTATAATTGCCGCTCAGTGCCAGATATGCGAAGAAATACAGACAGTTGTCATAATATCTTCTGTCCCCGGTGCGAAGCGGTGTCTCCCAGAAACGGTGGACACAGAGAAATGCATTTTTCTGGTCTGAGGCAAGTGCCGCCTGCGCATTGACCGCAGTCATCGCAACCGGATGCAGTGCCTTTCCTTCCAGAATGGTTCCGTCGGTCAGGAAAATACCGTCCCTGTCTTTCTCCTGCACGGTATCACAGAAAAAATTCAAAAACCGGTCAACATTCTCACTCTCCCACTCATCCTTCGCAAACCACTCATAGTCAAGGGCAATGTTTGCGATCGTCCGGTAGGCATCACTGTAATACCAGTCATGTCTGCCTCCCCACTGGTCTAAAACAGGCTGATACGGTGTTCCGTCAAATTCTGCATATTCCGCACTAAGACCAGTGACCGGATGACATGCACGCTTTAAGTAATTACGGCTCGCCTCCGCCGCCTCCTTAAAAAATGCCCGGTCCTCTTCTTTTGCCCACAGTGCGAACAACTCATAAAAATGAGGCAGATGATAGGACGGATCCGAAAAATCCACATCCGTGATAAAACGGATCAGATGATTTGAGGCATCCCACATGGCTCTGCCACCCTCTCCGTTTTCTCCCTTGTGGATGCAGGTGTGCAGCAACTCCTTCGCTTCCCTGCTGTAATTGAATATCCCTTCGCCGTCTCCCCAGCGGTGCGCTGCGAAAAACAGTGCCATCGCAAAAAATTCCTCACCATCCGGTGCTGCGCCAAAAGAATTTTTTGTTCCATCCGGCTGCACCGACCATGCAAAATATCCTGCATTTTCGCCTTCCTCTAAGTACATATAAGTTTTTGCCCATTTCCACAGGCGGTCAAATTCTTCTTTCCGGTCCATCTGGACACACATCATCATGCCGTAGGACATCCCTTCTGTCCGCGCATCATGGTTACCCGTGTCCTCGATATATGCCATATCGTCCTCGACGGGATGATAGATCCGCTCTGATTCTGCCCCGTAAAAAAGTGTATGGAAGATCTCATTTTTCCGCTTTTCTATGGTTTCCTTATCATAGCCTGCCTCCGCAAATACATTGCGGTAAGTTCCAGTCTCAAACGCTCCTCTTTTCATGCAACTTTATCCTTTCCTCTTATTCCTTGACACCGCCAATGGTAAGTCCTGTCACAAAATACCGCTGTAAGAACGGATACAGACAGATGATCGGCAGCATAGTCAGTATCGTTGCAGCGGCACGCACGGAAGTCGGTGTCACAGATCCTGCCGCATTTTTCATTGCCTCCACGGAATTTCCCTGGTTTGTGACGGAAGATAATAATTTCATCAGCTCATACTGTAAAGTTGTCAGGTTCGCACTCATACGGTTATAGAGCATTGCATCAAACCATGAATTCCACTGTCCGACTGCGACAAACAGTGCAACCGTCGCATATACCGGTTTGCAGAGCGGGGAAATGATCTTTAAGAAGATCGTGGTGTAACCTGCCCCGTCTAACTGCGCGGATTCTTCCAGACTGTCTGAGATACCATTCATATAAGTACGGATGACTAACATGTTAAATGCGCTGAACATTCCCGGAATGACATACACCCAGAAACTGTTTGTCAGGTGAAGTGTCTTAAATAACAGGAAGGTCGGGATCATTCCACCATTGACATACATGGTGATCACCCAGAACAGGGATAACTGTTTTTTAAACATGAAACGTTTTCTGCTGACAATAAATGCCAGAATCGCGTTGGCAAACAGTGCAAGTGCTGTTCCGATGACGGTTCTTGCAACCGTGATGTAGGCACCCATAATCAGGTTGTCTTTCTGCAGCACGGTAATATAATTTTTCCATGTAAATTTTCTCGGCAGCAGGTAGATCCCGCCGCGCAGCGCATCTGTTCCGTCATTCAGTGAGATTGCCAGCGTATTTAACACCGGATATAACGTAATGATCACAAACATGATCATAAATAATGTATTTAACGTTACGAAAACTTTGTCCGCAACGGATGTTTTCTTTCTTGATTTTCTTCTCTTTGTTGTTACTGCTTCCATACCAATACCCCCTAAAACAGCCTTTCTTCGCCGTTACGTTTTGCGATCTGATTGGCGATCACGATCAGAATGATACTAACCAGACTCTTGAAAATACCGGCTGCCGTACCAATGGAGAAATCATTCTGGCTGATGCCCCATTTTAATACATAAATATCGATGGTCTGCGATACGCTCTGTACCAGACCGTTTCCAAGCAGATACTGGATCTCAAAACCTGCATTCAGTACGTTTCCGACATTCATTAAAAGTAAGATCATGATCGTCGGCTTAATTCCGGGAAGTGTGACATATTTGATTCTTGCCCAGCGGCCCGCACCATCCATATTTGCAGCTTCATAGAGTGAAGGATCGATTGCTGTGATCGCAGATAAATAGATGATCGCATTCCATCCTGTCTCTTTCCATACATTTGCAAATGCCACGATCGGCCAGAAGTATTTCGGATATGCAAAGAAGTTGAGAGGCTGGTCTAAAATACCAAAGTTCACTAAAAGTTCGTTGATAATACCGGTGCCCGATAATGCATCATGTAAAATACCGGTAACAATAATCCAGGAAAGGAAATGCGGCAGATAAGAAATGGTCTGTACGACCTTTTTTCCTCCCTGTGATTTTACCTCGTTCAATAAAATTGCAAATACGATCGCCATCACAAAGGTGACGACCAGATTGATCACACCCATGGCAAGTGTATTTCTGATTACCCGCAAAAAGGTTGCATCGGAAAATAACTGCTGGAATTTTGCAAGTCCCACAAAAGAAGAATGAAGCAGGCCATCCTTCGGTTTATAATTCTGAAAAGCCATCAGCCAGCCGCCAAGAGGCAGATAACAGAAGATCACTCCATACACTACGATGATCGCTGACCATATTAAAAGAACCTTCTGCCGCTTTATTTCTTTCCATGTGATTTTTATCTGCGGCTCTTTGATTTTTTGTTTTTGTTTTTTTTTCGTTACTGTTATTGAAGCCATAGTTTCACTCCTCTTTTTTAAGAATGGGGACTGTCATTCGTCCAGTCCCCATCCCGTTTTCTCACAATTTTTACTGATATTTTTTTGCTTCCTCAATTCTGCGGTCTAATTCTGCCTGCATCTCATCAATAAATGCCTGCGGATTACAGTTATTGTAGACACCCATGTACTCTTCCCATGCACTGTCAAAGTCAGATGCCATAACGACCTTCGGAAGGTATTCATGTTTTACTTCGCCCATCTTTGTCCATGCCATGCCGCCCTCAGTTGCAGTCGTCATGTTGTTTGAATAGGAATACATCGGATACCACGGTCCCGGTGCCTCGCTGGTTCCAAGCATATCCACATAAGTCTCTGCGCCATATGCTTTAAAGCAGTTCTGTACGTCCTCGCTCAATCCGTCATAGAACTCTTTTGCCTGATACTCCGGTTTCATTGCATTAATGCCGTCACGGCTGGTACCGGAATACTGTGGGAAATAAGAATATGAACAGCTGTGGGATGCCTTGTAAGCGGTGTCGGAGGACTGCATTCTCATATCCTCGGTACGATAATACTCACCATTTTCATCCACATCATAATCCACACCTTTTTCGCCCCAGAAACGAAGATCATGTACTTCCTGGTCTAACAGATCATTGATGAACTGAAGGGCGCCCTCCACGTCTTCGCAGCTTGTGGTGATTGCAAGACCACTTGACACATTTAATGTTCCGCCGGAGTTGTGCCACTGGTTCTTCATACCTTCGTCGATTGTGATCGGAAGCGGTACATAATTGCAGCCTTCCTTGTCAAGTCCCTGCTGCTTAAATGCATCATTTACGTTGTATGCAAAATCCCACCACTGATCGATCATTCCAAGTACACGACCGGTTGATAATTTTGCAATGTACTCATCATAGGTCTGTGTAAAAGACTCCGGATCTACGATTCCTTTCTGGTACTCTTCATTTAATTTCTGGAAGTAACGTTTTGCTGTCGGTGTTGTATTGTAATCTACGATCTTTAATTCATCCGGGTCTACGATACAACTTCCATCATTTGGATAGCCATCCAAAAACTGTGGTGCATTTTCCAGACAGAAGTATCTCCAGTCATCACAGAGAATGGTATAAGGAATATTGGCTGTTCCGTCTTCCATAGTAGGATTTGCTGCATTATACGCTTCGATCAGATCGAAATACTGATCCATGGTCCGGATCTCGGGATAGTCTGCCCATTTCAGAACTCTTGCCTGAATCCAAAATGCTTCATCATTATGTGCACATACCTTCTCTTCGTTCTTGATGCAGCTGAACTGCGGGATCCAGTAAATGTGGCCGTCTTCCTGACGAAGCTTCTCCCACTCCAGATCCGTAAACAGATTCTTGATATTAGGATAATCATCCAGATAATCATCCAGTGCTACCAATGCTCCTGCCTCATACAGCTGTGTGGTTCCAGTCTGTCCCTCAATGAAGTCCGGATACTCACCACCGGCGATCATGGTACCCACAGCTTCATCTGCAGTCTGTCCGGTCAGCCAGGTCTCCTTTACTTTGGCGCCTACCTTCTCTGCGATCAGCTGCTGCACTTCATTGTCGTCATTGATCTCAGATCCCGCTACCCCAAAAAATGCGGTGAACTCTTTGATACCTGCTTCTTCTGTGGTACTGTTGGTTCCTGCGCTCGTTGTACCATCTCCGGATGTCTGGTTACCGTCACTGCCACATCCGGTGAACAGTGCCGCTGTCATTGCTGACACAAGTAACATGCTTACAAGTCTCTTTTTGTTCATGTTGTAACTACCTCCCTTTCGATAAATCTATTTTACCTTTTTGAGAGGAACTAACAATCAGAGGAACTATAGCAAAAGACAGGGGAAATTATAGGTGGTTCTGTAATTTCCCCTGTCTTTTATTCTCTTACTCTCCCTGTTGCATCTTTTTACGGAATCTTGCGGGAGTGCAGCCCTTGATCTGAATAAAACGGTTCGTAAAATAGTCCAGATCATGGTAGCCCACATCTTCTGCAATCTGAACGATCTTTTTATCGGTACGCAGCAGGGCATCCGCAGCCTGCTCCATCCGGTAATTGTTCAGGTAGTCTTTAAAGGATTGTCCGTACTTTTTCCGGAAAAGCTGTCCAAGATAAGCACTGTTGACATAATACTTTTCACTCAGGCTTTTCAGTGTAATATTTGAAGCGTAATTTTCCCGGATCTCTTTGTCCACCATACCCAGAATTCCTCTGGATACATTCTTCCGCAGCTGTGACAGATAATCCGCATATTCGCAGGCAAATCTGGTCAGATGTGCCTTACTTCCGCGCTTTACCCCGGTCTCAAAGCTGCTCTCACTGATGACCCTTAAGATTTCCTCCTGGTT
>ENA-UEQE01001758-UEQE01001758.1-human-gut-metagenome-genome-assembly--contig:-NODE-1758-length-16933-cov-5.995847_pt1 | contig 16933 bp, 9 predicted proteins | sample MGYA00242934_ERZ507935 | MGnify/ENA primary metagenome ERZ507935 (study PRJEB26167, sample SAMN06115423) | human gut metagenome | host: Homo sapiens | place: China:Anhui | collected 2015-03-30 | study... | reverse complement strand
TCCGGTCATTTTGATAAGTCTGTCCGAATACGCGGGAGCCGTTTCCTGTTTGCTTATGATTCGGATAGTGCACAGACACAAACGATTATCCTTTCCGCTATGGGAATATTTTGTAAACTTTTTTGCAACTTTTCCATTTTTCTTTGCAATCCGGGGGAGAATATGCTATAGTATGCTTGTTTTATTGTGGGCGGCTATGTTCCCGCTCATTTTATATGGTATATTCTCTTCCCGCCCAGAGCCGGGCGGAAGCGTGAAAGGATGTTTCAAACCTATGGGACTTTTTAAATCCATTTTCGGCGATTACAGCTCCCGGGAGCTGAAGTCCATCTATCCCATTGTGGACAAGATCGAGGCGCTGAGCGACGAATACAAGGCGCTGACCGACGCGGAGCTTCAGGCCAAGACGCCGGAATTCAAGGAGCGCCTTGCAAACGGCGAGACTCTGGATGACATTCTGCCGGAGGCTTTTGCCACCGTGCGGGAGGCCGCGGACCGCGTGCTGGGTATGCGCCCCTACCGGGTGCAGTTGGTGGGCGGCATCGTGCTGCATCAGGGCCGCATCGCCGAGATGAAAACCGGCGAGGGCAAGACGCTGGTGGCAACGCTGCCCTCCTACCTCAACGCGCTGACCGGCAAGGGCGTCCATGTGGTCACAGTCAACGATTACCTTGCCAAGCGCGACTCCGAATGGATGGGCAAGGTCCACCGCTTCCTTGGTCTGAAGGTGGGTCTGATCGTCCACGGCCTTACTCCCGCGCAGCGCAAGGAGGCTTATGCCGCCGACATCACTTACGGCACCAATAACGAGATGGGCTTCGACTACCTCCGTGATAATATGTGCATCTACGCCAACGAGCTGGTGCAGCGGGGTCACAGCTTCGCCATCGTGGACGAGGTGGACTCCATCCTCATCGATGAGGCCCGTACCCCCCTCATTATCTCCGGTCAGGGTGAAAAGTCCACCCAGATGTACGATATGGCGGAGATGTTCGTCTCCCGCCTGAAGAAAAAGGTAGTTGTGCAGGTGGACGATAAGGAGGAAGAGGACTCCCACATCGATGCCGACTATATTGTGGACGAAAAGGCCAAGACAGCCACCCTCACCGCCTCCGGCATTGCCAAGGCGGAGGAGTTCTTCCATGTAGAGAACCTGTCCGACCCCTCCAACGCCACGCTGAACCACCACATCAATCAGGCTTTGAAGGCCCACGGCACCATGAAGCGGGACATCGACTACGTGGTGAAGGACGGTGAGGTCATCATCGTGGACGAGTTCACCGGCCGTTTGATGTTCGGCCGCCGGTACTCCAACGGTCTGCATCAGGCCATTGAGGCCAAGGAGCACGTCAACGTCAACAGCGAGAACAAGACGCTGGCCACCATCACGTTCCAGAACTATTTCCGCCTGTATGACAAGCTCTCCGGCATGACCGGTACCGCCATGACGGAATCCGAGGAATTCGGCACCATTTACAATCTGGATATTGTGGAGATTCCCACCAACCGTCCCAATCAGCGTGTGGATCACCACGATGTTGTGTATAAGACCGAGGCGGGCAAGTTCCGGGCGGTTATCCGGCAGGTGAAGGAGTGCCACGAAAAGGGCCAGCCCGTTCTGGTGGGCACCGTTTCCATTGAAAAGAACGAGCTTTTGAGCAAGCTCCTCCAGCGCGAGGGCATCCAGCACAATCTACTCAACGCCAAGAACCACGAAAAGGAAGCTGAGATCGTGGCGCAGGCCGGTAAGCTGGGTGCTGTCACCGTGGCTACCAATATGGCCGGCCGTGGTACCGATATTATGCTGGGCGGCAACGCCGAGTATCTGTCCCGAGCGGATCTGGTGAAGGCCGGTTACTCCGAGGAGGTCATCGTGGATGCCACCGGCTATGCCGAGACGGACAACGAGGAAATTCTGGCCGCCCGGAAGCTGTTTGCCGAGAAGATGGCCCAGCACAAGGCGGTGATCGCGGAGGAGGCGGAGAAGGTCCGCGCCGCCGGCGGCCTCTTCATCATCGGCACAGAGCGCCACGAATCCCGCCGGATCGACAACCAGCTCCGCGGCCGCGCCGGCCGCCAGGGCGACCCCGGCGAGACCCGGTTCTATATCTCCCTGGAGGACGACCTGATGCGCCTCTTCGGCGGCGAGCGGATCCAGAACATGATGGAGAAGTTCGACCTGGACGAGGACACCCCCATCGAGAACAAGATGCTGACCAAGGCCATCGAGAACGCCCAGACCACCGTGGAGTCCCGGAACTTCCAGTCCCGCAAGTCCGTGCTGGAGTACGACGACGTCATGAACAAGCAGCGGGAGATCATCTACCAGCAGCGCCGAGAGGTTCTGGACGGCAAGGACCTGAAGGACACCATCCTGTCCATGACCCGCAACGCCATCGCCGACCACGTGGCTATGGCCTTCGGCGAGGCCCAGGCCCTGGACGCCGCCGGCTGCCGGGAGATGCTGCGCGGCCTGGAGGGGCTGTACTTCCCCAAGGACACCTTCCAGTTCACGGAGGACGACGCCGCCGACAAGACCCAGCAGGACTTCACCGACCTCTTCCTGGAGGCCGCAGAGAAGACCTATGAGGCCAAGGAGGCGGAGATCGGTACGCCCCTCATGCGGGAGCTGGAGCGGGTCATCATGCTGCGCGTGGTGGACGAGTACTGGATGGACCACATCGACGCCATGGACGACCTGAAGCAGGGCATCCGCCTGCGGGCCTATGCCAACACCGACCCGGTCATCGCCTACAAGCAGGAGTCCCTGACCATGTTCGAAGAGATGGTCTCCGCCATCCAGACCGAGACGGTCCGCCGCATGTTCTCCGTCCGGCTGAAGAAGGACGAGGAGGTCAAGCGGGAGCGGGTGGCCAAGGGCATGGTGGAAAACGTGGGCGGCGACGGCACCGCCCCCAAGAAGCAGCCTGTCAAGGTCAACAAGATCGGCCGCAACGACCCCTGCCCCTGCGGCAGCGGCCTGAAGTGGAAGAAGTGCACCTGCAAGGAGTACCACGACAACTGATTTCGAGGGGGAGCAGGCTCCCCCTCGACCTCCCCCACCACCAGTCTGCGGACTGGTGAACGCGCCCAAGGCGCTTAGGTCAAAGTATTTTCGCCACGTACACGCCGCGGCGAAAATGATTGGAATTTCTTGATCTGCCTTCGGCAGATCAACTGGGGAAACCCAGATGGGTTTCCCCTAGCCCCTTTCCTTTTGGGAGCATCTCCTCACTCTCCACTCTATCTTTTATCCTTTGTCTTTTCATTTTTATCTCTTCCGCTCCCTGTTCTCTCCTGCCGGAGGGCAGGGGGCGGTCTTTTCACAGAAGGGAGCTGCTTCCGTGGGTGAAAATCAGGAGAGCATCCGCCTGCTGCACACGATTCGAAATATGCTGATCGGCATAGGTCTGATGGTATCTGCCCTGGGGCTGCTGGCCTTTGGATACCTATTCGCCGAAGGCACCAACCTTTTACAGCCCTGTTCCTCGTCAGCGCCCTGCTGTTTCTGACTGGTACCATCTGGTGGTAGGGTTCCCGCCGCCTTGCGGACCCGGTGAACGATCCCCAGGAACGCTCCTGACGTCCCTTTTCATGCTCAATCAAAGGAGGTCGCCATGTCATTTGTCACCCATGAACAACAGAGTCTGGTCTGGCTCGCCTCTCCCCTGCTGGGCGGGGTGCGCCACGGATTCTCCACCCGGCGGGGCGGGGTGTCTCCGGCGCCGTGGGATACCCTGAACCTGGGCCCCGGACGCGGGGACGCGCCGGAGAACGTGGAGGAGAACTACCGCCGCTTTTTCGCCGCCCTGGATATGGACTCGGCGTACCCCGTCCTCTCCCGGCAGGTCCACCGGGATGATGTGCGGCTCTGCACCGCCGCCGACGCCGGGAAGGGTCTGATCCGGGACCGGGACTACGACGCCGACGCCCTCATCACCGCTGAAAAAGGACTGCCCCTGGTGGTGTTCTCCGCCGACTGCGGCATCCTTCTGCTCCATGACCCGGACGCCGGGTGCGTGGGAGCGGTCCACGCCGGATGGCGGGGCTGTGCCGCTGGAATCGTGGAGAAGACCGTCCGGGAGATGGTCCGCCTGCTGGGCGCCAGACCGGAACGCATCCTGGCTGCCGTGGGGCCCTGCATTGGGAAATGCTGCTTTGAGACCGACGGCGACGTACCGGAGGCCATGCGGGCCTCTGCCCTGGGGCCGGAGGCGGAGCCGTATCTGGAGCGTCGAGGGCCCAAATACCATGTAGATTTGGCGGGTCTGAACCGTCAGTGGCTGCTCCACGCCGGTGTCGCGCCGGAGCATATCGACATCTGCGGCCTGTGTACCGCCTGCCGCCCCGACCTCTTCTGGTCCCACCGGAAGATGGGCGAGGCCCGGGGCGCACAGGTGGCCGTGATCTGCCTTTGAAACACTCTTTGCCGGAGGGCCTGTGCCATGACCAAGACCAAGCGCATCCAGATCCTGTGCCTGCTGGGGGCAGTGACCCTGCTGCTGTCCGGCTGCTGGACGGAAGCCCCCGTGGAGTCCGCCAACGGCCTGCTGGGGGACCAGGAGCCCGCCGACCAGCAGGAGGAGGTGATCCTCCCTGCGGCGTTCACCCTTCCCTATGACCCGGACCAGACGCTGGACCCGGTGACCTGTGCCGACGGTATGCAGCAGGTGGCGGGCTCCCTCATCTACGAGGGACTCTTCCGCCTGGACCGCCAGCTGGAACCCCAGCCGTGGCTGTGCCAGAGCTACACCTATGACGCCGCCTCCCTCACCTACACGTTCACCCTCCGCAGCGGCGTCACCTTTTCCGACGGGTCCCCCCTGACGGCGGCGGACGCGGCGGCCACCCTGCGGCGGGCCAAGAGTTCCCAGCGGTACAGCGCCCGGCTGGCCCATGTGGCCGCTGTCTCCGCCGGGGACGGGGTGGTAATCGTAACCCTGTCCCGCCCGGACTCCAGCCTCCCGGCCCTGCTGGACATCCCCATCGTCAAGTCCGGAACCGAGGAAAGCCTCACCCCTGTGGGCACCGGCCCCTACTATTTCACCACCGATGAAGCGGGTGCCTGTCTGGCGTCCCACAGCGGCTGGTGGCGGGGAGAGTCCCGCCCCGCGGAGCGGATCGCCCTCTCCGCCGCCAGGGACCGGGAGGCCATACTGTACCAGTTCTCCTCCCACGAGGTGCAGTTGATTACTGCCGACCTGATCGGCACGGAGCCCATCACCGCCACCGGCAACATCAGCTATGAGGATGCGGATACCACAGTGCTCCAGTTCCTGGGCTTCAACACCGCCCGCGCCCCCTTTCAGGACAGCGCCGCCCGCCGGGCCCTGGGCCTGGGCATCAACCGGGAGACGCTGGTGAGCGCCGTGCTGTCCGGACACGCCCGGGCGGCCCAGTTCCCGGTCTCCCCTGTCTCCCCGCTCTACCCGGCGGAGCTGGAGTCCCTATACTCCTATGACGATTTCGCCGCAGCGATGGAGGCAGCGGGACTGAACACCGGCCGGACCCGCACAGTGACCCTGCTGGTGAATCAGGAGAACACTTTCAAGGTCTCCGCTGCGGAGCATATCGCCCAGGCCCTGTCGGATTTCGACCTTCAGATCCAAGTGGAGGCCCTGCCCTGGGAGGAGTATGCCGCCGCCCTGGCCGCCGGGAACTTCGACCTGTACTATGGCGAAGTGCGGCTGCCTGCGAATTGGGACCTTTCCGCCCTGGTGGGCACCGGCGGCAGTCTGAACTACGGCGGCTGGGCGGATCCCCAGACGGAGCAGCTCCTGGCCGCCTGCGCCGCAGCGGAGGACCGGGCCGCAGCTCTGTCGGACCTGTGTGCCTATCTTCAGCAGCAAGCGCCTATTCTGCCCTTGTGCTTTAAGTCCTCCTCCGTCCTGTACCAGACCGGGGCCGTATCCGGCCTGACCCCTACGGCGGCAGAGCCCTTCTACGATCTGCCCTCCTGCCAGATCCACCTGCGGCAGCCGTAAATCCGCGCTGTCTCCACGCGCCGCGCCCGGACCGGGATTCCCGGTCCGGGCGCGTTTTGTGTTTCCTTCCCGCCGGGGGAAACGCGGTCCCAGCTGCACGGCAGCGGGCATCCTAAGTCATGGGATAACTGCTGCCAATGGAAGATTTCCCCGGAAGGGCCGTTCCAGAGCAGCCTGCGGGCAACGGCCCTTTTCGTCCGGCGTGGTCAGGGGACCGGGCATCCGGGGCCCGCGGGGTAATCGCCGTCCTGCAAGATGGTGTGCTGACGATCTTCATAACCGCTGATGTGTCGGTCATATTCTTTTGCCAAAAGAAATGCCCCCGCCATTGAGTGGGATATGTCTCGTTGCGTGTATCAAACAAGGCGCTGTGGGATGGTGGGCCAAAGTACCTTTGTTTGATGGCGGGCGCGCAGTCAGCTTTGTCGGAGCTGTCAACGCATTCCTCCATTTTTTGTCGATTTCGCCAAAGCTCCTGGGGACGGCGGAACGATTTTAGGCGGTCCCACAAATTTTCCGTCTGTGGGGATTCCGGGCCCCCAAGTGTCTTGACAACACCGCCTTAGAGTTCGTATAATAATAGCACTGAGAGCAAAGGCGCCCTTTGGCGGTATCCTTTGCTCTTTTTTCTTTTTAAAATTTTTCGCGGAGGGGCGCTCCGCGTCCATACACGGTCACCATCGGAAAGGAGTCAGGCTCATGCGTCACTACACCAAGGAGGACATCATCCGGCTGGTCCGGGAGGAGGATGCCCAGTTCATCCGTATGCAGTTCACAGACATTTTCGGCCAGCTGAAAAACGTAGCCATCACCGCCTCTCAGATCGGGCGGGCGCTGGACAACCAGATTATGATGGATGGCAGCTCCATCGCGGGATTCGTCCGCATTGAAGAATCAGACCAGTATCTCTGGCCGGACCTGGACACCTTTGCCATCCTGCCCTGGCGGCCCCAGTACGGCAAGGTGGCCCGGCTGATCTGCGACGTCCACAACCCCGATGGTACCGCCTTCGCCGGTGATCCCCGAGGTGTGCTGAAGCGGGTGCTCCGCCGTGCCGACGCCCTGGGCTTCACCTGCAATGTGGGAGCGGAACTGGAGTTCTTTCTGTTCCAGACCGATGAAGACGGTCAGCCCACCATCCGGACTTCCGACGAGGCCAGCTATTTTGACCTGGGCCCTCTGGACCATGGGGAGGGGACCCGCCGGGAGATCTGCCTGAATCTGGAGCAGATGGGCGTGGCGGTGGAGGCCAGCCACCACGAGGTGGCAGCCGGCCAGCACGAGATCGACCTCCAGTACACCGACGCCCTGCGGGCTGCGGACAACATCATGACCTTCAAGCTGGCGGTGAAGACCCTGGCCCAGAAGAACGGCCTCCACGCCACCTTCATGCCCAAGCCCGTCAGCGGCGCCGCCGGCAGCGGCATGCACGTAAATATGTCCCTGTTTCGGGATGGAAAAAATGCCTTCTATGACGAGGCGGATCCCCGGCACCTGTCCCCGCTGGCCTATCAGTTCATCGCGGGACTGCTGGGACACGTACGGGGATGCTGTGCCGTCACCAATCCACTGGTGAACAGCTACAAGCGGCTGGTGCCCGGCTACGAAGCCCCCTGCCATCTGGCCTGGTCCACCGGCAACCGCTCCGCCTTGGTCCGCATTCCAACACCGCGGGGAAACAGCACCCGGGTGGAGCTGCGGAGCCCTGATCCCGCCTGCAACCCCTATCTGGCCCTGGCGGCGTGCCTTGCCGCGGGACTGGACGGGATCGAGCAGCAGATGACGCCCCCCGCCCCCCTCACCGGCAACCTTTACAAGGTGGGAGACGCCTCCGGCATCCAGCGGCTCCCCGGCTCTCTGGAGGAGGCCGTCCGGGCCCTGGAGGCAGACAGCGTCATTACGGACGCGCTAGGTGCCCACGTGACGGAGCAGTATCTAGCCGGAAAGCGTCGGGAGTGCCGGTCGTACGCCGCCCAGGTGTCCCAGTGGGAGCTGGAACAGTATCTGGTGGCGTACTGACCTGCCGGCCCTTCTGACAGGGCCGCAGAGAGAGGAGGGGGGCAAATTCCATGGACAGGATCATATTGGCGTTTGCCTCTGAGAAAGCCCACGCCCAGATCACCCGCATTCTGGGCTCCGGCGGCCTCGCGCCGTCCATCTCCTGCTTCAGCGGCGCGGAAACCATCCGAGCCGCCCGGAAGCTGGGCGGAGCCGTCGTCATCTGCGGTTTCCGGCTGCGGGACATGACTGCGGAGATGCTGGCCGTGGACCTCACGGGCATCGCCCCGGTGCTGGTCATCTCCTCTCCCGGGAATCTGGAGCTGTGCGGGGACAGGAACCTCATCAAGTTGGCCGTCCCCTCCTCCCGGGCGGAGTTCTTCGCCTCGCTGGATCTGGCCCAGGGAGTCCTTGCAGGCGGCGCCCCGGCTCCCCGGCTTCATATCCAGCGAAGTGCCGAGGAGGAGCGGCTGATCTGCCGGGCCAAGGCGGTGCTGATGGAGGTAAACCTCATGAGCGAGGCGGAGGCCCACCGCTTTCTGCAGAAGTACAGCATGGACACGGGGCTGCGGCTTGCAGAGACCGCCCGGCTGATCCTGGAGCGGTACACAACAGGCTGAAGCCTGACGATGAAACGACAAGGGAGGCAGTCCCAATGAGTGGACCAGCGCAGAACATACACAATATCTATGATCCCCTGTGGGAGCACGACGCCTGCGGCATCGGCGCCGTGGTGAATTTGAAGGGCACGCTGTCCCACGCCACAGTGGACAGTGCCCTGAAGATCGTGGAAAAGCTGGAGCACCGGGCAGGTAAAGACGCCGCCGGCGAGACCGGTGACGGCGTGGGGCTGATGATTCAGGTGCCACACAAGCTGATGGTGAAGGCGGCCTCCGCCGAGGGCATCGCCCTGGGCGGCCCCCGGGATTATGGCGTGGGCATGTTCTTCTTCCCCGCAGACGCGCTGAAGCGGGCCCAGGCCCAGAAGATGCTGGAGATCATCGCGTCCAAGGAGGGGCTGGACTTCCTGGGCTGGCGGGATGTACCCACCCATCCGGAGGTGTTGGGCCGGAAGGCCCTGGACTGTATGCCCTGCATCTGCCAGTGCTTTGTGGCCCGGCCTGTAGACTGCGCCCGTGGCCTGGACTTTGACCGGAAGCTGTATGTGGTCCGCCGGGAGTTCGAGCAATCCAATGTGAACACCTACATTTGCTCCTTCTCCAGCCGGACCATCGTGTACAAGGGCATGTTCCTGGTGGGGCAGCTGCGGAAGTTCTACACGGACCTGACGGAGCCGGATTGTGAGAGCGCCATCGCCCTGGTCCACTCCCGGTTCTCCACCAACACCACCCCCAGCTGGGAGCGGGCCCATCCCAACCGCTACATCCTCCATAACGGTGAAATCAACACCATCCGGGGCAACGTGGACCGGATGCTGGCCAGGGAGGAGACTATGCACTCGGCCGTACTGGAGGCGGACATGGACAAGATCCTGCCGGTGGTAGACCAGAGCGGCTCCGACTCCGCCATGCTGGACAACACCCTGGAATTTCTGATGATGAACGGCATCCCACTGCCCCAGGCGGTGATGATGTGCATCCCGGAACCCTGGGCCAACGACCGGAAAATGAGCCGGGAGAAGCGGGACTTCTACCACTACTATGCCACCATGATGGAGCCCTGGGACGGCCCGGCGGCCATCGTGTTCTCCGATGGGGACACGGTGGGCGCGGTGCTGGACCGGAACGGCCTGCGCCCCTGCCGGTGGTATCTCACTACCGACAAGCAGCTGATTCTCTCCTCCGAGGTGGGGGTGCTGGACATCCCGCCGGAGAAGATCGTGAAGAAGTCCCGGCTCCAGCCGGGGCGGATGCTGCTGGCAGACCTGACTGCCGGTCGACTGGTGGACGACGCTGAGGTCAAGGAGCGGTACGCCCGCCAGCAGCCCTACGGCGAGTGGCTCGATGCCCACTTGGTATACCTGCGGGATCTTCCCATCCCCAACCGGCGTGTGGAGCGGTCCTCCCAGGAGCGGCGGGACCGGCTGTACAAGGCCTTCGGCTACACCTATGAGGAGGTGAAGGACGCCATCCTCCCCATGGCCCGGGATGGGGCGGAGCCCACCTCCGCCATGGGCGTGGACACACCGCTGGCGGTGCTGTCGGAAAAGCACCAGCCCCTGTTCAGCTACTTCAAGCAGCTCTTCGCCCAGGTGACCAACCCGCCCATGGACGCCATCCGCGAGGAGATCGTCACCGACACCACGGTGTATGTGGGCTCCGGCGGCAATCTGCTGGAGGAAAGAGCGGAGAACTGCACAGTCCTCCAGATCCACAACCCCATCCTCACCTCCGTGGATCTGATGAAGATCCGCTACATGGACCGGCCCGGCTTCCATGTGGAGACCATCTCCCTGCTGTACTACAAGGGCTCTCCCTTGGCCAATGCCCTGGACCGGCTGTTCGTCAACGTGGACCGGGCCTACAAGAATGGCACCAACATCCTGATCCTGTCAGACCGGGGGGTGGACGAGAACCATGTAGCCATCCCCTCCCTGCTGGCGGTGTCCGCCCTGGAGCAGTATCTGGTGCGGACGAAAAAGCGCACCGCAGTCTCCATGATCCTGGAGAGCGCCGAGCCCCGGGACGTCCACCACTTCGCCACCCTCCTGGGCTACGGCGCCCAGGCCATCAACCCCTATCTGGCCCAGGAGTGCGTAGAGGAGCTGGTGACCTTGGGGATGCTGGATAAGGATCCCACTGCGGCCGTCAACGACTACAACAGCGCCATCCTCCACGGCATCGTGAAGATCGCCTCCAAAATGGGCATCTCCACCATCCAGTCCTACCAGTCCGCCCAGATCTTCGAGTGCCTGGGCATCAACCGGGACGTGGTGGACAAGTACTTCACCAACACAATCAGCCGGGTGGAGGGCATCGGCCTGGCAGAGATCGAGGAGGGCGTGGAGTGGAACCACAGCCAGGCCTTCGATCCCCTGGGCCTGGGCTACGACTCCACGCTGGACTCCACCGGCATCCACAAGCTGCGGTCCGGCCCGGACAAGGAGGACCACATGTACAACCCCCGGACCATCCTGCTGCTGCAGAAGGCCGTCCGGGAGGGCAGCTACGAGACCTTCAAGGAGTATTCCGCCCTGGTGGACGAGCCTGCCAAGCCCCATACCCTGCGGGGGCTGCTGGACTTCCAGTTCGATGAGAGCGGCGGCATCTCCATCGACGAGGTGGAGCCGGTGGCGTCCATTGTCAAGCGATTCAAAACCGGCGCCATGAGCTACGGCTCCATCTCCCAGGAGGCCCACGAGTGCCTGGCCATCGCCATGAACCGCATCGGCGGCAAGTCCAACTCCGGCGAGGGCGGCGAGGACGCGGCGCGCCTGCGCGATGAGCGGTGCTCCGCCATCAAGCAGGTAGCCTCCGGCCGGTTCGGCGTTACCAGCGCCTACCTCACCAGCGCCCAGGAGATCCAGATCAAGATGGCTCAGGGTGCCAAGCCCGGCGAGGGCGGCCATCTGCCCGGGAAAAAGGTCTATCCCTGGATTGCCAGGACCCGGTGCTCCACCCCCGGCGTGACACTGATCTCTCCGCCGCCTCACCACGACATCTACTCTATCGAGGACCTGGCCCAGCTGATCTATGACCTGAAAAACGCCAACCGCCGGGCCCGGATCAGCGTGAAGCTGGTCAGCGAGGCGGGGGTTGGCACCATCGCCGCCGGCGTGGCCAAGGCTGGTGCCCAGGTGGTGCTGATCTCCGGCCATGACGGCGGCACCGGCGCCGCGCCCCGCAGCTCCATCCACGGGGCGGGCCTGCCCTGGGAGCTGGGCGTGGCGGAGGCCCACCAAGCCCTGATCGCCAACGGTCTGCGGAGCCAGGTGGCCCTGGAGGCCGACGGCAAGCTGATGACCGGGCGGGATGTGGCCATCGCCTGTATGCTGGGGGCGGAGGAATTCGGCTTTGCCACCGCGCCCCTGGTGGCCCTAGGCTGCTGCATGATGCGGGTGTGCAACCTGGACACCTGCCCGGCGGGCATTGCCACCCAGAATCCCCAGCTCCGGTCCCGCTTCTCCGGCAAGCCGGAGTACGTGGTGAACTTCATGGAATTCGTGGCCCAGGAGCTGCGGGAGTATATGGCGGCCCTGGGCATCCGCACCGTGGATGAACTGGTGGGCCGCAGTGACCTACTGCGGGTCCGGGAGAAGCTGGTGACCCACCGGGCGGAGACCCTGGACCTCCGCAGCCTGCTGGAAAATCCCTGGAGCGGCGGGCCGTCCCACTTCAATCCCGGAGATGTTTACGACTTCCATCTGGAGCGGACCCTGGATGAGAGCGTGCTGCTGGCCAAACTGGGCAAGACGCTGAAGGGGAAGCGGACCGGCCGGTTGGAGCTCACCGTCTCCTCCACGGACCGGGCCTTCGGCACGCTGTTCGGCGCCGAGATCACCCGGCAGTGCGGGGACTCCCTGCCGGACGACAGCTATGTCATCACCTGCCATGGCGGCGGAGGCCAGTCCTTCGGCGCCTTCATCCCCAAAGGACTGACCCTGGAGCTGGAGGGCGACTGCAACGATGGGCTGGGCAAGGGCCTCTCCGGCGGCAAGCTGGTACTCTATCCACCCAAGGACAGCACCTTCGACCCCGGCGAGAACATCATCGTGGGCAACGTGGCTCTGTACGGCGCCACCTCCGGCCAGGCGTTCATCAACGGGATGGCCGGCGAGCGGTTCTGCGTCCGCAACTCCGGCGCCATCGCCGTGGTGGAGGGCGTGGGGGACCATGGCTGCGAGTACATGACCGGCGGCCGCTGCGTGATTCTTGGCCCCACGGGAAAGAACTTCGCAGCCGGGATGTCCGGCGGCATCGCCTATGTGCTGGACGAAAAGCACGACCTCTATATGCGCCTCAACAAGGACCAGGTGATGACGGACACCCTGACGGAGCCTCACGACATCGCCGAGCTCCGCTCCCTCATTGAGGCCCATGTGGCCGCCACCGGCTCCCCCCGGGGGAAGAAGATCCTGGCGGCCTTCCACTCCTACGTCCCCTGCTTCAAGAAGGTCATGCCCCGGGACTACGACCGGATGCTCCGGTCCATCGCCCAGTACGAGGAGAAAGGCATGACCCGTCAGCAGGCGGAGATCGAGGCGTTCTACGCCAATACCAGAGCTTGAGAGGAGGCTGGACGACATGGGAAAACCCACCGGCTTTTTGGAATATACCCGCCGGGAGGATGGCCGCCGGCCCGCGGCGGAGCGGGTCCGGGACTGGGAGGAGTTCCACCTTCCCCTGCCGGAGGAGATCCGGCGCCAGCAGGGCGCCCGGTGCATGAACTGCGGCGTCCCCTTCTGCCAGGCGGGGATGATATATGAGGGAAAGGCCTTTGGCTGTCCCCTGCACAACCTGATCCCCGAGTGGAACGACATGATCCTCTCCGGCAACTGGGGCCACGCCCTCAGCCGGCTGCTGAAGGCCAACAGCTTTCCGGAGTTCACCGGCCGCGTGTGCCCCGCCCCCTGCGAAAACGCCTGCATCTGCGGCATCTATGGGGACCCCATTACGGTCCGGGACAATGAGTTGAGCATCATCGAAGCGGCCTTTGGCGCCGGGAAGCTCCGCCCACGCCGGCCGCCCCAGTGGTCGGGGAAGAAGGTCTGCGTGGTAGGCTCGGGCCCGGCGGGCCTGGCGGCAGCGGACCAGCTGAACCGCCGGGGCCACATGGTCACCGTCATCGAGCGGGCGGAGCACCCCGGCGGTCTGCTGATGTACGGCATCCCCAATATGAAGCTGCCCAAATCTGTGGTCCGGCGGCGCATCGACCTGATGACCGAGGAGGGCGTCACCTTCGTCTGCGGTGTGGACGCCTCAGAGGGTGCCGTGGCAAAGCGGCTGCTGGCGGAGTACGACGCGGTGATCCTCTGCTGCGGGGCCGGAGCGCCCCGGCCCTTGGGACTGGACACCACCGGCATCTCCGGCGTATGCTACGGCACCGAGTACCTGAAGGCTGCTGTGGAGCGGGCTCAGTTCGGCAAGGCGGAGGCGGCGGTTCCCTCCGCCTCCGGGCTGGATGTGGTTATCATCGGCACTGGCGATACCGCCAGCGACTGTGTGGCCACCGCCCTGCGGCAAGGCTGCCGCTCCGTGACCCAGCTGGTGCGCCGTCCCCGGACGGATTACCTGGACGCTGCGGGAAGCCTGCCGCTGGATTACGCCCACGAAGAGGCGCTGGCCGTTACGGGCCAGGATCCCCGGCGGTTTGGCGTCCAGGTCCAGAGCCTGGTGGCGGGGGAAAGCGGTTCCCTGACCGGTGTGGTCACCACGGAGGGGGATACCCTGCCCTGCCAGCTGTTGATCGGCGCCACCGGCTTTGCCGGGTGTGAGCGGGGCGTGTGCGAGGCCTTCGGTGTGGAGGCGGACAGGACGGTCCGCACAGCGCCGGGGAGCTATGCTGCCAATGCGGACAAGGTGTTCGCCGCTGGCGATATGCGCCGGGGCCAATCCCTGGTGGTGTGGGCCATCGCCGAAGGGCGCTCCGCCGCTGCGGAGGTGGACCGGTATCTGACCGGCTACACGAATCTGGTACGCTCCATTGGGTAGATGGGACATCCCCCTGACACAAGGATGGAGAAATTTCAGGAAATTTTCAGCTGGGTTTTGGGATATTCCCACATTGACAGCGGATATCCCCAGTGGTAATCTTTAGACCATAATTTTAACATCAGCAAAGGCGTTGATGGAGAAAAGTACCGCGGATGTTCCGGGCCAGTGAGCGGGGGATGGTGAGAACCCCGTACCAAAGAGTCCGCGGGAAGAACACTCCGTAGCTGTGATCTGAACGCGGGAGACCGCCAGTAAGTGAAACGAGTCGTGACCGTTACCTCACGCGGGCTTGTTGGAGCCTAGTCAAAGAGGTCCCCGATCAGGGGGCAAGTCAGGTGGCACCGCGGATCGCAGCTATTCGTCCTGAAATTTCAGGACGGAGCTGCGATCTTTTTTATTTCGGAGGTGCTTCTATCTATGTGCGCAATTATGGGTTTTTCCAAAAAGACCTACACCAAGGAGGAACTTCTGCCCTTCTTTGACCGAACCCGGTCCCGGGGACCGGACATGTCTCAGATCCTCGAGACGCCGTCCGGCTGGCTGTGCTTTCACCGGCTGGCTATCATGGGCCTGACGGAGGCGGGGATGCAGCCCTTTGAGCTGGACGGGGACTATGTGGTCTGCAACGGCGAGATCTACGGCTTCCGCCCCCTGAAGCGGCAGCTGACGGAAAAAGGCTACTCCTTCCGCAGCGGCAGCGACTGTGAGATCCTGCTTCCTCTGTACCGGGAGTACGGCCTGGAGATGTTCGCCAAGCTGGACGCGGAGTTCGCCCTCATCATCTACGATTCCAAGCGGGATGATCTCATCGCAGCCCGGGATCCCATCGGCATCCGGCCCCTGTACTACGGCTATGACCGCTCCGGCGCCATCGTCTTTGCCAGCGAACCGAAAAACCTGGTGGGGTTGTGTAAGGGGATCCGCCCCTTCCCGCCGGGACACTATTACGCGGACGGAAAATTTGTCCGCTATGCGGATCTCACCACCGTCACGCAGTACTCCCCCGATGACTTGGAGACCGTCTGCCGCAACATCCGCAACAAGCTGATCGCGGCGGTGGATAAACGGCTGGACGCGGACGCTCCCCTGGGCTTCCTGCTCTCCGGCGGGCTGGACTCCTCTCTGGTATGCGCCATCAGCTCCGTAATTCTGGGGAAGAAGATCCGTACCTTCGCCATCGGCATGGACACGGATGCCATCGACCTGAAGTACGCCCGGGAGGCGGCGGAGTTCATCGGCGCCGATCACACGGAGGTCTATATGACCCGGAAGGAGGTTCTGGCGGCCCTGCCCGTCGTCATCGCCGCCCTGGGCACCTGGGACATCACCACCATTCGGGCCAGCATGGGCATGTATCTCTGCTGCAAGGCCATCCACGAAAAGACGGACATCCGGGTGCTGCTGACCGGCGAGATCAGCGATGAGCTGTTCGGCTACAAGTACACAGACTTTGCCCCCAGCGCCGGAGCCTTCCAGCAGGAGTCCAAAAAGCGGGTGGATGAGCTGCACATGTACGATGTGCTGCGGGCGGACCGGTGCATCTCCGTCAACTCTCTGGAGGCCCGGGTCCCCTTCGGCGACCTGGACTTCGTGAAATACGTCATGGCGGTGGATCCGGCGCTGAAAATGAACACCTATGGCATGGGCAAGTACCTGCTGCGCCACGCGTTTGAAAAGGACCGCCTGCTGCCGGACAGCATCCTCTGGCGGCAGAAGGCCGCCTTCTCCGACGCAGTGGGCCACTCCATGGTGGACGACCTGAAGGCTTACGCGGAGGAGAAGTACACGGATTCTGAGTTTGAGACCCGACGCAAACAGTATGACTACTGTCCGCCCTTCACCAAGGAGAGCCTGCTGTACCGGGAGATCTTTGAGCAGTGTTACCCCGGCCAGGCCCGGATGATCCGGGACTTCTGGATGCCCAACCGGTCCTGGGAGGGCTGCGACGTGGACGATCCCTCCGCCCGGGTCCTCTCCAACTACGGTCAGAGCGGAATGTGAGAAAGCTCTCCGCATTCCTTTTTGATACAGAACGAATTTGAGACAGGAGGTTTTGTGTGATGTGTGAGACGAAGAAATTGCCGGAGCTGTTTGGGAGTCTGGTATTTAACGAAGGCACTATGAAGGAGCGTCTCTCCTCGGCGTCTTACAGCGCCTGGAAGAAGTGCGTGACGGAGGGGACGCCCCTGGACCTCTCCACCGCCAATGAGATCGCTGAGGCCATGAAGCAGTGGGCCGTGGAAAAAGGCGCCACCCATTTCACCCACTGGTTCCAGCCCATGACCGGCGTCACGGCGGAGAAGCACGACAGCTTCATTGCCCCTGCCGGCGGCGGCA
>ENA-UEQE01001757-UEQE01001757.1-human-gut-metagenome-genome-assembly--contig:-NODE-1757-length-16935-cov-4.711057_pt1 | contig 16935 bp, 13 predicted proteins | sample MGYA00242934_ERZ507935 | MGnify/ENA primary metagenome ERZ507935 (study PRJEB26167, sample SAMN06115423) | human gut metagenome | host: Homo sapiens | place: China:Anhui | collected 2015-03-30... | reverse complement strand
GGCTGTTGGTTAGCCCGCGGGTCCTAGACCAGTAGGAATGTCTACCGTGGTAGCACCAGGTGTCCAGTGGGACTCGAGATAAAATGCATCTAAAATCTGCGGCAGCGCCGCAAATCGAAAAATCCCCAAAATCGGAATAGCGTCTGTGCGCAGGCACACCGCCCGATTCTGGGGATTTTTCTACTTCATTGGGGTTATTAGGGGCGAGCAGCCCCTGATTCGTGCCCGCGCCTCGAAAAAGCGGTGCTTTTCTGGTACCCTTTTGGCACGCAAAAGAGTACAAACATTCAGCTGTTCAACTGCTTCATGATACTCTTCACTTCCTCACTCGAGTACCCCTCTTTCAGCAGCTCGTTCCGGATCGCACTGTCGCTCCGCCCCTGGCTGCGCAGGCGCGCCGCGCTGTAAGGCACCAGCGTCCCGCTGGAAACACCGCTCTTCCCGGCCGTCAGCCCGCTGCCGGAAAGACCGCTCTCCGCCTTGGCGCTGGCATTCGTACTAGCCTGCCGGGCACTCTGGGCCGCTTTCGACTGCTTGAGCGCCCACTCGCCCTTGGCAATGTCCAGCTTCTCCGAGGCAAGATCGTTGTTGAACTGCTGCTGGCGCAGCGTGTCCTGATACTCCCGTTCGGCCAGCTCGTTTTTATATTGCTGCTGGGTCAGGCTGTCCTGCCGCTGCAGCTCCTTCATCCGCTGCTCCCAGGCGGTATCGGCCCGGCTGTCCGCATAGGCCCGCTCACTGGCCGCCCGGTTATAGCGGCTGTTGGCCAGATTGCCCGCCAGCGTGCCCAGGCCCGTGGTGCCCGTGATGGCCAGCTGGACCACATCGCCCAGGAAGCCCAGCACTTTCATGGTGCGGTTGAATTTTTCCTGCTTCCGGCTGGCGGCCTGCTGCTCCTGCGCCGCATAGTAGCCATACAGGGTGTCCAGCCGGTTCAGGTAATCCTGATACTGCCCGTAGTCCTGCGCATAGGCCGCGTTGTAGGCGTCGCCTTTCTGCTGCAATTGGGTGTAATAATCGGCCAGCTCATTGTTGTAGAGGTTCTGGTCGTTCTGTTCCCGGACACCCAGCTGGTCCAGCTTGGTCACCAGCTCCTCGCCGCCGCCCGTGTAGGTATCCAGCGCCAGCCGATATAATGTAGGGATGGCCTCACTCAGGGCCCCGATCTGCTGCTGGTAGGCCTGCTGTGCCACGCTGGCCGCATAGCTGGAGCCATAGCCGCCCGTCAGGGCTGCCGCCTGCGCGGCGGCATCGGCGCTGGCGTTGGCTGCGTTCTGGGTGTACAGCTGGGCGTACTGGCGGTAGAGCGGGTCCTGTGCGTAACTGTACTGGAAACTGTCCCGCCCCAAAAGGGCATCCATCAGCTCGTCCATCTTGTTCTGATAAGCGCTCTGGTACTGCCCCGGGCGGTTCTGCTGCCACTGCTTCAGGTCATTGGCCGCGTCCGTCACGTTCTGGGAGGGCCGGTACTCCGCCCCGGCCAGGGCGTTCTGCACGTCGGAGCGGCTGTTCAGGTCTGCCGTGCTGTAACCGCTCTGCGGGGCAGCCGCCTGCCGCGCCGCCTCGGCCGTTTTTTGCGCCTGTGCAAGCTGCTCTTCTTTCTTTTTGCTCATCTGTTCTGATCCTTTCTTAGGGGAGCTTCTGCAGCCGGGTGCGCAGCTCTTCGGAGAGATTCTCCGTATCCAGGTTGCTCAGCACATACTGCAATTGCTCCTGCATCTGGTACAGGTAATTCCGCAGGGCCCGGGCGTCGTCCGGGTCCATGTTCTCGCTCAATCTGGGCAGGCCGATCTTTCCCAGCCCCGTGATGCTTGCCATCGTTCAGCCCTCCTTTCCGGCGGCAAAGATGCCGCCCTGTGCTTTTGCCATCGTCTTTGCCAGGCCGCGCAGGGTGATCTGCCCCGCCCCTTCCAGACGCAGCCGGAGCGTGCCGCACCGCCGGGGCGCAAAGGGCAGGTCGATGCTCTGCCGCTTCGCCTCCACGGTCTTTTCTGCCAGTTTCTCCCAGGGGCCGCCGTCGTAGCTGACGCTCACTTCCAGTCGGCTGGGCACTTCGGCGTCCAGCCGCAGGGTCAGCCGGGAGAGATACTGCTCCTCCGGCGCGTCCATCCCGATGTCCCCGGTGGTCAGCGCAAAGGGAATGCTCCTCTCCACGCCGTCCGTGTTCTGTCCGTCCGGTTCCCGGCTGGGGTCGGCGGCCCAGAGGGCCTGCCCGTCCCACAGGTAGAGCTGCCCGCCCGTACCGGCCATCTCCTCCGCGCGGAGGTCTTCCTCCTGCCACAGCCCCCGCTCCGTGTCATATACCAGCAGCCGGGCCGTGTTTTCTTCCCCGCTGCCGCGGGAGAGACAGAGGTAATACCGCCCGTCCAGCGCTCCGCCCAGCGCCCGCTGCACGTTGGAGAGCCGGGCGGCATCCAGCGCCGTGGACACCTTGGTGGGCAGGCTGCCATCCCACGCCATCACCCCGTCTGCCGAGAGATAATAGAGCGTCTCATTCAGCACGCAGAGGCTGCGGCCCGCATTCCGGGCCACGCCCCGGCAGCGCAGAGAGCTGAGCTGAAAATCCGAGGGCTTGGAGCCATAGAGCTTGTGGAGGGCATTTTCCTTGAAGAACAGTGCGTACCCCATGCAGGTAGCCGCCCCGGTAAAGGGACCGTCGCTGCCCACGGTCACGGCATAGCTGTCCGCCGCAATGCCACGGTAGGAGAACCAGTTGGTCGGGTCGCCCAGCTTGCAGGCGTAGATGACGTTTTCTTTGCTGGAGCAGCCCCACACCCGGTTGTCGCACTCGGTCACAAAATCAAGGTCGGGGATTTTCCGCTCCACCTGCACCGGGCCCTCCACGGCGTACACGGCCACCTCGCTGCCATCAATGCTGGTCCACTTGGCGGTGGTGCCGTTCTGGGCAAATTTCCCGTAGAAATGCGCCCCGCCGGGCGTTGCTTTCACCCGCAGCCAGCCCTCCTGCACCTCGTAGACGATGCGGTCCCCGTCCAGTTCCTCAAACTGGCCGCCCTGCTTTGCGGCGGTGCCCTGCACCGTCACGGTATCCCAGGCCCGGAACCCTTTCCCGATGCCCTCCGCCGTGACGCGGCAGTAGTCCAGCGGGATGGCCGACCAGTTGCCAGACACCGCGCTGTAAATTTCCAGCGTGCTGTCGCTGCTCCACGGGCGGCGGATGTCCTCCACTTTCAGGAACAGTGCTCCGTCCGCCGGGTGTTCCGGCTCGGTCCGGCCATATTCCTCCGCTTCATAGGTCCTGCCCTCGGCGTCGCAGGGGGCAAACTCCACCTGTTCCCCGCTCCACGCGGCCCCCAGCGGCTGGAGGGTCCGCTCTGCCGTGTCAAAGGCTGCTTTGTCCGGGAAGATCAGAATTTTTGTCCCGATGCCCACCAGCGTTTTTTTGCTGTCCGCCACGGCGTTTTCCAGCGTCACCGCCGCAGCACCCGCTTCGTCGGGCGTGTAGATCAGATTTTTTCCGCAGACGGTCAGCAGCCCGTTGAGGTGATACATCCCGTTCAGGTTTTCCACCTCTCGCAGCTTCCTGCGGGGCGTCCGGGTGCTCAGGGCCGGGAAATTCCGGGCCGAAAAATTGATGCCCGCGCTGTACTCCGCCTCCGAGCAGGCGTAGGTCTCGTTCAGCCCGCCAAAGGCCCGCAGGAGGGTACGGCTGTTCTGGATGCCGCTTCGGTTTGCCAATGTCACAGGTACTGTCCCTCCTTTCACCAGCGCCACCGCGCCCCGGCCCGGGGCGGGTACCGCTGCCTCAGCCAGACAGCCAGCTCTGCGGCCAGCGCGTTATATTGGGACTGCTCCCCGGCATAGCGGGCCGTCTCGCCCAGAGCGGCGTCGATCCTGGCACAGAGGTAGTGCGGGTAGAGGGTATCAAAAGGGGCCGGGGCCAGCAGTTCAGCGTCCTCCGCCAATTGATCGTTCCATGCCCGGTCCGCGCCCACGGCATCGTAACTGCCTGCCGGGCAGTTTTTAAAAAATTTCTCCCGCAGCATCCCGTCCAGCTCCACCAGCCAGCGCTGCCGGGTGCGGGCGGTGATCTGGCACCCCTGGCGGAGCTCCTCGGCCCGGGCCAGTGCTTCTCCAACGGTCATGGTTCCCTCCTCAAGTGTCACTCATCTCCGCCGCTGCAATGCGGGCGGCGGTGCGCTCGTCCTGCTGCTGGCTGTGCTCCAGCACCTCGGCCACCTCCGGCGGCACCTCCACTTCCACGCCCCGGCGGATCTTATAGTTCACGCCGTTGACGCTCACAAACAGGTCTCCCTTGTAACGGCTGTTGTCCTTGAACAGCCGGATCCGAACATTTTCCATCTTCCATCCTTTCTGCCCTCTGTCACAGGGCCCGCACCTTTGTGCATTTTCAAAACTTTCGCGGTCTGGTGCCGTGGCCCGGCCTGCCAAGGGCCATCCTCCCTCTGTCGCTTGCAGCGCCATCTCCCTCCGGCCGGAGGGAGTCTTTCCTGCTAGGGGAGCTGTCTGCGCAGCAGACTGAGAGGTCCTGCCGGGCCAGCACTCTTTAGTTCGCCGTCACCATGCCGGAGTAGCTGGACACGCTCTCAATGCGCACCATGTACTGCTCCACCAGACGCTCAGCCGCGCGCATTCCTTTCCAGCCCACGGAGGCGCGCTGGTTCAGCGGGTCGTCGCCGTAGCCCAGCTGCTTGACGATGTGCTCCAGGCCGCCGCCCTCCAGCTCGGTCACGCCGTAGGCGTGGGCACCCAGCACCAGCGTGCCAAAGACAGCCAGACCCGTGGGGCAGGTCTCATCCCGCCAGATCTTGGCCTCGCTGGTTTCCACGAAGCGGATGTTGCCCAGCTTGCCGATCTCGCCGCGGTACATGGTGTCCGGGTCGGCGTACTTGTGCACCTCCACAAACTCCTTGCTGGTCTTCAGGTCGTAGGCCGCATAGGGGTGGATGATGGCAATGTAGCTGTCACCGATGGGGTCCGCGTTCATGGCCCCCAGCTGTGCCGCGGCCCGGAAGAAGATCTTCGGGGTCAGGGTGCAGGTCTTGTCCAGCGCCTTGCGGCTGTTCACGGCCGTCTCGGTACCGTCCTCCGCCACCTTGGGCACATAGAGGACATTGGTGCCGCCTGCCAGCACGTCGCGGGTGATGCTGTCCATGGTGCGGCCCGCCTGGCTGGCCAGCACGCGGGTGGCCTGCACCACATTGTTGTCAATGGCCGTCATCTGGAGCACATCGGTCAGCGGGGTCCAGCCGCCATACTGGTGCAGGTCGCTGGTGATCGTGGTCACGTTCAGGGTCTGGCCATTGGGGGTCACGCCCTCAGTCAGAGGCGTGGAGGCCTTGGGCAGGCTGTCGTACTTGCGGAATTCAATGGTCTTACCGCCGTTCTGGGGCACGGGGTAGTAGTCCGCAAACTGGTCATGCACAAGGCGGGGCTCTGCCTGGTCGATGAGGCGCTTCTCGTAAAAGGTCTTCATCTCCTTGGTCATGGTGGCCGTGGTGTTGTTCAGGCTGGCCGACGCATCCGCGAACCGCTGGAGATCGATCTTCATTTCGTAGTTTTTCATGTTGTTTGTCCTTTCTGTATAACAAAAATGATTTTTAAAAGAGGAAATTTCCTCTTACATTGATTCTTGGCTCCCCTGATAGGGGAGCTCCGCAAGGCGCTGGCGAAGTCAGACCGCAGCGGTGAGCGGTTAAAACTTGATTTGCACCCCGTGCAGCGCCTGCCGCTCCAGCGCTTCCCGCTGGGCCCGGGTCATGCTGGCCACGTCCGCTCTGGTCACCGCCGCGCTGCCGGGGCGGGTGCCGTTTTCCGCCGGGCGGGAGGCCCGCTGCCGGATCCGCTCCACCACCCCCTGCTCCACGGTCCGGGCCGTCTGGCGCAGGGCATCGCTGTAATGGGCAAGACGGTAGGCATCCCCCAGCCGCATCCCGGGCAGCTGCATCAGGCGGCGCATCTCCGGGTCCCGCAGCTCTGCTTTCAGGGAGAAGCCCGGCACGTCCCGGCGCAGCAGGGCTTCCTCCGCCGCCCACTGGGCGTGCAGCTGCTCCACAAAACCACGGCCCGGTGCGGGCAGACGGGGCGGCAGGCGTGTTTCCGGCACTTCCGGTGCTGTGGGCTCTGCCGCCGGTTCCGGCTGCTCTGTTTCCCCGGCTTCTTCTGCCACTGCTTCCCGCGGCGGCTGCGCCGGGGCCTCTGCCTCCGCTGCTTTCATCGTGCCCGACGCAATGGCCTGCTGCTGTTGAGCGCGGCTCAGCGCCGGAGCAGAAGCAGGCGGTGGGGCGGCACCGCCCTCCCCCTCCGCAAACAGCTGCAGGTCCACCATGCACTGCTCCCCGCGGCCGCTCAGGTCCGCAAAGCGCACGTTGTCCGGGTAGCGCTCTGCCAGCAGGGCAAAACCTGCCTTGGCAAATTCAAACGCTCCCTCCACCCAGGGCTTCCGCGGGGCAGCCGCTGTCACGGCCAGGCGCGGGCCCTCCGGCTCGTCCCAGGCATCGCTTTTGGCACTTTCCTCCCCGGCCAGCAGATAGACCAGCGTCTGCATCAGGGTGCTTGCCCCGGCGCACACGATGTCCTGCCCGGCCGGGGCATAGCCCGCATGGCCCGCCGCTTCCAGCCGGAGGGTCGGGCCGCTGGGGCCGTCCAGTTCGGTATAGGTCACTTTGATCATGAAACCGCTCCTTTCATCGCTCTTGCCGCTGCCGCCGTGCTCAGGTTCTCTCCCGGGCCGCTCAGGGACCCTTGTTTCAACTGCACCAGCTGGCTCTGCAGCTGCTCCAGCCGCTGGGCCAGCGTGCCGTTCTGGCGCACCCGCTGGCGGACTTTTTCAATGCCCTCAAAATCCATCATTTCCAGCGCCGCCAATGCCGCGTCCGCATTCCGCGGGGCAAAGAACCCCAGCTGGTAGCACTCTTTTGCCGTCTCATTCTGGGAGAGGCGGCTAAACGTTGATTTCTTCTCCGCGCTGACCACGATGTCAAAAACGGGCTCCCGGCTGCCCAGCTCCACACCGCCCACGCTGGGCAGGGCCTGTGCCCGGAGCGCCGCGCCGGAAAAGTGCACGAACTCGCTCCGGCCCGTCTCCCCGATGATCCGGAATATCCGCTCCTCGTCATAGAACTGCCGCATCAGGTCAATGATGAGGTAGCATTCTTTGGCAAAGGCCCGGTAAGCGCTCTTGAGCATATCACGGGAGAGCTTGCTGCCCGCCTCCTGCAGCGCCGCAATGGCCGAAGCCGCCGTCACGCCGCCCGCGGTGCCGCCCTGGGTCATGTCCCGGTTGCCGCTGATCTCTTTCAGCTCCTCAATGCGGCTGTTGCGGTAGCTCAGGCTGTTGCCCTGCAGGCCGGTGGTCTGTAAGGGCCGGAAACTGTCGTCTCCCAGCCGCCCCACCACATGCACGATATCCCGGGAGAAGTCCGCCAGCTCTTCCTCGTTCACCCCCGCCGCGTCGCTCAGCACATACCGCTGTTTGGAGGAGAGCAGGACGTTCTCGTCCATGGCGTGGTTCATCCGGTCAATGGCGGTCTGGCACTCTTTCATCACGTCGATGTACCCAAAACCCGCCGGGCTGTCCTCCTCCACAAACAGCGGGTCAAACACAAACGGATACTGGCCGTGGTCGTAAAAACCGCGTCCGGCGTATTCCGGGTCGTTCTCGCTGGCGTAGAGCACCACCCCGTTGCAGAACTTGCAGTAGTGGAGCACCCGGCGGCCCTCCGCGTTCCGCTTTTTGTAGTACCAGTCCACCACCACGCTCTTGCCGTTGGTGTCCAGCCCGCCGTCGTGGAGATAGTGGGGCACCTCCAGCGCGCTGGTGCTGTGGCCCTCCAACTGGGGCCAGCGCTCGGTCAGCTGGTCCGTATCTTCCAGGCTCAGGGAGAAAAAGTTGGGGGACGCCTGGATATCGTCCACGCCCGGCTCCCAGTAGAGCATCAGCAGGTTCATGGGCCGCACCGTGATCTCGCCCACACCGCCCCGCTGTTCCGGGTCCCAGAACACCCCCTTGACGCCGGTGCCCTGCTTGAGCTTGCGCCACCAGGTGTCGCTGTACACCTGCTCATAGTCCGCCTGTTCCAGCACCACAGGCAGCACGCTGGAAAGCACCCGCGCGGTCTGTTCATCGTCCGGGGCCCGGGGCAGCACATTGGGGGCCGGGTAGTTGTCCATGGCGTCAGCATGCTTGTTGGCAATGGAGTTGAACAACCACCCGCTGGACGGCTGAGGCTTGCCCTCCATCATGGGGTTCTGGTAATTTTTCCAGTGCCCCATCCGGAACCACAGCTCGTTGTCCACCAGCCGTTGGTCCAGCGCCGCCTTGCCGACCTTGTACTTCTGCAAGATCTGCTCCGCCCGCGCCACCTCCTCCGCCCCGATGGGCGGCTTGTCGGTCCATAGCTCTGTCATTTGTACCTCCGTTTCTAAAATTGTTTTTCTTTGTTACCATCCTTGCCCTCTCCGTCATTGCTTCGCAATGCCACCTCTCCCAGAGTGAGAGGCTTTGGCAGTTCGTAAAGTTTCCTCAAAACGCTATGCGTCTATATAAAGCGAAACCTCTTTGCCAAGGGCTCTCCCTTTGGGAGAGCTGGACGCCGTCAGGCGGCCTGAGAGGGCTAGCCCGCTGCCCTTTATACCCTATAAACCCTCGCCCTTTTGTGCAGCTCCAGCGGGTCATCCCGGAGGGGCGGCACCGTCTTCTGCCGGGGCGGCGCGATGGGATGTTCCATCAGCACATAGCGGCACTCGTCGTAAATGTGGTCTTCCTGCCGGGTGTCGATGTCCTCCACATTGCTCTCGTCGTACACCAGGTTCGGGATGGTCCGGATGAAATGCCGGCAGGTGCTGAACACCTGAAACATCGGCCTGCCCTCCCCGTCAAAGGCCAGCCGGTAGTGGAACTGCATCTTGCCCGCCAGCCGGGTGTGGTCGCCGGGCCGCCAGTGCAGGAAATTGGGCGCCCGCTCCATCATCGCCGCGATGCTCTCGCCCCGGCTCTCGTCAAAGATGGCAGGGTCCGCGATGCCCTGAATGACCCGCCCCCGGAGCAGCGGATCGTTCTGCTCCACTTCCCGGATTTGTCTTGCCTGCTCCACCGGGTCGATGCGCAGGCCCTCGTTGGGGCGTCCGGTGCAGCCGTACAGCTCCTTGACGCGGTAGAGCCGCCCCTCTTCGTCCGCCGCGTACCATCCCACCGAGAACGGCTTGGAGAAACCGAAATCGTAGCCCCGGTAAATTTTCCAGTGCTTCGGGATGGCAAACGGCGCAATGACATGGGTCCAGCGCTGGTCGTCGTAGTGGGCCGGGTCGTTCCGCCACTCGGTGAACACCTGCCCCTGAAAGCTGTCCCAGCTGCCGTAGAGCAGGGCCTGCTTTTCCGCTTCCGGCAGGCTGGCCAGAGCCGCCAGATAATCCGGGTCGTTTTCCAGCAGGGCCGGGTTATCGAACACGCTGGACGGGATGAACACCCGCGCCCGTTTCAGTTTTTTCTCCGTGCCGTCCGGCATCCGCACCGGGTATTCTTCCACGATGGGCGTACCGGGCGGGGCCGGTGTGATGAACCGGGCCTTGACCCAGCCGTGCCCCACCCCGCCGGGGTTGGTGGTGGCCCGGAGATACACCCGGGTGCCCGGGCCGGTAGGGCGGTTGCGGCTCATCAGGTAGCTGTACTCTTCCCATTCAAAGTGGGTGAGCTCATCAAAGCCGATAAAATCAAAGGCCTTGCCCTGATAGTTCGTCCGGTCTTTGGTGTACTGCAGGGAGCCAAAATAAATCTTCGCCCCGCTGGGGAACACCCACACATGGCTGGTGGCGTTGTACTGCGCCCCGGGGAATGCCCGGCGGTAGTACAGCTGGCTTTTGTCCACAAGGTCGGTCAATTGCGGGTAAGTTTTGCGGAGGATGAGGGCCCGGTAGTGCGGGATGTGCACCTGCCGCAGCGCCTCGATCACCAGCGCGTCGCTCTTGCCGCCGCCTGCCGCCCCGCCGTAGAGGGCTTCCGGCTCCGGCCGCCGCATAAATTCCAGCTGCCTCGGCTGGGGCCGCCAGACCACGGCGGCTCTTTTTGGTTCGCTCATGCTTCCTCCACTGACGGCAGCAGCACCACGCCGCAGACCATGCCCTCAGCCTCTACGCCCTGCTCGTTCAGCGCCCTCGCCACCGCGGCCAGGTCTTTTAAAACAGCGGTGGCTTCTTTCAGTCCCTTGAAGCTGCCTGGGTCTGCCGGGCCGTCTTTGTCCGCTGCCTTTCTGGCCGTTTTCTGCCGGGCGTTCAGCTCCCGGACTTCCTGCGCCAGCAAGGTACTCAGGGTGTCGGTGGCCCGCTGTAAGCTTTCCATGCTCTTACTGGCGGGCTGTTTTGTCTGCCCCATCCTGGATTCTTCACTTCCTTTCCTGTTTGGCTTGGCAACAGGATACCATAGCGTTCCGCCCCCCAACAGTGCACATTTTTCAGATACTTTTTGCTTATTCGAAGCTAGATTATCCAAATTGTATAGTAAGAGTATCTAAAAAACTCCCTGCCTGTGTTCTTTTTCACAAGCAGGGAGGTTTCATGCTGTATTTATTTTACAAAAGCCGCTTAAAAATCGCGCATTCTTTCCGAGGTGCTCTTACAGTGTCTCCACCCGGTCAAACAGGCCCTTGGCGGCTTCCACAGCGTCCTTGCTGCCAAACGCCACCCGGACGCTCTTTGCCATCTGCCGGGGCAGAGCGGCGGCCTGGGCTTTCAGGGTGTCGGCGTCCACGGCGCAGAGGGCGGCACGGTCGGCCGCTGCCATCCCGTCAGTGATGCCGCAGAAATACCGGCGGTCCAGCTCCTTGGCCTGGGCGTAAGGCTTGCGGGGCGTGTCGAGTTTTGCCACCGTGCCCACGATGAACTCGTTCATGTCCTTTTCGGTGTAGTCCCGCGCGGCCAGGTCTGCCGGGCCCTTGGCAAAGGTGTCATAGCTCTCGGTCAGGTGCGGGTCACGGTAGGTGTAGAGGTACTCCACGCCATCCTGGGTCAGCATCCCGGTGCCGTACGCGCCGCCCACCTCGCGGATATGGTGCCACAGATACTCGTAGCTCATCACCCGGGCCAGCACCTTGCGGGCAGCGCACCGCTCCATGGGCCAGACCAACAGGTCGTAGTTCACGCCGCCGTCAATGATGAACGCCTCGTTCACCGGGGCCGTCAGCTCCTCGGTGTAGGCACAGGCCGTGCCCCGCTCCGCCTCTGCAAAGGCACTGCCCGGCAGCAGCTTCCGCAGGGTGTCCAGCCCGGCCTCACTGCCATGGAAGCTCACGGTCAGCTGGGCGTGGTGCAGGAGCTTCTCCCGCAGGGCCTCAAATTTGGCCCCCACAGCGGCCCAGTCGGCCTTTTCCAGCAGCTCGCACAGGAAATGATACGCCGTCACGCCGCTCACCCGCTCGGTCAGGGCGTTCTCCACGGTAAAGTGTGCCCCGGCGCGGACGGCCGCATAGCTGTTGCCCTGCTGGATGAACTGCTGTTCCATGTTCAGCTTCTGCTGGCTCAGCACCCGGGCATAAGCGGCCTCGGCGCCTGGCCCGGTCAGCCGGGTCTCGTACAGCCACTCGCCGCCCAGCTCCACGGCCTTTTCCAGGCTCCGCTCCAGCAGGCTCATGCTCAGGGTCAGCTTGGTGTGGCAGGGGCTGCCCGCCTGCCGTCCGGTCCAGATGCTCAGGGCCACGCTGCTGTTGCCCAGCCAGGTGCCGCGCAGGGTGTTCAGCTCCCGGGCCGTGTGGCGCGGGGTGTCCAGCTCGTCCAGCACGTCAGTCAGCAGATCGAGATACTGCATTTCTTCCGGTGTCAGGCTGCCCAGGTCGTAGTAGAAATTCAGGTAGGTGCTGCCCGCCGAGGGGTGGTGCAGCAGGGTAGCTCCGGCCAGCTGCTCTTCCCCGCCCGCGGCGCTCTTTTCCCCGCTGCCAAGATCGGCCACGGTCAGCGGGTGCTCCAGCACCAGCTTGCCGTCCACACGGGCAGCCTGTGCCTCTTCCTCTTTCTTGGGCAGGGTCGGCACCTGGGTCACCTGCACCGGCTCTGCCGCAAACAGGTCTTTCAGCAAAGCATCGAACCAGCCCTCGGCCAGTTTCTCCCGCAGGGAGGCAAACAGGCTGTTGGTGTGCAGCAGCATGGCCGGGTCGCCGGTGTGCAGCCAGCCCGTGGCCGCGTTGATGGCGTCCAGCACGCCGTCCGGGATGCTGCCCGGCCGCTCCAGAGAAGCAAACTCCGCCGCGTTCAGAGAGGCCAGCAGCAGGTCTTCCGGGATGCCCTCAGCCAGGATGTCGTCCACGGCTTTCCGCACGCCCGCGGCAAACCGGGCCGCCGTATCCTCGGTGGCACCGCGCAGCACCAGCTCCAGCGTGGGCTGTAACGTGCTGTCGTCAAACCCGATGTCGATGTCCGCGCCCAGCTTCTCGTTCAGCAGGGCCGCTTTCAGCGGGGCCTGATTGGAACCCAGCAGCGCGTCCAGCAGGATCTCCACGCCCAGCTGCCGCTCCCGGTCTGCAAAAGCCCCGGTATACCAGGCCAGAGCGCACTGCACCTCGTCGGCCTCCGGCTTCTCGGTGTAGTAGGGGATCTTCACCTGCACGCCCGGCTGCTCGTCCTGCATCGTCAGGCGGGGGCGGCTGGTGCCCTTGGGCATCCTGCTCAGGTAGGCCTCGTCGAGGAATGCCAGCGCCTCCCCCATGTTCAGGTTTCCGTACAGGGTGATGCAGCAGTTGTCCGCGCTGTAGTGGCGGTGGTACACCCGCTTGTACTTCTCATAGGTCAGCGCCGGGATGGAAGCCGGGTCGCCGCCCGAGACAAAGCCGTAGGCCGTGTCCGGGAACATGGCCCGCTCCAGCGCGTTCTGCAGCTGGGCGTCCGGGGAGGCCAGAGCGCCCTGCATCTCGTTGTAGACCACGCCGCTGACGGTGCCGTCCTCGCCCCGGTGCCAGCCCTCCTGCTCAAACACGGCCTTGTCCACCATGGCCAGCGGGCAGAACACCGCGTTGAGGTACACGTCCATCAGGTTCTTGAAATCCGTCTCGTTGGGCGTCGCAAAGGGGTAAACGGTCTTGTCCGGGAACGTCATCGCATTGAGGAACGATGCCATGCTGCTCTTGAGCAGCTGCAAAAACGGCGATTTGACCGGGTACTTCTCACTGCCCGCCAGCACCGAGTGTTCCAGGATATGGAACACTCCCGTGTCATCGGACGGGAATGTCCCGAACCCGATGCCAAAGCCCTTGTTATGATCGTCATTTTCCACCAGCAGCACCGACGCCCCGCTGACATCATGGGTCAGCACCGTCAGGGTGCCGTGCTGCTCCGGGCAGTCTTCCTGCTTTACCAGAGTGTAACCGGGATATTGCTTCATCGCTGTTTCTCCTTTGGTTTTTATTTTTTTGCCTTTTTTGCCTTTATTGTATCATTCTTCCGGGTAAAACACAACAAACCAAAAACGGCAGCCTCCCGCTCCCGGGAAGCTGCCGCTCTGTCTTTTAATTTACGCTGTCGGTAATGACCCCCGCTTTGCACGACACCCTGAACAGCACAAAGCCCACCACGAACAGCACGATGAGGGAACCGACGCCCACATTGGCGCTGCCGGTCAGCTGGCTGCCCACGCTGACGATCATGGTGCCCAGGAACGAGGCCCCCTTGCCGCAGATGTCAAACAGGCCGAAGTATTCGCCAGATTTTTCCTGCGGGATGATCTTGGCAAAGTGGGAGCGGCTGAGGGCCTGCACGCCGCCCTGGAACATGCCCACGATGACGGCCAGCACCCAGAACTGCCACTGCCGGGTCAGGAAGAACGCAAACACCGCAATGCCCGCGTAGGCCGCGATGCAGACCGGGATGAGGGCCGTGGACGGGTATTTCGAGGACAGCCGCCCGAAGATGAGCGCTGACGGGAACGCCACGATCTGGGTCAGCAGCAGGGCCAGCAGCAGACCCGTGGTATCCAGCCCCAGTGCCGTGCCATAGGCCGTGGCCATATCAATGATGGTATACACGCCGTCGATGTAGCAGAAGAACGCCAGCAGGAACCAGAACACCTGTTTATCCTCGTAGAGGTGGCGGATGGTGTGCCCGATGCGGGCAAAGCTCTGGCGGATGGCGTGCCGCTCCACCTCCACATAGTGCAGCTGTTTGTATTGGTTCAGCAGCGGCAGCGTGGTCAGCAGCCACCAGAACGCCGTGATCAGCAGAGCCAGATCCAGTGCTTTCATCTGGCTGATGCCCAGCTTGTCCGCCCCCAGCACAAGGCCCAGACAGGCCACGAACGGCACACAGCTGCCAATGTAGCCCCACGCGTAGCCTTTGGAGGAGACTTCGTCCATCCGTTCCGGGCTTGTCACATCGCTCAGCATGGAATCGTAAAAGACAAGGCTGCCCGAGAAGCCCACCTTGGCAATGACAAAGATGACGAGGAACGGCAGCCAGGCGGACATCTTGCCCATGGCAATGCAGCCCACAATGCCCACCCAGACGCAGAGTATGAAGATGGGCTTTTTGAAGCCTTTCGTGTCCGCCAGAGTGCCCAGGATCGGGCTGAGGATCGCCGTGATGATGGTCACCACCGAGCTGGCGTAGCCCCAGTAGGCCAGATACTCCACCGACGACAGCCCGCCCGCGGCGGCCAGCGCGTTGAAGAAAATCGGGATGAGGGTGGCCACCATCAGCACAAAGGCCGAGTTGCCCACGTCGTACAGGATCCACGCGCGCTCCAGTTTGGTGAGGCGGAATTTCTGCTTGTTTTCTTTTTCCATGTTGCCCCTCTCAGTTTTCCCCAAAGGTGTGCTGGTATGCTTGATCCAGCGGTACCCCGGTCTGCAGTGTGTCGCGGTATTCCAAAATCAGCCGCTCGGCCAGCGGCAGGGCTTTCTGGTACAGCTCATCCAGCTGTTTGCAGCTCTCGGCGCAGGCGGGGTTCGGCTTCGGGTTTGCCACCAGCCCGTGCAGGCCCTCGTACCTGCCCACGGCTTTCATGCCTGTCAGCACCACCCAGCGCTTGGCCGGGCTGGATGCCAGCAGCAGCTTGTGCACGGCCACCATCCCTTTCATGGCGTCGTAAGCCTGCAAAATGGTGATGCCCTGATAGAACGGCGCGATCACTTTCGCCCGCTCCATACTGGGGTGGATGTGGTTGGCCGTCAAAAAATGCAGCGGGTCTTTGCCATCCCGGCGGAGGAGCATGTTGTCAAACTCCGTTTCAATTTCGCAGTGGCTCACGCCGCTGTCCCGGACATCCTGCTCCACGCGGGGGTGGCAGGTGGAGTCCAGCGCAAAATGGCAGAGGAAGCCCAGCGCGTAGGCCAGCGCGGCGTCTCTATTTTTCGCTTTGTTCACCACGCCCCGGGCCCGCTCGAAGAAAACCGCTCCCGGCTGCTCGTGCATGGCGTTGCCCAACGCGCTCACCGGGGTAGATTTTGCCGCGTGGTAGTAGAACAGCAGGTCCGGCCCGTGCAGGCCGATGTCATACAGCTCCCGGTAAGGAGCAATTTTTTCCTGCAATTCCGCGGGCAGGCGTTCCAGAACATCCGCGCCAAAGCGTCGGTGTGCATAGGTGGATGGCATAACAAAGGCCTCCTTTATTTTACAGCTTACAGCTGCGGCAGCTCGTTTTTCAGGCCGCGGTCCATCAGGGCGCGGACGGCCTCGGCAGCGCTCATGCCGTGGTTGACGATGGCGTCCACCGTCTGCACGATGGGCATTTCCACCTGATATTTTTCGGCCAGCTCCAGCGCGGCGGGCAGGGCGTTCATGCCCTCCACCACCATGCCGACCTCTTTCACGGCCTCCGCCGGGCTCTTGCCCTTGCCAATGAGGATGCCCGCCCGGTTGTTCCGGCTGTGCATACTGGTGGCAGTAACGATGAGGTCTCCGATGCCGGCCAGGCCCGCAAAGGTGTGGACATTGCAGCCCATGGCCACGCCCAGCCGGGCGATCTCCGCAATGCCGCGGGTGATGAGGGCGGCGCGGGCGTTGTCGCCGTAGCCCAGGCCCGTGGAGATGCCCACGCCCAGGGCGATGACATTCTTCATGGCACCGCTCAGCTCCACGCCCTTGATATCCGGGTTGGTGTAAACGCGCATACAGGTGTTGTTGAACACCTCCTGCACATACCGGGCGGCCTCCTCGTCCGGGCTGGCCGAGACGATGGTGGTGGGCAGGTCAACCGCCACTTCCTCCGCGTGGGTGGGGCCGGAAAGCGCCACCAGACGCACGCCCTTGGGGCCGCCCTCCTTGCCCAGCTCGTCGGCCAGGATCTCCGTCATGGTCATCAGGGTGTCGGGCTCCACGCCCTTGGCCACATCCACGATGATCTGCCCGTCGGCCACATAGGGCCGGGCCTTGGCCGCCGTGCCCCGCACGAAGACAGACGGCACGGCAAACATCAAAATATCCTTGTCCGTGCACACTTCCTCCATGCTCTTGGTAAATTTCAGCTCCAGCGGGATCTTCATCCCCGGCAGGTTGGGGTGGACGCGGGTGGTGGAGAGGTTGTCGATCTCCTGCCCCAGCGCCGACCACACCAGCACATCGTTTCCGCTCACACACAGCATCCGTGCCAGAGCCATGCCCCAGGTGCCTGCACCCAGGATGCCAATTTTCCGTTTTGTCACGTTCTTGTCCTCCGTTTTCGCGCGCCGGGCAGAGCGCCCGTTCGCACGGCAGTTTCTATGCAAAAAATAGTTCCGATATTTTAGTGTTCTACACCCAAGCCCATTTTACACGAAAGGCTGTATCCCGTCAACTCTCTGGCAGGCTGCACAAAGTCCGGTGGTGTTTTTCAGCGGTTTTGTCTATCGTATGCGATTTCATAACTACCAATTGCATCCATCGGAAATTCATGTTATAGTATTCTGGTAGGTTTTGTAGGTTTTTCCAAAACCCTTTGACCTCAACACAGGTTGATCCTGTACACTCTGCCTTATCGTCACCTTTTCTTTAAAAGAGGAT
>ENA-UEQE01001753-UEQE01001753.1-human-gut-metagenome-genome-assembly--contig:-NODE-1753-length-16983-cov-6.948421_pt1 | contig 16983 bp, 18 predicted proteins | sample MGYA00242934_ERZ507935 | MGnify/ENA primary metagenome ERZ507935 (study PRJEB26167, sample SAMN06115423) | human gut metagenome | host: Homo sapiens | place: China:Anhui | collected 2015-03-30... | reverse complement strand
TCTGATCCCGACCTGACCGTGCACAAGCTGTACGGCGCATACGGCGAAAAGAAGCTCTACGGCAAGGTGCACGTAGGCGTGATCCGCTCGACGCTCGTCATCAATCCCGATGGCTCCGTGGCGATTGCGCGCTACAACGTGCGTGCCAAAGGACATGTCGATTCGCTGTTAAAGGCACTGGAAAAGTTGGAGAAGCTGGAGAAGTAGTGCGTTCTCGTTGTTCGGACACAGTGGTTCGTGCATAGCAGTTCCGTGCGGTATGTACCGCATGAACCACTGCCGTATGAACCACCGGTTGACTTCTCGGACTCACCGGCAAATGGTGAGACCGTGGGCGCGCAGTACGTCTATGGCTGGCATGTAATCGAGCGATGTTGCGGTGGGATTGAGCATCAGTTCGCGGATGGCGGCGGATGCTGAGGACTCGCTTGTCTGCGAGGATTCTGAGGCCGGGAAGAGAGCGTCGGCGATTAGGGAGATGATACGGGAACGTGCATCGCCGGCATTGGCATTGTTGCTGCTGTTGCCGGCGTCGGTAGTGGCGGAGTTGCCAATAGTAGCGGAGCTGTTTTGTAGAGTCGTATCCAACGCTGTGACAAGCGGCTCCAGGTTGTTCTTTGTCGCCTCGGCAATGTCATCGAGCTGATCGAATAAGGCGAACAGCCATGCACGACTTCGCTCCTCATCGTTGCCGGTCGCAAGCCTTTCATCGGTGACGCGCACGAGTTCGTCAATCGGTACTGCTGGCGTCTTTGCCGGATCGCGATGCTCACGGTTGTCTTCGATATCGCCCATAAGATGCTGGATTTCGCACTCGTCCTGCAATACGGTGGTCTCGGCAAATGCGGTGGCGATGGCGTCCGCATCGATGAACTTGCCACCTTCGGACTGGAAGCGCACGCGCTTGGGCTCACTGTAATAATGCGACATGCCGAATGTGATGTACTGCGGCATCTCGTCCTGCAATTGCTTGACCGCATCCGCCACTTTGCGCATGTCCGCAAGCTGCTGATGCACCACAATAAAGGCAAGCACTGCTTTGGCGTCGGCGAGAGTGAGCGGCTGACCGATGCTGGCTCCATGATGGTGCTCATGGTGCGCGAACATGTTCTTCAGCGAATCAAACAATCCCATAATGTCCTCCTTCGGACTGGGCGAATTAACTGTATCTGCCATTCACACTAGTCCGGAATGTATGAGAATCATCGTGGAACGCCGAGAGCGAATTATTGACGCTGCACGCAGCAACGTGAGAACTGAACCGACACCAAGAACACAGGGCATACCTGCAGCATGTCGAGCAATGCGATGGCTCTATTTGTTAAGAGCTCGAAAATATCGCACAGGACGTAGAAGTGCTTGTCCGAATCATGTATGGCAAGAAGGCTCTACAGTTTGCTTGTGAACGACTCCACTGGTTAACTGGTAGAGAAGTAGCGGTTTGGTATACGCAAACAGTGCGATCGGCGATGAAGATGACTGTGGGGTTGTCATGTGTATTCCTCAGAACGATGAGCAAGAGCCATGGACTTGGTGCGTAATAGCAAATGTCGTAGATGAGCATGAGGTTGGTGTTGACCATCATATTGGGCATGGAACGAAGATATTCAGTCCTGGAACAAAAGTGTATGTGTCGACTGAATGGAGGACGAGCCTAAAGGATGACGGTGGAACATTGTTTGTGATTGGGAAAGCGCGTAAGCAATGGCGAATGGTAGGTATGTTCATTCCACGTAATCGACTGACGAACTTTCGAGTTGGACGAGTATTCGATCCACGTGTACTGCGGCGTATGGCTAAGGATTGCAGGCAATCAGTGCCAGATCCGTCTGAATGGGGTTGGCGCTGGTGGGGCAATGATGAGGATGCCCACCAAACAGTCATTAAGAGGGTTGAATACTTCAGTCAAGATGGATTTTCGTTGCCAGAAGCTGGGGCTGAAGATGATTAGAATCAGGTGAGTAACACGATGCTGAAGAATTCTGATGCGTCTAGTCTTTCTTCTTGAGGGGCCTTCCACCGCCAACACCGCGACCAGGACGGCTTGCATTCCAATCATCTATTGTTCAGGTAGCTAACCTTTAGTAGTGCCATATATACGTCAGGTTCCGGCAGCTTATATTCTGATGCGTTCTTGACGCCGAGGCGCTCGCTAACTTCTTTGGTGCTGAGAAACCTAAGTGCCATTTGAGTTCCTCTCATCTTCGTGGAGATTTCAGTACGTCGGTATATTGAGCATACCTGCATATTAGCGAGGCAAATCCTCTAGTGAATTGAGATCTTGACTCACTGATAGGCGGTTAGTGAAGCGATTCTGCGGTTAAGTCGAGCTTTTGCTTCGCTGAGCAGTCTCAGTGAGGCAAATCCTCGGGCGGACCGAGGCATTGCTCTACTAAAAGGCCACTTAGCGAGGCTTTTCCTCTACTAACTCTCTGAGTTGCTTCGCTGACGACGATTCAGCGGGGTATTCCCTTGACCTATCCGTGTTTTCGCTCTGCAAAGTAGTTCTGAGCGGCGGATCGATACTCACACAGATGTGTACGGTGTGCTGTCAGCGTCTTTGTAGTTTCGCCGGTCAGTTGCTTGGTAATCCAGGATAAGTCAGTCATGGTTCCTTACTTCCGTGTGAGGCGGTACACTTGGGTACTGCCTCTATTGAGTGCATTGATAAAGGTCAGCCCCGCAAGTATTGCTAGTGCTTGCGGGGCATTTATGTAGCGGCAGTGCCGCCGTCGTGCGTAGTCAGGGATTGCACCTGATTAAGCCGCTAACCGGCCTACGCTCAAAGATTGAGTTAGGGCACACAACTAGCTTTCACTAGTGTTTTCTTTCGGCTTCTCAGCCTCTAACAGTTTGCGAGGATTACTCACGCGCAACACGTCACATATCTCAATGGCCTTATCAAGACTCACGCCGCCGATAGGCCGCGCGCCTGTCTCGATAGCGGCTATACGCTCACGTGTATAGCCGAGCTTATCGGCTAGTTGCTTTTGTGTCAGCCCTCGCTTTAACCTTAATTCCCTTAGACTCATTACCCACCTCGCTTATGCTCAGTGGGCCCGATTATACCTATCGTTGAAACATATGTAGAGTGAGGGGCATAAATCGAAAGGCGTCAATGATGAACGGAACATTCGAGCAGTTAAGAGCAGCCGTGTGTGGCCAAGCAGTCGGTGATGCCTTGGGCGTGCCTTATGAATTCATGCCGAGAGATACCTTCCGATGCGAAGGTATGACGGGATACGGTACGCATAACCAGCCGATTGGCACATGGTCGGACGATACCAGCATGATGCTCGCCACATTGGACTCGCTGATCGCCAATGAATGGCAAGTCAATACTGAAGATATGCGAGAGCGATATCTGGCATGGCTGAGTAATGGCGAATACGCGATTGACGGACGAGTCTTCGATTGCGGGCGAACGGTCTCCATCGCGTTGCAGCAGCGTGTGGGCTTAAGCGGTGAACGAGACAATGGCAACGGCTCACTGATGCGGATCATGCCGTTGGCGTTCGCGGATGCTTCCGCGGATGACGTACGTGCCGCATCTGCAATCACGCACGCTCATGCAATCTCGATGGAGGCCTGTTCGAGCATGGTGGATGTGTTGCGCGACGGACTCATCAAAGGCATATGGCCGCAAGAGCTGGATGATGAACCGCTACGCGGTATGCCGCGTGATGAAGTTGGTTCGAGCGGCTTCGTCAAAGACACGTATGAGGCGGCGCTCTGGTGCCTCGCGAATACCGATGATTATGCGAGTTGTGTGCTCGCCGCTGTCAACTTGGGTGACGATACAGACACGACCGCCGCCGTCGCCGGATACCTGGCCGGCATCAAATATGGATTCGATGCCATTCCCGCTCAGTGGCTGGCGGTATTGCGCGGGCGTGAGCTTATTGAGGATGTGCTTGGACGGACGGAGTCGGCGTGGCATTAAGGCGCTCGCGGTGAGTAGCAACCTACTGTTTCCGTATGCGATGAAGATGGCCAGTACGCCACCATCAACAGTGAGGACTCCCTGCCTACTGTTCTCCACGATCACGCCCAAGCACTGGACGCTCCCATGTCTCGTTCCGCTGAACATTGCCGAGAACTCCCTTCTTCTGGATGCGCATCATCGAATCCCACTTGCTCGACGCCCAGACTGCTTTGGACGGGGATGCGCCGCTAGTGGGGGACAGAGATTGAGACGCATTCGGGTTCGAATAGTGTGAGGGATTTGGCTTTGCCAACGGTTGTTGGACACATTCCATACGGTGGTGCCTGTGTTGTTCGCAAAAGTATGTCTATCTAATCGTTAATCGAGGATGACGATATGGTGAGTTTTTCTGCCGCTATAATGTAGGATTATTAACAGGTCACGGCTGAAGAACTGATTACAGTATTAGAACATTTTTTTCTGATATATGTGGTTGGCGTAGATGTGGCATATGCGAGGGGGCATCCTATGGCGGATGATGAAACTCATATCGGTCGAAATAACGAGGAACGCAAGGAAGACGAAAACCGTCGCATTATGGGAAAGGCGCTGGAAGGTGTTGCGGCGGAAACCGTGCAACGCTTTGGTTCTGCCATCAAGGAACATTTAGCGGCCTATGCGGGTGATAGAGAGAAACCTGCTGATGAGAATTCCAGACCTCCTAAGACCTTGAAGTCCATTGCTAAGATGGAGACTAGCAATGAATTCAAAAAGCAGAATCTAGCTCAGCAAGCGGGTTTTAGTGCCGAGGTTGAGGCGGTAGCCAGGAAGAACGCCGATAACATCATTGCTGGCAACGATACGCGATTCAAACGATATGATGACGTGAAGCATCCAGATGGACGGCAAGTGTCGAACGACCCCATCGTGGACATTGTCGAAGTGGATGACTTGGGCAAACCAATCATCGGCTCTGAGGCTCAAATGAAGTTCGTCGGCAGTAGCCCGAAAAAGCTTCTTGATAAGTTGAAAAGCAAGAAATATGCAAAATATCGTGATGCAGACGTCAGCATGGTTATTCCGGATGATTATTACGATGTACTGATGGGTGATGGGCCTGACGGCATCAACGAACAGATACGAAAACTTCAGGGTGAGCTGGATGGAGGTCGGCTTGCCGGCAAGAATTCTGAGGCTATTCAGCAGCAAATCGATGATCTGAAACAGATTAAGAAAAGCCTGCGGAAAAGTGGACTCACCAAGCGAGAAGCGTTGTATGCGCGAGAACATCCCAGACGCATGGTGGCGAAAGATGTAGCCAGAGTTGCCAATAAAGCCGGTCTGCAGCAGGCAAGGAATGGTGCGCTGATTGGTGGTGGTGTTTCTCTGATTCGAAATATGGTTGCCTGCATTAATGGCTCTATTGAGCCAGCGGAGGCAGCGAGAAACGTCGGCGTCGATGCAGGCTTGGCTGCGGCGTTCGGCTATGTCACCGCTTTTTCCGGCGCTGCCATTAAGGGTGCCATGCAAAACGCGTCGAGCGAGTATCTGCGTAGTCTATCGAGAACGAACGTTGCAGCTACGATGGTCTCCACTGTAACGGATGTTTCCAAGGTGGTTGCACTGTATTGCCGCGGCGAGATTACTGGAGCTGTTTGTATAGAGCGCCTCGGCCAGCAGGGAATGGGGCAGCTCGGAGGAGTGATGGGCGTTGCCGTGGCGATGGCCGCAGTACCTGCAGATGGTGCTTTTATGGCTGCGATGGTTGGTATGGCTGGAAGCACCTTGGGATATGCTGCAGCTGTTGCCGTATATGAGGAATTATCCACTGCTCTGCATGACTATGAGCTGGCGAAAGAGGAGCGTATTCGTGTGGAACGCGAATGTGCGGAAGCGGTGGAGCTCATCCGCCAATATAGGCGTGATATGTCTAGGGATGTCGAGAATTATCTGGCGACTCATGATGAATTGTTTAATAGAGCATTCGATGCAATGGATCAAGCGTTGATTTCCAATGATATTGATGGATATTTGACCGGAAACGCCGAAATTCAAGAATCCTTGGGATACTTGCCAAGGTTTCGGACTCAGCAGGAGTTTGATGATTTGATGGCGTCAGACGACAATTTCGTTTTATAAGGAGGAGCCAGTTAATGAAGTACATCAAAACACGTGATGCATTACAAGCATTTTATTATCTGATTGCTGTCGATGGATCAGTCCGTGACGACGAACGCGCACTATTCGATCATATAGGTGACAATTTGGATGCAAAGCACTTCCATGATTATCGCAAAGAGATTATCGATTCGTGCGATGAGCGTATAAACCAGTGCCACGATTCCGATGATCGCTACGACGTAATTGTTGAGGGTGTTGATGCAGTCTTGTCGCATCGAACGGATAAAAGAGCTGCAGGAATTGCACCAAGGCTGCTTCTGTGGAATATGTTGTCAGTTGCCTTCGCCGATGGGGAATATGATGCAGTAGAAAGCAGACTCATCAGACATATTGCCCGGACGATGATTGCCGATCGTTCCATATACCCCGAAATGGAACATCTTATGCGCGCGGCGTATGACGTGCGAGGCGAGCTCGACTGGATCAGCAATTCCGAACTGCCATATAGTGAAGTTCGCCCCATGGTGGATCAGCTGGAAGAGCGCGTGAATGTTCTCCAAAACGCTGCCGTGTTGCTGATTGAAGACGAGACGGCAGCGCCAGCCCCGGAAGTCATGGTTCCAGAGAAGGACGTGTTTGATCAGACCAAGGATGCCGTTGACTCGGTGGTCGCTCCGGTTGTGGATCAGGTTCAGCAGGGTGCTCAGGGAGCCGCGGATGCGGTGAAGCATACGTTTGACAATAATGTTGCTCCTGTTCTCAACCAAGTTGGCGATGCGCTGAAGCCGGTGAATGATGCAGTGCTGAAACCGGTAGGCAACGCAGCCAATGAGGTTGCGAAACGTGCGGGTGACGCAGCCAATGAGGCTGCAAAACGTGCGGGCGATGCGGCCAATGCTGTACAAGGCTTCTTCGGTGGCCTCTTTGGACGCAAATAAGAGAAACCCAGGAAGGAATTCACTATGCCATTTTTTGTTGTTCCACTATTCATCGGAATGGCCGCTGCTGCCGGTACCGCAGGCGTGGGTATGGCTGCCAAAGGTAGTCTTGATCAGCACACGGCGAATCAGCTTAACGACAATTCCGGAGCACGCATTCGATGGGCAGCTAATAACCTCGAAAAGCTTCGTAGGCAATGTTCAGATTCCCTGAATGCCTTGGGCAAAGAGAAAGTCATTATTTTGGATGGGAGCGTTCAGCGCTTCCTTGATGCTTTTCAACAGCTGAAAAATGTTGATTTCACCGCGTCCGAAGGGCTTGATGAGCTCAATAAACTGCGCATAGACAAAGCGGCTTTTGCTGAGCTCAAAACCATGGGAAACATAGCTTCGTCTTTGCTGGAAGGCGGTGTGACCGGGGCGGCCAGCGGTGCATTGGCTGCGTTTGGTGCATATAGTGCCGCGTCGGCACTCGCCACGGCTTCCACAGGAACTGCGATCAGTGCATTAAGTGGTGTGGCTGCTTCCAACGCCACGTTGGCGTTCTTCGGGGGAGGGTCCTTGGCCGCAGGTGGCTTGGGCATGGCCGGTGGTGCCGCTGTACTTGGAGGTTTAGTCGCAGGTCCTGCATTGCTGGTCATGGGCGTTATCATCGGTGCTAAGGGTGGTAAAAACCTTGAGGAAGCGAAGACCCAGTCTGCTGAGGCAAGCAAATATTGTGAGCAGATGATGGCCGGTGCGGACCAGTGCGTTGCCATTCGTAGACGCAGCTATATGTTCCACGCTTTGCTTGCCCGTCTTGATGCTAAATTCCTGCCTTCAATTCTTGAAATGGAAAATATCATAAAGACCGAGGGAACGGATTATTCGCAATTCCGTCAGGAAAGTAAGAAGACTATTGCCGCAGCTGCGTCCACTGCAGCATCAATCAAGGCCGTGCTAGATACTCCTCTGCTGGCCGAGGATGGGTCACTTACTTTGGAGTCGGAGAAGCTGATGAAGAACAGTGGCATGTGATGGGATGAGGATTCCGGAGCTGGACTGATGGTTCTGTGGCTTCTTCCGTTGATTTTGGGATATGGTGAGAATCCGTTGCCCGAGATGACGAGTCTTGCGGAAGCTCATGGCATTCGACTATTTAGTCTGCCGACTGTCGGACGAGACGTGGATGCTTTCAGTTTTATGTTCGATGGTGTGCCGTATGTGGCGGTAGATACCAGTAAAACTGCAGAACGTGTCCGTTTCGATATTGCTCATGAAATTGGGCATCTGATGATGCATGAAATGGTGTCTGAAGATGTGGCTATTCCGTCTTTGTCGACATTCAGACCTTGCGACTTTCGACCATGAGGGCTTCTCATACCCGAATCCGAGCTTAAGAAAAGCCATCACGGAAAAACGTGATGGCTATGCGTTTTAATCACCATTCAGGTAAGCTGTCTCCCGACCAAGGGTGCCATTCAGGCAACTTGCTGTTGGAAGCATCGGCAATTAGAGCAAATTCATGAAGTTCATGAGGAAGCAATATCGGAGTCTGGCTAGTTGGCTTCAGCAGTAAATCCCATCGGTCTTTGTAATCGCCGAAAACCGAAACATCCATACGGGCTTGTTCAGGCCCGCAATTTCGATTTCGCTTAGCAGTGGGATCGGTCAGCCATCTCATATGTCCCAACCATGCTCCAGCAGATACATGATTCCGAGGAACAATATAGCTGGACAGGGTCTGCTCGTTTTCATTCCATCCGACCAAGACGAACCATTCATACAAGCTACGTTGAGAGCCGATCTTGGCAGGGTTTAACGCCCATCTTTCATTGCGGGAAGTTTTGACCTGCACGCTAATTTGCGTGACATCAAAAGGAGCGTGGCTTCTCTCCGCAAGTATGTCCGTTCGTTCCAGACCGTCTCTCGTTAGTGCTGGAGCCCAACCATTCATCGCCAACTTACAGCACGTCCAAAATTCTCCGACCGACTTTACTGCTTTAGTATCTGAAACCATAGCGTCCTCCTTGACTGCAAACAGCTACCTCATATTAGAATTTAGTCCCAATCTTCAACAAATGTAAAGTTGCAACAGTACATGACCATGTTTGCTGTTCTGATGGAGGTGAGAGGCTTCTAGACAAAATGGGAGGTAACTTAAACCTCTTCGAGAACCTTCAGACCTGCGGTTTATCCTAAGGCAGCAAACTCATTGTGGAACAGGTCCATATGGCTTACATTCGTTTCCCCATCGCTTTTCCCTCTTCCGGAACGGGATTATGCTACAATTTTCGTGTCAAATGTAGCTATCTTCAATCGATCTTCGAGCAGCAGCTTATGGAGAAGATTCCTTCCGTGCGCTTCGGGTACGATGGTCTTTCCGTATTCTGTCATCAATCGAATGATTGCATCGTAGTTGGCAGGATACGACAACGTACCGAAGAAGGTCAGTTTAGTTTCTCCGCCGTATAAGTCTATTTGGTCAAATAGCGACTGGAAGTAAGAGTAATCAGCTTCTCCCAAGGAATGGCCGAAAAACTTGACTTCAGCTATGTCGCTGCCATTGCTTTGTGCGTCGAATATTGAGCGACCTGCCATTTCCCCTGTCAAATACTGTCTCCGTAATTTCAACACCCTGGCGGTTTTTGTAAATTGATAGACGCCAGGCTCATCCATATGAGCCTGGCCATCAATGCCAAATATGACGTGATAATCATAGCCTCCGTGGCTTTCATCTGAGAAGCGATCAACGTCACCATGCACGTTGCGGTGATAGTAAATGGACTCTTCTCGCGGGCTCTGAAGCAGCGGAGTCGTGTAGTTGAAGGATAGAATGACGTTCGATTGCTCATCAAGTGGAATGTCAGTTCCGGTTTCCGCCATTGCTTTATAGATGTTTCTGCTGCTAGAATCATATGAGGGATTACCCTGGACTCGTATCAGGTATCGAGTGAAGGCGTCTTCAATAACGTGAAGTTCTTTCGCGAAAAAGTCAAGCAGTTTCACCCGGAGAATTTCCACTGGATCTTCTGAACCTTCGTCATCCAAATCCGCTGAAGTGTTGAAGTAATTAAGTACAGAAAAATCGATGTTACTCGAATGCTCATTAACATACTTCTGAATTTTTAGATATGCGTTGACCACCGCATCAGGACGTGATGGCTTCACTGAGAGGATGGTCCAGTAATTTAGAGCATCGTTAAGGCTGATGCTGCCTTTCCCGATGACCCACTCTTTGATTGCGCTTTCCACGTCTTTCCAATCATCGAGTTTTTTCGATGTATCATGCCAAGCAATGAAAAGGTAGTCCCACACGCAGGGGTCCTCGACATTCACTTGATAGGTGACTCTTGGCATAATCGCCTTCTTGAAGCTTTCCCGATACTTCGTGTACCTATCTCGGAAGAAAGCAGAATAAGACGACGGGATATGCTGTGCCAAATCAAACCCGTTACCCAAAACTATGATCTGCGAATACGTCAACTGAGGCCTTTCCTCTGGAGTTCAAAACAAGCTTACATCTCCTTGAGCTCTTGCGCAGGGATGGCGGTATCGAACAGACTGATCTGTGTGTCCTGTTCGTACTTGTCGATGCTGGTGGAGAAGAGATGGATTGTCCTCATAATGCTTGAACTTATACATGGTGTCGTTCATTATGTTGACTCTATACATGAGTGTGGTTCTGTTATCTTACGCCGGCATATTCAATTGTACATATCTACATGTTACAGTTTTTTTATTGCATTACTTCGAGGTTTGAATTTTGTGGTTCTCAGATATACATGAAAAAGTCGATAACTTTTTGCGAAGATGCGTATAGGTGCATGACATTTGCCGATGTGAGTTGAATGAGAAAGGTGAGTGTCGGACATGACAACAATTGGGCCTTTCGCTGTTTGTGATGGGTGGCTGTGGTGTGAGGTGTTGCCAGTCGGATGGGGTTGGAGGCATGGATGTATTGCTTCAATGTTTGTTGGGCGGGTTCGGCAGTGTTTTTCCGCGGTGTGGGCTGATGGTTTTCCCCGGTGCCGTCATCGTTTCCCGGTGATGTGAGAGGCATCGGTGCCGCCGCCTGTATATTCCCGAGTTGCGATTCGAATTGGATTCGGCCGGTTGCCGCCGGCCGGTGCTCGGGAAGGAAAGGATCATGGCGATACCGATGCCCATTGTGCAAGATATCAGGAGACTCGATGTTTTTAGTCAAGTCGGTGTTTCGTTCGGGGACCCCAACTTGACAAAACACACAATTCACGGCCATCATCGGCCTCCTTTCACAGAGGCGGCCCACCATCGGACCGCTTCATTGAAAGACGCTACGGGAAACAGCATGCCGGTACCAACAAGACACTACAGCCGGTACCACTTACAAGAGACCCCGTTACCAAACCAGATTATTATTCACTTTGGCATCGGCGAGAGTGAGCGACTGCCCGATACTGGCTCCATGATGATGTTCGTGATGCGCAAACATGTTCTTCAACGAATCGAACAATCCCCATAATGTCCTCCTTCGGACGTTATCTTCATCCCACAAACGGGAACAGAGCTCTCGGCCGTAATGTCGACGGGCTTCATCCGCAATAATCAATAACATTCATGCCATCAGATACTTAACTATTCATTGTTGCATCAATGTTCACGGGCGGATAGATGTCGATTCTCGTATTCTTCGAAGTCATTGCGCACGGCTTCAGCGGGATATTTGCTTTTGGTTTTTGCGAGTTTGCTCATGATGATGTCATCCATGTTCACACCAAGCTTATCGGCCATCATGATGCAATATGTGAGCACATCCGCTAGTTCCTCCTTAACATGTTCTTCTGCGATATAAGGAGATTGCGGTGCCCATTGATAGCATTCCAGTAATTCCGCTGCTTCGATGCTGATAGACTTCGCTAGGTTTTCAGGCGTGTGATACTGGGCCCAACCTCGCGCCGACACAAAATCTCGAATTGCCCAAATAGTGCTGTCACTGATCATGCTTAACATTCTAAAACTCACAGTGAACCACAACATGACTATGAACAGTGAATGAAAAAATGTTCTTATGGTGTTTGTGAAGAAGAGTAATTGAGCGGGAAATGTACATAACAGGAATTTGAGCCCTACTTAGCCAGCCTCTGTTCGTCATCCGCAGCTTCCCATAATGCTTTCTGCAATTCAGGATCTACTGCAAACAGATATAATCCGTGAACGCCACGCTTAAGCAACACGTTCAGTTGCTTGCGAATGCATTCGCGTTTGAACTCTTCTTGCGCTTCATCATCAATGTCTCCACGGTCGCTCGTAACGCCAGGATCACAACTGTTTTCAGGAAGGAATACAAGACGTCCAGTATGGCGATCATAAGATACCGATGGGCCAATGAGGACACCCGCATAGTTCAAATCGAATCCTTGAATAGTGAAATATGAACCAATTTCGTTGCGAGTTTGATTGGAACTGGACCATGCTTCCTTACCAGTGGATTTAGTCATGACACAATCAGTGTTGTCTTTGGAACGATTCCAAGGCTTAGAAAAGATGTCCTGCCCGTCTTCCGTTGCATATTCTCCATTGTTCCAAACTGGTATGCTCCATGTTTCCACGGATTCTTTGCTGGACACATGATGAGAACGATCCTTGACGAGTACAACGTTTCCTGTTTTATTTTTGACATCAAAATGCCAGTCAAACGTTGCGAGGACGCGGCAGAGATCCCTTGGCTTGACTGCCGCGGCGGACTTATATTTGCCGGTTCGTTTTCCGCGATTCGAGGATGCTCCAAAATTATGTTGTTCCTGCGTGCGCAGCAACGACTCACCCTTGTTGCGTATTGCGTCGAATAGCACTTCGGGGGATCGACAAACCTTGATTTCATAAGGCGTATGTTCGCTGGTGGTAATCGTATCGTCGTCTTCAAAATAGACGTCGAAACGTGTTCGTTTGTCGTGTGGGATTGAACGGGATGCCCCGTTGGCATCTGTCAATGTATACGGCTGATTCTCCGCAATGTTGTCAAGCCAAGATAACGTGTCTTGTCCTGCGTCAATGCGAAATTGCTGATGCAATATGATTTTTTCCACTTCGTATCGATCTTCAATCTCATGTGAAGCCCCGGCATCGATATGTCTATTTGAATAGGAGCTGCGTAGTGTTAGCGGTTCCAACTGCTGCAGCGCGTCTGAGACCGTGACATCGTGGGACTTTCTGCCCATGGAAGCCAGTAGTCGTAACGTTTCTGGATTCCACCACTGCTTACGTTGCATGATTTGTTCGGAATCGAAGACGGCGATTACTACTTTGGATCGACGCAATATCTCATGTAATTGATTTTCGATGCCGCTCTGTACTTTCTGTGTGAATAACAAGTGTGCTTCATCGATTAATACGACGTCGGCACGAGCATCTTCGTCGAACGTCGTGTAATCCCAGCCGGTTTGAGCTTTTGCTGAACGCTCATTAATGAATCGAGCAGGGCGGGAGACGCATTGACCATATTTTTTCTGCAATCCATGTTTAAGTGCCATGTCGTCGTAAACGTGCATTTGGTCTTCATTGTTTACGAGCAAAAAACCTTTTGATGTAACGAATCAGTAGGAGAGTCGTCGTCATTGTTGAATTGCGTCGATAATTCATAGAACAACGTGCTCAATAGAATTGATTTGCCAGTGCCAGCAGCTCCTTCAACCAGAATCAGCCTTGTATCATCCGGTGAATTCCACTGGTGTAGCAGTCGCTCTACCTCACTGGTGATATCTTGCAAAGCTCTGCGTTGCTCCGAGCCTAGTTTATGGAATGGGGAAACTTTGTATAGGGATGATTGCCATATTTCCAATTCTGGTGGGAAAATGCTGTTATCGTCCGTATTCACCAAACGACTCCATACTTTGGAAACTATTGCATCTCGGTATTCCGAAGTGTAATACGAATCCTGCGGGTTGCCTCGACCATTGAGACATTCAACTCCGTCAATCGACTTCATATAATCTATTAGCTTATTCTCGATATCGAGAGTAAGAGACTTATTGAAATGACGCTCCCATATTACGTACTGGTTCACGTCCGTTTTGTCGGATTGTACTGCAGCGGTGATTCTCTGATCTGCTTTGTGTTCCGAATCTAAATAATGCTTCAAATGTTGGATAGGGACTATTGCGTCGGACTGGGCATCCTCATTGTCAGCGACAATCTCTAAATCCTCAGCTCTATCGGGAACATTTTTTTGATTCGTTAACACATGTTGGACGGTGCGGTCGATGATGTGTTGAGTCTCTCCCACATAGACGCACCACGGGCGTATGGCGGCATTGTCCTCGCTAGTGTTGGCGAACCATACGATGTACACAGTCGGCCAATCAAGAAAATGGCTCTTATCCTTACGCAGGCGATTCTCCAAGTGACGCAAAAAATGTTCGTCAAGAATCGACTGTGGTGTAATCCACGCGGAGGGGTCAGTTGAGAGGGACGTAAGGAACACTTTCCGGTAGTTATCTGTTGCAGATCCAGAGCTATTTGCAGCATGAGGATTGACATATGGAACTTTGACGATGCGCAGAGAAAGATGTTCCTTCGTAGTTGCCATGCTTGAATAATAACGCGGTGTATTGACTGCAATTAGGCAGAAAGCGTCTTTTAATTCTTAAAACATATTTACTGACTATATGAAATTCATAGGTTGTGCGCTGCAAAACGGCCTTCTATAGTCCGAAGCATGACGAACTACAACGAAGCTCAGCAGTAATCAGCCGAACAATCCATTAACGGCAACCGGCAAGTGGCGTCCATCAATACCGACCAGAATACCGACCACGATTCACCCTTCGACGAAACTGCCAAGCGGCTTCATCACAAGCTCTTCCCCGATATGGAAATACCGTCACAGGGGAGTGACAAGCAATGCAACATCTGTGTCGGAGACCTCATCAACCTATTCATTGGCTCATGCCCTAAGGGAAATCGTCAATCGCAAATTGACCAGATAGCGCAAGATCTCCGCAGCGAGTACGACAAGCCTGCGCCCACCTCTGAAGACAACGCGCAATACGCGGACACCATTGACTGGCTCAACGACGACGAGACTTTTGGCGATGAGCGAACCATAGCATCGGCCATCCTCCCGATGTTGTTCTATGCGGAAGCCATGCAGATGTTCAACACAAAGCTTGATTACTGGGCTTACCTCATCACCCGTTATGTCAAAGGCAAGGGATTCCTCATGGATGAGCATTTGGCCAAGGTCTGGGTTTGCAGCCAGCTGACCAATATCGCCAAAGTCGGTGGCACCTCGCAGCCTAACGTCAAGACCAAGTGGCCGCATATTCATGATTATGCTGACTCGTGCAAGGCGCTGAAAAAACCGGCGAGGCGTAGGATGTCATTATTGATAACCGTGCGTGCGTATTTGCGCCTGCTAGCGATGAGAGCTATCGCAAACGTGCTGAGTAGATAATCTACGGCCATAATGTGGCGAAACTAATAGGTCGATGACATTTGACGTTGTTTGGTTCGCGAGGTGCCTCATTTGAAAATGAGCGCGAAGCCCGGAGTGGTGCCTCACCGGTGGTGAGCGCGAAATCCTAGTCCTCGTCGACTTGCGGGGTTTCGCGGCTCTTCGCATTTTGGTGTGTATGGCGTGTGGTTAGAGGTGGGTTTGGATGGCTTGTCTGAAGCCTCCGGTGTGGAGCAGGCTTCTGGTGATGTAGTTGTCGAGGTTGCGGAAGCCGAGGGCTATGTCCCTGAGGGTCTCGAGCCTGCCGTTGATGGCCTCGGTGGGGCCGTTCGCGCCGTTGGGGTGGTCGAAGAACGCGAACACGTCGCCCATGCGGCGTTTGAGGGTGCGTCCGAGCGTGGCGAGTTCGGGGCATCCGGGCGCACCGCTTTTGACGGCGAGGGATTCGATGAGCTCGGCCATCATGCCCCGTCCCTTGCGCCGGTCCTCGTGCGCGTAGCAGGAGATGATCTTCTGGTACGCGCCGTGCGCGAGGGCGAGCGGCTTGTTCGCGGGGTCGGCGAGCAGATCGTCGGCGCGCGCCTTCTGCCTGTCGGTGCGCAGGGACGCGGTCTTGAGCAGGATCCTCCTGCCCTTGTAGAGCGTCCTTGGTGCCGCGCCGTCCCGTCCGTTCGCGCTGGAGCCGGCAGCGCACCTCGAAAGCCCGCGACGCACGGACCCCAAGGGCCAGCTCTACCGTTCATGGCGGCTCGAGGAACCGCTGCGCCTGCTCGGGCTCCCCCCTCGACCGGGCCGGGGGAGAGCTGAACCGCTGGGTGTTCCGGGCCTCGCATAGCCGCATCCCCGAGATCGTCGAGCTTTCCAAAAAAAAATCAGGAGACGCCGCCCCGACATCCCACGCACCATCGAACCGGGCTACTCCAGCGCCAGGCTCGAGGCCTTCAACAACAGGATCAAGGCCACCATCCGCATGGCCTACGGCTTCCACCGCGTCACCAACCTCATCGCCCTGATCATGCTCCGATGCAGCGGACTCGACATCCGACTACCACAACCCACAATCTAACCCACAAAAACATCAGAAGCCTCAAAGATCGGTATTCTTGCAGGGCTTTTTGGGTTATCCCGCGGGCATGGGTAGACTGGCATGCGGTAGGAGAAATACTCGCTGAAAGGTGCATGCCAGCTCATGGGAACGGGTGGCCAGCCGGAAAAGAATACGACGCCAACGGCTCCGGCGTCGCATAACAGTGTCGCGGATCAGCCCACGATAATGCAGTCTCCGGTGTCCGGGCCTGCCCAACCGGGCGATGCGCAGCCCACGGAGGCGATGAGCGGCGTTCCGGTGCCCCGTCCGAACCGGCGGGCACGGCGATTCCCGTTGCCAATCACGACATCGTCGATACGTTCTGGGACATTCCTCCGATCACGTTCCCCACGGACCTGTACGACGCCGGCGGTGCCGGTGCTCCATCCGGTCCGCGGCCACCCCAGTCAGCCGCGCTGACACCCCGGCATCATACGCGATGTGCACGTCGTGCACTGCTACGTGCCGTCCGCCGGGCTACCCGTCCAGCGAAAGCGTA
>ENA-UEQE01001748-UEQE01001748.1-human-gut-metagenome-genome-assembly--contig:-NODE-1748-length-17016-cov-4.567035_pt1 | contig 17016 bp, 13 predicted proteins | sample MGYA00242934_ERZ507935 | MGnify/ENA primary metagenome ERZ507935 (study PRJEB26167, sample SAMN06115423) | human gut metagenome | host: Homo sapiens | place: China:Anhui | collected 2015-03-30... | reverse complement strand
CAGGTTCAGGCCCAGGGCGTAGAACCGGGAGAGCACCCGGCAGAGGGAGCCCGGCTCGTGGGGCAGCACTGCCATAAGGCTAGTGCGGTCCGCGCCGGGATAAATTTCCAGCTTTTTGGAAATGCAGATGAAGCGGGTAAAATTGTTGCCCTGATCCTGCACGGAGGCCTCCAGACATTCCAGCCCGTAGAGCTTCATACAGGAGCGGGAGGACAGCGCCGCGATGTGACCGTCACCCTCGGCGACTTTTCGGGCGGCCACGGCGGTATTTTCGCAGGGGATGAGCTTCACGCCGGGGAAACCCTGCAAATAGCGCTGGCACTGGGTCAATGCCTGCTGATGGGAGTAAATTTCCGTAATGTCCTCCCGCCGGGTGCCGGGCTTGACCAGCAGATTGTGGTCCACCTTCAGCCGCACGCTACGGACAATGCGGAAATCGTGCTTCATCATCAGATCGTAAATGGCGTTGACGCTGCCGGCGGTGCTGTTTTCCAGCGGCAGTACGCCGTAGCGGCACAGGCCCTTTTCAATGGCGGCGAACACCGCCTCGAACGAGGCAAAGTACATGATGTTCGGCAGCTTAAAGAGCTTATCGCACGCAAGCTGAGAATAGGCGCCGGCCACGCCCTGACAGGCAACGGACGCCTGCGTGGGGAACAGTTTGGGCGTTTCGTCCATAGCGGTTTGAATTTCGCACGTCAGCGCCGTATCGCCGCCGAGGAGCCGGTTCTGGTAGCAGCGGCTGAGCTCAAAGAGCAGCGAATACAGCGAGGCGGTATAGTCCCGCAGCGCCTCGGGGGCGGATTGGACGGTTTTTTGCAGCTTCTCCCGCTCCCGGACTGGGTCCAGCACCGACAGGCCGTGCTCCTTTTTATAGGCTGCGATACCGGCGGCAACGTCCATCCGTTTGGCGAACAGCTCTACTAACTTGTGGTCGATCTCGTCGATCTGTGCGCGATAGTCACCAAGTTCCATGGGAATTTCCTCCAAAATCAGTGTTCGCCCAACAGGGCGTCATATACGGCGACAGCTGCCGCGGCCTCTACGCAGGGAACGGCTCTGGGGACGATGCAGGGGTCATGGCGGCCCTGCACCCGAAGCGTTTCCGGTGTCAGGGAGGTCAGGTTCACGCTTTGCTGTTCCTTTGCGATAGAGGGCGTGGGCTTGAACGCTGTCCGGAACGTCAGGGGCATTCCGTTGGTAATACCTCCCAAAATGCCGCCGCAGTGATTTGTAACGGTTTTCACCGTACCGTTCTCCACGGTGAAGGCGTCATTATTTTCGCTGCCCCGGAGCGCGGCGGCGGCAAAGCCCGCGCCGAACTCAATGCCCTTTACGGCGGGGATTCCGAATATAATGGAGGCAATTTTTCCCTCCATTCCGTCGAACAGGGGGCCGCCCAGTCCCACGGGCAGGCCCAGCACGGCGCACTCAATGATGCCGCCCACGGAATCGCCCTCCGCCTTGGCGGCGGCGATGGCGGCGCGAATGGCCTCCCCGGCGGCGTCCTCCACCACGGGGAAGGGCTTTTCTGCCGTGGAGGCGGTCAGCGGGGCAGTATCTGTCACGCCGCCGATGGCGGCGATACGGCTGATAACGGTGATGCCCTGCCGCCGCAGAAGCTGAAGGCAGATGCCACCCGCAATGCACAGCGGGGCGGTGAGCCGCCCGGAAAAAGCGCCGCCGCCGGCAAAGTCCGCGTGGCCGCCGTATTTCACCGCCGCGGTGAAGTCGGCATGGCCGGGACGGGGGACCACGGAAAGCCCCGCGTAGTCCCCGGAGCGGGTGTTGGTGTTGCGGATGATGGCGGTCAGGGGCGTGCCGCAGGTGACGTTCCCCACGAGGCCGGAGAGGAATTCCGGTACATCCGCCTCTTTTCGGGGGGTGGACCACTCGTTTTGACCCGGTGCGCGGCGGTTCAAAAAGCCCTGAAGGGCCTCCATGTCGATGGCCTCTCCGGCAGGCAGGCCCTCCAGCGTCATGCCGATGGCCGGCGCGTGGGACTGGCCGAAAATCGTCAGGTGCAGGTGCTCACCGTATTGGCTCATAGGGCGCCTCCTTTCAGAGCGGAAAAATCGTTCCAGAAATCGGGGTAGGATTTGGCAACGCATTCGCTGCCGGAGACCGTCACCGGCTCTGTGCACAGGCAGGCCGCCGTTGCGGCGGACATGGCGATGCGGTGGTCACCGCAGGCGTCCGCCGTGCCGCCGGTGAGATGGCCGGTGCCGTGGACGAGGAGGCCGCTGGGCTGCTCCTCCACATGACCGCCCAAGGCGGTCAGCAGCACCGCCGTGGTGCGGAGACGGTCGGATTCCTTGAGCCGCAGGCGTCCGGCGTTGAAAATCTGCGTATCGCCCGCCGCTCCGGCGGCAGTCACGCACAAAACGGGAATCAGATCGGGGATAGGTCCTGCGTCAATGGCTACGCCCCGCAGTGCACCCCGGCGGACGGTAACAGCCTCCTCGGAAACGGAGACCTCCGCCCCCATGGCGGTGAGAATATCCAGCACGGCCCGGTCCCCCTGGGGCGAGGCAAGGTCCAGACCCCGGACGGAGATACCGGCAGGGGACAGCGCCCCCATGCACAGGAAAAATGCGGCGTTGGACCAGTCACCCTCGGCACGGATATCAGCCGGGAAGCGGCACCGCTGGCCGCCGGGAATGTGCCAGACGCTGCCGCTGCGCCGCAGCGCGATGCCGCCGCGATTGAGAACGCTTTCCGTCATGGCAATGTAGGCGGCGGATTCCATTTGACCGGTGACGGTGAGGCTGCTGGCCTCGTCCAGCAGCGGCAGCGCCATCAGCAGGCCGGAGATGTATTGGGAGGACACATCCCCCGGCAGGGAAAACGCGCCGGGACGGAGCTTGCCGCCGCAGAAAAGCAGGGACCCTTCCTGACGCACGGTCATGCCGTGGGCAGTGAGTACCTCATCCAGCGGATGAAGGGGGCGCTGGGGCAGGCGGCCCTCCATGTGGAACACGGCCTCCGCCCCCAAAAGCCCCACCACCGGCAGCAGGAACCGCAGGGTAGAGCCGCTTTCCCCACAGAACAGGTGACAGACGCCGTTGGGTGTATTGGTAATGGGTTGAACAGTCAGCACCTCGCCCTCGGCGTGGATGCCGGCACCCAGCGCATTGAGACAGTCGATGGTGGCCGCAATGTCCCGGGAGATGCCCCGGCAGCGAAGGGTGACCGGGGCCTGTCCCAGCGCGGCGCAGATCAGCAGCCGGTGGGCCTGAGACTTGGAGGCGGGAATGTCAACGGCTCCGCTTCGGGGGCCGGGAAGAAGCGTTTGGTTCATTTCAATCCTCCATCCCGCAGCCAATCTGCCAGCTCCACAGCCGGAACGGTCTCCGCGCGGCAGCAGCCCACGGCCTTCGGTACGATGAGACGGATGGCATCATCCGTCCGCTTTTTGTCGGCCTCCGCCGCATGGAGAGTGTCGGCAAGGGACTCCGTGGCCTCTGTGGGCAGCTTGTACTGCTCCAAAAGGTCCAGCAGCGCGGTCAGGGTCTCCGGGGGGCAGATGCCCCGGTTCACCGCCGCCCGGGTGACAACGGCCATGCCGATAGCCACGCCCTCACCGTGGGAAATGGTAAAGTCCCGGCAGGCTTCAACAGCGTGGCCCACCGTATGGCCGAAGTTCAAAAGAGCACGCTGGCCCCGGTCAAATTCATCGCTTTGCACCACGTCCCGCTTGGCGGCCACGCACACGGAGAGTACGTGCTCTAACTGGCCCCGGACAGGCGTTTGGCGCAGTTCCCGGAAAAAGCCGGCATCGAACAGCATGGCGGTCTTGATGATCTCGGCGCAGCCGCAGCGGTATTCCCGCTCCGGCAGTGTAGACAGCAGCGCCGGGTCGCACAGCACCATGGCGGGCTGATGAAAGCAGCCGGCCTGATTTTTGCCGTGGTCAAGGTCCACGGCGGTCTTGCCGCCCACGGAGGAGTCCATCATGGACAGCAGCGTGGTCGGTACCTGAATATAGGTGATGCCCCGCTGGTAGGTGGCGGCGGTGAAGCCCGCAAGGTCCCCCACCACGCCGCCGCCCAGCGCGATGATGACATCCTCACGGGTGAAGCGGCGGTCACAGAGAAAATTCAGTGCGCGGCCGTAGGTTGCAAGGGTCTTATGCTGTTCCCCGTGGGGAAAAATGAAGTGCTCCGTCTGAAAACCGGTGTCCTGCAAGGATTGCTCGGCCTGCTGGCCGTAAAGGGGAAACACGGCGTCATCGGAGATGAGCGCCGCCCGGCGTCCGGGGAGCTGCCGGGCGGCCAGTGCCCCTAATTGGGACAGCAGCCCCATCTCGATGAGCACATCATATTCCCGGGAGGCGGCGATATGGATGCTTTTCAATGCCCGTCCACCTCCTCCTTGCGTCTCCGGCCCTCGTCCAGAAGCTGCACCAGTCCGGGAAGATCATCCCGGGCCATGGCGTCCCGGTATTCCGTGAGCTTTTCCAGCAGGATGTCCAGCTCCGACATAAGGTTGTCCTTGTTTTCAAGGAACAGCTCCGCCCACATTTCCGGGGCCAGCCACGCGACCCGGGTCATGTCCTTGTAGCTGCCGGCGGAAAAGCCCTTGTGCCGCCCCGCCGTGGGGCTTTTGATATAGGCGTTGGACACCACATGGGCAAGCTGCGAGGTAAAGGCGATCATTTCGTCATGGTCCTCCGCCGCGGTGACGGAGATACGGTTAAAGCCCGCCGGGGCCAGCAGAGCCTTGACCCGGCTTAAAAGCTCAATATCGTTCCGATCCTCCGGCACCAGCACCATGGGCGCGTTGCGGAACAGGGTGCCCGTGGCATATTTGAAGCCGGAGTTGTGAGTACCCGCCATGGGGTGCCCGCCAAGATAGGTGAAGCTGTACTGTCTTGCCAGCGGGAAACAGGCGGCGCAGACCACCCGCTTCGTACCGCAGCAGTCAATGACCACCGGCTTGCTGCCAATTTGGGCGGCGTGCTCCTTTAAATACGCAATGGCGGCGCCGGGGTAAACGGCGATGAGAATCAAATCGCATTGGGAGAGGTTTTCGTCCGTCAGAGGGCCCTCTACCACGCCGGACAGCATGGAAAATTCCAGCGTAGAGGCGTCGGTGTCACAGCCCAGTACCCGATGGCCCGCCGCATGGTACGCCTTGGCAAAGGAGCCGCCGATGAGGCCAAGGCCGACAATGCCAACTGTCATACCGCCACGACCTTCCGAATTTCCCGGAGCTTACCCATCAGGGCGTCAAACTGCTCGGGCCGCAGGGATTGTGCGCCATCACACAGGGCGTGGATGGGGTCATTGTGGACTTCGATAATGAGACCATCGGCATTGCAGGCCGTGGCGGCCATGGCCATGGGAGTTACGAGGCGGTTGATGCCCGTGGCATGGCTGGGGTCCACAATGACCGGCAGATGGCTCAGTTCGTGGAGCATGGGGACCGCTGCAAGATCCAGCGTGTTGCGGGTGTAATCATCAAAGGTGCGGATGCCCCGCTCACAGAGAATGACCTGCTCGTTGCCGTTTGCCATGATGTATTCGGCGCTCATCAGCAGCTCCTTCAGGGTGTTGGCAAGGCCGCGCTTGAGCAGGATGGGCTTACGGAGCTTTCCCAGCTCCCGCAGTAGGTCAAAGTTCTGCATATTCCGTGCGCCCACCTGCAAAACGTCCACATCCTCAAAAAGCGGCAGGTCCACCACGCTCATGATCTCCGTGACAATAGGCAGGCCGGTCTCCTGCCGGGCAATTTTCAAAAGCTCGATGCCCTCGCCCTTGAGGCCGGAGAAATCATAGGGAGAGGTGCGAGGTTTGAACGCGCCGCCCCGGAGCATATTGGCCCCGGACGCCTTCACGGCCTTGGCCACGGCCACGATCTGCTCCTCGGATTCCACGGAGCAGGGACCGGCCATAACGCAGAAATTGCCGCCGCCGATCTTCACATCGCCTACCTGCACCACGGTGTCTTCCGGGTGGAACTTACGGTTGCAGCACTTGAAAGGTTCCGAGACCCGCTTGACGGAATCGACGATATCCAGACTTTCCACCAAGTCCATATCCACGCGGCTGGTGTCGCCCACCAGACCAAGGACGGTCTGGAATTCCCCCTCGGAAACGTGGATGGTCAGACCTAAATTTTGCAGCCAGCCCATGAGCTGCGTGCGGTTTTCCTTTGTGACGCCGGGCTTGAGGACAACGATCATAAAAAATCCCTCCTGAATGATATCAATGAAAATCGAACTTATTATAAACGGAAAAGGGTAAACAAAAACGCCCCACAGGCGTAACCTGTGCGGCGCAAAATCGGCTTGGGGAGCCTCCCTGATTGCAACACAAATTACCCTTACTATGCGTGCATAGTAAAGTAGTAATAGGTGTAGAAAAAGGAAGCAGTCATTTTCTTTGATCTCCTGAACTGATGGCTCTGCCAAGATGAATTTAATGTAGCATACCGAGGGGTAATACGTCAACAAATTTCAACAAAAAATATGCACAGTTAGAAGTGAAAACGGAGTGCCTGATTTGGACAAAAACAACAGAAATGGCGGTAAAGACAGCCGCGCGGAGGTGCCTTTACAGCTCCCGGCGGCCCTCCAGCGCCCGGGCAAGGGTGGCGTCATCGGTAAATTCCAGATGTCCGCCCACGGGGATGCCGTAGGCCAGTCGGGTCACCTTTACGTCAAAGGGCTTGAGGAGCCGGGCGATGTACATGGCGGTGGCCTCGCCTTCCGTATCCGGGTTTGTAGCCATGATGACCTCCTGTACGCCGCCCTGCGCCACCCGCTCCAGCAGGGGCTTGATGGCAATATCGTCCGGGCCAACGTGGTTCATGGGACTGATGACGCCGTGGAGCACATGATATTTTCCGTTAAACTCCCGGCCCCGTTCCATGGCCGCTACATCCCGGGGGTCTGCTACTACGCAGATCACGGAGCTGTCCCGCCGGTCGGAGGCGCAGATGGGACACAGCCCTCCGGCAGTGAAATTACGGCACACCGGGCAGTAGGTGACGGTTTTCTTGGCGGTGACGATGGCATCGGCAAAGGTCTGGGCCTCCTGCTCCGAAAGGCCCAGCACATAAAAGGCCAGCCGCTGGGCGCTTTTGCCGCCGATTCCCGGCAGGCGGGCGAATTGCTCTACCAGCGCCTCCAGCGGCGCGGGAAAATACTCCATGATATTGCTCCTTCGTGCTCTGCGGGGCCATGTATGGCCCCGCAGCTATTGATATAGGTCGGAGCTCGCAAAGCTCCATTTGCCTGCGGGCAGAAATGCTTCGGGCACTTGAAAATTTTAATCATCCATCGTCAGGACAGGTGCCTGACGATGGATACTCTGCACCGCGTAAGTGTGCGAGAATCTCCCGCAAGCGAGTGCGCGCAGCGAGGTGGCAGGGAGGTTAGGAGAGGAACCTGTTCCCCTCCTATTATCCGAGTTCCATGGCAAACAGCGCGGCGGCACCGCCGGTGTGGACAAAGGCGATGTGCTCAGCAGCATTAAAATAGCCCTCCTTGACCAGCATCAGGAATTTGGCCCACGCCTTGCCGGTGTACACCGGGTCCAGCAAAATGCCCTCCTGCCTGGCCAGCTCTTCGATATACGGCGTATCCTCCGCGTTGGGAACAGCATAGCCCGCGCCTACGTGATAGAGCATTTGGAAACGGCTGTTCATATCGGTGGGGACGGGTTGTCCCACAAGCCCGGCGGCCTCTTTCACAAACTCCGGCACAATGTCCTCAAAGGGGTCGGTGTCCACGCCGAGTCCCGTGGCCTTAGCATGGGGCAAAAACAGGGAGGTACCCAGCACCAGACCGGCGGTGGTGCCGCCGGAGCCAGTAGCGGAGGCAATATGACCCAGCTCGATACCGGCCTCCTTTGCCTGCGCGGCCATTTCCCGGACACATTCGGCGTAGCCCACAGCGCCCAGCGCCGTGGAGCCGCCCACCGGGATGATATAGCCCTTGTGTCCCTCGGCGGCCAGTGCCTCACAGCGCCGCCGCATCTCGGCGTAGATGTCCTCGTAGCTGTCGGTATCCATAAACTCTACCTGTGCGCTGAAAATATCGTCCAGCACCAGATTGCCCTTTTGGTCCGTGACACCCCGCTTTTTCAAGATCAGGGTGCAGCGCATCCCCAGCCGTGCCGCGCAGGCGGCGGTGAGCATGGCGTGGTTGGACTGGGCGCCGCCGGTGGTGAACACGGTGTCACAGCCCTGCTTTTGGGCGTCCGCCAGCAGATATTCCAGCTTACGGACCTTGTTGCCGCCCAGCGCCACGCCGCACAGGTCATCCCGCTTGATCCAGATGCTCTTATTATAAAGACGGCTGATGTTCTCCAGCCGGTAAAAGGGCGTGGGATATACGCCCAGCTTGATTTTGGGAAGGGTGTTCCAGTTGCTCATTGCTTATTCTCCTCTTAATTCGCGGATTCGGGCGGGAATGTCCGCCGCCTTGTAAACGGCGCTGCCAGCCACCAGCACGTTGGCCCCGGCGTCGATACAAGCCTTGCAGGTGTCCGGGGCCACGCCGCCGTCTACCTCCAGCTCGCAGGCGGGATTGCGCTCGTTGATGAGCTTGCGGATGGCGGCCACCTTGGGAAGCTGATCCGCCATGAATTTCTGGCCGCCGAAGCCCGGTTCCACCGTCATGACCAGAATCAGCTCCACCTCATCAATGTAGGGCAGTACTGCCTCCCATGTGGTCTTGGGCTTCAGGACGATGCCTGCCCGTTTCCCCTTGGCGTGAATTTTGTCAATGGCGGCTTGAATGTTCTCCGGAAAGTCCGATTCTACATGGATCGTCACCAGATCGGCCCCGGCGTCGCAGAACTGCTCCACGTAGCGCACCGGCTGCGTGATCATCAGATGGACGTCCAGCGGCAGCTCCGTGACCTTGCGGATGGACTGCACCACGGGGATGCCGATGGAAATGTTGGGGACGAATACACCGTCCATGACATCTACATGAACATAGTCGGCATCGGCGATGCGATGAATGTCCCGCTCTAAATTCGCAAAATCGGCAGAGAGAATGGACGGAGCAATTTTAACCATGAAAAAGACCTCTTTTCTGTTTGTTTCCGGTGTTTCCGGCGGGGCCCGTCGGGGTGGGCGCGAGGACTGCCGTGGCAGCCCGGGGCGGCGCGCATAGGATGGAACAAGCGGCGTGAGCGTCCCCGGAACCGTCTCCCATCGGCCTGCCTCCGGGTCTGATGCCGCCGCTTTTCAGATAGGGGGCCGGTGCGTTCACCGGCCCCCGGTGTGCTTTATTCAGCCTTTAGTGTAGCAGACCCGCGGGACAAAAGCAATGCCGGTGCAAAATTTTGCATTGTTGCATTTGCAATAAGTATGCACGGCAGAATGTGGTAAAGTAAGGACAATAAAAGGCTGCGGCGCATGAAAGCTGCCGCGGCGGAAATGCTAACGCTATAAGGAGGCGGCAGTATGGAACTGAAGCACCTGAACGAACAGGAATTCAATACGGTAAAGAATGGGACGAAGCCCGCCATGATCGACTTTTTTGCAACGTGGTGCGGCCCCTGCAAAATGCTGGGCCCTGTGATGGAGCAGTTGGCGGACCGGTATGACGGTAAGGCCGTTGTGGCCAAGGTGGATGTGGACGAGCAGCAGATGCTTGCCATACAGTACGGTGTGATGTCCGTGCCGACGGTGCTGTTTTTGAAAAACGGCGAGGAGGTCGGGCGCCTCGTGGGCGTACAGCCCGCAGAGACCTATGCGCAAACGCTGGACAAGCTGCTGTAAAGGGCATTCGGATTCCAAAAAAGCAGGGCGGAGATGATTCATCTTCGCTCTGCTTTTTTGCATGATACCTGTTCTGCCTGCTTTCCTTTATTTCCAACCGGCAGCTCGCTGATGAGGGTGGAGCCCAGCACCAGCACAGCACCCAAAATCCCGCTCCAGCCCAGCGGCTCATGCAGCAGCAGGGCAGAGAGAAGAATGGCCACAATGGGGTCGATGTAGCTGAACAGCACCACCGTCTGGGCGGAGAGGTGGGCCATGGAGCCGAAGAACAGGGAGTAGCACCAGCCGGTGTGGAACACGCCCACGATCACCAGTAGGATCGCCCCCAGCGGCGTCAGCATCAGGGCGGAGGTATCCACCGTCAGCAGAATATAGGGCATCATTATGACGGCGGCCACGGCCAACTGCACCATGGTCCGCTCATAGGTGGGAACGCGGTCAAGGATTTTGTTGATGGAGATGTCCCCGGCATAGAATACGGCGGAACAGAGGGCAAGAAGGATACCCTTGGCCTCACCGGCCTGCGGGAGACCGGATTGGGGAACGCCGGAGACAAACACCATGCCGCACAGGGCGGTGAGTATGCACAGGAGCTTCCGCGCGGTCAGCCTTTCGTGGAACAAAAAGGGCGAGGCAAATGTGACAAAAACAGGGGCCATGTAATAGCAGAGGGTAGCCGTGGCGACGGTGGTATAGTTGTACGCCTCAAAGAGCGTGATCCAGTTGAAGCTCATGATGACGCCGGAGAGCACCAGCAGCTTCAGGTGGGGGCGGAGGGCCTCACGCTGAAAGGGTGTTTTCTTCCAGCGGAGCAGCAGCCATAAAAACGCGGCGCCCACGGCGCCTCGCACCAGTGCGATGATGCTGGAGGGGAGGGCAATGTAGCGGACGAAAATGCCGATGGTGCCAAAGGCGGTCACGGCGATGATCAAGTCGAGCTTGGCGCGGATCACGGGGTTCATGGGGAATCATCCTTTCTCTATTTCTATCATAAAAAATTGTTTACAGCAACGGAAAAAGGATCGTTTCAAGAAGGTGAACGGCCTCCGGCAGATGGGACTGAGAAAGACCGGCGTAATTGACCACCAGCGTGTGGGCGGGAACGGAATCGGGCCGGTCGGCATACTCAGAGAGGAAGCTGAGGCGAAGTCCGGCGGCGGAGGTAAGCCGCCGCAGCTCGTCATCGGAGCGGGCGGTGTCCAGCGTTAAGAGGAAGTGGAGCCCGGCCCCCTCCTCGGAAAACGTTACCCGCTGGGAAAGCGGGCTGAGGCGGAACGCCTCAAGGACCGCACCCCGGCGCTCCCGATACTCCTTCCTCATTCGGGCAAGATGGCGCTCATAGTGTCCCCCGGAAATGAAGCGGGCCAAAACGTGCTGCTCCAGCGCCGGAACGGTACAGGCGTAAAAGCCTAAATTCCGGCGGTAGCGCTCCAAAAGCCGGGGCGGCAGCACCAGAAAGCCGAGGCGCATGGAGGGAGAAATGGTTTGAGAGAACGTGTTTAAGTACACCACCCGTCCCCGAGCGTCAATGCTTTGCAGCGTGGGGATGGGGCGGCCCGTAAAGCGAAACTCACTGTCATAGTCATCTTCAATGATGGTGCCGCCGGTGTCCTCCGCCCAGCGCAGCAGCGCTTGCCGGCGGGCAATGGGGGTAACGAGTCCGGTGGGGTACTGGTGATTGGGGGAAATGTGCAGGGCCCCGGCGCCGGAGGCGGCCAGCGCCGCCGGGTCGATGCCCTGTCCGTCCAGCGGAATGGGGACACAGGCAGCGCCGCAGGCCCGATAGACCTGACGGATTTTGGGGTAGCCGGGGTCTTCCACGGCAAAGGCCGTATCCCGGCCCAAAAGCTGGGCCAGCAGCAGGTAGAGATACTCGGCGCCGGCGCCGATAATGATCTGGGACGGAGAGACTGCCATACCCTTGAGGTCCCGCAGTTCATCGGCAATGGCTTGCCGCAGAGCGGGAAGTCCCTGATGGGGAACAGGGGACAGCAGAGCCTCCGGCGCCTCGGAGAGCACCTGCCGGGTGAGCTTTGCCCATGTGGAAACGGGGAAGCGTGCGGTATCCACCCGGTTGCGGCTCAAATCCAGCCGCGCCTGCGGCGACTGCGGCTCCGGGGGAACAGCGGCGGGCGGCTCCTCGGCGGCGGGCAGGGGTCGCTCCACGGCGGAGACGAAAAAGCCCCGCTTGGGCCGCGCCTGCAGATAGCCCTCTGCCTCCAACTGGCTGTACGCCCCCTCCACGGTGATGACGGAGACCCGCAGATGTTCCGCCAGCGCCCGCTTGGAGGGCAGCCGGGTCCCGGCAGGCAGCGCGCCGCTGAGAATATCTGAACGGATAGAGCGGCAGAGATATTCATATAAAGGTAGGGAGCCGCGCTCCTCCATGGGGTAGGTCAGCATGGTGGTTACAGGAAATCAGGCGCGGCGGGGGGCTCCTGTGTAGCCGCCTTGGCGGCGTCATAATAGTCCAGCAGCACGCACTGCCAGTTCGGCAGATAGAAAAGCGCCACCGCGAAGGACCATGCGGTGCACAGCAGAGACAGGGGGAGGGGCGTGGAGAGCGATAGATAGGCGGTAACGTCGCCGCCTACGGAGATGTACTGAGAGATATTTACAATCAGGTTCGGCAGCGCGGCCAGCACGTCGAGGTACTCCTTCTCGGCGAGCGTCTGCAAACGCTCGATGCCCTGCTCGGCCGCAGCGCCGGGGTTGATGACCACGTAACGCTCGTAGTAGATGATCGCTTCGAGTTTCTTCGAAGGGATACCCAGCAGGTAGCCGATCTTCGAAGGAAGCGAACGGAAATACCAGATATGCACCACCGGAACGACCAGCGAGATATGGCCCATGCGCTCGCGGCGCACCTTCTTCTCGGTCACCTCCACGCCGCAGCGGTCGCAGACGATGCCCTTGTAGCGGATACGCTTGTACTTGCCGCAGTGGCACTCGTAGTCCTTCACCGGACCGAAGATACGCTCGCAGAACAGACCGTCGCGTTCGGGCTTGTACGTTCGGTAGTTGATCGTTTCCGGTTTGAGCACCTCGCCGCTCGACTGGGCGAGAATCTCCTCGGGAGATGCCAGTCCGATCGAAATGCGATTGTAGCCGCCAGCCGGTTTGTTATCTTTGTTGAATGGCATAATGATTCAGTTTTTCTTTCTCGTTTTACTACCCTTTACTCCAGTTTGACCGAAAGCGCCAGACCGCGCAGCTCGTGCAGCAGGACATTCATCGCCTCCGGAATGCCCGGCTTGGGCAGGTTGTCGCCCTTGACGATCGCCTCGTAGGCCTTGGCGCGGCCCGTCACGTCGTCCGACTTGATCGTCAGAATCTCCTGCAGGATGTTGGCGGCGCCGAAGCCTTCGAGCGCCCAGACCTCCATCTCACCGAAACGCTGACCGCCGAACTGCGCCTTACCGCCCAACGGCTGCTGCGTGATAAGCGAGTAGGGACCGATCGAACGGGCGTGCATCTTGTCGTCGATCATGTGGCCCAGCTTGAGGAAGTAGGTCACGCCGACGGTGGCCGGCTGGTCGAAACGCTCGCCCGTCTGGCCGTCGTAGAGGTAGGTACTGCCGCTTCGGGGCAGACCGGCCTTGGTCGTGTATTCGTTCACCTGATCGAGCGAAGCGCCGTCGAAGATCGGCGTGGCGAACTTCACGCCCAGCTCGCGGCCCGCCCAACCGAGCACGGCCTCGTAGATCTGGCCGAGGTTCATTCGCGAAGGCACGCCCAGCGGGTTCAGACAGATGTCGACGATCGTACCGTCTTCCAGGAAAGGCATATCCTCGTCGCGCACGATACGCGCCACGATACCCTTGTTGCCGTGACGACCGGCCATCTTGTCGCCCACCTTCAGTTTGCGCTTCTTGGCGATGTAGACCTTGGCCATCTGGATGACACCCGTCTGCGGCAGCTCGTCGCCGTTAGTGAGGTTGTACTTCTCACGCTTGATCGCGGCATCGGCCTTCTTCCACTCGATCGTATAGTTGTTGATCGTAGCCTCGATCATGGCGTTGACATGCTCGTCCGACGTCCAACGGCACGAACCGAGATTCAAATAGCCCGTCGGTACGCCCGTGCGCTCGTCGGTCGTCTGACGCGACAGCTCCTCGAGCATCTTCTGCGAGAATTTCGCACCGGCGGCGTAAAGTTCCGAACCGAAATAGTCGGTGACACCCGTCGTGGTCTTGCCCTGCACGAGCGACCAGAGCTTCTGCACGAGCAGTTTGGTCAGATCGGCGATCTCGGCGGCAAATTTCTCGTCGAGCTTTTCGAGCATCGCCTTCTCGGCGGCCTTCGACTTCTTGGCCTCCTTGCCGGCGCGGCTGTAAAGTTTGGTGTCGATCACCACGCCGTGCAGCGAGGGCTGCGCTTTAAGCGAAGCGTCCTTCACGTCACCCGCCTTGTCGCCGAAGATGGCGCGCAGCAGCTTCTCCTCCGGCGACGGATCGCTCTCGCCCTTGGGCGTGATCTTGCCGATGAGGATGTCGCCCGGGTGGACGTTGGCACCGATGCGGATGATACCGTTGGCGTCCAGATCCTTCGTGGCGTCTTCGCTCACGTTGGGAATGTCGGAGGTCAGCTCCTCGACACCGCGCTTGGTGTCGCGCACCTCCATGATGTACTCGTCGACATGCACCGAGGTGAAGATATCCTCGCGCTGGATACGCTCCGAGATCACGATCGCGTCCTCGAAATTGTATCCCTTCCACGGCATGTAGGCCACTTTCAGGTTGCGGCCGAGCGCCAGCTCGCCGCCCTGCGTCGAGTAGCCTTCGGTAAGGATCTGCCCCTTCGTCACGCGGTCGCCCGTCAGTACGACCGGCTTCAAGGTAATCGACGTATTCTGGTTGGTACGGCGGTAGCGCGGCAGCTCGTAGGTGGTCACCTCGGGAGCGAACGAGCAGACGACTTCGTCCGGCGTACGTTCGTATTTGATGCGGATCTGCGTGGCATCGGCGAAAACCACCTCGCCGTCGCCCTCGGCGACGATCTGGATGCGGCTGTCGGAGATCATGTCCTTCTCGATGCCCGTGCCGACGATCGGCGCTTCGCACGTGACGAGCGGAACGGCCTGGCGCATCATGTTCGATCCCATCAGCGCACGGTTGGCGTCGTCGTGCTCCAAGAAGGGGATCAGGCTGGCGGCGATCGAAGCGATCTGGTTCGGAGCCACGTCCATCAGGTCGACCTCCTTGTCCGTCACCACGGGGAAATCGGCGCCTTTACGCGCCTTGATACGGTTCGGTTGGAGGAAATGGCCCTCGTCGTCGATCGGAACGTTCGACTGGGCGACCACCTTTCCCTCCTCCTCTTCGGCGGAGTAGTAGCGGATATGGCTGTTGTCCAGATCGATCACGCCGTCGTTCACCGAACGGTAGGGCGTCTCGATGAAGCCCATGTCCGAAATCTTGGCATAGACGCACAGCGACGAGATCAGACCGATGTTGGGACCTTCCGGCGACTCGATCGGACAGAGACGGCCGTAATGCGTGTAGTGCACGTCGCGCACCTCGAAACCGGCGCGGTCGCGCGACAGACCGCCGGGACCGAGCGCCGACAGACGGCGTTTGTGCGTAATTTCGGCCAGCGGATTGATCTGGTCCATGAACTGCGACAGCTGGCTGGTGCCGAAGAACGAGTTGATGACGCTCGACAGCGTCTTGGCGTTGATCAGGTCGACGGGCGTGAAGACCTCGTTGTCGCGCACGTTCATGCGCTCGCGGATCGTACGCGCCATACGCACGAAGCCCACCGAGAACTGATTCGACAGCTGCTCGCCGACGGTGCGTACACGGCGGTTCGACAAGTGGTCGATGTCGTCCACCTCGGCGCGCGAGTTGATGAGCTGGATGAGGTACTTGATAATGGCGATGATGTCCTCGCGCGTAAGCGTGCGGATTTCGGGATCGATCTCCAACCCCAGCTTCTTGTTGATACGGAAACGGCCCACGTCGCCCAGATCGTAACGCTTGTCCGAGAAGAAGAGCTTCTCGATCACGTCGCGCGCCGTAGCCTCATCGGGCGGTTCGGAAGCGCGCAGCTGCCGGTAGATGTAGACGACAGCCTCCTTTTCGGAGTTGCACGGGTCTTTCTGCAACGTATTATATATAATGGAGAAATCGATGCCCGACGGATTCTCCTTGTGCAGCAGGATCGTCTTGGCACCGCTCTCGATGATCTGTTCGATGTGCTCCTCCTGCAAGACGGTCTCGCGGTCGACGATGACGTTGTTACGCTCGATGGAGACTACCTCGCCCGTATCCTCATCGACGAAATCCTCGACCCATGTCGAGAGCACGCGCGCGGCCAGCATCCGGCCGACGGCCTTTTTCAGATTGGCCTTGGTGACCTTCACCTCGTCGGCGAGATCGAATATTTCGAGGATCTGCTGATCCGCCTCGAAACCGATGGCCCGCAAAAGGGTCGTGACGGGCAGCTTCTTCTTGCGGTCGATGTAGGCGTACATCACGTTGTTGATGTCCGTGGCGAACTCGATCCACGACCCCTTGAAGGGGATGATACGCGCCGAATAGAGTTTCGTACCGTTGGTATGCATGCTCTGTCCGAAGAAGACACCCGGCGAGCGGTGCAGCTGCGACACGATGACGCGCTCCGCACCGTTGATGACGAACGTACCCCGTTCGGTCATATAGGGAATCGTACCGAAATAGACGTCCTGAACGACGACACCGAAATCTTCGTGCTCCGTATCGGTGCAATAGAGCTTCAACTTGGCCTTCAAGGGCACGCTGTACGTCAGACCGCGCTCCAAGCACTCCTCGATCGAGTAACGGGGCGGATCGACGTAGTAGTCGATAAACTCGAGAACGAAATTGTTTCTGGTATCCGTAATTGGGAAATTCTCCTGAAACACCTTGTAGAGGCCCTCTTTCTTGCGATTCTCGGCCGTGGTGTCCATCTGGAAAAAATCTCGGAATGATTTCAGCTGTACCTCGAGCAGATCCGGATAGGGAACCCGGTTTTTCACTGTCGAGAAGCTAATTCTTTGTTGTGTTGTATTTGTGGACATCGGTAAATCCAAATTAAGTTGAAGTTTGTTCTTTCAATCGGGTACCTTCCTTTCCGACAGGTCTCCATAACCTGCGGCAATGCTCTCAGCGTAAACACATTATACCCTCAGAGCATTCCAAAATCCAAGAAAAGGGCACAGCTCCGACGGCACTCCCTTTTCTTAGACGAGAAAAGGCATAGAGCTTACTTTGGGGGTAAACTATACACCTGAGTTGTCTGAAACTACGAAAGTAG
>ENA-UEQE01001735-UEQE01001735.1-human-gut-metagenome-genome-assembly--contig:-NODE-1735-length-17136-cov-7.139809_pt1 | contig 17136 bp, 13 predicted proteins | sample MGYA00242934_ERZ507935 | MGnify/ENA primary metagenome ERZ507935 (study PRJEB26167, sample SAMN06115423) | human gut metagenome | host: Homo sapiens | place: China:Anhui | collected 2015-03-30... | reverse complement strand
CTGTGTAACAACACCTCTCTCGTCGCGCGCGCTCTCTCTCTCTCTCTCTCTCTCTCTCTCTCTCTCTCTCTCTCTCTCTCTCTCTCTCTCTCTCTCTCTCTCTAGAGTAAGCTCCCTCTTCAATCCGTCAGCCTCTTTGCACGGCATTCCTTTGTTCAGGGGATGCCGTTTTTCCTCCCTTTCTTCGAGAGCCACATTCTCTACCCATCCGTATAAAAAGACCGGCATACGCAAGGCGCGTTGCTGGTCTTTTTATTGCCCCCAATCTGGGGAAAATGCGTTTCTGTTATCCGAATCGGGGAAAGGAGCCGACAGGAATGCGTCTGGCAATGCCAACCTTTTACAGGAGGAAGATTCATGAAGAACCGTGTAAAAAATCGCGTGAAGAAGCAGGCGCTGTCTTTCGCGGCGGTCATGGCGATGGTTCTTGGCGGCGGCATGCAGTTGTATGCTGCCGACAAGATCGCTGACACCGTATACCGCAATGGTAAAATCTACACCATTACGGAAACGGCGGAAGAGGCCAAAGACGCCAACAACGCCAAAAAGGTTGACGTCGTCGCGACGTTGAACGGCAAGATCGTTTTTGTGGGTTCGGAAGCCGATGCCAAGTCTCAGGGATACCTTGACGAGAACAAGGTCAACAAGATTGTCGACCTGCGCGGCAAGACCATGCTGCCCGGCTTTGTTGACGGTCACGGCCACTTCCCGGGACAAGGTACTAGCGACCTCTACAAGGTCAACTTAAACAGTCCACTGCTTGACGGTACCGTGGACACGATGGACAAGCTCATTGAGGAACTCCGCAAGAAGGCCGAAACCCTTCCCGCTGGCAGCCCAATTATCGGCTGGAATTACGACGATACGCAGCTTGTTGAGCAGCGCCATCCTACCCGCCATGATCTGGACAAGGCCAGCACTACCCATCCTATTTACGTATCACATATCTCCGGCCATATGGGGGCGGCCAACTCACTAGCCCTGGAACAATATAACGTAACATCTGCAACAACGACAGAAGGCGTTGAAAAAGACGCTTCTGGAGAACCTACAGGAGTTCTTTTCGAAACAAAGGCTATGCAGCTCGTTCCCCTTTCTAATGAGCTCGAAACCAACGAAAGCTTCGGTATTGCCCGCGCATCGCAGGTTTATGCGGCGGCAGGCGTAACGACTGCCGACTGCGGTGGTGCGCAAGCTCAGCAAATCCCCGCGTTCCAGAAGACATTGGATTCCAAGCAGCTTTCTCTCCGTGTCCTCGTTCATCCCCTTGGCTATTATGCCTATGCTCTTGATAATGGTACCGTTATTGACGGCATGGGAGCGAGCAACCGTAAGGCTATGGGGTGGGAAGATACCGGTGATGGCAAGTTCTCAAAATTTATTGAGGGCACAACAGCCACGATTGGTCAAGATATTACGAGCTGGGATATTGGTAACACAGACGTCCCCAGCAATTTACCATCCGACTATCTTATGCTTGGCGCCTACAAGCTCCTCTTTGACGGTTCTCCGCAGGGATATACTGCATGGATGAAGTCTCCCGGCTATTATGACTGGAAGGATTATACGGAAAAAGACAGCTTCGAAAAGTCGGATTACTTCATTGGTCTTCCCGGTACGCAAAATATCGCTCCCGACGTGCTTACCGATGTCATTAAGTTATTCCATGCCGCAAAGCAAAGTGTGGAAGTCCACACTAACGGTTCCGCAGCCGCTGAAGCCTATGTGTCCGCAATCGAAGAAGCTGTGGCCACTTACCCCGACGTTACGGATACTCGCCACACGTCCATCCACGGCCAGACAATGGAACGTCAGCATGTGGAACGTCTTTCCGGGCACTATGGAGATCTTAAGGCAACAGCCCACATGTACAACGACCTGACCGGTGCGTACAAGGACGGCAATGTCGATCTGACCATGGGTGGCAGGTTACCCAGTGGCAACCTTCCCGAACTTATGAAGGCCCAAAACACCGTCAACTCCTATTTTGACAACCACACTTACTTCTACGGTTATCGCCATACCAACCAGTTCTTTGGTCCCGGCCGTGCTTTCAACATGAGCCCCGCCGGTTGGAGCGAAGCCTATGGTCAGCGATACACCTTCCATAACGACACAAGTATCACGCCCATCTCGCCTCTACGCAGTATCCAGTCTGCTATTACCCGTGTTTCCGGCGACGCAATCGCTTCGCTTGGTCAAGAAAACCTCACGGTAAACGGCAAAGGTAAAGACCTGAACGCCACTGCTCAGTACAAGGAACGCATCACTGATACTGAAACCCGCGCGTTCTGGACTTATGACCACCGCATCAACCCCCTTCAGGCCATTCGTGCCAATACCATTACTCCTGCTTACCAAAACAAGGTTGAAGATCGTCTTGGTTCCATCGAAGAGGGTAAGCTCGCCGACTTCGTCATTTTAGACGAAGATATTATGGGTATGGGTGTAGACAACCCCGATGCCCTTCGCATTGCTCAGATACGCGTGGCCACCACTATTGTGGGTGATGATGTCGTGTATGGCTTCCTTCCCGACAGCAAGAGTTTCGCTAGCAAGGTTTACGCTGGCTATGAGCAACCGTCTCTCGATACCAGCGTCTCCATGAGGGACAGCCAGCTTATTGATGATGCCACTGCTGAAAAGGAATATGCGGCTCTCGAAGCTAACGAAAAGCGTTTTGGTACATATTCATTTACCGCTGAAGTTGAAGCTGGAGCCAGCATAGTCTTCCAGATGGATTTCCTCGGTAATGGGGAAAAAGTCGATGCTCTCAACCTGTACAAGTTAACCACCAACTCCAAGACGGAATACACCTATGGCCGCCCCTCTGCCGGTGAAATGGCCTCAGCCTCCGGCCAATGGTGGATTGGTTCATTTGACAACCCAACTGTTGCTTTGCCTAGTGACACAGTCTTGGAAAAGGACAAGACCTATGTGGCCTTCTTTATCATCCGTGATAATGACGGCACCTATGACGCCGACAGTACTGATGGTATAATCGCTGATTCGGTGACTATGGTTTCTACCACTGGCACCCTGCCTACCAATGGTGGCACTGCCGATCAAGTCTACAATAGCGACGACGACGGAAGCAGCAGCGGCTGCACCGTCGGCTCCACGCCTTCCTATGACCTCCTGGTTCTGTTCCTCGGCATGTCGGCCGTAGCCGCTATCCGCGTGCTGCGTCGCCGCAACGAACAATAACATCAATTGAAAAGGGGCCCTCCATCCCGTATGGGGGCCCCTTTCACGCGCAAGGTTTCATGGCGAATTTTTGCTACAAGGCCATTTCCGCAACCGGCAAAACCGTGCGCGGCATGGTGGAGGCTGACACCGAACGGCAGGCCATCGCGTCCGTACGCGAAAAGGGGCTTGTGCCGCTCTCCGTCGAATCCGCATCTGCATCCGTTGCCAACCCGGAAAAGCCTTCCGCCCAAAAACCTTTCAAAAAAATCCTCGAATCGCTCCGCCCCGTCCCCAAGACGGCCGTCGCAGCCATGGCCCGCCAGCTTGCTACACTGCTGCATGCGGGCCTTCCGCTTGACGAGGCCCTTGCGAGCATCTGCGCCCACGACGATCTCTCCCGGATGCAGGGCATCGTTTCCCGCCTGCGCGACCGGATTATGGCGGGTGGGGATCTTGCTGACGGGCTGGCCGAGTTCCCCCGCGTCTTCTCATCAACGTTCGTAACGATGGTACGGGCGGGCGAAGCCTCCGGCACGCTGGAACTCGTGATCGAACGCTTCGCCGAACATATCGAACAGCAGGTGGCGCTCGTGCGCAAGGTGCAGGCTACGCTGGCCTACCCCATCCTCATGCTGTTCGTGGGCATCGGCGTCGTCATCTTCCTGCTGACGTTCGTGATCCCCAAGGTCACACAAATTTTCTCGGACATGGGCCGCGCGCTTCCCGTGCCCACGCAGATCCTGCTGGCCGTCAGCGACGGCATCCGATCCGGCTGGTGGATCATCCTGCTCCTCGCCCTCTGCATCATGCTCGGCATTTGGCGGATGCGCAGGACAGAAAGAGGCAAACGGTACACCCACCGCCTGCTGCTGCGCCTGCCCGGCATTGCCGGCATCTACCGCCCGCTGATCGTCGGGCATATGGCCCGCACCCTCGGCATGCTCCTCAAAAACGGCGTCACCCTGCTCAAGGCCCTGCACATCGTCAAATCCGTGGCGGACAACAAACTCATGGCCCAAGCCGTCCAGAACATGATCGACGGCGTGCAGGCGGGCCGGGATCTCTCGGAATTCATGGACGATCCGCTTGTCTTTCCGCCGTTGTCCCGCCAGATGGTCGCCGCCGGGGAACGGAGCGGGCAACTCGGCGAAATGCTGCTTTGGGTCGCCAACGACAGCGAAAACCGGGTCGCCTCGCGCCTTCAGGTCGTCACGTCCCTCATGGAACCGGTCATGATCCTCCTGCTGGGCGGCATCGTCGGCTTTGTGGTCATCGCCATCATCCTGCCCATCTTTGAAATGAGCACCCTCGCAGGCTGACCATGTCCAAGCGCGTGACCACATTCTTCTCCCTCTTCTGCATCTCGCTGATCGCGTGGTTCCTTGCCAAGGCCACCTTCGCCCTGCGCGAGACGGCGCTCGACACACCCGGTTCCGCCTCCCGGCTTACGGAACACGCCGCTGCCGCGCCCGAACCGCTCTCCGCCTTCGACGGCATCACCGCACGCAACCTCCTTGGGGTTTCCGTCTTCCCACCTGAAGCCCGCCGTTCCCCCAAAGGCGGTACGGGGACGGATTCCGGCGAAGAAAGCGAACGCCTTTCCGCCGAAGGCATCGACGCGCTGCCCATCAGCAAACAGGGTTGGAAACTGCTCGGAACCATCGTGGACACGGGGCCGGGCAAGGCCAGCCGCGCCGTCATTCAGGTGAACGGGACGGAACGGCCCTACAGGGAAGGGGACACGATACAAGGGTGGAAAATCGCCCTCGTGCAGCGCCGCACCGCGGTCATCGCCAAAGGCGGAGCAAAAGAACGGCTGCCCATGAGCGAGGATTCTATCCTCCAAAAGGAAAGCGCCAAACCCGACGAACAAAAGGCCGTGAGCCGCGCCCGGCTTCGGGAAGAACTCGGCGACATCGGCGCCCTGATGCGCGCCGTCTCCGTCTCCCCGCAGGCCGTGGGCGGCTATCAGGGTTTACGCATCCTCGACATGCAGCCGGGAAGCTACATAGAGGAGCTCGGCCTCAAAAAAGACGACCTTCTGCTGGGGGCCAACGGCAAGCCCCTGAGAGGGTTCGGCGATCTGGGCGGGCTTGGGGATTTGGCCGACAAGAGCGCCATCACGCTCGAAGTCTTGCGCAACGGGAAAAAAACCATCATCCGGTATGATGTACAAAGTTGATGCCATGTTCGATTCGTCCAGCAAAGCGGCAACGGCCCTTCGTGTCTCCATCCTGTTCCTCACCCTGCTCTGCGCGCAGGGTTTCCCGTCCGCCGCTCCTGCATGGGCGGAGCCGGAAAACGGCCTGACGCTGGATTTCAAGGATGCGGACATCCATGCCCTCATCAAGTACATCAGCGAAGCCACCGGCCGGAACTTCATCACCGATCCCGCAGTCAAAGGGAAGGTGACCGTCTATTCCCCGGTCAGGATTTCACCAGATGAAGCCTTTGAGACCTTCGTTTCCATCCTGCGCGTGCAAGGGTACGCGGTGCAGAAAAGCGGCACAGCCTACAAGATCGTCCCGCTGAAGGAAGGCATCGGGCAAGGCGAAGACGCCGCCGTGGGCCGTAAAATGGGTTCCGAGCTGGAAACCGTGGTCACGCAGATCGTGCCCCTGAAAGTCGGCGTGGCGGCCGAGCTCGCCAAAATCCTGCCCTCCCTGCTTGGGAAGGAGCACGCCATTTCCGCCTATACCCCATCGAACACCCTCGCGCTGACGGCCCCGGCCCCCAACGTCGCCAAGGCCATGACCTTCCTTGAACAGGTGGAGGCCAGCGAAACGGCGGGCACCTCCGTCACCCTCGGCCTGCAATACGGCGACTCCAAGACGCTGGCCGCCACGCTCGCCAAGATCCTCAAAAGCCGGGATGAGGAGTACGCCAAAAAGGGCCGCCCCACCGTCAGCCTCGTGCTTGCCGACGAACGTACCAACAGCCTGCTCATCTATGGCGATCCCGAAGCCATCGGGATGGCGCGTGACGCGGTCGGCTCCCTGGACATCCCCACCCCCAAGGGCAAGGGCGACGTACACCTTATCTCACTGTCCAACGCCAAGGCCGAGGATCTGGCGCAGGTCATCAACACGCTCGTGGAACGCCAGCGCGCATCAGGGACGGAAGAGCAGAAGCCGGATACCGTGCTTTCCAAGGACATCAAGGTGGTGGCCGACAAATCCACCAACAGCCTTGTCATCACCGCCCGCCCGGATGAATTTGAAGCCCTCAGCAACATCGTCGCCAAGCTCGACGTGGTGCGCAAGCAGGTGTTCATCGAAGCCCTGATCATGGAAGTGAGCAGTGAGGCATCCTTCTCCTTCGGCATCAACTGGGCCGTCGGGGGCAATACCGGAGATGCCGCCATCGTCGGCGGTGTCGGCCTGAACGGGGGAAGCTTCTCCCTGAGCTCCAGCGGAACCAACAAAACGGTATCCCTCCCCTCCGGCGTGAGCATCGGGGCCATCCTGAAAGACGCCATCACCGTGGGCAACACAAGCTACAACATCCAATCCATCCTGAACGCGGTCAGGGGCAACAGCGACGTCGACGTGCTCGCCACCCCGCAGCTCCTCACGCTCGACAACGAGGAGGCCAGCGTGGAAGTCGTGGACAATATCCCGTTCACCAAGGAAAGCACCACCCGCAACGACAACGACTTCACCACCCAGTCCATGGACTACAAGGACGTGGGCGTGAAGCTCAAGATTACCCCGCGCATCAGCGACGACGGCTCGCTCCGCCTTGAGGTGGAACAGGAAGTCAGCCGGGTCACGCAGGGCCTCATCACCCTCACCAACGGGGATCAGATCGTCGCCCCGACCACCCGCAAGCGCCTGGTCAAGACGACCATCCTGTTGCAGGACAGCCAGACGGCGGTCATCGGCGGCCTCCTCGACGATCAGAAGACCTACAACCAGAGCGAAGTTCCGGGGCTCGGCAGCATTCCCGGACTGGGATGGCTGTTCAAGGCCCGCAACAAGCAGTCGAACCAGACCAACCTGTTCATCTTCATCACGCCCAAAGTCATCAGGAACGCAGCCGACTCTGCCGACCTTACGCGCGAAAAACAGCTCGTGCTGCATGAAACGAGCGTGGGGCATGACGGCCTCGGCCTGCCGATCATGAGCAAACCCAAGATGCTGAAACCTGTTTTCGTGAACTGACGCCATGAAGACGCTCACTTCATTGCTGGAACGCCTTAACCTCGCCCCTGAAGTGCTGGAGGCCTGTGCGCGGAATGCGGAAGCTTCGGGCATCCCCCTCGAAAGGGCCCTGTACGAGGCGGAGCGCATCGACGAAAACCAGTATCTGGAAACCGCCGCGGAGCGCCATGCCATGCCTTGCGAACTCCGGCTTGCGGCCCTCGTGGGCAAGGAGGGCTCAGGGTGGCGTGCGGACGCCGAACGTGTTTGTAAAGTTCCCCTTCCTTGGCTCAGAAAACAGAAAGTGGTGCCCGTCCGCGACAAGGACGGCAAACTTGCACTGGCGATCTGCCATCCGTTCAGTTGGCTTCTCGCGCAAGAACTGGGGATGCTGCTCGGCGAACGGCTTGAATACCCCGTACTTGCCCGCGAAGACGACATCACGGACGTCATCAACCGGATTTTCGGCGAGTCCACCCGCTCGGAAGGGAGCGTCTCGGACGTGCTCGGCGATTCGGTCAATGAGATCGACGAATTCAACGAAGATGCGGTGGAGGACTTGCTGGAGGACAGCAGCGAAGCCCCGTTTATCCGGCTGGTCAACATGATCCTCGCGCAGGCCGTGCGCGCCGGGGCCAGCGACATCCACATCGAACCCTACCGCGACGTTTCCCGCGTGCGCTTCCGGCTGGACGGCGTGCTTTACGAACGCCACACCCTGAACAAGGCCCATCACGCCGCCGTGGTGTCGCGCATCAAGGTCATGGCGAAGCTCAACATCGCGGAAAAGCGCCTGCCGCAGGACGGGCGCATCGCCATTTCCCTCGGCGGGCGTCAGGCGGGGCTGCGCGTGTCCACCCTGCCCACGTCTTTCGGCGAGCGCGTGGTGCTCCGCCTGCTCGAAAAGAGCGAACGCGTGCTCTCCCTCACCGAACTCGGGCTCAGCCGGGAAGACTTGCAGCTCATGCATTCCCTTGTGGGGATCACGCACGGCATCGTGCTGGTCACCGGCCCCACCGGCAGCGGCAAGACCACCACGCTTTACGCCGTGCTTCAGGAACTGACCGCGCCGGACAAGAACATCCTGACCATTGAAGATCCCGTGGAATACGAGCTGGAGGGCGTTGGGCAGATACAGGTCAACCCCAAAATAGGGCTGACCTTTGCCGACGGGCTGCGCTCCATCGTGCGCCAAGACCCGGACGTCATCCTGATCGGTGAAATCCGCGACGCCGAAACCGCCGCCATCGCCGTGCAATCCGCCCTGACCGGGCACCTCGTCTTTTCCACCCTGCACACCAACGACGCGCCCGGCGCAGTCACCCGCCTCTTCGACATGGGCGTGGAACCGTTCCTGCTCTCCTCGGTCCTGCGCGGCGTGGTGGCGCAGCGCCTCGTCCGTATGCTCTGCCCGCACTGCCGGGAGGCCTATCTCCCGGATGGGCAGGAACTGGAAAAGCTCGGTGCGGCCCGTTCCGCCTACCGGCCCGGCCAGCCGCTCTACCGGGCCAAAGGCTGCCCGGACTGTCTGGACACGGGATACCGGGGCCGTATGGCGATTTATGAAATCATGCCGGTAAGCGACGCTTTGAAACGGCTCATCGTGGATAAGGCCGACGCCAACGTGCTTGGGGCGTGCGCGCTGTCCGAAGGCATGCGCAACCTGCGGCATGACGGCATGTTGAAAGTGATCGCGGGGCTGACCTCGCTTACCGAAGTTGCGAGGGTTACCAATGAGTAGCAAAATAAACGGCACTTCCCGGAGGCACGCCCCGACGCCTCCGCATGAGGCCCACGGCGAAGCGCCTTTAACATACGGGGCGGCCACATGATGCGGGCGTTGCTGGACAGGCTGCTTTTCGCGCTTCCTTCCCCGCCTTCCCGGGCCTCGCTGGTGCGTGGGGGGCTCTATCTCCTGTTCGGGCTGCTGCTGTACGGCCTGTTCCTCGGCATACTGTACGTGCGCGAGCTCGGCGTGGTCGGCCTGCGCCAATGGTGCGGGCGTCTGCCCGGCGTGCAGATGGACATGAGCCGCCCGGAACTGTCTTTCTTTCCGCCCGCGCTGGAAATCGCCGAGCTGACGGTGCAGCCGCCGAACGCCCCGGAGCCGTTGGCCTTCCGCAATGTCCGGGCGGGCCTGACCGCCTTCCCGCTTGGCGTAACACTCGACGCTGACATCGCCGGGGGTGAGCTGAACGCAACCGTGATCCCCTCCTCGCTCTGGAACCCCGAACGGCTCGCCGTGCGGTCATCCCTCTCCGGAATCGGCATCGAGCCCTTAATCAGGCCATTCGTGGGCAAAACGTCTCTCGTGCAGATACGAAGCGGCAAGCTGGATGGTTCCGCAACCCTCGACCTGCCCCTTCTGAACGGGCGGCCCGATCCGCTTGCGGGCGAAGGCTCATTGAACCTCTCCCTGCGCGGGGGCGTGGCGGATCTCAGCCTGCCTATGCTCAAGAGTTCCCGCCTGGATAAGTTGGAGGGCACAGTGGAAACCGGTTGGAAAAAAAACCGGCTGACCCTGCACCAGCTCGCAGTACGGAGCCCCGTAATTGCGTGTACCGTCCAAGGGCAGGCTACCCTTGTCCCGCGCGATCTCCCCGCCAGCCGTATGGACGTGCAATCCGCCCTGCGCATCCCGCTTGAACAGGTACGGGAGGAACTCATGCCGGAACGGACGCTTCAATCCCTTAAGGATAAAGGCGAAGTCCGGGTTCGCATCCGGGATGCCTTCCGACGCCCCTCCTTTGACGTACAGCCCTGACCGGAGAGCATTATGATCGCCAAGGACAGCTTCATCATCCTCCAGTCCGGGACTGAACTCACGGGCGCGTTGTGCCGCATCGGGCTGAAAAGCCGTGAGGTTTCGTATCTGCACCGCGTCGCCTGCGCCGATCTGACGCCGCAGGCCGTGGCCTCCGGCCTCCGCTCCCTGCTCGACGGGTCGGCTGCGGCGGGTCTGAAGCGGCCGGACGACGTGCGCGTGTGCCTGTCCGCCGGGGCCGCGCTGTTTAGGGACTGGGCCTTCCCCTTCCGTTCGCGGGCCAAGGTGGAGCAGGCGCTTTCCCTGATGCTCGAAACCGAATTTCCCTTCGACGCCGACACGCTCGCGCACCGCGTCTGCCTGACCGGGAACGCCGCCGCGTCCGCCGGGTACAAAAGCGGCGCACAGGCAATCAGCGTATCCCTCCGAAAGGAAGAACGGGATTTATGGCTGGACGCCTTTGACGCGGAGGGGCTTTTCCCCAGCCTCGTCACCGTTGATCCGTTCCCGCTACTCATAAACCTGCCGTCCAGACAACATGGAATAGCCCTGTTCCTGCACGTCCAGCGCGAATGCTCCACCGTGGCCCTGCTCGACAACGGCACCATCCGGCGCATCCGGGCCATCCCGGTCGGCTGGATGCCCGAAACGGACGCCGCCGGCCTCAACAGCCCTTCATCCGAACGGGAAAACGCCGCCCTGTGCGGATTCGCCGCCCGGCTGCGGCGCGAAACATCCCTCGTACTGGAAGGGACGCCTTTCGTGCCGGATCGCCTTCTCGCCTATGGCGAGGCCTTTCTCGGAAACGGCGCGTCCGCCCGTTTTGCCGAAGCCTTCGGGCTGCCCGTTTCCGTGCTTGGCCAAGAAATACCCTTGGGCGGGCAGGTGGCCCGGCTGGGAGAAACCGATCCTTCCCGGCTCCTCGCGCTCTGCGTGGCAGCCATGCCGCTCCCGGCCCCGTGGCGTCCGCCCCTCATCCCCTCGTTCCACCGTCCTCTGAAGGGGGGCCATCTTTCCAGCGAACACGGCAGGCGTTTGGCATGGGCGGCCTGCGGCGCGCTTGCCGTGGGAGCGGCCTGTCTCGCCTCCGCTTGGGCGGAAGGGTACGCCGCCGGACAGCAGGCCCTGCGCCATGAGGACGCCGCCCGCGCCCTGTTCCGCAAGGCGCTCCCCGACGTGCGCGGCTCGTTCAATCCCGTGCAGATGGAAAGCATCCTCAAAAACCGCATTGCCGGACTGCGCGGCGGCGGGGAAAACGACGCCACCTTCCCGGCCCTCCATCTGTTGCAGGACATGCACGCCGCCGTGCCGGACTCCCTCGACATCCGCCTCGACCGCCTGAGCCTCGACGCCCGCCGCTGCGGGTTCGGCGGAACGGCCGCAGGCTATGAGCAGGTCAACGCCCTGCGCGTGGCCCTGTCCGGGCTCCCCGGCGTCCGCGAGGCCAAAATCCTCAGTGCAGCCAACCGTACGGGCAAGCCCGAACCGGGCACGCCGCCGGGCGCGGTCATCTTTGAAATCGAACTTGCCCTTGAGGGAGGCCAGCCATGAGCGTGTCCCGTCCCCTCCTCCTCGGCCTCGGCGGGCTTGTGCTCCTTGGGGCTGTCCAATGGGTGATCCTGCCCATCTTCGAGTATCGCGCCGACAACGCCTCCCGCGCCGAACGCGCCCGGCAGCGCCATCTTTCCATGCGGCTCCTGACCGACGACTACGCCCGACTGTCCCAGTCGAACGCGGCGGCCCCGGCAAAAAACCGTTCCCTGTTCAGCCTCGTTAACAAGGAGGCCGACCGCCTCTCCCTGTCCCGGCGCATCGAAGCCCTACGCCCGGCGGCCCGCAAGGAAAGCGACGGCTCCGAGCGCATCGAGATGCGTCTTACCGGCCTCTACCTGAAACAGGGGGTGCAATGGCTGCACGCGCTGGAATCGCACCCCGGCGTCCGCGTCGAAAACGTCACGTTCCGGCGTTCGGGCAAAAATCTTCTGGATATGGACATGACCGTTTCCCTTTCCGGGGGCGCGCAATGAACCGGGGCTTCACCCTGCTGGAAGTGCTCGTCGCGCTGGCGATCCTGAGCACGGTGGCTCTGCTTGCCGTCCGCGTCAGCGGGGACAGCCTGACGCAGCTTGCGGAAACGGGATGGGAGGACGGCGTCCTCCGCGCCGGAAGAGCCAAGATGCTCCAGATGCTCCGGGAATCCCCGGACAGCCTCGAACAATGGGGAACCCTGTCCCCGGAATACCCTGATGTGGAATGGCATTCAAAACTCGTCGCCCTGCGGTGCATGGAAGGCAAGCGCCTTGAATTCCGGCTTGTGGAAAACCGTGGGACGTCCTACCGGGAGCTGCTGCTTGAATACGTCCTCCCGCGATAATCCTCCCTCGACGGGCATGTGCGGCTTTACGCTCGTGGAACTGCTCATCGCCATGACCCTCACCGCCGTCATCGGCATGGTGCTGTTCAGCACCTACAGCATGGTCATGGACAACGGAAAGACCGTGCGCAAACGCGTCCTCGAACGGGAAAGCGAGCGCGTCTTCTGGGGCATCCTCGACAACGACATCGCCGGGCTGTGCCTCATCGACGACAAGCATTCCACCCTGCCCCCGCTCTCGCGCGAGCCGATTGTCCCATCCGATGCGTTCTACCGCCTCACCGAAACGGACAAGCCGCAGCCGTCCGACGACGAAGTGCTGCTGTCCTTCGCCACCAGCTCGCATCTGGCGGACATGCCCGGCGATCCCTTGCCCGGCCCGGTATGCGTGGAATACGTCCTGCGCAACGGCAGCCGTTCCGCCGCCTTCATCCGGCGCGAACGGGCCTACTGCGGCGTGGAGGGCGATTTCCCGTGGTCAGAACTGGTGCTTGTCCGCAATGTGAAGTCGCTTGAAGTGGCCCTCTATTCGGCCAAGACGCAATACGTCGAGGACTGGCCTTCCCCGCTGCCCTCCGGCGCCGTGCCCGAAGCCATCCGGTTTACCCTGCACAGGGAAGGGGAAGAACAGCCGGAACTGTTTGTCGTCCCCGTTTTCCCCCGGAGGCCGCATGTACGGGACTAGGGGAACTTTCTTCAAGGACAGGCGCCGGGGCGCGGTGCTCATTCTGGTGCTGTTCGTGCTCACCGGGCTTTCCGTGCTGACCGTGGAGTTCAGCCGCGACATCCTGCTTGATCACGCCATGTCCGCATCCACCCGCTCCATCCTTGCCGCCAAACCGCTCATGGAGTCCGGCGAACGCCTCGCCACGGCTGTCCTCACCCGGAACAGCGAAGAGGGGACCCCGGATCACATGCGGGAGGACTGGGGGCTGTTCGGCCTCGGGCTGGAGCGTCTTTCCGCCGAACTGCCGGGCGCGGACCTTTCGGGCTCCATCGAGGACGAAAACAGCCGCTTTCCCATCAACGCCATTTTCTACGAACGCGAGGCCGATCGCGCCCGCGCCGAGGCGTTCGCCGACATCCTCACCCGGCTGCTGGCCGGGCTCATGCGCGTGCACGGTTACGCGGGCGGGACGGACAACGCCCTCGCGCTGGCCAAAGAGTATGTGGATTCGCTCCGGCAGTGGGGCGGGCTGGCCGAAACGGATCAGGACACCCTGAAATGGTATCTCACGCAGACGCCGCGCCGCCTGCCGCCGGGACGCCCCCTGATGGCGCCCGAAGAAATCCTGCTCGTGCGCTGGCCGCATGTCGAACAGGAATGGGGGCGGGATGTCCTGCGCGGGACAAAGGAGCTTCCCGGCCTCTTGGAAACCCTGACCATCTGGACGCAGGGGCCCATGAACATGAATACGCTCCAACCCGCCGTGCTCAGCGCGCTCGTCCGCGACGAACGGCAGGCGCGGCCCTTCGTCAACGCCGTCCTGCACTACCGCAGTAACCCCGACAACGATTTGGGGGAAAACTGGTATGAGGATCTGCTCTCCGCGTACGACGTCCCGGCCCTCCCCAGCGGCTGCCTCGACGTGCGGAGCCGCTGGTACAGGCTCAACCTCACCGTACAGCAGGGTGCGCGGAAAAATACGCTCACTTCGGTGGGATGGGTCACGCACGAATATGTCACATGGGAATACCGGGCCGTACGTTAACGCCGCCCGGCTCTGATACGCACACTTGCGCCCGACAGGAGGAAAACATGGACAAAGGACACATCCGGCAACGGAACAACGGCGGGTTCACCCTGCTCGAACTGATGATCGTCATCGTCATTCTGGGGATTCTCGGAGCCATCGTCGCCCCGAAATTCATGGACGAACCCCACAAGGCCCGCGTGGTGCAGGCCAAGATGCAGATCGAAAACCTGTCCACGGCGGTCAAGAAATTCTATCTCGACAACGGGTTCTATCCGTCCACGGAACAGGGCCTCGAAAGCCTCGTCACCCGCCCGGCCATCGGCAAGACGCCCAAAAACTACCCTGCCAACGGCTACATCACCAAGATCCCGAAAGACCCTTGGGGCAACGATTACGTCTACACGGCGCCGGGGCAGAAAGTGCCGTTTGAAATCATGAGCCTCGGCTCCGACGGTGCGGAAGGCGGCGAAGGCGAAGCCGCCGACATCTGGGGCGAAGATGTGCCCGACCGCTGAGCGGCGGTCTGCCGGGTTCACCCTGCTTGAGCTGCTCATTGTCCTTGTGCTCATGGGCGTGCTGGCGGCCGTGGGAGCGGGCGCCCTCTCCGTCGAGCGGAATCCGCTCTACACCGGGGCGCAGGCGCTCGTCACCGCGTCCTCCACGGCCCGCAGCCGGGCACTTCTGCTCAACGCGCCCGTTACGCTCGAACTCGGCCAGACGTTTATGGAAATCAGCTCGGAAAACGGCGATCGCCTGCTCAGGGAGGACTTCCCCAAGGGCATGTCCGCCGCCTCGGTTGACGAACACTACCTGCTCGGCAGCTCTCAGAAGCTGCTGTTCCATCCCCTCGGCGTGGTGCAGGAACACGTCGTCCACCTTCAGTCCGGCCAGGATACCCTCTCGGTCTATATCCCGGCCACGGGAACGGCCCGCATCCTCGAAGGGCAGTTTTCTCTGGAACAGATTCGCAAGGAGTTTTTATGATGTCGGCTCACCGCCCCGTCCCGCAGCATGGGCTTTCCCGCCGGGCCCCCTTCCGTTCCGCAGCGGCGGCCCTCTGTGCCGTTTTCGTCCTCATGGCGGCTTCCGGCTGTACGCCCATGCGCAAACAGGGGACCGCCCCCACCTTTCCGGCCAGCACGATGAACGAGGCCGTCGAAGCCTACCAGAAAGGCGACTGCCGCGAGAGCATCCTCCGTTTCAGCGCCGCGCTGCAGCAGCAGGAGCACCCGGCCTTGCTCAACGGGCTGGGCATGGCCTATCTGAGCTGCAACCAGCCTCGGAACGCCGCCCAAGCCTTTGAACGCGCCGTCTCCATCTCGCCCGGCTCCGCCGCGCTGCATACCAATGCGGGCACCGCGCTGTACGCCGCCAACGATTACAAGCGCGCCGAACGGCAATTTGACGCGGCCCTGCGGATCGATCCCACCAACCCGGAAGCCCTTGTGGGCAAGGCGGGCATCCTCATCCAACGGAAGGAACCGGAAAAGGCCCTCCGGCAGCTTTCGCTGGTCAGCGGCACGGATGCGGCGTCTTCCGAAGTGCTCTACAATAAGGCGCTCGCCATGTATCAAATGGGGCTCGCGGACGATGCGGGCACGGCTCTCGGCACCTATGCCCGCGAGCATCCTGACGACGCCGAAGCGCAGAACGCCCTCGGCGTGGTGTTGTTGCGCGCCGGGAACTACGCCAGCGCGAAGGCGCATCTTGATCGGGCCATCGCCTTGCGCCCCGAACAGGGTGAGTATTACTACAACCGGGCGAACGTGCTCAAGGAGCAGAAGGAATTCAAGGCCGCCATCGACGACTACACGCGGGCCGTCGCCTTCATCCCGGATCTGGCGGGCGCGTACATCAACCGCGGCGACGTGCGTTTCCTGCTGCGCGAAACGGAAGGTGCCTGTCAGGATCTGAAAAAAGCCTGCGAGCTTGGAGAGTGCGAGCGTTTGAACAGATACGAGGACGCCGGGCGCTGCCGGGATTTCTTTTAAGATTGGGGAAGGGGAGGAAGGCCCTTTCTGGAGAAAGGGCCTTCCTCCCCTTCCCCAAACCCCATCCCCTCCATCCCCAAAGACTTTTGTGCTTATCGAATCCCTATCCGCGGCTTTCCGGGAACAAACAGCTAGAGAGTATCAGTTAGAGGGTGTTCAATGTGAAAACCTTCTTCCGGCTACAGGAAGCAGGCGGTCGCTACGAAGGCATAAGCACAATGGAGTTGCGCTGTCCAATGCCGGATCGAGCGTATCTAAATGTAATATTACAATATGTTAAAGTTAACTTGCTCTAGTGGGTAATGGATAGCATGAAGGAAATATGGGCGGACATCAGGGGATCGCTGGACAGGAGGCGTTTTTTCGGCTCGTTCCGGGATCGGTGGGTCTGGCTGGCCTTCCTGATCGGGGGCATTGGGCTGTTGTTCCCGGCGGGCGGCATGCCCCCCCTGTGGCGTTTGGCATTCGCCGCCGTAACGGAGGAACTGGCGTACCGCGCCCTGCTCCAGCGTCAGCTTGAACAATGTGTGCCGGGCAAATGGGGACTGTTTACGGGCGGCATGTTGATGACATCAGCCCTGTTCGCGCTTTCCCACCTGCCGACGCATACGCCCCTTATGGCGGCCCTGACGTTTTTCCCTTCGCTTGCCTTCGGTGCGCTCTGGACGCGCCACCGTTCCCTCTGGCTCTGCGCCGCCGTCCATTTCTGGTATAATCTCCTTTTGTTTCTATAGGCTCTGTCATAGAATGTGGTTACTTTTTTCAACATAGTGAAAATACATTTTTTCTCTATTGTTCCACTAAAAGATTCCATAACTGAGAAACGTTATTGGTCATTCCTTTGGAATTTCAAAGGCTGTGTTATGGAAAACGGTTGATGCTTTATTTTTTGAAATTCTAGGTCGTGTCTTCAATATATAATATATTGAAATTATTTAACCATTTTAAAGTCACAAAATGATTATTTTCAATAGCCTCA
>ENA-UEQE01001729-UEQE01001729.1-human-gut-metagenome-genome-assembly--contig:-NODE-1729-length-17165-cov-3.937266_pt1 | contig 17165 bp, 7 predicted proteins | sample MGYA00242934_ERZ507935 | MGnify/ENA primary metagenome ERZ507935 (study PRJEB26167, sample SAMN06115423) | human gut metagenome | host: Homo sapiens | place: China:Anhui | collected 2015-03-30 | study... | reverse complement strand
ATCACATCAATCTGGATGTGAAGCGCGGCACGGTCATGGGACTGATGGGCGAAAACGGTGCCGGCAAGTCCACGATGATGAAGTGCCTGTTCGGGACTTATCAGAAGGATGAGGGAAAAATCCTTCTGAACGGCAAGGAGATCAGCTTTTCCGGCCCGAAGGATGCCTTGGAAAACGGGATCGCCATGGTACACCAGGAGCTGAATCAATGTCTGGAACGGAATGTGATCGACAATCTGTTTCTGGGTCGGTATCCCACCAACTCTACAGGTGTCGTGGATGAAGGCAGAATGAAGAAAAAGGCCTCCGAGCTGTTCCGCAAACTGGGAATGACAGTGGATCTCACCCAGCCTATGCGGAATATGTCCGTATCTCAACGGCAGATGTGTGAGATCGCAAAGGCGATCTCCTACAATTCAAAGGTGATCGTCCTGGACGAGCCTACCTCGTCTTTGACGGTGAAGGAAGTGAACAAGCTCTTTGAGATGATGCGGATGCTCAAAGAGCAGGGGATCTCTCTGATCTACATCTCGCATAAGATGGATGAGATATTTGAGATCTGCGATGAGATTTCGGTGCTGCGGGATGGTAATCTGGTTATGACCAAAGCCGCCAAGGACACCAATATGAACGAGCTGATCACCGCCATGGTGGGCCGTTCTCTGGAGAGCCGGTTCCCCCCGGTGGACAACACCCCAGGAGACACCATCCTCTCCGTCCGGCATCTCTCCACCAAGTACGCACCTCATCTTCAGGACATCACGTTTGATGTCAGGGAAGGGGAGATCTTCGGATTGTACGGCCTGGTGGGGGCCGGACGTACTGAGCTGATGGAGACCATGTTCGGGGTGCGTACCCGCGCAGCCGGACGGGTCTACTTTAAAAACCGGCTGATGAACTTCAATAATGCCAAAGAGGCCATCGATCACGGCTTTGCCATGATCACCGAAGAGCGGAAGGCCATCGGCCTGTTCCTCAAGTGCGACCTCACCTTCAATACCACCATTGCCAATCTGGAGCAGTATAAGGCCGGTTTGGCGCTCTCCACGCCCAAGATGGTGAAGGCGACGAGCAAGGAGATCAAGGTCATGCATACCAAGTGTATGGGGCCTGATGATATGGTCACCAGTCTGTCGGGAGGCAACCAGCAGAAGGTGATTTTCGGCAAGTGGCTGGAGCGGGAACCGCAGGTCTTTATGATGGACGAGCCTACCCGCGGCATTGATGTGGGTGCCAAGTATGAGATCTATGAACTCATCATTCAAATGGCCAAACGGGGCAAGACCGTCATTGTGGTCTCTTCGGAAATGCCTGAGATTTTGGGTATCACCAACCGGATCGGCGTTATGTCTAACGGACGTCTCTCCGGCATCGTGAACACCAAGGAGACCAATCAGGAAGAACTTTTGCGGCTGAGCGCAAAATACCTTTAAGTGTGAGTGGGAGAATTGCTTATGGTAGCGGAAAATACAAAGATCCTTACAGCGGAGCAGGAAGCGCAGCTTCTCCAGCCGATCGATGAATATGTCGGTGCCATCCAGAAGAAGATTGACGCTCTGCGGGCAGAGGGTACCGACAAGATCATTGAGATCCAGGACACCATTGACAGCCTAAAGCGCGACCGGATCTACACGGCGCAGGAAAAAAGCGAGAAGATCCAAGCTCTGAGCAAGGAACTGGAGCAGGCTAAGGCGGTGGAGTCCAAGCACAAGGGCGAGATCAACAAACTGATCACAGAGGCGGAAGATTACCTCAAGGCCCATTTCGATACCGATTATTATCAGGCGGTGGCTGCCAGCTGCAAGGAAGAAAAGGTCCTTGCCGAGGCTAATTACCATGCCGCTGTGGAACGGCTCAATAAGGAGCATCAGGAGACGGTCTCCAAGCTGAGCGATGCGCATGAGATCAAGGACGAGAAATACGTCCATAAAAACCGTCTGTTTGACGCCAAGATGCAGCGCACCCAGGACTTTCAGGAGATCAAGGACCGCCGGCACGGCGCCATTGAGCACAAGTACCACCTGCTGGACATGCTGCGCATGTCCAAGTTCACGCTGGGCGAGACTCTGGCACAGAAGTGGGAGAACTACCGATACACCTTCAACGGGCGAAACTTCCTGCTGCGCAACGGACTGTATATCGCCATTATCTTTATTTTCATTGCGCTGTGTATCATTACCCCCATTGTCAAGGGGCCCAACACGCAGCTGCTGACGGTAAACAACGTGCTCAATATCCTGTCCCAGGCCTCTCCCAGAATGTTCCTGGCTCTGGGCGTGGCGGGGCTCATCCTGCTGGCCGGTACCGACCTGTCCATCGGCCGTATGGTGGGTATGGGCATAACAGCGGCCACCATCGTGATGCACTCCGGCCCCAATACCGGCAGTGTGTTCGGCCACATCTTTGACTTCTCCGGCATCCCCGCCGTCGTTCGGGTGTTCCTGGCTCTGGTGGTCTGCATCATCCTGTGCACCATCTTTACCACCATCGCCGGCTTCTTCACCGCCAAGTTCAAGATGCACCCCTTTATCTCCACCATGGCCACCATGCTGGTCATCTTCGGCCTGGCGACCTATTCCACCAAGGGCGTGTCCTTCGGCGGAATTGACTCCACCATTCCCAGCATGATCATTCCCCGTGTCAAGGGCTTCCCCACCATCATCCTGTGGGCTGTGGCGGCGGTCATCGTTGTGTGGTTCATCTGGAACAAGACCACCTTTGGCAAGAACCTGTACGCCGTGGGCGGCAACCCGGAGGCAGCCGCTGTATCCGGCATCTCTGTGTTCTGGGTCACGGTGGGCGCTTTCGTTCTGGCCGGCATCCTGTATGGCTTTGGTTCCTGGCTGGAGTGCCTGCGCATGACCGGTTCCGGCTCCGCTGCTTATGGACAGGGCTGGGAGATGGATGCCATTGCGGCCTGCGTGGTGGGCGGCATCTCCTTCACCGGCGGCATCGGCAAGATCTCCGGCGTGGTCGTGGGTGTGTTCATCTTTACCGCCCTGACCTATTCCCTGACCATTCTGGGCATTGACACGAACCTGCAGTTCGTGTTCTCCGGCATCATCATTCTGGTCGCTGTTATGCTGGACTGCCTGAAGTACGTGCAGAAGAAGTAAGTCTTATATTCTGAAAGCGGGAAGCCGCTGCAAGGCGAACGCGGGGGATCCGCCTGCTTTGCAGCGGCTTTGTTGACTGTTTGACGGTGTGAAGAAAACAGTGTATGCTATGCTTGAAACGTGTGTTCCGGTTTGGCCGGAGCGAAAAAGGAGAGGAGCAACGATGCAGAAATTAGGTGCTGTGCGCCGCGCGTTGGAAGCGGGAGAACTGGACGGAGGGATGGAGCGTCTGCTGTATGGAGATCTGACCGCCGCACGGCGGCGGGTGGCGGCGCTGCTGGATGGGTTCCGGCAGACCTTTGATGCGGGAGAAGATACCCCAGTGGTCCTGTGCTCCGCCCCCGGCCGCACAGAGATCTGCGGCAATCATACCGACCATCAGCACGGCCGGGTTCTGGCCGGGGCGGTAGACCTGGATTTTTTGGCCTGCGCCGCCCCCAACGGCACCAACACCATCCGCTTCCAGTCCCAGGGCTGGCCCTTGGCAGAGGTGGAACTGGACACCCTGGAGCCCAAGGAAGAGGAGAAGGGGAGCACCGCCTCCCTGGTGCGGGGCATGGCGGCCCAGGCGGTGGAAAAGGGCTATCCTGTGGCGGGCTTTGACGTGTACGCCCAGTCTGATGTGCTGCCCGGCTCCGGGCTGTCCTCTTCGGCGGCCTGCGAGGTGCTGCTGGGCGTGATCGAGAACCACCTGTTCTGCGGCGGCGCACTGGACCCGGTGACCATCGCCCGGATGGGACAGAAGGCAGAAAATGTATACTTTGGAAAGGCCAGCGGACTGATGGATCAGACCGCCTCTTCCGTGGGCGGCGTGGTGGCCATTGATTTCGCAGAACCCTCCGCTCCGATGGTGCGCCCCCTGCGGGTGGATCTGGATGCGCTGGGCTACGCCCTGTGCATCATTGATTCAGGAGCGGATCATGCCGACCTCACCCCGGAATATGACGCTATCCCGCGGGAAATGCGGGAAGTGGCCGCCTGCTTCGGCAAGACCGTGCTGCGGGAGGTGGAGGAAGCCGATGTGCTGCGGGAGCTGCCCCGGCTGCGGAAAGCGGTGGGGGATCGGGCGGTTCTCCGGGCGCTCCACTTCTTTGCCGATGACAGGCGGGTGGAGGAGGAGACCGCGGCCCTGGCTGGCGGCGATATGGATGCGTTTCTGTCCCTGGTAAAAGCCTCCGGCCTCTCCTCCTGGACCCTGCTGCAGAACATCGCCCCCACCGGGGCGGTGAAAGAGCAGGCCATGGCGGTGGCTCTGGCGGTGGCGGAGCGGGCCTTGAAGGGCCGGGGTGCCTGCCGGGTTCACGGCGGCGGCTTTGCCGGCACCATCCAGGCCTTTGTCCCCCTGGAACTGCTGGACGGGTTCCGGGAGCAAGTGGAGTCCGTTCTGGGCACAGGCAGCTGCCATGTGCTGCGGCTGCGCCCAGTGGGCGGAGTGGTCCTCTGGTCCTGAACAAAGTTCCATTGCTGCGACGTGAAAGGAGCGTATCTGAAAGATGGCAATTTTGGTATTGGGCGGAGCCGGCTATATCGGCTCCCATACGGTGTATGAGCTGATCGACGCGGGCCGGGATGTGGTGGTGGCTGACAACCTGCAGACCGGATTCAAGGCAGCTGTCCACCCCAAGGCGAAGTTTTATCAGCTGGATATCCGGGACCGGGGCGCCCTGGATACCCTGTTCCAGGCGGAGGACATCGAGGGCGTGATCCACTTTGCAGCGTCCTCCCAGGTGGGAGAGTCCATGTCCGACCCCTTGAAGTACTATGACAACAACCTCCACGGCACCATGGTGCTCCTTCAAGCCATGGTGGCTCACGGGGTGGATAAGATCGTCTTTTCCTCCACTGCCGCTGCTTATGGCGAGCCGGAGCGGGTGCCCATTCTGGAGAGCGACACGACCTGTCCCACCAACTGCTACGGCCAGACCAAGCTGGCCATGGAACAGATGATGAGCTGGGTGTCCAAGGCCCACGGGCTGAAGTATGTGGCCCTGCGGTATTTCAACGCCTGCGGTGCCCATGTCTCTGGAGCGATCGGGGAGGCCCACGATCCTGAGACCCATCTCATCCCCATCATCCTCCAGGTGCCAAACGGCCAGCGGGAGACGGTCAGCGTCTTCGGCGACGACTACCCCACCAAGGACGGTACCTGCATCCGGGACTACATCCATGTCACCGACCTGGCCCAGGCCCACATCCTGGCTCTGGACTATCTGATGAAGGGCGGAGACAACAACATATTTAACCTGGGCAACGGGGTGGGCTTCACTGTGCAGGAGGTCATCGACGTAGCCCGCTCTGTTACCGGCCACCCCATTCCCGCCAGGATCGCGCCCCGCCGGGCGGGCGACCCTGCTCAGCTCATTGCCTCCTCTGAGAAGGCCATGAAGGTGCTGGGCTGGCAGCCCAAGTACAACGACCTGCCGACCATCGTGGCCTCCGCCTGGGCCTGGCACAAGAGCCACCCCCACGGCTTTGAGGAGGTCTGAGTATGGAGCGGAATCAGGCCATCGCGCAGCTGATCTCCTATGCCCTGGAGAAGCGGCTCATTCAGCCGGAGGACCGGATGTGGACGGTCAATACCTTGCTGGAGGCCCTGGCGCTGGACGGCTGCGCCCTGCCGGAAGAGCTGCCCCCGGCCGGGGAATTGTCCGCTGCGCTGGAGGCGCTGCTGGATGATGCGGTTGAGAGGGGCGTATTGAAGGAGAATACCGTTACCTATCGGGATCTGCTGGACACCAGGCTGATGGGGATACTTACCCCCCGGCCCTCCCAGGTGATCGGGCAGTTCCGGTCCCTGTACCGGCAGGCCCCGGAGAAAGCCACCGACTGGTACTATCAGTTCAGCCAAGACACCAACTACATCCGCCGGGATCGGATCGCCAGAGACGTGCAGTGGAAGGTGGAGACCGAGTACGGCCAGTTGGACATCACCATCAACCTGTCCAAGCCGGAGAAGGACCCCAAGGCTATCGCCGCCGCACGGAACCTGCCCGCTTCCGCTTATCCACGCTGCCAGCTGTGCGCGGAGAACGAGGGCTATGCGGGCCGGGTGAATCACCCGGCCCGGCAGAACCACCGCATCATTCCGATCACGATCAACGGCTCTCCCTGGTATTTGCAGTACTCCCCTTATGTGTACTACAACGAGCACTGCATCTGCCTGAACCGGGAACACACCCCCATGAAGATCGACCGGGCCTGTTTTGGCAAGCTGCTGGATTTCGTCCGGCAGTTCCCGCACTACTTCGTTGGCTCCAATGCCGACCTACCCATCGTGGGCGGGTCTATCCTGGCCCACGATCACTTTCAGGGCGGCCGGTACACCTTCGCCATGGAGCGGGCCTCGGTGGAAACTCCCTTCACCTTCCCGGGATATGAGGATGTATGCGCGGGTATTGTCAAGTGGCCCATGTCGGTGGTGCGCCTGACCTGCGCCGATCCTGAGCGGCTCATTGATTTGGCCGATAAGATCCTGCTGTCCTGGCGGAGTTATACCGACCGGGAGGCCATGATCCTGGCTGAGACCGGCGGGGAACCTCACAACACCATCACGCCCATTGCCCGCCGCAGGGGGGAGGCTTATGAGCTGGACTTGGTGCTGCGCAATAACCTGACCACGCCGGAGCACCCCCTTGGTCTGTACCACCCTCACGCCGAACTCCACCACATCAAGAAGGAGAATATCGGACTCATCGAAGTGATGGGACTGGCTGTCCTGCCAGCCCGTCTGAAAGCCGAGCTGGCCGCTGTGGCGGACAAACTGGTGAGCGGGGAAGACCTGCGGGATGACCCGCTGACGGCATCCCATGCCGATTGGGCGGAGGAGTTTCAGAACCGGTATGCGCTGACGGCGGGCAACGCGCTGGACGTTGTGTATCATGAGGTCGGTCTGGTGTTTGCCAAGGTGCTGGAGCACGCCGGAGTATACGCCCGCACGCCGGAGGGACAGGAAGCGTTCCTGCGCTTTTTAAGGCAGGTGTAGGAGATGGCAGAACTGATCCGGCAGCCCTTTGGGCTGACTTCCGACCGGCGGGAGGTGGACATTTGGACCCTCCGGGCCGGCCGGTATGCGATCCAGGTGCTGACCTACGGCGGCATCCTCCGCTCCTGGATGGTTCCTGCTCCCGAGGGGAGCCGGGATATCGTGCTGGGGTGCGAGACGCTGGCCCAGTATGAGGCCCAGGACAAGTACCTGGGCGCACTGGTGGGCCGGGTGGCAAACCGCATCGGCGGGGCATCATTTGAACTGAATGGGGTCACCTATCCCTTGGCGGTCAATAACGGCCCAAACTGCCTTCACGGCGGTCTCCACGGCTTCAACGAGGCGGTGTGGAAAGCCCGGGAGGAGGACGGAGTCCTGGTGCTCTCCTATGTCAGCCCCGCTGGAGAGGAGGGCTTTCCCGGTACTTTGCGGGTGCAGGTGACCTACACCCTCACCGAGGAAGGCGCACTCACCTTGGATTACCAGGCGGAAAGTGATGCCGATACCCTCTGCAACCTGACCAACCACAGCTATTTCAATCTGCTGGGTCATGCCCACGGTTCTCTGGAGGGACAGCGGATCCAGGTGTGGGCGGATGCCATCACGGAGACGGACGGGGACAGCGTCCCCACCGGTACCCTTCTGCCGGTGGAGGGGACGCCCTTCGATTTGCGCGATCCGGTGGAATTCCTGCACGGCCTGTCTCTGGAGCATCCCCAGCTGACCCTGGGCAATGGCTATGACCACAACTTTGTGCTGAGCCGTCAGACCCATTCGCCGATGCGTCTGGCCGCAAAGGCCACCGGTGGGGGAGTGTCTCTGGAGTGCTGGACCACCCAGCCGGGCATTCAACTATATACTGCCAATTACTTGGACGGCACGCCCGGAAAGGGAGGGGTCTCCTATGGCCCCCGGTCGGCCTTCTGTCTGGAGACACAGGCCTGGCCGGATGCCGTCCACCATCCGGCGTTCCCGCCTATTTTGCTTCGGGCGGGGGAGCGCTATCACCATGTCACCACCTACCGGGCGGCAATACTGTGACGATTACCCGATAAAGGGGGCAGGCGCTTCGCCTGCCCCCAACTTTTATGATAGAACCCCCAAAAACGTCGGAGCAAGCGCACGATGCGTTTTTTGGAAATAAAAAGCTCGTCGTAAGCTTTTGTTTGTTTTTTCACAAAAAGGTTGCTATGCATAAGGGGCGGCGTGTATAATACGGGGGAACAAAGCCTGTCCGGGAGGGATGAACCCCGCTGGCTTACATGCGAACAGAAGGAGAACAGCTATGATGAGAAAGAGGATCGCCGCGTGGGCGCTGACCGCCTGCATGGCCTTGACCCTGCTGCCCCTGCACGCCGGGGCCGTCCCCATCAGCGGCCCGTCCGCCACAGAGACCATTCTGCCGGCGCAGGTGACGGCGGCAGCAGAGGAGGGCGCCGCCGATGCGTTTGAGGCAGCGGGGCTCCCGGTCTACACCCTGCAAAAAATGGGGAACGACCGGGAAAATCTGGTGCTGCTGCTGTTGGGCGACGGCTACACCCAGGATCAGCAGCAGCAATTTCTTCAGGAGGCGCGGGAACAGCTTGGCCGCCTGATGAGCCTGGAGCCGTACAGCCGCCTTGCCCACCGGATCAATGTGTACGCCGTGCCCGCCGTGTCCAACGAGGCGGGACTGAGCACCGAGGACACCAAGCTGGACACCTATTTCGGCCTTACCACCCTGTTTGAAACGAAGAGCATCGGCTTTCGGAATGACGTAGGCGGGGAAGCAAAGGTGAACGCGATCCGTGCCGATCTGGAGCAGCGGTGTCTGGACGAGGGGGCGTTTGTGGACAACATCCACATGTTCGTCAACACCGACGCGACCATCGGCTCCGCCCATGGGATCTACTCCTTTTCCACCGGAAGGGCCAAGGACTACGCCATGGCCCATGAGCTTTCCCACAGCGTGGGAAAGCTGGGGGATGAGTACGGCCTAGACACGAGGTCCCCCAACGTCTCCACCGGGAGCGACATCAAGTGGAAAAAGATGATGGGCTACCGGAGCATCATCGCATGTGAGAACAACGACGGCAGGGTGCTGATCCCCACGGCGTTCAAGTGCAATATGTACCAGTCGGATCAGCCCTTCTGCGAGGTGTGCCGTCTGGCTCTGGTGCGGCGGATGTTCGCCACGGGTAAGATCCAAAACGGCATGGAGCTGTATGTGGCAGACCCGGAGGTCACCACGGAACACAAGCCCCATGTGGACAGCGAGCCTTACCGCGTCACGCAGGAAAACCTGATGAAAAAGGCAAAGGACATCCACGATCTATCCCTGCGGACGGTGATCCAAAACCTCAGCGATCGGGAACGGACGGTGAAGCTGGTGCTGGGCGTGGTCAAGGCGGACGGCGAGCCGCGAGAGCCATTAAAGGAAGAGGTCTTTACCGTCCCGGCGCTGACGAAGAATGGGAACATGGAGGCCGCCTGCATTTATCCCACCCTGACTTTTAATCCCATTCAGGGCACGAACTTTGAAGCTGGAGACCGACTGGTGGGAGAGGTCCGGGACGCGGAGAGCGGCGAGGTGCTGGCCACCTATCAGGAGCCGGCATACGACACCTATCAGGTGGACTATCTGTTGGAGGACGGACACTCCATCCCCAACACCTTCCCCACGCAGCTGCTCCTGCCCAAGGGGTGCTCTGCGGAGTTCATCCAGGAGTGGCTCCCCCAAAGGGTGGGCGGACACGACTTCGTTCGGATGGAGCGGGATGGGCTTGCCCTTTGCCTTTACTACCGTCAGACTGCACAGACCGTCCCGCCCGAAAAGCCCAAGCTGGAGGGCACCGTCACCATCATCGGCACGCCCAAGTACAACCAGCCCCTGACAGCGACCGTCACCGATCTCACGCCTGCTGGTGCCAAGCTGACCTACCAGTGGTATCACGACGATGAAAGGATCTTTGGTGCCATCAAGGAAACGTACACGCCCACGGCCGAGGATATTGGCAAGAGCGTCCATGTTGCGGTTTCCGCCGAGAAGTGCACGGGCGTGTTGAAGTCCGAGGAGGTTACCGTGGCCAAGGCGGACGCGTTTGAGATGGCCGACTACGATTGTCAGATGTACTATCACATCACTGAAGTTCAGGAAATCACCGCTTATAATTTCGTTCCGGCCGATCAGGTTCAGGATGCGGTCATCAAGGACGGCGTTCGTGATATGGTGGACCCCGATCACATCATTTCGACCGAGGACTTCACCAGCACCACGTTCAAGCTGGCGGACGGCCTGACCCCGGCAGACGCGGGCAAGACCGCAAGCTGGAAAGTGATCATCACCAGCACGACCCACGGGGACACCACCGGCACCATCACGGTCAAGATCACGGCTAAGGATGCTCCCGTTGTTCCCAAGCCTGAGCCGAAACCCGAGCCCTCTCAGCCCGGCGGTGGCGGCTCCGGCGGCGGTGGCGGCGGCTCTGCGGGCGGCGGCGGCTCCAGCTCCGGCAAGCCCTCCACCAGCACCGGCAAGACGGAGACCGCCACCAAGCCGGACGGTACGAAGGTGGAGACGGTCACCAAACCGGACGGCACCACCGTCAAGACCGAGACCAAGAAGGACGGCTCTGTTTCCAAGACCGAGACCATGAAGGACGGCAGTTCCGTCACCGAGACCAAGGCCGCTGACGGCTCCACCGGCACGGTAAAGACCGACAAGAACGGCCAGACCACGGCGGAAACCAAGGTCAGCGAAAAGGCAGTGGAGGACGCGAAGAAGAACGGCGAGGCCGTCAAGGCTCCCGTGGAGGTGGAGGCCACCCGCGATTCCAACACCGCTCCCGTGGTGAAGGTGGAACTGCCCAGAAGCTCCGGCGAGACCAAGGTGGAAATTCCCGTCTCCAACGTGAAGCCCGGCACGGTGGCGGTGCTTGTCCACCCCGACGGCACGGAGGAGATTTTGAAGAACTCCGTTCCCACGGAGGACGGTATCCGGCTCACCGTGGACGGCAATGCCACGGTGAAGATCGTTGATAATGCTAAGGATTTCATTGACACGCGAGACCATTGGGCCAAGGATGCCATCGACTTTGTCAGTGCCCGCGGGCTGGTGAGCGGCATGAATGATTCCACCTACGCGCCCGACAACGCCACCACCCGTGCCCAGCTCTGGACGATTTTGGCCCGTCAGAACGACGCGGACTTGACCGGCGGCGGGAGCTGGTACGAAAAGGCGCAGACCTGGGCCAAGGCCAACGGCATTTCCGACGGCACGGCTCCCGAGGGCACCATCAACCGCGCCCAGATGGTCACCATGCTCTATCGCGCAGCGGGCAGCCCAGAGGTGGAGGGTGCGTCCGCCTTCACCGATATTTCCGCCGACAGCTACTACGCCAAGGCCGCTGCCTGGGCGGCGAAGAACGGCATCACCGCCGGTGTGGGCAATGGAAGGTTCGAGCCCAACGGCACCTGCACCCGCGGCCAGATCGCAACCTTCCTGTATCGTTACATGAAGTAATGTTCCCAAAGCGATCCATAAAAGCAAAATCTCAACGAAAAGGAGACAACACATGAAGCACAAGAACTACAAGAAAAGCGGCAGAGTGATGGCTCTGCTCCTTTCCGTCGTCCTGATGCTGGGCCTGCTCCCTCTGCCGGTCGGGGCCGCAGACACGGAGGCGGGCGTTCAGCTGGGCGATTACATCCGGCTGGGCAGCTACGACGGCGAGCCGATTTTGTGGCGCTGCGTCAGCGTGGACGAAAACGGTCCGCTGATGCTCTCGGACAGGGTGCTGTGCGACTATATGCCCTATGACGCGCGGACCAGCAAGAATTCCGCCAGCGGCTCTCACCGGCGCAGCGGCTACCGGAGCATATACGGCTCCAACCACTGGCGGGACAGCGATATGCGCTCGTGGCTCAATTCTGATGCCGAGGCCGGACAGGTGAAATGGCTCTGCGGCAACCCGCCTACGAAAGACTATGTCATGGAGTACAACGGCTGCGGCGCGTATGCCAACAAGGCGGGCTTCCTCAACGGCTTTAAGCCGGACGAGGCCGCCGCCATCAAAACGGTGACGCAGCGCTCCATCGTCTCCCACCCGGAGTATACCGCGGGCTACATCGACGCGCCGGGGACCGACCTCCCCTACAACACCGACATCGACTCGGTGGCAGAGGGCTATGAGGGCGCACATTACGAGAACATCACCGACAAGGTGTTCCTGCTGGATGTCAAGCAGCTCCATACCGTCTATGAAAACCTCGGCAGCTACTACATCGGGTGGAACCGGAGCGGCACCCAATGGAACTACTGGCTGCGGACGCCGGTGACGGACTGCAACCACGATATGCGCTATGTGACCCCGCAGGGGAGCGTCCTGCGCGCCGCGCCCTATATCAGCTACTACGGCGTCCGTCCGGCGTTCTATCTGGACGCGGCGTATTATACCGTGACAGACGGCAGCGGCAAGGAGAACGACCCCTATGTGGGCACCGCGCCGAACAAGCCGGCGGACAGCCCCCAACTTTCTCCCGCCGAGCGGGACACCGGCGACGGGAACTGGGACGTGGACACCGAGACGTATCTTCAGGTGGAGATGAGCGAGCGCTACACGACCGACCCTGAATACGCCAACCCCACCATTCCAGTGTATGTGATCCAGAAGCCCCGCAGCGACACGGAGAACATGGTGATCCTGTTCTGCGCCGAGGGCTACACCAAAAGCCAGCAGGCGGATTTCGTCAAAGATGTTCAGAAGCTGTGGCAGGCAACGCTGAACACGGAGCCGTACCGCAGCATGGCGGACCGGTTCAATGTCTATGCGCTCTGCACGGCATCGAAAGAGGGCTTTGGCGACAACACGTTTTTCCGGGCGGATAAAAAAGGCGGCATCTCCGTCAACCACGGAGGCTGGAGAAACCACATTCTGGAGCGCATCATAGGCACGGCCTTCCTGGAAAAGATCCATGACGCGCACATTCCCAACACGACCATGCCGGAGGCCGATGAATACAGACAGTATGATTACGTTTATGAGCACATCAACCAGTTTGTTGTGCTGGCGAACAGCGGGGAATATTTCGGCGGCTCCCACGATGATATAAAAGAAAGCGGTATCCACTATATTCTGGCAGCCGCGAAACACGACTCTTCCCCGTTTATCCTGCGCCATGAGCTGGGACACGGACTGTTTCATCTGGGCGATGAGTATACGGTCAGCACGACCCCCGTGGGGCCGGAGTCCTACCTCACCTCGCTGAATATGTCTCACACGGCGGACCCCAAGTTGGTAAAGTGGAAGAATATGCTGGGCTTCCGTAAGACCTATTCCTGCCCGGCCGCTGACAATTCGTATGTGTACAATTCCAGCTTTGATTGCCTCATGCGAGTTAACACAAAAAACGAGTTCTGCGATGTGTGCACCCTTCAGGGCACCAAACGCATGAGCCAGCTGATCTCCGACCCGCCCGCCCTCTATGTGGCGGTTCCCGAGGTGAAGCGGTACACCGACGACTATAGAAACCCCACCGAGAACCCCGAAGATTATAAAGATGCAAATTCCTCCGGCTATTGGAAGTATCAAACAGATCGGGAGAGCCGCCTTTTGAGCGGCGGCTACAAAACCAAATTCTCTCCGGACATGACGGGGCAGAAGATCGAGCTGCGGACCATCGTTCAAAACCTCTCCGACACCCAGGAGCAGACCGTGACGCTGCGCCTGTGGGTGCAGCACGCTGACGGCAGCCGGGCGGTCACGGCAGACGGCGGGTACGTTTGGGCGGAACAGGAGTTTCCCATCCCCGTCTGGAGCGAGAAGTCCAAGTTCTGGCCCAAGGGCGCGCTGGAATACACGGGCAGCGACTTTGATTCCGGCCTTGTCAACTGCTCCCTCGTCTATCAGATCCCGGAGAACGCCCAGCTGCAAAGCGGCGATACCATCGGCTTTGAGGTGGTGGACGGGAAGGGGAATACCCTTGCCACCGACGGCACCGAAAATCAGTCCTACACCGACGTTACCATTCAATATGCATTGGAGGGCGGCATGGCAATGCCCAACACCGCGCCCTCCGTTCTGCCAGTCCCGACAGGCGCAAGCGTGAACTGGAAGCCGCCTAAGACTCTGAACGGCCACGCCTTCGTCGATAGGAAGGACAACGGCTCCACGGTCACCTTCATTTATCAGGAGGCCACGGAGCAGCCGGAGGGAAAGACCTACACGGTGCGCTATGACTGGGGCGAAGCCCCCTCCGACAGAAAGCTGCCCACCGACAGCAGGGCTTATCGCAGCGTGGGGCAGGCGATGGACGCGGTGGACACCACCTTCACCGCCGGTTCGACCTCCAACGCGCAGAACGGCGGACTGACCGGCACATGGGCGTTCTCCGGCTGGGACAACGGCACCTTAGAGGGCACGACCGTGGTGTTCCGCGGAACGTGGCGCTTTACCCCGGACGGCGGCTCTGCGGGCGGCGGTTCCACCGGCGGCAGTTCCGGCGGTTCTTCCTCCGGCGGTGGCGGCGGCTCCAGCAGCACGACGACCACCAAGCCCGAAGCCACCACCAAGCCCGAAGCCACCACCAAGCCCGACGGCACCAAGGTCGAAACCACTACCAAGCCCGACGGCAGCTCCGTTACGGAGAGCACCGCCCCCAACGGCTCCACGGGCACGGTCAAGACTGACAAAGACGGCAAAACCGAGGCGGCAGCCAAGCTGAGCGACAAGGCCATCGAGGACGCAAAGAAGAATGGCGAGGCGGTCAAGGCTCCGGTCGAGGTCGAGGCCACCCGCAACTCCGACACCGCCCCCACCGTCAAGGTGGAACTGCCCAGAAATTCCGGCGAAACGAAGGTGGAAATTCCTGTTTCCAACGTGACCCCCGGTACGGTGGCGGTGCTCGTCCACCCTGACGGCACGGAGGAAATTTTGAAGGATTCCATTCCCACCGAGGACGGTATCCAGTTGACCGTGGACGGCAGCGCGACGGTGAAGATCGTTGACAACTCCAAGGGCTTCATCGACACCCGAGACCACTGGGCCGAGGACGAAATCGACTTCGTGAGCGCCCGAGGATTGGTCAACGGCATGAGCGCCACGATCTACGCGCCCAACGCCTCCACCACCCGCGCCCAGCTTTGGACGATCCTTGCGCGGCAGAACGACGCAAATCTGAACGGCGGTAACACCTGGTACGAAAAGGCACAGAACTGGGCCAAGGACAAGGGCGTTTCCGATGGCGCGAACCCCAACGCCGCCATCAACCGCGCCCAGATGGTGACGATGCTGTGGCGGGCCGTGGGCCAGCCCACGGCGGGCGGTACGGCGAACTTCACCGATGTTCCCACTGACAGCTATTACACGCAGGCCGTGGCTTGGGCCGTGGAGAACGGCATTACCACCGGCGTGGGTAACGGTCATTTCGACCCCACCGGTACCTGCACCCGCGCGCAGATCGCCGCGTTCCTGGCACGCTCCATGAAGTGACGAAAAAACAGCTCCGGTCCCTTTCACAGGGGACCGGGGCTGTTTGCAGTGAACTGCTGCTTTTGCACCGCTGGAATCAATAAAGGCTACCCGATCTCAGAAAACGGCAAGTTAGTCGTTTTAACAAGCGGGGGCCGGGAGTTTCGGCAGCACGCAGAGCACACCAAGAGTGGTGATACCACCCCTCGTCTCGCACATGCGGAAAGCACTGAACACATGGCGTGTAAGCCACAATTCTGACAAAAGCAAAAAAAGATCACACAGCCCAGCGGGGCCGCGACGCCGGAGGAAGCGGACACACGCCATAGGCGTGCATCCGCTTCCTCCGGCTGTTCTTTCGGTGACGATTTTGCTGGCAGCTCAAGACTGTGCTGTGGCCGGGGGAGGGAAGACTCCTGTTTCGGCGTGTAAGCCGTTGTGTGCAATCTTTCTCCGAAAGCCGAGGGTGTACCCGCTTTCACTCGTGAAAGCGAACGTGGGCCGTTTGTGAGAGAAGTTGAAAAACGCGATGAGAAACGGTTGGGGACAGCGTTGTGATGGCAACTTTGCCGGATATTTCTCTTCTGCTGATAAGTGGGGGGTCACAGAGCAGCACAGTTCTTGGATAGCCGAATTTACATTTTCCGGGGTAAAAATCTTAGCGCTGAGCACAGGAACATAAGGGAGTAGGTCTCCTCAAAAAAATCATGAAAAAAGGGAGAGCATTAAGCCCTCCCTTATAGTGATTTATTCTGTTATAGGTTGAAAGCGGCAGCGAATTTGTCGGTTGCAGCTTGCATTTGTTGCAGGTCAGACTTGACATAGAAATTCAGCGTTGTACTTGCATCTGCGTGTCCTAAAATCTCCTGCACGCTTTTGATATCAGCGCCTTGGGAAAGAAGCAGCGTCGCACAGGAATGCCTCAAATCATGTGGGGATAAATCAGGCAGACCATTCCTTTTCATAAAGCGTTTTACTCGCCTTGTTACTGAGTTCGGGTCACGAGGTTGGAAGATATCGTCCTCCTTGGGAAAAAGAAAGGCATCCCGTAGGATAGTGTTGGGATGCTGGGATTGTGTCGCCTTTCGTAGTTGCTTGAGCAAGGACAATGTGCTTGGCATGATGGGGATAGTGCGGATGCTGGTCGCTGTTTTTGGCGAGCTGACGATTACACCGCATTCCGGTGTGTAGACGATGTTTCGCTCGATTCTGATGGTACAGTTCTTCTCGTCGATGTCGCTCCATTTTAGACCCATACACTCACCACGACGGATTCCGGTCGTTATCAGCAGTTGCAGGATGCAGTGAAAATCAAGGGGAGTATCGGGGAGCAGGGAGAAGAATTTTTTGGCTCCTCGGTCAAGGCATCGACAGGCTTTTTTTCTTTCTTGGGACTGTCAACCAGCTTCATAGGATTTTTGACAAGCAGCTCTTGCTTTTCAGCGAAACCGAAAATCAGGTTCAGTGTGTTATACAGGTGGTGCAGTGTTTTTGGAGTTAACGGCTTTCCGTGCTGATTCTTGTGCTCGGTGCGAAGGTAGGTAAGGCAGCGCTGAATATCGAGGGAGCCGATTCCTTGTAAGGTGGAGCCACTAAAGCAGGGGAGGAGCAGCTTTGTCA
>ENA-UEQE01001721-UEQE01001721.1-human-gut-metagenome-genome-assembly--contig:-NODE-1721-length-17215-cov-7.232758_pt1 | contig 17215 bp, 16 predicted proteins | sample MGYA00242934_ERZ507935 | MGnify/ENA primary metagenome ERZ507935 (study PRJEB26167, sample SAMN06115423) | human gut metagenome | host: Homo sapiens | place: China:Anhui | collected 2015-03-30... | reverse complement strand
CATTGGGCCTGACAGGGGAAGCGCCGGGAAACTGCCTATTATAGTTATAAAATACGGTATATTGTGTTTTGTAAGGGGGCCGTCTTCGGACAGCCTCCTTTTTGTTTTGCCGAAAAGGAAAGGGGGGAGCAGAGAAAAAATATACTATTGATCTTGACTTTCATTTTCATATACGGCAGATCTGTTTCCAACAGAACGGAATGGAGGAACGCTATGAGTTGGTTATCTCAGACAGCGGACGCGGAACCCGCGTTGGATGTTGCGTCGCCTGTTTCACGGGCTGTTCATGGCATATGGGAAGCGGACGAGCTGTTTAAATGCCCGCTTGTCGGTATGGGGATCACGCTTGCCGAACAGAAGCATCTCTTGAAGAAAATGTCGCTTCCGGCGATCGAACTCACGCCGTTTGAGATGCATGAGCTGTTCGTCAACGCCGCCGCCACGGAAAACCCTCTGTCCCGGAAGATGAGCCAGCTGCTCCGCCGGAAGTACGAACGCGAGGCCGTCCCGCTGCGGCTTTTGAGTGAAGAGGACTTCCTCGCGCAGTGGAAGAAGGCATTTTCCATTGGTTCGTATGTGGGGTTTTTGTGGGCGGCGGCCACGCGCGAGCTTTCGGATGAAGCCCGCCGCACGGTCTATGGCGCGGTTCATATGGCCATGCACAGTGTCGCGGAGGAACAGACGCGCACCCGGCGTGTTATCGCCGAACTGGAACGCAAGAACGAGCAGCAGGCCAACCGCATCCGGCTGTTGAAGGAACGCGAAGCGGTTTCGCGCAGCGGCATGGAACAGGCGGAAGAAGGCAGGCGTGCGCTTGCGCAGGAAAATGCCGCGCTCCGGGATGAACGCAACCGCCTGAAAGCCGAACTGGACGCCATGTATGAGGCGTCCACGGCGTTGTGGGAAATCAGGGGGCCGGAACTTGAAGCGGAAAACGAGAACCTCCGGGAGGCGCTCGCATCGCTGACGCAGCGTTTCGAGAGCCAGCGCGAACTGGTCAATTCGCTGCTCAAGCAGGGAAGGGCCCGTTTCGAGCAGGGGACCGGCGCGGCCGCTGATTCCTGTGGAACCTGTTGCGGCAGGGACTGCGACGAGAGCTGTCCTTCTTTCGATCTGTGCAGCAAGCGGGTGCTCATCGTTGGCGGCGTCGAGCGTATGGAGTCGCTGTACCGCGAGTTTATCGAAGGGGGCGGCGGCGTCCTCGATTATCACAACGGTTCCTTGCAGGGCGGCACGCGCCAGCTTGAGCGGAGCCTCAGGCGTGCGGACATCATCCTCTGCCCTGTGAACTGCAACAGCCACGGCGCCTGCATCAAAGTGAAGAATCTGGCGAAGAAGCACAACAAGACGTTTTATATGTTGCCGAACGGGAGCCTGAGCACCATTTCCCGCCTTTTGGGGAACGAGGCCGCCCGGCAGGAAGGAGAACGTGCATGAGCACCGATTTTCAGATGAACTACCATCACAACAAGGACAACCTGCATGTGAAAGTGCAGGGCATTTTTGACGGCAACTCCGCCCATGAACTGCTGAACCTCTTTTTGAGGGAATACAGGTGCGGCGGCAGAGTGTTCGTCGATACGGCGGGGGTAAGCGAAGTGTTGCCGTTCGGCAGCAAGGTGCTGCAGGCGCGTTTGTGCCAGACGCCTGTTCCGGCGTCGCAGTTGTTCTTTAAGGGCGAAAACGGGTTCAGCATGGCGCCCTCCGGGAGCCGTGTGCTTATCGTGCCGCCCCGCAAGAAAAAAAGCGGATGCTGTGGGAAGTGTGCGCACTGCACATGCCACGGCGAACACGGGCACGGGCATGAACATGGGCACGGGCACGGAGGGTGCGGGTGTCGCGGCGAACACAATCACGAACATTAACTTTTTTCCAAGTGGAGCTTTTTCATGAGCAATGTACTTATCGTTTACGGGTCCACCACCGGCAACACGGCGGATATTGCCGAATACCTCGGCGGGCGCCTTCGGGCTGCGGGGCATGTCGTCGATGTCCGGGATGCCGCCGACGTTTCCCCGGACGGCCTGTGTGAGGGCCGGGATGTCGCGCTGTTCGGGTGCTCCGCGTGGGGGACTGATGAAGTCGAACTTCAGACGGATTTCGAGCCGTTGTTTGAAGCCTTTGATCGTATCGGCGTCAAGGGCGTCAAGACCGCGTGCTTTGCGAGCGGGGACAGCTCGTTTGAGCATTTTTGCGGGGCGGTGGACGTCATCGAGGCGCGTTTGAGCGAACTCGGCGGCATCCAGATTCAGGAAGGTCTGAAGCTCGACGGCAATCTCTCGTCGAACGAAAGTGATGTGGAAGATTGGGCCAACCGGCTGTTGGCGGCCCTGTAACCGCATTTTTTTATACAAATATATTGAAAATGAAATTCAATTATAATAGACTGTGGGCGAGTTAGGCACTCCGCAGCCGTTAAGCCTGAAGCGCGGGCCGGAGTGCAGGGCCCGCGCTTTAATCTTTTTTGAACCGTTATGTAAGGGTGGGGTATGTCAGGCGGACAAGTCCATGTTGATCCTGAGACGATGTTTACGCGCTTCCTGCGCGGAAAAGGTTGTCACAACACGCAGCAGCGGCGGGCCATCGTTTCCGTGTTTTTTCAGGAGGAGGGGCATCTGACCATTGACGATCTGTACGGCCGGGTTCAGCGGCATGATCCGACGGTGGGGCAGTCCACGGTGTACCGCACGATGAAGCTGTTGTGTGAGGCCGGGCTTGCCAAGGAAGTCTCTTTCGGCGGGGGCGTCGTCCGGTATGAGCAGGCCAGCGACTGGCACCATGATCACCTCATCTGCGAGCGCTGCGGCAAGAGCATCGAGGTTGTCGATCCCAAGATCGAAGCCTTGCAGGAGCGCCTTGTCCGCCAGTACGGATTTACGCCCACGCAGCACAGGCTGTACCTGTACGGCATCTGCCCGGAATGCCTCGCCGGGCAATCTTCTTCAAAATAGGTTGTAATAAAAAGCATTCCATTTTTCGGTAAAAACGGTTGACAGGCCGGGGGTGGAGTGTGTACATCTGCGGCCGGAAAGTTTGATTAGTAAAACTTAATATTGTTCAATGTACTTTTGATGAGAACCCGGAGGGGTCATGACTGAAATCCGATTGGAAAAAAGCCTTCCGTCCGAGCAGGAGCGGGTAGGGCAGCCGGGCGTTCCGGTTGAAGGGATCGAGCGCTACTTCGCCAAGGAAGGGGTTGATCCGCTGCCGTATGCGTTTGAAGGCAAGATCGCCGTCCATCCCGGCCTCGGCGGTGCGCGCGTGGAGAAGGAGGACTTTGAGGCGACGCTGGAACCTCTGCTGGCGCAACCGAGGAAGGGAAAGACCGTAGCCTACATCCATGTGCCGTTTTGCGAGACGCACTGCCTGTACTGCGGCTTCTACAACAAGGCGTACCGCAAAGACGAAAGCCGGATCTACGCCGACGCGCTCATTCAGGAGCTGCGCCTGTGGCGGGGGCGCCCCGGGCAGGATGCCGGGCCGGTACACGCCGTCTATATGGGCGGGGGCACGCCCACGGCACTCCAGGCGGACGATCTCCGGCGCATTTTGAAGGAAGTCCGCGCCGTGCTGCCGCTCGCCAACGACTGCGAGATCACGGTGGAAGGGCGGCTGTCGAATTTCGGCCCTGACAAGATGGAAGCCTGCTTTGATGGCGGTGCGAACCGTTTTTCGCTTGGGGTGCAGAGCTTTGACACGGAGATCCGGCAGGCGATGGGCCGTGTGTCCGATCGCGATACGCTGATCCGGCAGCTTGAGCTTTTGCAGAGCTATGATCAGGCCGCCGTCATCGTGGATCTCATCTACGGCTTCCCCATGCAGACGATGGATCGTTGGCTGGCGGACATCGCCACGGCCCAGTCGCTCAAGCTCGACGGCGCGGACTGTTACCAGCTCAACGTGTACCGGAACACCCCGCTTGCCAAGGCCATTGAGAGCGGCCGGCTTCCCGCCGGGGCCGACATCCCCATGCAGTCGGCCATGTTCGCCGCAGGGGTAAAGGCCATGCAGAAGGGGTTCTTCCGCCGCCTTTCAATCAGCCACTGGGCCCGGACGTCACGGGAACGCAACCTGTACAACCTGTACGTCAAAGGCCGTGCCCACTGTCTGGCGTTCGGCCCCGGCGCTGGCGGCAATCTGGACGGGTTCTTCTACCTGAACCAGTCGGACTACCGCGCGTGGCAGGAAGAAGTCCGGGCCGGAAGCAAGCCCATCGCCATGATGTTCCGCCCGTTCCCGCAGGGCAAGCTGTTCAAGGCCATCGCCGAGGGGATGGAGCAGGGCTGGCTGGACATGCCGGGGCTGGAAGCGGCTTATGGTATCCCGGTGGGCGAAATATGGAAACCCGTGCTTGAGCAATGGGAGCGGGCGGGTCTTGTCGAACGGGACGGGGCCTTTGTCGTGCTCACGCTCGCCGGGCAGTTCTGGCAGGTGAACCTTTCACAACTGTTGCTTGATTATCTCAAGCGTTCTTTGGAGGACTGATGTTTGTAAGGAAGATGCTGGCCCGCGCTTTGCCGTTGACGGCGCTGGGCTTGGCGGCGTGGTGCCCCGCGTATGCCGTGGAGGAGCCGATCAAAGCGGACGACGTGTACGTGACGGCCACGAGGGTGGAAAAGGAATTGCAGGACGTTCCCATGAGCGTTTCCGTCATGACGAGCGAGGACATCAAGCGTTCCCCAGCCCGGACCATCGGCGAGCTTTTGCAGGACATTCCGGGTGTAGAAATCAACAACTCCGGCGGGCAGGGCTTTAAGCGCATATCGATCCGCGGCGAAAGCCCCAACCGGGTGCTGATCCTCATCGACGGGCAGAAGCTCGTGGAAAACAAGTCGATGGACGGCACGCCCCTGTTGATCGATCCGTCCAATGTGGAGCGCGTGGAAGTCATCAAGGGCCCCGCGTCCGTGCTCTATGGCTCGGAAGCCATCGGCGGCGTGGTCAACATCATCACCAAAAAGGGCGGTGATAAGCCGATTCAGGGCGAGGCGTCCGTGGCCTACAACGGCGCATCCAACGGTTTTGCCGAATCCCTGTCGGCTTTCGGCGGCATGAACGGATTCAAATACCGCGTGTCCGGCTCATACAGCGATCAGGGGAACCTGCGCACCCCTGACGGCGAAGCGCCGAATACCTCCTTCCGCCAGAAGGAAGGCAGCGCGTTCCTGAGTTATGACTTTTCCGACAAGTTCACGGTCGGCGGCGGGCTGGACAGCTTCAAAGGTTCCATCCATGCCGGAAGCATGGAGCCCGGCTATGAAAATTTCGCCGTGAACGTTCCCAAGTGGCAGCGCGATAAGGTCTATGCCTTTGCCGAAGCCAAAAACGTGACGCCGTGGCTTCCCCGTGTGCGCTTCGATGCGTTCTGGCAGAAGAACGAAAAGGACATGCATAACCATGTGGAAGTAGATGGTATGCCTATGATCCTCGATAACTACGCGGACAATAAGAACGGGCAGATCGGTGCATCAATTCAGGCGGACTGGCAGATCGGTGCGAACCACTATCTGATCACTGGCTACGATATCAACCGCGATACGTTAAAGGCGACGACACGGGCCACAGCCAACTCCGAGATGATGTCCGGGACGTTGGCGACAATGAAGGGGGTGTACGACAGGCTGGCACTTATTAATCCCGCTTCTGCCGCGAGCATTAAGGCTGCCATCGAGGAGATTGACGATACATTCAACTATAACTCTGTAGCCAACCATAAGGGCGACATGCTGACCAACGCCCTGTATGCGCAGATGGAATCGATGCTGCCCTACGACTTCACATTGAGTTATGGAGTCCGTTATACATGGGTGCAGTCCAGCATGAACCGCGCCGACGGCATAAAGACCCTCGGTACTTTCGGCACGGTAAACGGCATGGATGTGGGGATGGAAGGTTCCTCGGACAATTCCCGGCCTGTCTTCAACGTGGGCCTCACGTGGTCGGGCATCCCGGATCTGACGCTGCGGGCCACCTTTGCGCAGGGCTTCCGCGTTCCTTCGCTGCAGGAAAAATATGTGATGTCCGCGATGGGCGGCGGGACGATCCTGCCGAACCCCGGCCTCAAGCCGGAAACCTCGAACAGCTATGAAATCGGGGCGCGGTATGTCCACGATGGCCTGTCGGTAGACGTCGCGGCCTTCTATTCCGATGCGGACGACTACATTTACAACCCCACTATCGACCCGGACACCGATACCTCGCGCTATATCAACATCTCGTCGGCAAAGACCCACGGGGTGGAACTGGCGGCGAGCTATGATTTTGAAAACGGCCTCACGCCGTATGTTTCCGCGACATGGATGCGGCGCAAGTTCGACTACGGCACGCTGAGCACATGGAAAACCGGCGTACCCGAATGGTCGGGCAGGGCTGGTGTGCGCTTCAAGCACGCCCTGAGCGAAAACGTGGACTTCAACGCCGACGTGTACGGGCGGTTCTCCTCAAATTCCGTCGAGAAAACCGAAAGCGAGACGCTCCATTACAACAACTGGCAGACGGCGAACGTGGCTTTTGGCTTCGACTTTGGCGACGAGAAGCAATATTCTGTCACCGCCGAAGTCCTGAACCTCTTCGACAAGCGGTATCGTCAGGACGACAGCATTTTGGAACCCGGCCTGCACGCCAACATCAAGGTTGGGATGAAGTTCTGATTTCGTGAGAAAGTTTGTGCTTCTGTATTGAAATTGAATTTCATTTAGATTATCAAAAGCTCCTCCCGCGCTGCACGGCAGCGGACGCCCACGGCATGGCCGTGCGGCGTCAGGCGGAGGAGAGGAAGGAAAACGGATGCCGTCACAGGTTTTCAACCGTCATTACTGGAGCGCGCAGGAACTCGTCGTCCTTGGCGTTTTCTCGGCTGCCGCCAAGCTTTCCACCCTGCTGGTCGCGCTGGTGGGGGGAGGGATGAACCCGGTGAGCCTGCTCGCCAAGAACCTCATTTTCACCACGCTGCTCGTGGTCATGCTCTACAAGGTGCGCAAGCCGGGGACATTGGCCCTGTTTGTCCTTGTGAACATGCTCATCAGCATGCTTCTGCTTGGCGGCAGCGTGACGCTTCTTCCGGCCATGCTGCTGGCGGCGGGATGCGCCGAGGCTGTGATGGCCTGCTCCGGTGGGATGCGGAAGCCGTGGGCGCCCGTGCTGGGCGTCGCGGTGTATGATCTCACTTCAAAAGTTTTTTCACTGGGCGTCTCGTGGCTGTTCATGCGCGAGAGCCCGGCCTTGTTGTATGTCATCGTTCCCATTGTGGTCATTGGCTACGTGGGATCGCTGTGCGGGCTTTTTTCCGGCGTCCGCGCCGTTCGGGAGCTGCGTCATGCAGGCATTGTCCGTAACTAAGGGTTCCGTCTGGGGTGGCGGGCTGCACGCGGTGGATACGCGGGCGAAGATGTTCGTCAGCCTGCTGGCGTCCGTGGCTACGGTGGCCCTGTCCGCTGTTGAGCCGCAGATGGTGCTTTTCGGCATGTCTCTGGTGTATGCCCTTGGGATGCGGCGGTTCCGCATCCTGCTGATCGGGTATGCTGTCCTTGTCGGCATGTCGCTGCTGGCTATGGGCTGTGCGTTCGGGATGAGCCTGCTGATCCCGTCCATGCCCCCGTTTTCGGCGGTGTCGCTGGTGGTGCCGTTCCTGCGCATGGCGACGATGCTGAACGTGATCCTGCCGCTGGCCTTTTCCTGCCGGGTGCAGAGCCTGCTGACCTCCCTGAAGAGCCTGCACCTCCCGTTCTGCCTGTATCTCCCGGCGGCGGTGATGATCCGCTTCATCCCCACGTTTTTGCATGACGTCAAACAGGTTTCGGAGACGCTTCGGATACGCGGCTGGCGCATGACCCCGTGGAATGCCTTCCGCCATCCTGTGCTGATGATCCGGCTGGTGTTCACGCCGCTGCTGTTCCGTTCGCTGAAGACGTCGGAAGAGCTGGGCATCGCCGCCGAACTCAAGGGCCTCGGCTACGGCGAGGGGATGCGCCCTTACCGTAAGCTGGTCTGGAAGGCGTCCGATACGTGGCTTTTGATCGCGGCCTGTCTTGTGGCCGTTGCGGCTGTGCTGTGCCAGAATGCCGTGGGGTGGGCTCCGCTGGAAGGGGGGATGCGCTGATGATCCGTTTTGAAAACGTGACCTACACGTATCCGTTCCAGACGCGCCCGGCGGTTTCGGATATTTCGTTTTCGGTGCGGCCCGGCGAACTGGTGCTGTGCACCGGGGCCAGCGGCTGCGGCAAGTCCACGCTGATGCGCCTCGCCAACGGCCTGTGCCCCCACTATTTTCAAGGGGCGCTGGAAGGGCGTGTCCTGATCGGCGGCGAACCGACGGACGCCCGGCCCATCAACGTCATTGCGCGGGAGGTCGGGACGCTTTTTCAGGATCCCGAACAGCAGTTTTTCGCCCTGAATGTCGAGGACGAACTGGCGTTCGCCCATGAATGGCAGGGCGTTTCGCCTGAAGACATCGCCGCCAAGATCGATGAGGCGGCGCGGGCCTTCCGGCTTGGGCCAATCTTGTCTTCCTCCATCCACGAGCTGTCCGAAGGGCAGAAACAGAAGGTCGGGCTGGCCTCCATCCTTTCACAGGGGCCGAGGGCCCTTATCCTTGATGAGCCGAGCGCCAACCTCGATCCCGAAGCTACCGAGGATCTGGCCCGCAAGCTCGCTGAACTGAAAGCGCGGGGCATGGCGATCCTTGTGGTGGATCATCGGCTGTACTGGCTGGAAGGCATAGCGGATCGCGTGCTTGTCATGCGGGAAGGCCGGATTGCGGAACGGGGCGGTTTTGGCCTGCTGTATGACGACGCCCTGCGCGAGCGGTGCGGGCTGCGCGCCGCCCGTGTGGACGATCCCCGCCGCACGCTGCCGGACTGCGCGGCGGAACGGCTGGAGCCGGGTGAAGGCGGGCTGGCCGTTTCGGGCCTGCGGTTCGCGTACCCCGGAAAGCCGGCCCTGTTCGACGGTGTGGACGTGTCGGTTCCGGCGGGCGTGACCGCGCTCATCGGGGACAACGGCACGGGCAAGACCACGCTCGCCCGCCTGCTTACCGGCCTGAACGCCGCGCAGGAAGGGCGGTTCGCCATCGCGGGGAAGCCTGTCCCGGCGGCGAAGCTGCTTTCGAGAGTGGGGATCGTGCTCCAGAACGCGGATCACCAGCTTCATATGAAGACGGTGCGGCAGGAGCTTGAAGTCAGCCTGTCGCTGGCGGGATACGGCGCGGACGATGTGCCCGGCCTGCTGTCGCTGTTCGCACTGGAAGGGCTTGCGGAACGCCACCCGCAGTCGCTTTCCGGCGGCGAAAAGCAGCGGCTTGTAATCGCCTGCGCCTTCGCCAAGCGCCCGGATGTGCTCATCCTCGACGAGCCCACCAGCGGCCTTGACGGGCGCAACATGCGCCGCATCGCCGACGCGCTGGATCTGCTCGCGGGCAGGGGGGCATGCGTCCTTGTGATCACCCATGATCTCGAACTGATGGGGCTGTCCTGCGCTAGGGCGCTGCGGCTGCCTCTTTCATAGCGGGTGCGTGCGGAGGGAATGCTGCCGGAAGCGAAGCCTTCCGGGGGCCCCACATGAGCCATTTTTTCCGAGGCGTTTCAGACGAAGCGCCGCGGGAATGGGAATAAACGGAAACCAAACGGGAGAACGAAGTATGACGGCATCGTGTTGCCAGAAGACGGAAACGCTGGGCGAGTCCATCGCCACGGCCCTGCGGGAAAAGAAGCCGGTGATGTTGGCGAGCCTTGCGGAACGCTTCGGCGTTTCGGAACTGGAAGTCGCTGAAGCCCTGCCGGATGATGCGCGGGCCTTCGCGGGCAAAGACGCCTTTGATACGGTCTGGCAGACTCTGACCTCATGGGAAAACGCCACCTTCATCATGACGCATTTGGGCACCGTCATCGAAATCAAGGGAAAGATACCGGAAGGCAGGCACGGGCACGGTTATTTCAACCTGTCCGGCGGCAGCGGGCTCGGCGGGCATCTCAAGATCGACGATCTTGGGCACATCTGTTTCCTGTCGCTGCCCTTTATGGGTTTGGAAAGCCATTCCGTACAGTTTTTCAACGCGGCGGGCACGGTCATGTTTTCCGTGTATGTGGGCCGCGAAAACCGTCAACTCATCCCGGCCGCACGCGAGTCGTTCTTCGCATTGCGTGAGGCCGTGGGCACAAAGGAACTGTCATGAAAGCTCTTGTCGTTTATTCGTCCCGGACTGGGAATACCCGGAAAATCGCCGAAGCCATCGCCGCCGTCCTTCCCGGCTGTGAGATCCATCCTGTGGAGTCCGCTCCCGCGCCTGAGGGGTACGATCTGGTCGCCGTAGGCTACTGGGTGGACAAAGGCATGCCCGACGCACAGGCCAAGGCTTATCTGGAAACGGTGCATGACACGAATGTGGCCCTGTTCGGCACGCTGGGCGCATGGCCTGATTCCGAGCACGCCAGGGACTGCATCGCTCAGGGCGAGGCGCTGGTGAACGCTCCCGAGCGGGGGAACAAGGTGCTCGGCACCTACCTGTGTCAGGGCAAGGTCGATCCGAAGATCGTCGCCATGATGCAGAAAGTGGCGTCCGACGTGCACCCCATGACGCCGGAACGCAAGGCGCGCCTTGAGGAAGCGGCCAAGCATCCCGATGAGGCCGACTGCCTCCGGGCGCAGGAAGCCTTCAAGGGGTTTGCGGGACAGGTGGCCTGACGGCCAGAAACATCAACGGGGCTTCGGCCCCGAAACCGGAAGGGCGGCTCTGCCGCCCATACATCGTGTTCAGGAAACGCTCATGAATCTTGCCTCAATTTATGCGTCCATAGGCCCGGCCGGTGTTGCGCTGATTTTTGTCGGCTGCGCGGGATTGTACCTCGCGTTGCGGAATCTTCTGTACCTGCATTTCGTTTGGCGCGACTTTAAGCGGGATTTTCTTGACATCGAACATCAGGAAGGCCGCTGTATGCGCGACGTATGCGATAAGAGCGACAATCCGCTGATCGCCATCATCCGCGATATCGTGAAGACCCACGGAGGCCACTCCGAGGACATCCGGGCCGAGGTCGCGTACCTGTTCCACCGCAATTTCGAGCAGGTCACGAAAGGCCTGTGCTGGCTGAGGCTCATTTCGGTGGTATCGCCGCTGCTCGGCCTGCTCGGAACCATCCTCGGCATGGTGACGGTGTTCCGTACCATCGCGGAAAACAGCGCCCCCAACGCCGCACAGTTGGCGGCGGGCATTTGGGAAGCGCTCATCACCACGATCATGGGCCTGTGCGTCGCAATCCCCATGCTGATGTTCTATTATTACCTGATGCTCAAATTTAAGGGCTTCCATATCGAAGCCGTGGAGCATAGCTACCGTGCGTTGGAGCTGTGCGGCGGCGCGAAGCGGGAAGCCCGGCCTGAACCACGGGGGACGAGCCATGAATGATTTCGACGAAGATGCGAGCATCGATCTGACGCCGGTCATCGACGTTATATTCATGCTCCTGATTTTCTTCATTATGACCACGACATTCAGCAAACCGGTGCTGGATATCGTGCTTCCGGCCTCGGAGACCGCCGAGGAACCCAGCCGCAAGAACGCGGAACTGTTGATTTCGGTAAAGGCCGACGGGACTATCCACTATCAGGATCAGCAACTGACGAAAGAGGCGTTGACCGCCGTGCTTGAGACGCGGCCCGAAGCGCTGCTGAATCTGTACGTCGACGAAAAGGCCCCTTTTGAAGCGTTTGTCGACGTCATAGACATCGCCAAGCTGAAGAGAGGAGGACACTTTGTTATCAGCACGCAGCCAAGTGAGCGTTAGGCCCCTGTACGGGGTGGAGGAATTCCGCAAGAGCCGCAGCATGGCGGGCGGCATGACCGGAGGCTTTGTCCTGCTGGCCTTGGCCGTGTGCCTGATGACCCCTTCCGTCAAGCTCCTCACGCCGCCGAAAGCCCCTTCATCCGTCATGTTGATGCGCGTGATCCGCCCCGAGCCGAAGCCGGAGGTGAAACCCGTTCAGCCGGATGCCATGCGCAAGCTCTTGAGCCCTGAATCGGAGGTGACCATCCCCGTGCCGCCTCCGGTCGTTGAGCGGCCCAAGCCTCCGCAGGAGGCGCCCAAAACGGTGGCTCCCGAACCCGTGAAGCCGAAACCGGTCAAGAAGGCACCTCCGGTGAAAAAAAAGCGGCCGGTGGTTCAGCAGCCGCAGAAGCCCGTGCCGCCTTCCGCCCCCGTGGGCAAACCGGTGGAGGCCCCCCCTTCGGCTACGCCGGGGACGGGTGTAGCCTCCGTGACGGCGGTCGCGCCTCCGGCTATGGTCGGGGGGACGGAGGAACGGCCGGACGACAAGAGCAAGGCGCTGGGGACTATCCTTAACGCCCTGAATCGCCATAAGCGGTATCCCCGGCAGGCGCGGCGCATCGGCGCCGAAGGGACGGTACAGCTTCTTGTGACGATCTCCGCCGATGGAAAGGTCAGCGCGTGCTCGCTCGGTAAGGGCAGTGGTTTCGGCATGCTTGATGCGGCCACCGAGCGGCTCGGTGAGAAGCTCATCGGCCTTGATGTGCCCTCGGTTCGTGGAGGAAAAGGTTTTCAGGTGCTGGTGCCGGTGCGCTACTCGCTCAAGGATGCCTGATCAGGACCCTGTTGCCTCGCCGGATCGGAGCGCCTCGATGTGGGTGCTCCTCTTGGCGTATGGGCCGTCGGTTCCGCAAGGCTCCGTATGAGGAAATGTTGAAGGGTATTCGGATTGGGGGCGTTCGCTCTGCTAAGGGAGGCCCCCCGGATTCCCCAACGCCTAGGGGAGGGCCTGTTGTGCCGGTGTTTCTGCCCGTGGACAATATTGGCTCTGTCATAGCATATGGTTGTTTTATTTCAGCAGGATGCTGAAAAGAGAGACTTTTTCTCCAATTTTTCCGCTGACGGACTCCATGATGGGGGAACTTTATTGGTTATACCTTTGGAATTTTAAGAAATAAAACATCAACCGTTTCCTATGACACAGCCTTTCAAATATTCATTTTGAATTTCAGAGAGTTGAAATGCGGCTTTCATTGCAGAAGCGAATGCCCCGTCCGAGGGGGACAACAAGCCGGAAGCGGAGGGGAAGCCGAGACAGCCCGCAGGGAATACAGGGGAGGGAGAGGGGTTCTCCCTCCCCTTCAGGATCATTTCCCTTTGGGAATCAAGGACAGGATGTCCTTTCTGAGCGCATCCGAGGAGAGCAGGGTCAGCTTGCCGCCGCGCAGTGCGGCGACGTGCTTTTTATAGATGCGGAGTGAGGCGTTTTGTTTGACGAGGTGCGGGGCCTTGCCGGACATTTCCTGCCCGATGCCTTTCAGCTCTTCGTCAAAAAGGGATTGCGGCACCTTCCGGGTGTTCTCCACCGTCTGCTTGTAAAACAGGAGCATGGAACGGAATTCGGCCTCCTGATTGTCGATGCCGGTTTTGGAAAGGGCGATGCCCTTGTCGAGGCTGGCAAGGACTTGCTTATACTGCTTGGCTTCGGCGGCTTTCATCTTGGGCAGGGCCGCCGTGATCTGCTTTTTCTTGTCCTCGAAGTTCTGCAGCTCCTTGCCGATGATTTCCCGCTTGATCAGGCAGTCCTTGAGCATGGTCACAAGGTAGACGGCGGAACGGATTTCATTGGATACCGTGGATCGCTTCTGGCGTTCGAGTGAAATATTGTTTTCACGGATCAGGTTTTGAAGCCCCTTGAGGCTGGCCTTTTCCGCATCGCTTCCGGCCCGCGCCTCAAGCTGGGCCACCAGTTCCAGCGGATCGCCGGAGGGGTTCAGCTCGGCGGACAGTTCTATCCCGGCCTTCTTCCATTCCGAGGCCAGTTCCGCGGGCCTTGCGCCGCCGGGGGTGTTGATGCCGGAAAGGGCGATGCGGAATCCGAGATCCCGCGCCTTGTTGGGCCCGTCCTTGAGGAAGGGGGCCACTTCCTCCCTCCTTCCGGGCATGACTTCATCCTGCGTGGACAGGAAGCCGCCGCCCTTGCGGATAAAGCCGCCCGTGGAGCCGTGGAGCCGTCCGCCGAGGGAGAACTGGAAGCCGTCCTGCACCATTTCGGCGGCATTGCCAGCCATGTCGTAGAACCCCGCCGGGTTGGGCTTGCGCGAGCCGATGCGTTGGAGCGTTTCTTCCGAGGTTCCCTCACTGCCGCGGAACACGGCGTAGTCCTTGACGGCGTCGCCCGCCGGCATTTCAAAGAAATCCTCTTGGCTCAGGGACAGCGGCGAAACCTTCTGGGCGCCGCGCGCCGCGTATTCCCATTCCGCTTCCGTGGGCAGGCGGACAAAGGCGGTGTTCCTGTCGTCCCCCTGAAAGCCGGGCAGGGACTGCGGGGCGTTGGCAAGCAGCCATTCCGTATAGTTTTTGGTAAATTCCTGCGCCTCATGCCATGAAACCTCGACGACGGGGCGCGCATCCTCAGGGCTGAGGGCGGGGAGGGCGTCCCCATCCATGCACTGCCCGCCCATGACGGCATCCCACTGGCGTTTGCTCACCTCGTACTTGCCTTCAAAATAGAACTGCATGGCGTCGGCGTCCGGGTTGGCGGCCTTGATTTTCCGCTGCCAGTCGGGAGGGAGATCCTTGAGCACGAAGGGGCCCGATATGGCGGACGCATACGGGCCGTCATAATAGCCGCGATCGTCGGAACCTCCGTCCCGGCGTCCGAAACGGGTTTCGAGATCCCAGAGCAGGCCCTTGCCGCGCACCCCCACAGCCTTGAGCACCATGCTTTGCCCGCAGGGCATGGGCAGGATCAGATCATCGGGGGCGGGGTTGGGGTTGAAGGCGTCTTCGGCCTTCACGTCGCCCCGCGCCTTGAGCGCGGCGTGCCCCGTACCGGGGGAGAGCAGGCAGGCGGCAATCAACAGGAAACACCATTTATTCATCGCGGATAACCTCGGAAGGTGAAAGGCGGCCGCACGAAAGGCTCGGCGGCAGGGCGGCCAGCAGGGACAACACAAGCACGACGCCGACAGCCCCCCCGACATGCGCCCACGACAGGCGGCAGACGGCGCCGAGTTCCGCGCCGAGGGGGAAGAGGGCGTTGATGACGCCCGCGACGGCGGCGTAGAGCGCGAAGGCCAGCCCCATGCCGAGCGCGGATGTGGACAGCGCCTGCACCAGCGGGAAGCATACGATGTCCGCCCCGGAAAAGCCCATGAGCCGGATAATGCCGAGCACGCGGCGCTTGCGCCGGATGGCGGCGACGAGGTTGCTCGCCGTGGACGCGAGGAAGCCCACGCCCGCCGCGAGGCAGATCAGGCCGAACACCAGCGTTGTGGAGCGGTCCAGCATTTTGACGTTTTCGATTTCTTCGGCGCGGGTATAGACGTCGATGTTCCGAGCGCCCAGAAAGTCCCGCAGCGAGGCCACGCCGTCAAGATCCGCGGCATAAAGCCGGAACGAAGGGTAGAGCCGTTCGCCGTCTCCGCGCGCCGTCCCGTCCCAGCCGCGTTCGGGCACGCCCATGCCGTCGCGGTAGGTTTCGGCGTCCTCGGCAAGCGACGGCGGCGTAAAGGCGGCCTCCTTCTGGAGCGCGGACAGCGGGAGTACGGCCTTGACGCGCAGGGGCGTTTCCGCCTGTTCCCGCGTCATGCCCCGCGCCCGCGTGACCCGCCCGGTCAGTAGGGTTCCGGCGCGCGCTCCGAGCTTGTCGGCGGCGGGCGCGGTCAGGATGATTTCGTCATCCTTCAGGGCCGCGTTTCCGGCGAAACGCCGGGTCAAGGGATCGCCCGCACCGGAAGGGATGAGGCTGACGTTGACCGGGTTGGGGGGCAGCCCGCCTTTTTTTTCGGAGGCGGGGAGCAGGGCGATGGTCGCGGCGATGGCCCGCGTCTGGGGGACCACATAGCCCACGTCCTGGCGTTTCCGCAGCTCCTCGAAGAAAGCCTTGCCGTATTTGCCGCTGCCCACGGGAACGATTTCAAGGTTGCGGGGATCTTGGAGCAGCCGCTCCTGAAGGTTGCCGATGACGCCGTTGCGCACGCCGAACAGGATGAGCAGGGGAGCCAGCACGGTCGCCAGCGCAAGCACCGCGCACAGCGACAGGGCGCGTTCGTGCCAATAGTCCCTTAGGGCCATGCCGCAGATGATGGAAAGACGCATGTTCACCCCCGCAGCGTGGTGTTGATGGAGCCGTCCCCGCCGTCCACATCCAGACGCAGGCAGCGGAAGCCGTTTTCCTCGACCAGCCTGTGGTCATGCGACACGACGACCAGCGCGCATTCTCCGGCCAGTTCCGTAAACAGGCGCATGACGTTCTTCGCGGTCACGGGGTCCAGCGCGGCGGTGGGCTCGTCGGCAAGCACGAGATCAGGTTTCGGCAGCAGCGCCCGCGCGATGGCGGCCCGCTGCCGTTCCCCGATGGACAGCTTGCCCGGCAGGGTGCCGAGCAGGTGCCCGATGCCGAGGCGTCCGGCCAGTTCCTTCAATCCGGCGTCCACGGCCTTGGCGTCCATGCCCTTGGCCCTTCCCGGCGCAGCAATGTTGTCTCCGGCGCTCAGGAAAGGCAGGAGGCCGCCGGTTTGCAGCACGTAGCCGATATGCCGCAGCCGCAGGCGGGCCATACGTTCCCGCCCTCCGCGCCGCCAGAGCTCCGCCACATCTTCCGGCGCATCACCCGGTGCGCTGAACAGGAATGTTTCCGCCCCGCTTGGGGGCAATATCATGGCGAGCAAGTCCAGCGCGGTGCTTTTCCCGCACCCGGAAGGGCCGATCAGTGCGATTTTTTCACCGGCCCGGATGGTCAGGGAGTCGATGCGGAGCCGATACGTATAGTCCCGCGCTTTCCGTTCGAGCGTGACGTTTTGCAGTTCGCAGAGATTCATAGGGGAATGCCTCCTGCGGCAAGGTGCGGGCCGCTTTGGCGGGGCTGCCGCCCCTTGGCCCTGCCGGGGGCATCATGCCCCCCGGCCCCCAGTGCCGCCGCAAGGCGTTTCAGCCGAAGCTGCGCTTCGCCCGAAACGCCTTGCGGCGAGCCCGTGGGCGTCTGCCGTTTCCTGAAAAAACAAAAATACATTTGTATATCTGTTGGCCTTGCAAGGAAATGTGAGTTTGGAAAAGCTCTTTTTTCCGAATCAAAAACCGTTTCAAGGAAAGCCGTGAACAAGAATTTGATAAAAAGGAAGGCTCTGTTCTGGTTTGTGGTTGTTTCATCTCCACAGTGTGCTGAAAATACAGCCTTTTTCTCCTTTTTTCCCCTTGGCGGGATCCACGGTTAAAACATTTTGTTGGTTATCCCT
>ENA-UEQE01001720-UEQE01001720.1-human-gut-metagenome-genome-assembly--contig:-NODE-1720-length-17226-cov-9.349933_pt1 | contig 17226 bp, 18 predicted proteins | sample MGYA00242934_ERZ507935 | MGnify/ENA primary metagenome ERZ507935 (study PRJEB26167, sample SAMN06115423) | human gut metagenome | host: Homo sapiens | place: China:Anhui | collected 2015-03-30... | reverse complement strand
AACCGTAAACTTGAACAGAGCCATTGCAAAAGCGAATATCTCCCGTTTTCAGGATCTTGATTTGCCGCCCTTTCCGAGGCCCGCCATAATGCCATTTCCAAGATCAAACGCCCTATTCAGGTAGTTGTCTTGAAACTCTCGGCTATCTCTGCCATGCTCAGGCTCCTTGCCGCCTCCCGTATGGTTATTGTTCCCATACATGAGCAGATACTCTGCCACTTCGCGGAGCGTCGTATTCAAAAACGCTGCGGCCGCTGATTCTTCATCAGCGCATGACGGCAAATACAGCTTCCCCCCGGTATCCATCGCCGCATCGTTGACGTTACGCTTGGCATACACGGCCACCCCGGCGGCCGTAAGGGGCCCGCCGCCGGCCTCACCGTCAACGCCGAGGAAAAACGCACCGAACCTGTTGTCATTATGGTCACTCAGCTTACGGATTTCGTTGACTTCCTCCACAGCCTCATCACATGGTTTGCCCTGCAAAATCTGCTGCCCGAAAGAAAGCTGGATGCGGGACTGCGCTTCGGCCACGGCGGAAAGGGCGGCTTTTTTCTCGGCGTCATCCTGCACGGAAAAATATTTGGGGACGGCAACAGCCGCGAGGATGCCAAGGATGACCAGCACGGATATGATTTCGATCAGGGTAAACCCCAAACGGCAAGAAAACCCGCAACTGATACGTCCGGAAACGTATGATACGGTAAGACCCAGACGGCAAGGAGACGGCTTCATGGATTCCCCGGCATGGCGGTAGGGTGACAATGGGGCGGGACTGCTTATCTGTACACATAACAGATCGGCAAAGCTCTGCAAGATCACCCGGAAGAATCTTTTCCGGCTTCAAATGAGCGCAGCGCGTTTTCAAAATCCTCCCAGCTCCGGCAGGCGATGATATCCGCCCTGAGCTGTTTCGAGCCTTCGATGTGCCGGACGTAACGCGGCACGATGGTGCGCATCTTGAGCAGCGCCACCTTTTCCGTGCTGAGTTCCTTGGCGAGCCGCGCATGTTCCCGGATGCGGGCGAGCAGCGTCGCCACATCGGCAACCTCCGGTTCGCGCCCGGCGAGCAGATCGAGATGTGCCTTGAAAATCGCCGGATCCCGCAGGGCCCCGCGCGCGTACATGACGGTGTCCACGCCCGTTTCAGCGAGGCAGCGTACCCCGTCCTCCGCCGTGAACAGGTCGCCGCTGGCGATGACGGGCAAGGAAACAAGCGATTTCAGTTCGCTGAGGCATTCCCAGCGCGCCGTCCCGGTGAACCCCTGCTTCGCCGTGCGGGGGTGCAGCGTCAGCCAGCCCGCGCCCAGCGCCTCCAGCGCCGGGGCCAGCACACGCCACGTTTCGGCGGCGGGGGAACGCCCCGGCTCATCCCAGCCGAGGCGCAGCTTGAAGCCCACGCGCCCGCGCCCGGCGGCCCGGATCAGGGCTTCGGCAACGGACAGCGCATTGTCGATGTCCCTGCACATCGCCGCGCCCGCCCCCGTGCGCGCCACCTTGGGGACGGAACAGCCCATGTTGCAGTCGAACCAGACGAACCCCTTGTCCCTGAGCTGCCCGGCCGCCTCCTCCATGAAAGGCGCTTCGCTGCCGAAGAGCTGGACGACGACGGGCCCGTCCTCCGGGCAGGTGGCGAACAATTCCGCCGTACCGGGGCTCTTGTAGATGAGCCCCTTGGCGCTGATCATCTCAGTGCAGCAGACCGCCGCGCCGAACCGGCGGCACAACAGGCGGAAAGGCAAGTCCGACCATCCGGCCAGCGGCGCGAGCCACGGCTTGTCGGGAGCGAAAGGCAAAAAAACGTCGTTCGGCAAGGTGGTCACCATCGGCCGCCCGTCCGCCGCGCGGAGGTTCTCCGTCCCGGCGGCCCGGCGAGGCTTGCGTACAATCTGTACATTATTGTTCGGACAGGGTATTGATAGGGCCTCAACATAAAGGCCCAGCCGCTTCTTAACCCGTTTTAACAACGAATGCCAACCCATATACGAGATCATACATGGCTTTGAAAATAATCACTTATCCCAATCCGCTTCTTGGCAAGCCCAGCCTCCCCATTACTGAAGTCACCGACGAGATCCGTAAGCTCGCCGAAGATATGACCGAAGCGATGTACAAATCGGACGGCATCGGCATTGCCGCGCCGCAGGTGGGCCGGCTCGTCCGCCTCGTCGTCATCGACGTCACGGGCCCCGAAAAGCGCGAAGGGAAAATGGTGCTGGTCAATCCCGTATGGACGCCCCTCCCGGACGCCGGATACGTGGAAAGCGAGGAAGGCTGCCTCTCCGTGCCCGACTACCGCTCCAAAGTCCGCCGTACCGCCCGTGTCCACGTTGAAGCCACCGATCTGGACGGCAACCCCATCAGCTTCGATGCGGACGATCTCCTTGCCGTCTGCGTCCAGCATGAAATCGATCATCTGGACGGCAAGCTGTTTATCGATCGGATCAGCCGCCTCAAGCGGATGATGTTTGAAAGCAAGCTCAAGAAAGGCACCCGTCAGAGTCAGGTGAAATAGATGGCCGCCCCGGAACAGAAAATGCGCGTCGTATTCATGGGGACGCCGGATTTCGCCGCCACGGTGCTCCGCCATGTGGCGGCATGGCCCGGCTGCGAGGTCGTCGCCGCCTATTGCCAGCCCGACCGCCCCGCCGGGCGCGGGCACAAGCTCCAGCCGCCCGCCGTCAAGGTGCTGGCGCAGGAACTCGGCATCCCGGTCTTCCAGCCGCTCAACTTCAAGGACGAAGCCGACCGCGCCGCGCTCGCCGGGCTCCGCCCCGACGCGCTGGTCGTCGCCGCCTACGGCCTCATCCTGCCCCAATCCGTGCTGGACATCCCGACCATCGGGCCTTTCAACGTCCACGGCTCGCTCCTGCCCCAGTACCGGGGCGCGGCCCCCATCCAGCGGGCGATCATGGACGGCAACCACCTCACGGGGATCACCATCATGCGGATGGAGCGCGGGCTTGATACGGGCCCCATGCTGCTCCAGCGCGCGCTCGGCATCGGCATCGACGACACCGCCGCCACCATGCACGACGAGCTGGCCGATCTCGGCGGGCGTCTCATGGTGGAAGTGCTCCGGCAGTACGCCGAAGGCGATCCCTCCACGCCCATCCCGCAGGAAGAGGCGCTCGCGACCTACGCCGCCAAGCTGACCAAGGCCGACGGGCACATTGACTGGGATGAAAAAGCCGCCGTCATCCATGCCCGTATCCGGGGCGTGACCCCGTGGCCCGGCGCGCAGACGGTATTTTTGCTGCCGGGGCGCGATCCCCTGCCCGCGCTGCTTCAGCCGGGCCGGGTGGGTGAGGCGTTCACCGGCGGGCAGCCCGATCCGGGAACCCTCATAGCCTTGCGGGACGGCAAGCTGCTCATCGCCTGCCGTGACGCCCCGTATGAGGTTTCCATGCTCAAGCCCGCCGGAAGCAAGCCCATGTCCGCGGAAGCCTTCTGGAACGGCTACTGCCGCTCGGCGGGCAGGGACGGCTGCGGCCGCGCCGTTTCTCCGGGAACTGTATGATTCATATGGGGGTGGGAAACCCTTCTGGAGAAGGGTTCTCCCTCCCCCATACCCCCACCCTTCCCAAGGCTTTTGACTGGCGGGGCGGCAGCGCGGCGGGAGTCCCGTTGTGCGGAAAAGCATCTTCCTTGATGTTCCTCAATCCTTTCACCTCATTCGGGCGAACCCAAGGTGAACATCTCCAAATCGGCATTTTCCCTGTCCAAGGATGAATACGAAGGCACCGGCAAACGGCTGTTCATCGGCCTGGTGATCGGCACGGCCATCCTGCTCTGCGTGCTGCTTCTGCTCATCTGGCTTGTCCCGACCATCGGGTTCGCGGCCATCCACCCGTGGCTCCCGTTCATCGCGGGCATCGCCTTCGGCGGGGCCATCCTCGGAATCCTTTGGCTTTCCGTGGGGCTGGTGCTCCACGCCTATACCGGAAAGCCCATACTCGGCACGTCACGCCTGCGCGGAATCACCATACGCCTGCTCCTGCCGATCATGGAGCTCATGGGCCGGATGATGCGCATCCCCGTAGCCGCCGTGCGCCGCTCCTTCATCAAGGTCAACAACGAGCTGGTCCTCAGCAGCGGCATCCAGTGCGAGCCGCGCCAGCTTCTCGTGCTCCTGCCCCACTGCATCCAGTCGAGCCGCTGCACCCACCGCCTCACCTACCACATCGACAACTGCGTCCGCTGCGGGGCCTGCCCGCTCAAAGACGTGCTCAGCCTGCGGGACACCTACGGCGTGCAGGTCGCCATCGCCACCGGGGGAACCATCGCCCGCCGCATCGTCGTGCAGGCCCGCCCCAAGCTCATCGTAGCCGTGGCCTGCGAACGCGATCTGTCCTCCGGCATTCAGGATACGCACCCCCTGCCCGTCTTCGGCGTCATCAACGAGCGGCCCAACGGCCCCTGCCTCGACACCTTCGTCAGCATCCGACGGCTCGAATCCGCCATCCGGCATTTCATTGGCATGAAATAGCGCGGGGCACGCCTCCGGCGGCTGGGATGCTCTTTTTATCTTGGCTGTATCATAGAAAATGGTTGGTACTTTTTCCTTGAAGTTTCAAAGGAATAACCAATAAATGCCTTAGATATGGATTCCGCCAAGGGGGAAACCGGATATAAAGGCTGTATTTTCACCGTGTTGTGGAGATAAAACTAGCCTCTCCGCGCCGGCCGGGGCAGTCAGGCGGTTTTCATCGCGCTGCGGGGATGAAACAACCGCATACTATGGCAGAGCCCTTACCTTTCAAGAACTGGTTCAAATATCTGGAAGTCTTTTCCATCTCTATTGACTTTTATTATCATCTGTAAAATATTCAAAGCCTCATCAACCCCAAATCTTCGTGCGTGAGGCCCACATGCTGAAAGCAATCTCCACTCCGGCGTCCCTGTTGCTTCTTTCGTGCAGTATTCTCATTTTTACAGCGACGTACGCCTTCATCAACAGGTATCAGTTCCTTGCCACCGAAACCCAGCTCATCAAATACGACACATTTACAAATACCATGACGAGTTACCGAGGCACTACCGCGGAAGAAGTCAACCTCGGTACTGGGGAGTATCGCAGCTATACTATCATCAAAGCCGCACGCTGATTTTCTCAACGGAAAAGGCTGTTCTGACATCCGGTTGATGCGTCCTCAAGGCTCCCCAAAGATAGCCAAGAATGGAGTCTATCAGCAAGAAAATTGAAGAAAAAGCCTTTCTTTTCACCATACTACGGAAATAAAACAACCATATACTATGGCAGAACCAAATCAAAAAACAAAGAAAGCCGACTGAATAGTTCCCAGTCGGCTTTCTTATCTCTCAACGGACGTTCTTTCAAAAAGGCCATCATCCCTGACAACCTAAACGCGGAACGAATTCCCGCCGCACGGCCTCCCCGCCTGTCAAAAGCCTTGGGAGGGAGCGGAGAGAGGGGAGGGCGACGGATGGCGGCATTGGGGCCGTGCCCGTCGGCAAACCTTCGAGGAGTACGGGCATCGGCGGCAGAGCTGGGAAGCCCTTCTCCGAAGGGCTCCCTCCCCCAGCCTTCACATCCCTCACCTCTTTCCTATTTCTTGCCCACGCAGAAATACGCGAAGCCGCGCTTGCCGAGTGCCGAGGGAGAATAAAGGTTACGCCCGTCAAAAAGGACGGGGGCGACGAGGGATTCCTTTATGCGATCAAAATCGGGATTGCGGAACTGGTTCCACTCGGTGGCTACGAGCAAGGCGTCGGAACCTTCGCAGACGGCGTATTGATCGTCCTCGATGAAAACCAGAGGGTTATCCGCCAACAGCTTGCGGGCATTGGAGCCGGCAATGGGATCATAAGCCCGGATGCGCATGCCGCGCGAGGTCAGTTCCTCAATGATGGAAAGCGCAGGGGATTCGCGCATGTCGTCGGTGTTGGCCTTGAAAGCAAGCCCCCACAGGGCGAGCACCTTGCCGAACACGCCGCCCTGCGGCTCGAAATACTCCGCCACCCGGAACGCCATGGAGCGCTTCTGACGGGCGTTCACGCCTTCGACCGCTTCCAGAAGTTCAGGGCGCATACCCGCTTCATGGGCGGTGTGGATGAGCGCCTTCACGTCCTTGGGGAAGCAGGAGCCGCCGTAGCCGATGCCGGGATAGATGAACTGGTAGCCGATGCGGTGATCCGAACCGATGCCCGTGCGCACATCGCGCACATCCGCGCCGACCTTCTCGCACAGCGTAGCAATCTCGTTGATGAAGGAAATCTTGGTCGCCAACATGCAGTTGGCCGCGTATTTGGTCATCTCGGCGCTGCGGACGCCCATGACGATGAGCTTTTCACGGCTCCGGGCAAAGGGGGAGTAAAGCTCCCGCATCGCGGCGGCGGTCTCTTCAGAAGACGTGCCGACAATAACCCGGTCAGGCTTCATGAAGTCCGAAACCGCGTCGCCTTCCTTGAGGAATTCGGGGTTCGACACCACATCGAAGGCAATGTCCTCGCCACGGGCGGCAAGGGCGGCGGCGACGAGCTCGCGGACGCGGTCGGCGGTTCCGACGGGCACAGTGGACTTGTCCACGACAATAAGCGGCCCCCGCATCTGCTCGCCGATCTGCCGGGCCACGCCTTCCACATAGGAAAGATCGCAGGAGCCGTCGGGACGCGAAGGCGTGCCTACGGTGATGAAGGCGAACTCGGCGCCGTCCAAGCCCTCTGCAAGGCTGGTCGTAAACCGCAGGCGGCCTTCCTGCCGATTGCGGCTGACAAGATCTTCGAGACCGGGCTCAAAAATATGGATACGCCCGCTGTCGAGCAGGGCCACGACTTCCGGGTTGACGTCCACGCAGCGGACATCATTGCCCATTTCGGCGAAACACGCCGCGCTTACAAGACCGACGTAGCCGGTGCCGACAATGCATATGCGCATAGATGCTCCTTATCAAAACAGTACGGACGGGACGCCGGGCGCGGTGGGGGTACGGCAGGATACGGAAGCGGGGCCCGTCATTTTTCCAACGTGTAACCATCCGGCGGCACAGCGTCAACTTGACTTCGTCCCGCGCTGGCGGCAACCTGCCGCCTGAGGGGACGCATATGGCAATCATCGGCATTGGACTGGACTTGATCGAACTTTCCCGCGTGGAACGTTCACTGCACCGTTTCGGGGAACATTTCCTCAACCGCATCATGGCGGACGACGAACGGAGCGCCGTCCCCGGCGATCCCGCCTCCCCGTCCGCGCGTACCGTTTCCTATGTGGCCGCGCGGTTCGCCGCTAAGGAGGCCGCGGTCAAGGCGCTGGGCACGGGCTTCGCCGAAGGCATAGGCCCCCGTGACGTGGCCGTGCGTTCGCTGCCCTCCGGCAAGCCTGAGCTTGTCCTGTCCGGGAAGGCCAGGGAAAAGGCCGATGCCCTCGGCGCAAAAAAGCTGCACCTCACGCTCACCCATACCCGTGACAATGCCGCCGCCGTGGTTATTCTGGAAGGATAGCTTCCCCACCCCATTACAGAGAACAAAGGATCATTCATGGAACTTCGCGGAACCACCATCCTCGCCGTGCGCCACAAGGGCCACGTCGCCCTCATCGGCGACGGGCAGGTGACCATGGGCCAGAGCATCGTCATGAAGCACACCGCCAAGAAAGTCCGGCGGATGTACAAAGATCAAATCGTCGCCGGGTTCGCCGGGGCTACGGCGGACGCCTTTACCCTGTTTGAACGCTTTGACGCCCACCTTGAACAAACCGGCGGCAACCTGATCCGCGCCGCCGTGGAACTCGCCAAAGACTGGCGGAGCGACAAGTTCCTCCGCAAGCTGGAGGCCATGCTCCTTGTGGCCGACAAGGATCACACGCTCGTGCTCACCGGAACCGGCGACGTGATCGAGCCTGACGACGGCATCGCTTCCATCGGCAGCGGCGGCCCCTACGCCCTCTCCGCCGCCCGTGCCCTCGTCCGCCACAGCGATCTCGATGCCGAGCACATCGCGCTGGAAAGCATGAAGATAGCCTCCGAGCTCTGCGTGTTCACCAACGACCAGTACACGCTGGAAGTCCTGTAGCCGCTGCGAAGGGGCCGGCGGCGATGGCTGGCCCCTTTTGGCTGCGCTTCCCGCCGCCCTGTCTGCCCCCTCCCGGCCTATCGTCCCCGCCCGCACCTTCCCGGCCCCATCTGGCTGCGCACTCCCTGCGCGGCATCACCCGTTTTCTGCCTTTTGGTTTTTCCTTGTAACGCTCACTAGATATGGATTCCCCTTGCTTCACCGGTGCAATCATGGCATAAAGGCCCTTGTGCTGCGGATCGACACAAGGAGCGATCCGATTGCGTTTTTATTCACAAGTCAGATGATGCAAAAACGCACCAACTGAAAAAAACCGGTGGCGCATGCGCATCGACTTGGTCGCACTTTTGCAACAACGGTGCATTTATGCACCATGCAATGTTGTGGCCTTAAGGCGATAACGCGGACAAAAAGTTTGTATTCCAGCCTGTTGCATAGGTTCCAACAAAAAACAATCCTTACCTGCATCTAAACAGGAATGTTTTTTGTTAGCCCCCATTTCCTTGCTGTCGTTGGGGAATCTCCTTGTCTGTGCAAAACTGGAACGGCATTTGCTCTAATGCTCACAAATCTTTTTGTGCACCAAGCCAGGAGAGTCAACTGATGAAAATAATCGACTTCCGCTTCCGCCCGAACACGCCGGAAATCATCAACGGCATCAAGAACAGCTCGATGTTCAAAGCCACCTGCGAAGCCATCGGCTTCGACAAGCGCGTCCCCCAGTCGCTGCCCGAAATCGTGGCCGACCTGGATCGCCGCGGCGTTGAGCTGTGCGTCGTTTCCGGCCGCGACTGCGAAACCACCTACGGTTTCCCCGCGAACAACAACAGCATCCTTGAATTCTGCCGCGCCTACCCCAACAAATTTCTCGGCTTCTGGGGCATCGACCCCCACAAGGGAATGGACGCCGTTCGCGAAGTCGAACACGTGATCAAGGATCTCGGCATGCGCGGCATCGCCACCGACCCGTACCTCGCCCATTGCCCGCCGAGCGACGCCCGCTACTACCCCATCTACGCCAAGTGCGTGGAGCTCGGCGTGCCGGTCTTCGTGACCACCGCCCCGCCCGCCCAGGTTCCCCGCGCCATCATGGACTACATTGATCCCCGTCAGATCGACGTCGTCGCCCGCGACTTCCCCGAACTGATCCTGATCATGAGCCACGGCGGCTATCCCTTCGTCAACGAAGCCATTTTCGCCTGCATGCGCAACGCCAACGTCTACATGGACCTGTCCGAATACGAACTGGCCCCCATGGCCGACGTATATGTCGACGCCCTGAACAAGATGATCGGCGACAAGGTCATCTTCGCTTCCGCGCACCCGTTCATCGAACAGGCCGACGCCATCGAGATCTACAAGAAGCTCAACATCAGCGAAGAAGTCCGCGAAAAGGTCATGTACAAGACCGCCGCGAAGATCCTCGGCCTCGACAAGGGCGTTTCCCTCAATACCACGAAGCCCATGGCCCCCAACGGCTTCAACAACGCCAAGTTCCCGCTGCCGTTCCAGCCCTTCGCCCCGATGGGACGCTAGGCTTTTGCGGTGAATTGAGATTCCGGGCAGTGCCGTGGTGCGGAAACGCGCCGCGGCCTGCCGAACTGTTTTGGGTAACGAGAGGATAGCATGGATAAACAGGCGTTCATAGCGGCGGTGAAAGCGGCCGGTATCGTTGGTGAAGGTGGAGCTGGTTTTCCGGCGCACGTCAAGTACGCCGCCGACGCCGACACGGTTATCGCCAACGGCTGCGAATGCGAGCCCCTTCTGCACACCGACCAGCATCACATGCTTCACCACGCCAACGACATCGTCCGGGCGTTCAGCGAGCTGATGCAGGCCACCGGTGCCAAGCGCGGCGTCATCGCATTGAAGAAAAAATATAAGGAAGCCACCAAGATCCTGACCGATGCCATCGGCAATCGGCCCATCGAACTGGCGCTGCTCCCCAACTTCTATCCCGCCGGGGACGAACAGACCCTCGTCCGCGAAGTGACGGGCCGTTCCGTTCCCCCGCTGGGCCTGCCCCTCATGGTGGGCGCGGTGGTCGCCAACGTCGGCACGCTCGTGTCCGTGGCCCACGCCCTTGACGGCAAGCCCGTCACGCACAAATTTTTGACCGTCACCGGCGAAGTGAAGAAGCCCGGCATCGTCTGCGTGCCGATCGGCACTCCGCTTTCCGCCTGCCTTGAGGCCGCGGGCGGCCCCACCGTGAGCGATCCCGTGTTCGTTCTCGGCGGCCCCATGATGGGCCGCATGGTGGACAGCGCCGACGCCTTCGCCAAGGAAGTGGTCACCAAGACCTCTGGCGGTCTCATCATCCTGCCCCGCGGGCACTACCTGCACCGGAACGCGACCACGCCCCTCAATTTCATGCGTCGCCGCGCGGCTTCGGCCTGTATCCAGTGCCGCAGCTGTTCCGAGCTGTGCCCCCGCCATCTCCTCGGCCATCCCTTTGAAACGCATCGCGTCATGCGCGCCTTCGGCAGCAACGCCGAGCTGACCTCCGAAGCCGGCAGGCTCGCGCTCCTCTGCTGCGACTGCGGCGTGTGCGAGCATGTGGCCTGTCCCATGGGCCTGTCCCCCCGCCGCATCAATCAGGCCATCAAGAATGAGCTGCGCGCGGCCGGGATGAAGTATGAAGGCAGCCGCGACGTGAACGAAGCCTATACCCAGTGGCGTGAATTCCGCCGGGTGCCCGTGCCCCGCCTGGTCAACAAAATCGGCATCAGCCGCTACATGGAGCTGCCCACCAACGATCTGGGCTCGCTCTCCCCGGCTGAAGTGCGTATCCCGCTGCGGCAGCACATCGGCGCTCCGGCTCAGGCCGTGGTGAAGGCCGGCGATCGCGTCAAGTGCGGCGACGTCATTGGTGAAATCCCCGAACAGGGTCTCGGCGCCCGCATTCACGCCAGCATGGACGGCGTGGTCAAGAGCGTCGACGGCGCCGTCGTCATCGGCAAGTAGCCTGCAACACGATACGGAAAGGGGCGGCCGGCCCGCCCCCTGACAAAAAAGGAGAGGCCCTGTGTCTGAATCATACACAGCCGTAGGAATGGTGGAATTCAACAGCATTGCCGCTGGTATCGACGCGGCTGACCAGATGGTGAAAACCGCTCAGGTCGATCCGCTGTTCTTCAAGACGATTTGCCCCGGCAAGTTCGTGGCCGCCGTGACCGGCGACGTGGCTGCCGTATCCGCTTCCGTGAACGCCGGACGCGAAACCCATGCCGATGCGCTGGTGGACTGGTTCATCATCCCCAACATCCACCGGGATGTGATCGGCGCCCTCGCCGGCGCCACGGGCATCACGGAACGCGGCGCGCTCGGCATCATCGAAACCTTCTCCGCCGCCTCCATCGTGGTGGCGTCCGATGCCGCCGTCAAGGCTGCCGACGTGCAGCTCCTTGACGTCCGCGTGGCCCTCGGACTCGGCGGCAAGGGCTATGCCCTCATGACCGGCGACGTGGCCGCAGTCAACGCCGCCGTCGAAGCCGGCTCCACGGCCGCCGCCGAAAGCGGCCTCCTCGTGAGCAAGGTCGTCATTCCGAGCCCGGCTGAAACCGTCTTCGAGCAGATTGCCTAAGGCAGTCAGGAGTAACCTATGAGTTTGGAATATAAACCTTCCCTCGGCTTCGTCGAAACCGCCGGCCTCGTCATCGCCATTCAGGTGGCCGACGCCATGGCCAAGGCCGCCGAAGTGGAAATCATCGCTGCGCACAAGGTCGACGGGCTGCGCGTTTGCGTCATCTGCAAGGGTGACGTGGCCGCTTGCCAGGCCGCCGTGGAAACCGGCGCCCTGCTCGCCCAGAGCCTCAACGGCCTGAACGGCTACAACATCATCCCCAGCCCCGCTGAGGAACCCGACTCCCTCATGGACATGCTTGAGGACATCAAGCGGAAAAAGGCCGCCCGCAAGGCCGCAAAGCTGGCCCGCATGGCCGCGGCCAAAGGCGAAGCAGCCGCTCCCGCCGCCGAAGAGGCCCCCAAGGGCAAGGCCAAGAAGTAGTCGTTTCGCGTAACGGAGGCGTGCCGGCAGGCTCCGGGAAACGGTGCCGCCCTGCACGGGATACGCCGCACGCCACCTAAAGGAATTGGGGCATGACCAAACAGATCATCACTGCCGAAACAGTCCGGCTCGCATGGAAAGCCGGCGAGTCGGTCATCGTCTACGCCAAGGGCGACATCGTCACCCAGCAGGCTCAGGACGATGCCCGGCATTACGGCATAACCCTGACGACGGAAGCGCCCGCCGCCCCGTCTTCCGCTTCGGCGGGGCACGAGGCGGAGGCCGTCCCGCCGATCTCGCCGGTTCCGGCAGAAGTGCCCGCCAACCGGGAGCCTGTACACGTCCCCACGCCGGCATTGGCCGCCGATCAGCTTGCGGCCGCCGCCCGGCAGTTGCAGGAAGTGCTGGTTCCGCTGACGCAGGCCCTGACCGCGTCCGCCGCTCCGGCGGCGCAGCCGGTGCCTCCGGTCGTGTTCACGCCCGGCAGCAACCCCATGGCCGCCGAGGCCGTGGCGGCCCCCAGTACGGCGGAACAGGGCTCCGATGACCTCCTCGTCGCCATCCGGCGCGGGGTTCTGTCGGCCCTTCCCGCGGGAACCGCCGACGAAGCGTTGATCGATCGGTTGATCGCTTCCGTCCTTGCCGAGATGGGCGCTTGTGCGGCTCCAGAGGTGCGCCCCGGCGTCAGGCAGGCTGGAGGCGTCACCCACGTCGACAGCAAAGCGCAGTATTGGGGAGGCTCCCGGGCGAAGGACAGTGTGGCCGTCATGGACGTGCTTTCCCCCGCCAAAGGGGATGCCGCCTCCGTGGGTTATCTGGATTGGGAAAACCTCTCGTTTTCCTGGACGTTCCGGCGTACGGAAGTGCTCGTCGTGCTGGAAGGCGACTTGAACCTGAGCATTGAGGGCACGACCTTCAGCGCGGCCCACGGCGACGTGTTCAGCATCCCTGCGGGCACGGAAGTGGAACTCTCCTCTTCCGGGCACGTACGGTGCGCCACGGTCGCGGTAGCCGCCTAGCCGCGTTCCTAGACCATAACGAAGGAAACAATCATGATCTTTCTTACCGAAGAAGATGTCAGACAGCGTTGCGAGCTGGGCCAGGGGGGCGAATTCCGCCTTCAGGCCGGCGAACGCCTGACTCCGGCGGCCACGGAGCTGTTGCGCAGCCGCAACTGCCGCGTGATCCTGCCCGGTCAGTGCACCGTGGAAGCGGCGCCTGTCGAGGAAGCCAAACCCGCGGCCCCCGCTGCGGAAGAGGCTCCCGCCGCCCCGGCCGCTCCGGCTGCCGAACAGGCCTCGTTCCCCGATGGAACCTACCTTGACGCCGATACGGTCGTCTCCAAGTCCCACCCGCGCATTTTCCTGCGCGGCAAGCTGGATACCCTCATTTCCAGCACGGTGCTGGTGCAGACCGGATTCGACGGCAACAACAAGCTCCCCGCCGTCCTCAGGAACGGCCTTTCCGACATCAACGTGTGGCTGTGGCAGATCCTTCAGGCCGAAGTCTCCGGCGAAGCCGTGCCCGCGCAGTCCCTGTGCGGCATGAACGCCGAAGCCATCCGCCTCGTCTCCCACGATCCCATGAAGTACCTCGGTCAGGGCCACATTGTCCCTGACGTGGCCCTCGGCCCGAACGTCGCGCTGCTCAACTGGCTGCGCGCCCAGGCCCGTGAAGTTGAAGTGGCCTATGTGCAGGTCGGCATGGAACGCGAAGACATCCTCGCGTCCCTGAACCGCCTGAGCAGCGCCATCTATGTCCTCATGCTCCTGACCGTCGTTGCCGAATCCGGCCGCGACATCAGCAAGGTTGGTCTGTAATGAGCGTGTTCGAACGTTGCCTCGAAAAATGCCGCGCCCGGAAAGGTGTCGTGGTCTACTCCGACGGTGAAGACCGGCGCGTGGTTTCCGCCGCCGCCAAACTGATCCGCGAAGGCCTCGTCGAACCCATCCTCATCGGCGACCCCGAAAAGGTACGCACCGCGCTGCAGGAAAGCGGCGAAACCGGCGTTTCCCTTCAGGTCGTCAACCCGTACAACCAGGCCCTGCTTCAGCACAACGCCGCGGAGTACATGGCGATCCAAAAGGGCAAGGGCAAGGACATTTCGGAAGAGGAAGCCGTCAAAGCCGTCAAGAATCCCCTCGCCGCCGGCGCCCTCATGGTCCGCCGCGGTGAAGCCGAAATCGGCGTTGCCGGGAACTTGTCCTCCACGGCCGACGTCATCCGCGCCGGCCTGCGCATGATCGGCACCGCAGCCGGAAGCAAGACCGTGTCGAGCTTCTTCTTCATGCTGAAGGACAACAAAGTCTGCATGTTCACCGACTGCGCGGTCATTCCTGAACCCACCTCCGCGCAGCTTGCGGACATTGCGATCAGCACCGCCGGAGTGTACAAGCGCGTCATGGGCGACGACGCCCGTGTGGCCCTGCTTTCCTTCTCCACGAAGGGCAGCGCCAAGCATGAACGCGTCGACAAGGTGCGCGCGGCTCTTGAGGAAATCAAGACCCGTGAACCCAATCTGCTCGTGGACGGCGAACTCCAGCTGGACGCCGCCGTCGAGCCCGAAGTCGCCAGGCTCAAGGCGCCGGGAAGCCCGGTCGCCGGGAGCGCGAACGTGTTCGTGTTCCCCTCCCTTGAAGCCGGCAACATCGGTTATAAAATCGCGCAGCGCTTCGGCGGCTGGACGGCCCTCGGCCCCCTGCTCCAGGGCTTTGCGCACGGTTGGCATGACCTTTCGCGGGGATGCAGCAGCGACGACATCTACAAAATCAGTGTCGTCGGCTTGGGCATGAACCGCGGAGGACAGCAATAAAACGGAACGGCACACAACACGGTAACGCGTTACCCGATCGTTCCGTTCCGGGTAACCAAGCTAACAACAATCCTAAAAGGAGTTCACAATGGACGCTCTTGGCATGATCGAAACCCGTGGTCTGGTTGGTCTCATCGAAGCCGCTGATGCTATGGTCAAGGCTGCTCGCGTGCAGCTCGTTTCTTACGAACAGATCGGCGGCGGCTATGTGACCGCCCTCGTCCGCGGCGACGTGGCCGCCTGCAAAGCCGCTACCGACGCCGGCGCCGCCGCTGTGCAGCGCGTGGGTGGCGAGCTCGTGGCCGTCCATGTCATTCCTCGCCCCCATCAGGACCTGGAAGCCGTGTTCCCCCTGAGCCGCAAGTAAGCTCGTCCGCGCACTTAAGCTGGGTTAAGCCCTGCTCGTCGGTCTCGCCGGGGCCTCATGCCCCGGCCCGGCCGTCAGCTTCCTTACGGAATGCTCCCGGAAGGCCGTCTTCCGGGAACGGAGACATACATGGAACTTGCAAAAGTCATTGGTCAGGTCGTTTCCACGGTCCGGTGCCCCGGTTTGCCGTACAACTCGCTGCTCCTCGTTGATCTGCTCAATGAGAAGGGTGAATCCATCGGCCGCTCCCAAGTCGCCGCCGATCCCATCGGCGCGGGCGAGGGCGAATGGGTTATCGTGTCCCGCGGCAGTTCCGCACGTTTTGCCATCGACAAAGATGCGCCTCTGGATCTGGTCATTGTCGGCATCGTCGACCATGTAAATGCAGGTAAGGCAGCTATTTATCGCAAAAATCAGGGGGAATAGCCCCTGTGGGCGGCTCACCGCCCCTACGGAAAGCCGCGGTTTTCCGCTCTGCCTCGTTTTCTGACGAGGGTGACAAACAGAAAAAACAGGCCCCCCGCCCGGCAGTCCTCAAAGGCCCGCGGGGTCCGGCTTCCAGCATAGGAGTATAGATATGGACGTGCGCCAACAAGATGTGGAACGCATTGTCGTTGAAGTTCTGAAAAAGATGATGTCCGATCAGCCCACTGCGGCTGCTACGACCGTTGTCGCCGCCGGCGGTTGCGGCTGCGACTGCGGCGACTTCGGCCTCTTCGACCGCCTCGAAGACGCCGTGCAGGCCGCCGAAGTCGCTCAGAAGAAGATCAGCACCGTCGCCATGCGTGACAAAATCATCGCCGCCATCCGCAAGGCCGGCCTTGAAAACGCCAAGTCGTTCGCTGAAATCGCCCACAACGAAACCGGCATGGGCCGCGTGAGCGACAAGATTGCCAAGAATATCCTCGTTTGCGAGCGTACTCCCGGCACCGAATGCCTCTCCCCCATGGCCATTTCCGGCGACATGGGCCTGACCCTCATCGAAAACGCTCCTTGGGGCGTGATCGCTTCCGTGACGCCCTCCACCAACCCGACCGCCACGGTGATCAACAACGCCATCAGCATGATCGCTGGCGGCAACGCCATAGTCTTCGCTCCCCACCCCAACGCCAAGCGCGCTTCCCAGACGGCCATTCAGGTTCTGAACAAGGCCATCATCGAAGCCACCGGCATCGCCAACCTGCTTGTCGCTGTGAAGGAACCCACCATCGAAGTGGCTCAGGAGCTCTTCTCGCATCCCCGCATCAAGCTGCTCGTGGTGACCGGCGGTGAAGCTGTTGTGGCCCAGGCCCGCAAGGTCGCCACCATGCGCCTCATCGCCGCCGGCGCCGGCAACCCGCCGGTCGTCGTCGACGAAACCGCCAACATCGCCCGCGCTGCCCGCAGCATCTATGACGGCGCTTCCTTCGACAACAACATCATCTGCGCCGACGAAAAAGAAATCATCGCCGTGGATTCCATCGCCGATCAGCTGAAGGCCGAAATGAAGGCCATCGGCGCCGTGGAAATCAGCCTCGAACAGGCTGACGCCGTGGCCCGCGTGGTTCTGCGCAACTATCCCCAGGTTGAAGGCGGCAAGGCTCCGAACCCGAACCCGAAATGGGTCGGCCGTGACGCCGCCGTCATCGCCAAGGCCGCCGGCATTGACGTGCCCGACAGCTGCCGTCTGCTCATCGTGGACGTGAAGCGCGACATCAACCATGTGTTCGCCCGCGTGGAACAGCTGATGCCCGTTGTGCCGGTGCTGCGCGCCGCCAACGTGGATGAGGCCATTGAATGGGCCCTCATCCTCGAACGCGGCCTGTCCCACACCGCCGGCATGCACTCCCGCAACATCGACAACATGGACAAGATGGCCCGTGCCATGAATACCAGCCTGTTCGTCAAGAACGGCCCGCACCTCGCCGCCCTCGGCGCTGGTGGCGAAGGCTGGATAAAATTCCTAGACTTCGAGCAGCAACAGAAAATAGCTTATGACCGGCATAACCCACAAATTATAGGAACTATTCA
>ENA-UEQE01001718-UEQE01001718.1-human-gut-metagenome-genome-assembly--contig:-NODE-1718-length-17245-cov-6.408376_pt1 | contig 17245 bp, 15 predicted proteins | sample MGYA00242934_ERZ507935 | MGnify/ENA primary metagenome ERZ507935 (study PRJEB26167, sample SAMN06115423) | human gut metagenome | host: Homo sapiens | place: China:Anhui | collected 2015-03-30... | reverse complement strand
GAAAACTGAAGGCGCATCACAGTACATCGATTTTTCGAGGTATGTGGTGCGTTTTTTTATATCAATATTCGCCCTTACTTTCCCCCTATCCGCCCTCAAGCCGCTCCTCCTTTCAGGCACTCTGTCACTATCTCCCTTAAGGCGTCTTTCCTTAGTTCCTTTCTCTTACAATTCCTTTCCCCATGACGGAGCGACAATTGTAAGGCCGTATACAAGTCTCATCACCAGAGCGCTCTGTATCCGTGGATGCCCCACAGCCGTTTCTGCCCTCATTCGTACCTGACGAAGTACGGGCAACGGCTAATCTCGCTGCTCATCCCCATTATGCTCAGGGCACCTTCATTCGGAAAAAACAGAGAAGGCTTGCCTCAAGCCAAGGCAAGCCGAATGAGGCCGTGCGCGTGGACAGGCTAAGTGTCCTCTAGGGAGGCCAGGAGCCTTGCCTCCGGCCCAGTTTCCCCAGCGCATCACGAGAAGCGCCCCAGTCGCCCCCCAGAACCATAAGCTCCGCTTTTGACACTCCTCCATCGGTGTTATAATAACCGTTATAGTCTCATGGATGGGGATGACTTCGATGATCCGTTTGAACGCTGACTGGAAACTGACAACGACTGCCTATGCTCATCAGCGGGCGGCGATAGAAAAGCTCTCGCGGCTCAGGGTCGGGGCCCTGTTCATGGATATGGGGACGGGCAAGACGCGTACGGCCCTTGAGCTTGTTTGGCTCCGCAGAAAGCGCATCGCAAAATGTGTCTGGTGCTGTCCCGTATCCCTTATGGAGGAAACCAAAAGGGAAATCCTGCGGCACACTTCCTGTATCGATGCGGACATCCACATGATAGGCCCCCGGACGCGAGAAAAAAACATGCCGCAGACAGGGTGGCATATTGTCGGGCTGGAAAGCCTCAGCAGTTCGCCCCGCGTGGTTTATCTTCTTGACAAGCTGATCGATGGTGAAACGTTCCTTGTGGTTGACGAGTCGACCTATATCAAAGGGCACCGGGCGAAACGGACACGGCGGCTTATCAAGTTCGGCGCCCGGACTCCCTATCGGCTCATTCTCACCGGGACGCCGATCCAGCAGGGAATCGAAGACCTGTATACGCAGATGGAATTTCTTTCCCCGTTGATTCTAGGCTATACCTCTAGGCGTGCCTTTCAGGGTGCCCTTGCCGTCTTAGCCCCCAAGCGGGCTTTTTCCGCCGAAACCATGAGCCTCGGCGAAGTCTGCCGGATCATAGCCCCCTATGTCTATCAGGTCAGTAAGGAAGACTGCCTGAAGCTGCCTCCCAAAATGTACCGCCGTATTCTGTGCCGTTTTTCCGAAGAGCAAACGATGCTCTATCAGGCGGTGAAGAACCGCTTCCTGGACGATCTGGACAGCTATGGGACATCCGATCTCGGCACGGCGATTTTCCGTTTATTCAGCGGACTGCACTCCGTTTCCTGCGGCATTCTGCCTTCCGGCTTTCTGGGGGCGAAACGGCTGAGGAACCAGAGGATGGATGCCCTGTTCTCCGAACTCAAGAAGCTCAAAACCAGCCATGTGATTATTTGGGTGAATCATCTCGAATCGATCGCCGCACTGGATGAGGACTTTCCCAAAGTATTCCCCAAGATGCCCGTCTATACGGTTCACGGCAAGGTTCCGGCGGCGGTGAGAACGACGAAGATCGATCTCTGGAAAAAGAGGGGCGGGGTGCTCATAGCGACGCAGGGAACCGGAGGGTACGGGCTGACGCTGACGGAGTCACATCGGGTCTTCTTCTACTCCGAAAACTGGCGGTATGCGCTCAGGCTTCAGGCTGAAGACAGGTGTCACCGGATAGGCCAGAAAAGCAGCGTACACTACATTACGCTTCAAGGCGAAAGCCGGTTTGACGAACGCATCCGTTCTGCGCTTAGCCGAAAGGCCGACGCGCTTGAGGAGCTGAAAAAGGAGGTCAGGAGGCTGAATGGCAACAAGAACGCCATAAGGAAACTGGTGGAGCAGGCGGTATGAGGCATTGGCTTGACATGGACGTGTTCTCTGCGGCGCGCCTGCGCTTGGAGGAGGCCTTTGACGCTTTCGAGCGGGTATATGTTTCTTTTTCCGGTGGAAAGGATTCCGGCGTCGTCGTCCAGCTCGCCTTGGATATCGCCCGTGAAAAAGGCCGCCTGCCGCTTGATGTGCTGCATATCGATCTGGAAGCGTGGTATGCGCATACCGATGCCTTCGTCACCCGCATCATGACTAGGCCCGATGTCCGTCCGCACTGGGTATGCCTGCCCATCCACCTGAGGAATTCCGTATCGCAGATTCAGTCGCACTGGTTATGCTGGGATCCCGATGCAAAGGATTTGTGGGTCCGCGAGCTCCCCGCCCATCCGGGCGTCATTGCGGACGAGGCCTATTTTCCATGGTTCAGGCGGGGGATGGAATTCGAGGAATTCGTGCCGCAGTTTGCGGAGCATTTCGCGGAGGGGCATTCCTGTGCCTCGATCGTAGCCATCCGGTGCGATGAGTCCCTAAACCGCTTCCGAACCATCGCCTCTACGACCAAGCGCCGATGGAACGGAAAAAGCTGGAGCACGGTGACGCCTTCGGGCGTCGTCAACATCTATCCGATCTATGACTGGAAAACGGAAGACGTATGGACGGCCACGGGCAGGCAGGGATGGGACTACAACAAAATTTACGACCTCATGCACATGGCCGGGGTGGGCATCCACCAGATGCGCCTCTGCCAGCCGTATGGCGACGATCAGCGCAAAGGGCTCTGGCTGTTCAAGATGCTGGAACCGGAAACATGGTCTAAGGTGGTTGGGCGCGTGCAGGGGGCCAATTTCGGCAACCGTTACGTTGAGCTTTCAGGAAACGTGTTCGGCAATATCCGCATCCGCCTTCCCCAAGGGCACACATGGAGGAGTTATGCCGAGTTTCTGCTCGACACCATGCCTCCCCCCACGGCGGAGCACTACAGGGAGAAAATCAATACCTTCTTGAAATGGTGGGCGAAGCACGGCTTTGAAGAAATCCCGCAGGAGGCCGAACCCAAGCTGGAATCCTGCCGCAAAGCCCCAAGCTGGAGGCGTATCTGCAAGACATTGTTAAAAAACGATTACTGGTGCAAGGGATTGAGCTTTGGCCAGACGAAGCGCGATATGGAGCGTCAGGCGCAGCTCATCATGAAGTACATGGAGCTATGATGGAACTGCTGGAATTCAAACATGAAAATGATCCGGCAAGGAACCGGGAGCTGTTCGGGCTGTTGGGGGAGTACGCGGCAAGTTCGTCCATCCGGGAAAAACTGGGGGGCGTTATCAGTTCCGAGCCGGGGCGCCTCTGGTTCATCACGACGGAGGAAGGGAAAGCAAAGCGGGTAACGGCCTTCGGATCGATCCGCTTGGGGAAGGAGGGGGCCAATATCCTCCACTTATACGCACTGGAAGAAGGGGCGGACGTTCCGGTCTTGGAACGTTGCCTTGAAAGGGCCCGGGGAAACGGTGCAACGCATCTGACAACCACGGATTTCTGGACGAGGAAAGAGCTGTACCTGCGATACGGCTTCGCCCCCGTCCGAAAAATCGGACGTTTCGTGCGCTTTAAAAAGGAATTTGAGCGTGGAGATTGATGGACTTCTGGCTGAACTGGAGAATGCCCTCAAGACAGAAAAGGGCGATCTGGACAGGCGCGTTGCCGTATACAATCGCATCGTCGCCTTAGCTGCGGCCTATCTTGATATTCCGCACCCGGTGGCATGTCCGCAGCTTGTCCCGGTGGATGACGTCCGGGGGAACGACTATAACCCGAACAAAGTCGCCCCTCCCGAAATGCGGCTGCTCAAGCTGTCGATCCGCAAGGACGGCTTCACCATGCCCGTTGTGGTGGCCCAAGACGGCAAGGGGCATGTCGTGGTGGACGGTTTTCACCGGCGGCAGGTAGCCAAGATGGACGCACAGATACGGAAAAGCCTCGGCGGGTATTTGCCCGTAGTCAGGCTCGACAAAAGCATTGAGGATCGCATCACCTCCACCGTCAGGCATAATATGGCGCGAGGGACGCATCAGGTGGAGCTTACGGCAAGGCTCGTGACGTTGCTCCGCAAGCACAGTTGGACAAATGAAAAAATAGGCAAGGAACTCGGCATGGACCCGGATGAAGTATTGCGGCTGAAGCAGATGCAAGGGCTTGCCGAAGCCTTCGCCGACCGGGAATTTTCGCAGGCATGGGATATGCCCCGCCAGAGCACGGCAAAAAGGCAGGAATAAAAGCCCGCAAGGACGGTGCCCCGTCAGGCTGTCCTCGCCAAGCGCAACATGGCAACCGAATCGCCTTCTTCCTGTTTGAAAAGGTATGCCCGGTACAGGCCGTCCGCTCAAGGGAAGGCGGCATGCCTCTTGCCGGTTCCGCAGCCTGCGATGGTTAGGGCTTCCGCATACCGATTTGCCCTTTGGAAACACGGCATCGGTACGTAGGCAAATAAGGGCCACGATTCCGTTTGGCCCTATCAGGGCATATGACTGTTTTATCTCCACAGTATGGAGAAAATACAGGCATTTTCCCCAGCGTTTCCGTCGATGGGATCCATAGTTGGGCCATTTTATTGGCTATTCCTTTGGAATTTCAAGAAATAAAGCATCAGCCGTTTCCTATGGCATAGCCTTTCGTTTACACGCTGTGGAAGGCTGTGTTGTAGAAAATGGTTGATGCTTTTTTCCCTGAAGTTCCAAAGGGATAACCGGCAAATGCCTTATCCGTGGATCCCGCCAAGGGGAAAACCGGATAAAAAGGCCGTATTTTCACCGCACTGTGGAGATGAAACAACCACATACTATAACAGAGCCCTGTAGAAAAGAACGGGGCAGCGCCAAAAAAAATTCTTTTGGCATGGTGAGGAGCGCCCTGCCCGAATCCCGGACACTTCCCACAATAGGCGTCCCTTGCGGCGCAAAAGCGGGATCATGCGGAGCCATTGCGTGTTTTGCACAGGCAAAACATGCGGCCAAAGCCGTAAACGTATCGGCTGCTGTGTGAACCTGTTGAAAAAAGACGGCCTTTCCAATAAGCCAAGCCCCTCTCCTCCTGTCGGCAATCCGCTTGTCGGCATTTCGTCAGGAGTATCCGTACCGCCTTGTTTTATCGGGAACCCCGCCTATGGTGACATCATGCGGCAATGCGGCTGTCCTTCACTTCGGAAAGGATCCGGGAAGATCAACGGCCAATCCCAACACTTACTCCCACAAGTCCGCAAGGATGCGGGCCGTCCGCTCCAACATGCCTTGCGTATGCAAGGCGGTGAGCCCAAACCGGAGCAAGCCGTCGCCGTAGGGAACCGTAGGATAGCGGGCCGCCAGTGCCAGCACGCCCCTTTCCGCCAACTGTTCCCCAAGGTGGGTTGTTCTTGCTTCCCCGCCTGTAGGTACCGCAACGATATGGGCGGTGCCGCGTGTAGGGATCCCAAGCTCGGACAGACGGGCGCGAAAAAACACGGCGTTGTCCCGAAGCCGGGCGCGTTCGGCTTCAAGCAGCGGCAAGCGTTCCAACAGCTTCAAAACAGCCGCAGCATGGGCCGGAGGCATGGCTGTGGAATGCATGACCGCCGAGGAAAGGCTTTCAAAAAAGGCGGCGAACCCCTTGGGAAGCAGCAGGAACGAACCGAACAGCCCCAGCGACTTGCCGAATGTCCCCAGAACGATGTCCGCCGTACCCGGCACCCCGGCGCACAGCCCGCGCCCTCCGGGGCCGAGCGCACCCACAGCATGGGCCTCGTCCACCATCAGGAAAAAACCGTACTTGCTGCGGAGTTCAGCCATACGGGACACGTCGAGCTCCGTGCCGTCCATACTGAACAAGGACTCCGTCATCACCAGCGGCTGTACCGCTGCGGGAGGGGCGGAAGCAAGCCGCCGTTCCAGATGCCCATAATCCGCATGGGCATACGTCCGCACATCGGCTTTCCCCAACAGGAGCCCCCGCGCTATGCTGGCATGTACCCGGCGATCCACAAAGACGGGCTGCCCCGCATGGATCAACGCCATAGCGCAAGCGAGGTTGCCCTGATAGCCGCTCGGCAGGAACAGGCATTCGTCAAACCCGAAATACGCCGCAGCCGCCTGCTCCGCTTCTTCGGTGATCCGGCTCCGCCCGCCGGCCAGACGCGACGCCGAAGCCGACGGCGGGAACGCCGCGAAACACTCCCCGACCTCAGCGCGCCATTCCGCAGATGAGGCCAGCCCCAGCCCGTCGTTGAGCGTAAAGTTCAAAAAAGCCCGGTCCCCCATATGCACGACAGGGCCTTCGCCCGCCATATCCAGCAAAGGCGGCCGCCGTTCAAGCCCTCTGGCCCGGCCTTCCTTCAGCCTTTCATCGAGACATTCGCGGAGGGTGCGTTTTGCGTCAGCCATTGAAAAAGCCGCCTGTATCGAGGTTCCAACATATCCCTTCTAAAGGTATCGTCATAAGGCGCCAGCCCGATGCCGAGGGAAACCGACCACGCCGGAACAGCCCCTTTCCCGCATTCCATCCCCAAAGGGCCTTTCCCCGTTTTCGCCGTATTCCCGGCCTCCGGCAACGGGTGGGGACATACCAGACAAACATCCACCCGATACGTTGCCGCCCGTAAGGACTGCCCCAGCAAAACCGCACGGAATTTCGTCAAGCCATTGAGGGCATCTGTGGGGAATCGGCATCCGTCCACAGACAACAGAAAGGCATGGCACGAAAATCCCGCAAGGAACCGCTGATGCAGGGCGGCGGCCTGTGCCGCAGCCTCCAGCCCTTGCCACATGGGGGCCGATTCAAAACGGCGCCATGCGATGAGGTGATCCGGTTCTGCCGCGCCCACCGCGTCCAGCAGGACAAAAGGCCGGGGCGCATTTTCGGGAAGGGCATCATTCATCGCCGCACCGCACTACCAAGGCCGCGTTTTGCCCGCCGAATCCAAAATTCTCCAAGACCCCCACCGGGCCGGGAAACGGGCGCGTTGCTGCGGCAAAATCCAACAGCCCGGAACAAGGTTCACGCAGGTTCCGGATGGGCGGCAACTGCCCGGATCGCCATGCGGCGAGCATCAAGGCCAGCTCCATCCCCCCACAGGCGGCGGAGCCATGCCCGATCCATGATTTAAGGGCGGTTATGGCGGGACTCGCCCCCGCCTGCGCAAAAACCCTCTCCAATAATACGGCCTCACTCCGGTCATTGAGGGGGGTCCCCGTACCGTGTGCGGAAACCCAATCGACGGCATGGGGCTCAAGACCCGCATCGGCAAGCGCCCCCCGTACCGCCTGCTCCGCAAAGCGGGCCGATTCGTCGGGCGCGGTGAGCGCCCCTCCGTCCAGAGAAGCCCCAAAGCCGAGAATCTCCGCAAACACCGCCGCCCCACGCGCCCGCGCCGACTCCAAGGATTCAAGCACGAAGGCGGCCCCACCCTCGCCGGGGACAAAACCGTCACGGGCCTCGTCAAAGGGGCGGGACGCTTCCGACGGCACGGGGTTCCGGCTGAGCGCGTGGGCTTTGGCATACCCAAGCATCCCGCCGCGGGAAAGGCGGGAATCCCCGGACGAGCAAAGGACGGTTTCCGAAAGGCCGTACCGCACGCGCCGGAAGCCCTCCCCTATAGCCTGCAACGCGGACGCGCACGCCGTCCCGATCACGAGGCCCTCCCCGTGGATATTGAGAAAACGCGCCAACGCGGAGTTGGCGGTATTAGGCAGCCAACGCAAAAGCCATAGGGCGTCGAGCGCCTTGGAATCCGCCGGAGGAAGCCCGTTTTCCCGATCGAAATCCAGCATGGGGCCGGATGCCCCTATCAGGCAGGTCTGTGGAGGCATGTGCGGATCAAATCCCGCCGAGGCCGCAGCCCGAAGGCCGGACAAGACGGCAAGCGCCGCACCCCGGTTCAGATAGCGGCGGTGCCGCCATGCCGAAAAACGGGAATACGCCGCATCATCCCCCAAATCAGAAACGGGGCAGGAGGAATACCCCGGCAGGGCTTTGCTTGGGGCGAACGCCGGGCCCCCGCCGGCAAACGCCCGCGCAATGCCGCCCTGCTCCCATCCGAGGCTGGTACAGCAGCCTATGCCGGTGATGACGACCCTATTCATCTTCCTGCGAAGGCAGCGCCGCACGGACGTACGCCGCAATGTCATCAAGGCAGATCTGCGGGACGGCATCCGGGTTGGACAAGCCGAGGGCGAGCGCCTTCACGCGTTCCGGGGAAAGGTAGGGATATTCACGGCGGATAACCGCTTCCGGTTCGCCGCCATGTGCCACGTGGTAACGCAGGGAACGCAGGAACACCACATCGTCATCAACAAGGATGTGGAACGTCTGGCCCAGCCGTGCGCCGATCTCCAACAAATCGATGGACTCACAAGGCAAATCCGTCATGAGCCGGGTTTCGCCGGAAAGCGTCCGGGGGTCGCGTTCAAAAATGTCGGCAACAATGCCGCATACCTTATCCGTTATTTCCGAGTAATCCATTACTACCCTCAAAATGTGGTTTTCGTCGCCGAAAGCCCGCCATCCAGCGTCACTACCGTGCCATTGACCGAGGACGCCGAAGCTGAAAGCAAAAACGACACGGTTTCAACGGCCTCATCCATGCGAACCAGCCGACCGATAGGCATCCGTTTTTCTGCGCCCTCCCTCCTGCGCTCCAGAAATGCCGCACCCCGCCCGGCATCCAGCCAGCTCAGGCGCAAGGAACAGGCGGTGATCCCCCTTCCAGACAGCTCCACGGCAAGGCTCCTGTACAGGGCTTCGCCAGCCAGCTTGGCGGACGCATAATACCCCTGCCCCTCAGCCGGGCACTCGGCGGCACTGGATGAAACGAACACGCAGCGCCCGAACCGGCGGGCCAGCATGGAGCGCCCCACCGCGCGGACAAGGCGGGCACGCAGGCCGATATCCACGGCGGCCCATTCCATGATCGCTTCCGGCGCGGCCCCGGCAATCAGGCTTTCAAAACGCGAATGCATCAGGTCAACCAGATGGGCGGGCGGTTCGCCGAGCAACTCCCGGCACCGTTCCGGCAGGCTTTCCGGTTCGCCGAGCGGAAGGCAGCAAAGCCCGGCTTCCCCGCAACGCGCGAGCCCTTCGGACGAGCGGCAGACGGAAAGCGTTTCCGCGCCCTCCTCCCGGAGGGCATGGGCCAACGCCATGCCGAGCTGGCTGCTTCCCCCCGTAATGATGACCGGCCCCTTGAAAAGCAGTTTCATGCCTCCCCCCGCACGGGCTCCGCCGCAACAAGGAGCGTCCCCTCAGCCATACGGCGTCCGCCGGACAGCAAGACGCACCGGATCGCCGCCGCATCGGGTTGGGGAGTAAACGCGTAATCATACTCCCCCGGCTCAATGAAATGCCGAAAACGGAACCGCTTCACGCCCAGAACACGCCAGCCGGGAAAGAGAGCTTCCGCACCGGTCCGCATAGCCTCAATGACGAGCGTTCCCGGAACCCTTGGGGAACCGGGGAAATGTTCAGCAAACAAGGGGTGTTCCCCAGAAAACCGCCATGTGCCCCGCACCTCGCGGTTCCCGGAGCCATCCACCCGCCCGCCGGGGATAGCCTTTTCATTTTCCATGCTTTTTGTGTACCCATACCAATCCGAAAAAGCAATCCGTCCCCCGCAGCCCCCAAAAATCCGGTATAGGTGTTCCTATCCAGCCTAACTTGCCCCATGCCGCCAACGCTTGGGCAAACGATCAAGCCCCCATAAACATTATCCACCAAAAAGTGCGAACCGGAAACATCCGATCCGCACTTTCATTTGCCATACGGCATCTGCCCACGTCAGGCGGGCATCGCCGCAGGCTTGATTACATCAAGAGCCGCGGCAGGAACATGACGAAGTCCGGGCAAGCCGCGACAACGATGATGAGCAGCCACATCGCCAGCAGATAGGGGAACGCCTTCAAAGCGACCTCTTCGAGCTTCACGTCCGTGATCTTCATGGTAATAAACAGGTTCGCGCCAAAGGGAGGCGTCAGGAACCCGGTTTCGCAGCACACCACAAACAGGATGCCGAGCTGGATCGGATGGATGCCGAGGGCGTTCGTGATGGGCAGGAACACCGGCGCGAGCACCACGACCATCGCCAGCGTATCCGCCACGAAGCCGCACAGGAAGATGAAGAACGCGATGAGCAGCAGGGTGATCGTCGGGTCGGTGGAGATGGAGGCGAGGAACGCGCCCACGGTCTGGGGAATGTGGTACAGGGTGAGCAGCCGCGAGAAGGCCATCGAAACGCCGACCAGCACCGTGGCGGAACCGGCGAAGGCCGAAGTGCGGATAAGCGCCGAGGAAATGTTCTTCCACGTCAGCTTGCGGTAGACGAACAGGCCCACGAACAGCGTCCAGAGAACGCCCACTTCGGCGGCTTCGGTGGGGGTGAACACGCCGCAGTAGATGCCGCCGAGGATGATCGCCGGGGTCGCCAGCGCCCACTTGCCGTTCCAAATCGCCTTGAGCAGGCCCAAAGCGGAAAACTTTTCACCGGTGCCCTGATAGCCGCGCTTGCGGGCGATGCAGTAGGCGGTGACGCACATGGCGGTAGTCAGCACGAAACCGGGGATGAACCCGGCCATGAACAGCCCGGCGATGGACGTATTCGCCACGACGCCGTAAATGATCATCGGGTTGCTCGGCGGGATCAGGATGCCGAGCGTCCCGCCCGTGGCGGAGACGGCGGCCGCGTCGTCCTTGCGGTATCCCGCGCTGATCATGCCGGGGATCATGATGCTGCCGATGGCGGCTGTGGTGGCGGGGCCGGAGCCGCTGAGCGCCGCGAAGATCATGCAGGCGAGGATGGTCACCATCGCGAGGCCGCCGCGGATGTTGCCCACCGCCTTCTTGGCGACTTCAATGATTTCGCCGGTGATCCCGGCGGGCTCCATGAGGAACCCCGCCATCACGAAGCCGATGGTGGCGATGAGCGGGAACTGGTCCATGCCGGTATACAGGTTCTGGGGGATGAACTCCATCGGGAACGGCATCCCGATCATCGAAATGATGGACGCAAGCCCGATAACCCCGAACAGGGGCAAGCCAAGCAACATGAAAAAGAGGAATGACAAAACGAGCAGCATGGCTTAATCCCCCCTGCCTTCAAAGTGAAGCGTCTTGTTCCGAAAATCGCGGTACAGGCCCTGAAGCACGCGGAACGTCGTAACGGCCATGCTGAGCGGGATGATCAGGTAGGCGTACATCACATTGATTTCAAGGGAGGCGGAAACCTGCTTGAAACGGGTCATGTTTTCGAGCATGTTGATGCTGTAGTAAAAAACGAGCATGCAGAATGCGGCGAACGAAAGCTCGGAAACCACGTAGCAGACTTTCACCAGGCGCGGGAAATGCTTTTCCAGCGTATCCATGAGCATGAGGATGCGGAGCTGCTCCTTGCGCTTCACCGCAATGGCGACGCCGAGGTACGACGCCCATACGAACAGGTAACGGCAGAGCTCTTCAACCCATGAAAACGATTTGCCGAGCAGGAACCGGGAAAACACTTCCGTGCCCAAAAGGATGATGAGCAGGGACAGCATTATTGAAACGCAAAATTCTTCGGCCCATTCGTCGAGCCAGCGCAAAACCTTCATGATACCTCCCGGAGAAATGGCGGGAAGGAACCCCTCCCCGCCGGGGACAGCTTACTTCTTCGCCAAAGCTTCCTTCTTGGCCAAGACGATGTCGACGACAGCCTTGCCCTTGGCGGCGTCGCCATCGCCGATAACGTCATAGCACTTGGGCCACGCGGTACGGCCAAGGCGGATCCATTCCGGGAGGTCTTCAACCACGCCGAGCAGTTCCATGCCGTGTTCCACCATCAGCTTGTCGTCGGCTTCAAGCATGCCCGCGACCTTGGTGCGCTCATATTCCATAGCTTCCCTGCCGGCGCGGATCAGGGCGTTGCGTTCCTTTTCGGGCAGGCTCTGGAGCCAGCGTTCGCTGACTACGAAATTGCAGCTGTGCACGGAGTAGTTGATCTGGGTGGCGTACTTCTGCGCTTCGTAGAACTTCAGGGTCACGACGTTGTTGAAGCAGCCTTCCTGACCGTCCACCACGCCCTGCTGGAGCGCGTTGAAGGTTTCGGAGAAGGAAACGGCGGTGGGTTCGAGGCCGAGGGCCTTGAACGTGGACACCATCAGGGCGTTCTGCGGCGTGCGGATCTTGATGCCCTTGGCGTCGGCGAGCTTGCGGACCGGGTGCTTGGCGCTGGTGGTCAACTGGCGATAGCCGATGTCGAGGATGCACAGCAGGCGGCATCCGCCTTCCTTGATGGCCCATTCGTTGTTCTGATCCCACATGGCGTCAACAAGGGCGCGGAACTCTTCCAGCGAGTCGAACAGGTACGGCATGTTCACCCAGCCGCAGGACGGGGCGAAGGGCGTATAGTTGTTTGTGGCGACGTTGCTGATGTGGATGGTTCCGAGCTGGAGGCCGCGGACGGTTTCCTGCTCGTCGCCGAGCTGCATGCTTGGGAACAACTGGAAGTCAAAGGCGTTGTCGGAATACTGCTGGGCCAGTTCAGTGAACTTGTTGTAGAACACGTTGCTGTAGTTCTGAGGGCTGGTGTCCACGGACGAAGCCACGATCACCGGAATCTTCGAGGCCGCTTTCGCCTGACCGAACGCAAGGCCGATCACAGACGCGCACAGCAGGCAGGCAACAAGCAATTTCTTCATGTCATTTCCCCTTGAAGTGACATATTCGCGGGAAAACCCCGCTGAAACATTCCGCAAACGGCTGCGGAAACCTCCTCAACACCCCGGCGGCTCCCTTTTCCGCCGGGATCCGGGGGGCATTCCCCCCGGACGCCCCGGAAGGGGCTACTTCTTCGCCAGGGCTTCCTTCTTGGCAAGGACGATATCCATAACGGCCTTGCCCTTGGCGGCATCGCCGTCGCCGATGACGTCATAGCACTTGGGCCACGCGGTACGGCCAAGGCGGATCCATTCGGGGAGGTCTTCGACCACGCCGAGCAGTTCCATGCCGTGCTCCACCATCAGCTTGTCGTCGGCTTCAAGCATGCCCGCGACCTTGGTGCGCTCATATTCCATAGCTTCCCTGCCGGCGCGGATCAGGGCGTTGCGTTCCTTTTCGGGCAGGCTCTGGAGCCAGCGTTCGCTGACTACGAAATTGCAGCTGTGCACGGAGTAGTTGATCTGGGTGGCGTACTTCTGCGCTTCGTAGAACTTCAGGGTCACGACGTTGTTGAAGCAGCCTTCCTGACCGTCCACCACGCCCTGCTGGAGCGCGTTGAAGGTTTCGGAGAAGGAAACGGCGGTGGGTTCGAGGCCGAGGGCCTTGAACGTGGACACCATCAGGGCGTTCTGCGGCGTGCGGATCTTGATGCCCTTGGCGTCGGCGAGCTTGCGGACAGGGTGTTTGGCGCTGGTGGTCAGTTGGCGGTAGCCGATGTCGAGGATGGACAGGATGCGGCAGCCGCCTTCCTTGACGGCCCATTCGTTGTTCTGATCCCACATGGCGTCAAGCAGGGCGCGGAACTCTTCCAGCGTGTCGAACAGGTACGGCATGTTCACCCAGCCGCAGGACGGGGCGAAGGGCGCATAGTTGTTCGTGGCGAGCATGGACATCTGGAGCGTGCCGAGCTGGAGGGCGCGGACGGTTTCCTGTTCGTCGCCAAGCTGCATGCTCGGAAACAACTGGAAATCGAACGCGTTGTCTGAATACTTCTGAGCGAGCTCCACCAGCTTCTTATAGGTGACGTTCATGTAGTTCTGTTCGCTGGTGTCCACGGACGAGGCCACAATCACAGTGATCTTTGAGGCGGCCTGCGCCTGCGCCTGAGCAAGCAGCATTGCGGTACACACCAAAAAGGCGATGAGAAACCGTTTCATGCGAATAGCTCCTGTGGATAAAGTTACCCAAAATGAAAGCCAACCGAAGGGGTTCCGGCATCAGGGGCGGCCACCCCCCGCAAGGGAACGCAGCGCATCCTCAAGCACCCATGCCCCCAAAGCGAGGTGCTCAGGCGCGGTGGCCTCCTGCGGGCAATGGCTCAGCCCCTTGATGCTCGGAACAAACAAAAGCCCGACCGGCACGCGGCCCCCAAGGCTGGCGGCGTCATGGGCGGGCCCGCTCTTGAGCAAGAGCGGTTGGACACCCCGCCTTTCGGCCGCCTGCCGGAACACCTCGCCCACTTCGGAGGACGTGCGCACGCCCCCGCTGGCGGAAAGCCGGACAAGCTCCAGATCAAGCCCTCTGGATTCGGCGACGGAACGCACGAGCGATTCGATGCGCTTCCAGCCCTCTTCCAGGACGGGCACGTCAACATGGCGTATGTCAATGGTGAACGTCACCGATTCGGGAACGACGATCCCCACATTGGGGGAACAGGCCAATTCACCGATGGTACAGGAAAAATCTTCAGGCAGCCCGCCCTCCTTCCAGAGCCGCTCCATGCGGAAGGCCAGCTCCGCGAACCCGGCGGCGGGGTCGCGGCGGCCCTGCATGGGGCTGGCGGCATGATCGGAGCGGCCTTTGTAGACGATGCGGTGCAGGCGCATCCCGGAAATGGCGGTAACGATGCCGAGCCCGCGCCCGGCGTCTTCCAGCACCGCGTTCTGTTCGATGTGGACTTCAAGGAAAGCTTTAACATTCGCGGGATCGATCTGCTGGCCGGGCAGGGCATCCGGGTCGAGCCCGAACGCCCGCAGCTTATCGTAGGCGGAACCCTCGGCATTGCTCAGGCGTTTCAGGCCCTCCACATCGATCTGCCCCACGATGCCCTTGCTGCCGAGGCATGTGGAACCGAAATTCGATCCCTCTTCCTCCGCGAAGGCGATGAATTCAATGGCGCGTTCCGGCTTGTACCCTTCATCATGGAAGGAACGCAGCGCCTCCAGCGCGGCGACCACGCCGTATGTCCCGTCATAGCGCCCGCCGTTGCGCACGGTGTCGAGGTGGGAGCCGGTGAGTACGGCGGGAGCGCCTGTCGTGCCTTCAAGCCGGGCGTGCAGGTTCCCCATGCCGTCGGCCCACGGTTCCAGCCCGATGGCCCTCAGCTCGCGCTCAAGCACGCGGCGGGCACGGCCGTCCGCTTCCGACCATGAGAACCGCGTCACCCCGTTTCCGGGCGTCGCGTTGCATGTGGACAGTTCTTCAAGCGTATCGAAAAGGCGCTGTGCCTGCATGGAAAACCTCCTCCACCGCCTCCGGCGATGGCTCTCCGTGTTCCCTGACATCCGTGGGGCCGCCCGACGCATGGCATGCCCGAACCCCTTCGGCCTTGGGGAAATGCCCCGCACTCCCAACCCGCCCGTATTACAAAAAACTACCGCCGCGTTTCAGCGGAGCCTTACGCCGCCGTTTCCGTCAATGCGCCGACGGAACGGGGCGTTCGTATGCCCTCCCCGCCCAATGCCTGCGGGCGGAACCAACCCCCATCTGTGCCAAGGGAGGGGGCTTCCTTTGAAACGCCCTCCCCCGGCCTTTTCCGCTATGCTTCGTACACCACGCGCCCGCCGCAGATGGTCTTTAAGACCTTGATGTCCCTGATGCCGGACGGATCGATGGCTTCAATATCGCTGTCGAGCAGGACAAAATCGGCGAACCGGCCCGGCTCGATGCGCCCGCGGTCGTGTTCCCCGCCGCAGCAAAGGGAAGCGTAGGTCGTGTAGGCTTCCAACGCCTGACGCGGGGTGATGCGCTGATCGGCCCCGAACAGGACACCGCCGTCGCTGATGCGGTTTACCGCCGCGTGCATGCTGCCGAGGGCCGTCACCGGAAGGACGGGCGTATCCACATGCAGCGAGAAGGGCATGCCCAAACGGACGCAGGAACCGGCGGGGTCCATGCGCGCGGTGCGTTCGGGGCCAAGGAACGTGGCGGCGTGCCGATCCCCCCAGACTTCGATATGCCGGGCGAACAGGCTGGGGATGATCCCGCAAGCCTTCATGCGCTCAAGCTGCGAGTCGGAAACGAGCTGCGCGTGGATGAGCATGTGGCGCAGATCCGTGCGCGGGCACCGCTCCACGGCCTTTTCAAAAGCTCGGATGACCGATTCCGAGGCGGCGTCGCCGTTGGTGTGCACGGCGACCTGAAAGCCGAGGCAGTGGTACTTGATGATGGTTTCGTCGATCTCTTCCTGCGGCCACAGCAGCGAGCCCTTGTAGCCGGGGCGGGTATGGTAGTCCTCAAGCAGCGCGCCGGTGAACCCCTGAATGGAGCCGTCGGTAAAGTATTTGACGCCGCCGATCTTTATGTGGTCGTTGCCGATGCCCCACACGCCGAGGGGGATGAGCTTGTCCATCTCGGAAGGCAAAAGCTGCAAATAGGCGCGGGCGTTGAGCCGCCCTTCGCGGGCAAGCTCCATGTAAGGCCGGAGGAACACTTCGGCTTCGCCGTTGATCCCAAGCCCGCCATCCTGAAAGGTGGTGAACCCTTCCTTATTGTACTCGGCGATGGCGCGGGCGAGGCTTTCGCGAACCTGCTCTTCCGTGGGGACGGGCAAACGGCCCGATGCCTCGATGATGGCGTTTTCCAACAGCAGGCCGGTGGGCACGCCGTTCCCGTCAAGGACGACCTCGCCGCCGGGGATCTTCGTATCGGCAGTGATGCCAAGGCGTTCGAGGCCGATGCTGTTCACATATCCCATATGCACCGAAATATGGACAACCATCACGGGCCGATCGGCGCAGACGGCATCGAGATCATGGCGGTTCATGTGGCGGTTGTCGGAAATGCCCGAATCGTCGTACCCATAACCGATCACCCATTCGTCGTCGCTTGCGGCGGCCTTCTCGCGCAGGGCCTGCTGCACGGCGGCGATGGAACCGAGCGAAGCGCCGCAGTACACCTGGTTGAGGCAGCGGCTGAACGAGGACATATGGCTATGGGTATCGATGAAGCCGGGATAGAGAGTCCCGCCGCCGAGATCCACGACATCATATTCACCCGCTTTGGCGTATCCGAGGACTTCCTCACGGCTCCCGACGCACTCGATGCGCCCGCCCGCAATGCAGACGGCTTCGGCTTTGGGAGCCTTTTCAGACATGGTGACGATATCAGCCCCGACATAGACGGTCTTTTTGCTTACCAACATGGGCTTGCTCCTTTGATGGTTCGTGCGTCGTATGGGGGCGTTCGGAACGCAATGGCGAAAAAATTCCCGGAAAAAAACACACAGCCCAACTGTCCATTTTGCGCTATTGTGTTTTTTAGAACGAAAGTCTTTTTTAAAAAAGACCGCACAGGAGTATCTTTATAATCCTAAAGAAATGAATCCATTATGCAGTCATG